>Ga0007804_1000070_pt1 | contig 39748 bp, 52 predicted proteins | sample CryBogCBE25Aug07_FD_60367 | JGI IMG/M metagenome (GOLD analysis project Ga0007804, IMG submission 60367) | Freshwater microbial communities from Crystal Bog, Wisconsin, USA - CBE25Aug07 | ecosystem: Environmental > Aquatic > Freshwater > Lake | place: Crystal Bog, Wisconsin, USA | collected... | reverse complement strand
AATACTATCAGCACCTAATGCATAAGTAGTAGTGCCAGACACGCCAGCATTGCGAACAGGTGCCGCAAAATACGTCCCATAAAGGTTTGTGACCGTAATAGCATTTGTTGCCGCATAAGTTTGGGCGGCAAATAGGTTCATGTATGCTGTCGCCACCGTGCCCGATGCTGCGGTGGTGTTGTCGGTGAATGTTGCCGCAGATTGGATCAGTCCAACCCCGCTAGTGCTCCACGCAGCAACCGTAGCGCCGATGGGGGCGAAAGTAACGCGACCATTTATTGTGGTAGTCTGGGTAACACCGCTTGTCGCAGAACCGATTGCTATTGTACCAATCGAACCAGATGCACCAGCCGTTCCAATGTTGATGGTGCTGGTGTTACCAGAAGACGTTGCGCCTGACTGGATACTAATGGTCTGAGAAGCGGTAGATCGACCAATTAAAATGCTGCCTGTTGAAGCCGTACCGCCTATATTTATTGTCCCGACGCCGGTTGTTGAGAGCGTAAACGTGTTTACTGCGAATGTAGCAACAAGACCTGATCCGCCCGTAATAGTAGACGCTCCGGTGACGGTTAGACCGCCAGAAGTTGTAGCCAACCCCGCAGAGGTCGTTACGCCGCCACTGGTAACAGTGACGTTACCACTAAAGGTAGCACCGCCACCCACATATATCCCAGCTTCAAACCCCGCAGTATATACGACGTTTGCCGTGACGTTAGCGCCTTGCACTGGGGCGTAGAAATAGTTTCCGTAGAGAGTTCCGGGGGTTGTTGCGCTTGAAGTATTGTATGTTTGCGCTTTATATACGTTTATCGCCGCGCTTTGAGGGCCCGTGTTTGTTGTGTCTGTGTAAGTGGTTGAGTTCTGCACCAGACCTATGCCATTAAGCCCCCAATAAGGCGCAGTAATGTTGGTTCCGCCAAAGGTCACTGTACCCGTGATCGTGGGAGACGCGGCAAGAGCCACAACCGTGCCAGAGCCAGTGGTCGAGTAGCTGGTGCCCCAAGCCGATCCTGTGCTATTGGCAATGCCTGCGATGGGGTATACCGTAGGGCCTTGTGATCCAGTAGGCCCCGTAGGCCCTGTCGGGCCTGCTACAGATGAAGCCGCACCTGTCGGGCCTGTCGGCCCCGTTGGGCCAGTGCTACCCGCCGCTCCCGTAGGCCCCGTAGGGCCTGTGGGGCCTAATTGCGTATACATTACCTGTTGAGCGGTGACGATTACGCCGGGAGTGATAGGAACTGTTGGCGAGGTTTGCGCTGCGATTGTTGAAATCGAAATGGTTGTATTGCTCACAGCCCATGCAATTTGAATGTAATCTCCAGCAGAAACCGTCAAGACATAATTAACGGCTGCAATTAAAGCACCGGCACCGCCATGAGATGTTCCCGGAACATTATAAACTGAATTACTGTCAGATACGTCTGTGCCGTTCTGTCTTATCCAAACATCAACATTATCACTATTAGCATCTGTATTGGCAAATTGTATAGAATACTGGATATTATATGTTCCAGCATACGCAAAAGTTATTCTATTGCCGGATGCAACGCTGACACCGCTGGCCTCAAATTGAGAGCCAATGTTTACAATATAAGACGATGTGGTACTTAATGCCGTCTGGTTTGTTGTGTCATAAAATGACCCATAATAACCAAGAGAACCGCCAGCGCCAGTGGAACCAGTAGGGCCAGTCGGGCCGGTGTTACCTGTAGAGCCTGTAGGCCCAGTCGGGCCGGTCGGGCCAGCCACATTTGATGCAGCACCCGTTGGGCCAGTCGGCCCTGTTGGGCCGACAATACCTTGAACGCCTGTCGGCCCAGTAGGCCCGGTGTTGCCCGTAGAACCTGTCGGGCCAGTGGGGCCTGTAGGCCCTACATTGCCTTGCAAACCAGTAGGCCCAGTGGGGCCGGTCAAGCCAGTGGCCCCCGTAGGCCCTGTAGGCCCAGCAACGGTAGATGCCGCGCCAGTAGGGCCAGTAGGCCCCGTGGGGCCTTGTGGGCCGCTTGCCCCGTTAAGGTTTACAGTCCAAGTGCTATAACTGCCCGAGCCAGAAACAGATGTGATATTAGCGACCAAAGCACCCGTGGCCGTGTTATAGGACACAACCGTGCCCACCATATACACAGTGCCGCTATAAGCGATCAGGATTGGCTGCGCGGGAGTATAGGATAAACCCGTGCCAATGGTGAGGGATTGCGTTCCTGTCGCAATAGTCAGCGGAGTTGTGCTAGTGGATGCGTAATAAGCACCAGAAGGCCCCGTGGGGCCAGTGGGGCCTGTAGGGCCAGTCGGGCCGGTATTGCCAGTATTGCCGGTAGGGCCAGTAGGCCCCGTTGGGCCTGTAGGGCCGACAATCCCCTGAATCCCCGTTGGGCCAGTCGGGCCTGTAGGGCCTTGGATTCCTGTAGGCCCAGTTGGCCCGGTCGGGCCGGTATTACCTTGAATACCTGTCGGCCCCGTAGGGCCTGTAGGGCCGGTGTTACCAATAGCACCCGTTGGCCCTGTAGGCCCAGTTGGGCCGGTATTGCCAATGGAACCAGTCGGGCCTGTAGGCCCAGCAACGGTAGATGCCGCGCCAGTAGGCCCCGTTGGCCCAGTAGGCCCACCCGCAGGCCCAGCCGGGCCAGTGGGGCCTTGCGGCCCAATAACCGCTGCAAATGCCATCTCTGGCGGGGGCTGATTAGCCGACCATGAAACAGTGGGAATTGCCGCTGGGCCACGCCAGTAAAGGGTAAAGCTGCTCATGCTGCGGGTGTCACACTCTCAACAACATTGATGATCTGAGGGCTTGTGACGGACAAAACCGTAGAGCCAGACAAAATAAGGGCGTCGGTAATATAAGACCCCGGCGTCAATCCCGCGCTCACAGTAGAACTAATCACACCCTGCCAATACGCGGGGTCGCTTCCAGAAATGGGGTGGTATGTTACCACAAATGTAGCAGTCGGCGCAACGGTAACTGGCGGCGGCTGTAAATTATAAGTCACTTTAAGCGACATTGTGACCGTCAAAGTTGCGGGATCATAATCGCCGGGATCAGCAATGACCAGATTAATGACGATGTCCTCGCCACGGGGATAAGAAAAAGGAACGGCCATTGTATATTTCCTAATTATGGCTTGCCGTTAAAACGATCAGCGATGCCCCGCGCAAACTCACGGCATTTCAGACCATATTGATAATCTGTTTCCCAACCATCAAGCTGCTCTTGCGTGAATGCCACGGTGGCGGGGGGGGCGCTTGTTCCAGAAATGGAGGCAGGGTTATCCTTGGAAGGGGAGATGGTGCCGCCGGTTGAACCTTTAGCGTTGACGCGCAACCGGCCATCAAAATAGGTAGCAAGCTGATTACGGCCATCCGCAAGACCATCCTCATAGTCATGGTTGGTAACTCCTGAAAATTGAGCCAGATTGGATTCCAGCTTGGCCGTCCGAGCATCGGCAAGCGCCTTTGCATCAGTTTGGGCTTTAATATAAGCGGCGCGATCCGCCATGCGCCCGCTTATTGCATCCATCTTCCCATGCCAAAGCCACGCACAAGCCAGCAGGAGGCCCGCACAAGCGCATTGCCACGGGTATCGGATCACAAGCCCCATCAGCGCAGACCATGCGCTCCTGAGCCATCCTAGCGCCCGCATGAGAAACAGCGGATTCATTAGATGTGAACCGAACTAAACACCGCAATTGCACCAACCGCGAAGCCAAAGCCAAACGCAATAATGGCAGCGCGGGTAACAATCCGATGAATGTCTGCCACGATTGCCGATGTCATGGCTTCAACTTTGAGAGCGTCCGCCCGAGCAGTGCCAAGAAAATTATTGAATGTGGTTTTGATGCGGGCTTCAATCAGGGCAATAGACATGGTTCTTTCCTTTGTTTAGGCATTGTCGTCGCCGTCTGATCCGGTGATGGGATGGCTGCCGGTGGGTTTTAATACAACAATGCCATCGCGTGCCACGACTTGGCTAATCCAATTCGGAAATGGCACAAGGTGGATGCCGGTGCCCGCGCCGCGATGGCAGGCCGCGCAGATCACCACGAGGTTGCGAATGTCGTCAGGGCCGGTCGCGGGCTTGTCGCCAAGCTGTGCTGCATAACCATAGATGTCGAACTGGTGGAACTTCTGGAGCACCTTGTCCGGGTCGGCATTGTCCCACTCGGCCCACTCAATCACCATGTGGTGGACTTCGCGCTTGTCCCTGCCTCCGCAGCAAAAGCAGGGCGTGTCCAGTTTCGTCACTAGCGTGCGCTTGTTTGCCGCAAATTCGGAGCTTTCCGTGCGCGCGACATGTTCGGGGTATTCCACGTCAATACGCAAGGTTTCCATCTGTTCATGGGCGGCGGTGTCAGCCATTTTTAGGTGCCTCCGGTGTCAATTTAGCGCCCAAGCCACCCCCAGCCAGAATGCCAGCCCAAGCCATCGCAAACGATTGGTATATTTCCGGCGTCAATGTGCTGCGCCAAGTCTGTGATGCAAAGCCAGCCGCCACAATCAGCAATCCCGTGGCAATACCCACGCGCTGCATGGAGAATGTTTTATTGTCACTCTCGGTCAAAAGATCATTAATAAACTTCATGGGGCTTCTCGCGTTGCGCGACTATTTCGCCACGGAACCATGCCTTGCCATCAATTACTTGGCAAATCTCTGGCTGCAAAAGTCTATTATCACGAAAAGTCAAAACAACAAAGCCCGAGCAAGCCTGAGACGGACGATTGCCTTGATATTCAAATTGCGGCCCATCAAGATCCGCGATGGTTCCAGTTTGGATGCCATAACGACGCCCGCGCAAATCACTATAAGGCTTGCACTCAAGGGAATGGGTGTGTCCCGTAACTGTCGTCACACCGCTTTTCATCGCGTTGTTATAGCCAGCATGTATGCCATTGGCGTAGTTATGAAACACCATTACAGGATCAAGGCTGGTGCGGTTAAGCCAAAAAGAATGGCATATATCCCATCCGGGAAAATGATCGGTCAGACGAACGCCATTTAGCCCCGCCAATTCCGGTGCCTTAGTCGCAATGTTACGTTCAAATCTTGTGTCATGATTACCAAGCGCCCACCATCGCTCACAGCCCTTGGGCAATGCTTGTTCAATTTCTCCCACGCGCTCTTGGCAGGCATGTAGTTCGTCAATGGGCGAGGGCGTTTGGTTCCATCCCATAGGCAGATGACGAGAAATAGAACCGCCATCAAATACATCGCCATTCAGAATTTTCACTCTTGGTTTAACTATCTTAATAACCTTGAGTAATGCCCTATGAGCCACGGGCACCATATCGGGCCAATAGTGATGATCAGATGAGACAATGACAGAACCAGAAAATAGATCAAATTCACGATTGGCTGGAAATGTCCAACCGACATTGCGATAATCAATTGGGACATTTTCCATATTGCCATCCAATGGTTCGGAAAACAACTCATATCCCTTTTGCATCATTCGCAAACGGCGGCGCTGAATAGTGCGTCTGTTGATATTGTGAGTTTTTGCAAACAAATCAGCGGAACCCAATCTATTCCATTCCGCAACAAATTCTTTATCAGATATTTTTGTTACGGTCATTTTCCACCCATGATCTGTTGAAGAATAGGTATGACGTCAGCCACCGTCTGCGGTTTAATGCTACGCAAATAGCTAGGCTTACGCACACCCCACACCGGCACGCGAAAATCATCGGGCCATGTGCCATCAAAAAACAATGCGGCCTCGCGCTTGCGCCGCGCTGCCAATAAACCGCCTTGCAGATAGTTGTTTTCCAAATCGTGCCGCGCAGTGGTGGGCTTGCTGGCCTGAAAATCCTTCACCCATTGAGCGGTGAGAATGGCCCCAGTGTTCCAGTGGAATGACAAGGCAGCGGCAAGCTGTTCCTCGGTCAGATCATGGCCAGCAAAAGCCTTTAATACAGCGGGCATAAACCGCGTTTCAATCCATGCCACGGATGCCCGCAGCGCCGCATCTACTGTAGTCGGCCTGTCCTTGTATTGCAAAATATTGGCCCCGGACGTGGCCGCGATGCCCATGCCGTAAGTCCAATTTTTCGGATCAAGATACGCCTCTAGTGTTAAGCCTTCTTCCGTGCCAAGTAGGGCGACTATTTTAGGCGTTAGCTTCACAATCGCTCTCCCTAATGGGATTTGCCCATAAAATAACTTATCAGACCACTTACAGCGGATACCAGAGAGACAATTAAAGCGGTGACGGAAACGCCTACAGACCAGCCATGTTTTTTGGCTTCTTCTTTTGCGTCATTTTTACCATCCTGCACTTTTAGATGAGTGAGATCGGTATGGATGCCTTTGATTAATTCTTTAACCTCTACAAATCCCTCATGGACTGATTTCTCTATCCTATCCATACGGTCATTCAAGCTAACCTCCATACGCTCGGCAGTTGTTTGGGCTGCCTCGGCCATGGCTTGGGCTTTCCCTATTTCAATGCCGAGATCGGCGTGGGTGGGGGTTATGCTCATCGTCTCACCGCTTAGTAGTAATATGAAACGAGCAGAGTGGAACCAGCGGCATTGGTGGAGATAAACTTGATTGCAGACAGATCGCCGTTAAAGCCTTCTGGCTCAATCCCCGCGACCAATACCATGCCGCCACCAACACTAGCCGTAGGAGCCACACCGTCATCGCGCCAGTTTACGCTATTGGTCAAAGCCTGCACCAGAGCGTATTTGGGAACGCCGTTAACGCCCGTAGGAAGCGTAAGGCCCACCGCCGCAGAATTGGTCAGTGCAATGCTCTGGAAGGACGAGGGATAAGGCTGATACTGACCGGGGAAAAGTGGAGTGGACATGATCGTTTCCTATTTAGTTTGCGGGGGCCACGGGCCATTTGATTTTGACGGGGAAGCCCTTTTGCGCGGGGACATCTCGCAGGGCTTGGCGATATGTTTTCCAATCATCGGATAGTGCATTGCCGGATTCTGTGGCAATCGTTACCCGCCAGTCAGTCTTTTGGAGCATATTGTCACGTTGTGCCCGAGCAGTTCCAGACAAATCATCCATAGATGGTGGTGCGGGGTCGATCAAAATTGGATTGCCGTCTGCATCGGGCGCAATGGCTTTCCCCAAAGATGACCCCATTAGAAGTTCTGCGTGTTGATCTTCTGTAATTTCAACCGCGTCTTCTGGAACATAGTCATAATTGATGGCGTCCGAGTAAAATCCCCCGGTGGTTTTAGAGTATTTCATGTCGTTTCCCTATTTGGATTCGGAGTTGCCATTCTCACCAGCCTATTGCCACCCAGTCAAAACCATAGAAACTGCCGATGTCACTATCATCGTTGATTACAGTCATATTAACGGATGAGGTGGTCGAACCCGTATTGGTACGAGATATGTGTTTAGAAACATACGTCGTTCCAGAGGGTGTATAAGGAACAACAGACATTGCCAAAACCGAATGAGGGAAGGTCACTGGGAATGTAATTGGTATAACATAACCATTACCGGGGGTCACAGAACGATTTTGCCCCCATTGAACAATGAGGCCATTGGGAAATGTATAATATCCCGGATAGGCAAGAGAATATGAGCCAAAGCCCAAAGACGTAAGCAAGGACGATATAGGTATGTCTGATGGGGTTGCAGTGCCGGTTGTGATGTTCCCCTTGAAAGTGCTTGCTGGCATTTGGGCCAAACTACTGTTTGGTATGGAGTTAAGCACTAAAGCGGCTGGGTTACTCATCAATTCAAAATTGGTTCCATCCCATACCACTTCAAATATGGCAGATGCCGCTAATTGGTTATTTTGCAGGGCAGATCCATTAACCAACACATTTTTAGCACCAAGCCCATTCACATTCAGCGTGTATGCGCCGGTATTGGCCGTGCCGATCTTTAGCACCCGGATCGGAGAATAAAGGATGCTAGACAAGGACGTGATAGCGGGCGACAAAGTGACCACACCCGCATTGGTCGAGCCAGAATCCACCGCAGAGTTACCAAACTGCGACTGAATATCGTTGGTGCCGACCAAGTTATTCAACAAGCCAGCCGTGATAAAGTTTGAGAAACTTGCACCAACCGCCCAGCTTTGCGGCGTCGTCCCTTCCTGCCCGCGCACAACAGTCATGGTATCGCCGGTTCGAGCAGTCACCCGCACAATCTCATTGGGCAGGCCAGTGCTGCTGCCAGCCGCAAACAGGGTGGCGGTGAAATACTGTCCGCCCGTAAGCGTGGGGAATAGAACGCCTGTGCCCGTTGCCACGGTAATCGTGGTGGCGGTGGTGTTGATGGCCGAGCCAAGGGTAGTATTGGCGTTATTGGTAAACTGATAAAGGCTCATACTAACGTCACCGTCCATGTCTGTTGGAAGGGCAATTCTATAACACCAGTTTGAACAGCCGCCTGAAATATCTGCGATTGCGTGGTGTTTGCCAGCTTAATTGTCCATTTTTGAAAACCAGTTGGCTTTACCGACACATTATATTGCGTGTCGTTTACTACATCCTTGCCATTTATCCCATTTAGAAAGCGGTTGATCCTGCGCTTTAGCCAAGTGGGAGTGAATGTTTTACCATCGCCTTTGTAAAATGCCCATGTAATAACACGGCGAAACGCATCATCCGAAGTGGCGGTATATGTGCTTGCCACACCCGCCCTATATCCATTCAATGGCATTTGATTGGGAGTAAACGAGTTAACGTCACCAATGTTGGGCGAACCATTGCTGGTAGGCAGCCCCGGTCGGCTAATGCCATAAATGCCCGCAGCCACCCAATCCAGAAGAACGCCGGAAATAGGAGCCTGCGTGTAGATCGGCAGATTAAGCGCATTGAACCAATTCACATAGGCTTGAGCATATTGATTGTATGCCGTGAAAAACGCCTGCAAATTGTCATCATTTTGATACTGGATATAAAGATAAGCCGGTATCGTGTTCTGGATGCTGGTAGGCCCTGTTGCTGGCCAACTGGTGTCTACGCCCGCGACCACATTACACCTGCGTAATCGTAAGATTGGTGGATGTCAGGGTGAAATAACTCTCGGGATCGCCATAGATAAGAGACGTTCCCGGCGAGGGTGATGTTGCCACCCCATTGATGCTAACCGTCCAGCTAAAGGCGCTAATCAAAGCGGGGTTATTATTGAACAGCGGGAGAACCGCCTCGGTAAAGTCCAACTGCAAATCCAGAAGGTTTAGCGGCGACCCTACAGGAATGGTGTTTACGCTGTTTACAATGGCCACAGAACCCAACTGCGCCACCGCCGCCGCCGAGACATAGTTGGGGCTAACGGAACTCCAATTAAGCTGGATGATGAGTGTTTGAGCGGGCGGGTTCACAAACGGAACGGTATATGTGTCCGGGTAGCTATTGATGTTGACCACGACGTTTCTGGTGTTAGGCGTAACCACACCGCCCGAATTATACGTCCCGTTGCTTGTGGTGTTGACGCCAAAGCTGAATGTTTTATTGCTTAGAACCGTGACCGTGTAGGGGCCACCGTTGACGCCAAACATACCTAGCACGCCTTGAATGTAGACGTTATTTTGTCCAGTCGTGAGGCCATGATTAAGATTGGTGGTCACAACGCCGGGGTTGGCATTGGTAACGCCTGTTACCGCAATGGTAGAACCCGAAAGCGTGGAAATATCCAAGCCAGAATTGTAGATGGCGTTGGCCACGTTATAGGGATCGCCACCGCCGCAGATAACTTCCCATCCGCCCGCGTTGATCTGTTTAATGGCAATCAGGCGAGGCTGAACCCCCGGCACATTGCCGAGCAGAGACTTGCACATACTAGCCGTGCCCTGCCCCGACACCAGACCGGCCTGCAATACCTGTGCAGCGTATTGTTCTTGCGTCTGTGCGCCCGCGCTAGGCGTCCCCACCTGCGGATTGGTTACAGTCAAAGCGATGCTCGTGGGCACGCTGGAAATGATTGTATTGACGGTATTTGCAGGAACCGCCCAGCTACCGCTTAATGTGGCAACGCAAAACAGAGGAATGGACACGCCAGACGTTTGAATAACGCCGCCATCCTGCACCTGATACTGATAGGTGCCATCGCTCACCAGAAAGCCGGGCGGGATTTGAAAGCCAACCGTGCCAGAGAAAACCACATACACAGAGGTATTGGCCGTCACCCCCTGCGGCACTCCGTAGATGTTGCCTAGTTCCGTCAACAGGTATGGATTGGCCCCGAATGGCGTAAGGGAATTGATCGTTTCAACCGCAGCGGAATCGCACAGCGCAATGGCATATGTGGCGGTGCTGGCCAAATCCTCGATCAGCCCACCCGGCAGCACAGTATAGCCCGGATTATTCGCGGCGACCAACTGGATAAGGTTTGACCAAATCTGCACAGGAGGCGTCGGCTGCGCGCCTGCCGATGTAACCGTAAGATCAACGCTGATCGGAGTAGTTGTTGTCATCAGATTGGCACCGGAGAGACTAGAATAGCGCCGGGATTGGCCGTTGCGTTAATGTTGTAAGTCGGATCGTATGTGTTCTGCTTGGCAATAAGCAGGGCCATGAAATACTGTGCAAAGTTTTGCTGTGTCAATGTAACATAGTAATCAGGGAAAACCTGCGTTACCACACTCTGCTGCGCGGGGATACCGTAATTGCCAAAGAAGGGCGATTCATTCAGCCCAAGCTGTAGAACTTGTGCCAGCGTGGTTAGCCATACCGCATCATTGTAGCCATTGGCGTCAGTATCTACTTCCACCCAAACGTAATCATCCGGGTTTACGGGGCCACCCACGGGGCTAATGCCAATAGTGAAGTTACCTATGGCGCTGTTATACGCACCATTGTAAACTCGGCCCCAAGTTCTCATTATACCGTCCCGTTAATGAAGCCGAACAATGGGCGCATTTTGGCCGATTTCCGCTTAAAAGTAAAGCCCCCGCCGGGTTGCAGTTCCATGTGTTTTATAGTGTGCAGAATGGCGCAACGCTGGGAATGTTAATAACCACATCCGGAAAGTTGGCAGCCGCTTGCTCCACAGCGGCAGTCATGGCAGCCACCTCACCAATAATGGCGGCTTGCTGTTCAATGTATTTAGCATAGGGAGCGTATTGGGCTTCGAGATATGTTATCATACCAGCCACCCAAGTTATCATGGTAGGCAAAGTGACTGGAGGCACCAAAAGAGCCTCAATCAAAGTCAGTTGCTCCAACTGCCCGGCAATGGTGGAGTTGATCAACCCAACCGTGCCATAAGCCTCATTGATAATGGCTTGCAACTCTTCTGGTGTAGATGCAGCCGTTATAGACCCAATGATGGAGTTAAACCATTGAGTATTGATTGTGGGAAAACAAGCAGTCATTAGAAAATCCCCGTTACAATGCCATTGCTTACTGTTACCGTTTGGCCCGTGGGAGTGGTAAAGGAACCAGACACCCCATTGCCCGCACTGATATTGCCTTGCACCGCGAGATTTCCATTGTCTCCCGCAATAAATACTCCAGAAGGCGCGACTTGCAGATTGCAGTTGCCCGTTGGCTCTAGCAGCGTGACGGCAGCCTGATTGATGAACTCTTCTTTAGTGCTGCCCAGCCAGAAGAATGTCATGGCCGAGAGATTGCCCACCGTGTCTTGCAGATTGGGAACGCCATTGCCAAGGCCGGTCAATCCGCCTGTGCGAAGATCAGCGGAAAGCGCCACGCCAATATCGCCCACTTGGATGGGATATTGAATATAGGGAGGCTTGCCCACAGGCATGGTGACTTGCGGCAGAGGGGCCGGAGTGGTGGCCACCTCAAAATTGACCGTCACAATGCCGGGGCTGATTATCTTAACTACCGTGCATGGCAATCCCTTGCCAAGCATTTGAACGGCATCCTGCGCTTTGATCTTTCCAAATTGCTGCAAAGATTGAGCAAAAGGGGTCTTTTGGGCATTACTCATTGCATTTACTCATTTCCATATGAAACGGAAATCTGATCGGGATTTGCGGTATTTGAAACGGCTTGGAATGTGCTTACCCAACTTTGAGCGCCCGGCAATCGTGAATTTCCAACGTGCCGAACAGCTTTGATCTGCCACTTCCCTTGGAATGTAGTGGCGGATCTCAAATTGCTATAACTGGTGACATTAGTTATGGCTGTTAAACCTGCAACTTCGGGAAACTGCACAATGTCGCCCACGGATATATCCGCTCGCATGATCGTTGTAAATTGAACAACGCTAGGCCCCAACCATGTGATCTGGCCAATCATATCTTGCGATTTTATTTTTTTGGCGGGAATGCCTGTTTTTTGAGTGCCGTCAAAAACAATAATCTGATTGTTTTTGGGCACCATGTAAACGCCCTGATAATTGCCACCAATAATATCTTGGCTAATGCCGTTTATGAAATCCGAAAATTGCGTTAAAGTTTGATAGGTAAAAGGCTCATCTTGTGACAAAACAAGATCGGGGTTTATTCTTATCTCTGGCGCAAGGAATGTGGGAAATGCAATCCGAAGGACTGAATCAATAGCATTTGACAGCGGCTGACCTTTGGGCAGGTTGAACGAGATGTTTGCCGGATCGGATTGCGTCCCGCCTGCCGCAATGATGATAAAATCAAGCGTTTGATTGGTGCCCTGCCAATTTCCGAAAGCTTGAAATATCTGGCCAGTGACCGCCAACCCCTGCTGCCCATCAGTCACAGATGCAGAAGCCAATGGCAGCCCATTTTGCATCCCAATGAATATCTGTATGGGAGCGCCATTAAAGTCCTTGGCCTGAAACAGTTGTTGTTTGGGTGGCCCCCATATTTTGATATAACTGTTGCTGGCTGGTTCATTGGCTGCGGTTTGCCAAATATCTAGCTCAACAGTCTGCGCGCCCAGAACGGCTTTATCATCAAGACGATTAGTCCAAGTGAAACCGTTTGTGCTGCCCGATGCGGTTGGGCCAACAACGATCTTGTAATATCTACTCATGGGCTGACTTCAAAATTGTTTGTGCTAACCCGATAAACCAAAGTGGACGATGACATGTAACCCGCTGCCAAATTGATTGAGTAATCATTCGGGGAACCCGTCAATGGTTTTTGAAAGAGCAATACTCCTTGCAGAGTGTAAACATTCACAATCCACCTTTGACCGAACAAGCTCCAAACAACAATAACACTATATTGCTGCCCATCAAGCGTGGGGGAAAACGTAAAGTTTTGATTAATTTGAGGAGTGAATTGATACAGCGTAGTCATGGTCAAAAGCCCGCTGGCAGAATTGGACTAATTCCGCTAATGCTAGAAAAACTAGATGAACTGTTGGGTGAAGCTATGTTTGAACCCAACGCGCCAGAAGCCGAAGGCACAAAGTTTTGCACAATGTTTGCCGATGGATTGTCATAGCATGTCACAATAGCGTTTGATCCGGGCGGGTCTCCAGCATTGCGAGTTTGATCCGTCATCTTGGTCGTCGCCGTATTGGCCGATGCCGCTGCCGCCGCCTCGGTTATCAACGGCTGCATAAAATTCCAAATCCATCGCACTTGTGGCTGAGTGCCAAAATCATCATCGGATGCGTCAATCAAACTGGTGAGCAGGCATCCTTGATAAACAAAAGCGGGGGTGATGACATCATACCATCCGCCCTTGGCAGTGTGGATATCCAAAGCCGCTTTCAATGCTCCAATCAAAGGCCCCTTATTTAGCACTGTGATGGATTCATTGGCGGGCACAAGCATTTCAAGGGAAATACGCAATGGATTTGTAATGACTGCATTGGCCGCAGTTGTCTGATTGGCCACGGGATAAGTGGCCACTTCATTCTCCATCAACGTGCAACCGGGAAGAGGCTTAAACGTGGCAAATGTAGGCATACCATATTGAGAGGTGGCCGCTCCCGTCACCCCATTGGGGTAGTTTTTAGGCATCAAAAGATTGACAATAGGAAGCGTACCCGTGCCAGCATAACCCCCGCGCAAAATGATGGGCGTGGTTTGGAATGTGTATTGATAACTGCTAAGGCTCATTGGATGCCGCCTGACGATTGCTATAGGGCTTTTGTGGATGCATTTATATCACTGCCGGGGGCCTGATACATTTTAACCGTTATCTGATTAGCATAGCCCGCCCGCTTCCTAGATTCAGCATCTACGACAGATTTGTCTAAACTAGGAACCTCGTATTCACTATTGACAATAGCAGCGGCGACACCAGCGCCTCCGGTTTGTCCAGCGAGTTCTTGCAATTTTTTCCCAACAGCTTTTTTCTTATGTGTGAGTTCATACATATGGAACCACACCTGCTCACCAATAGCCTGACCATAATCTTTTGTATCTTGCATATGATGGCCGGTTAATTGGAAAAATTCATTTTGGCGAGCGGTATCAAATTGCCATAGGCCAAAATGCCGCCCCTTGTCGGGTGTCGCAAATGGATAAAATGTGCTTTCCGCCATGACATTGCCAAGATCGCCTTTAACGGCTTCTATGGGATAACCTTTCATCCCACCCACGCCCTTAAGCAGCATACTTCCAATAATGTCTTTGGTATCTTTTTGCGATTGCGTTCCGCCCGCGTGCATACCTTCCACGTGCATACCAATGGCAGCTAGATTGGGATGTTTTTTCCGAAAATCATAATCCTTAGGATCAGTAATTGTTTCATCTGTATAGCCGGGTATGTGAGAGGCTATGAAATCAATAATTCTGCCAATCTTGTCAATGAAACCAAAAAACTTCTCAAAGCCCTTTTGTACTGCCCCGCTTTCGATAGCCTTGGTGAATGATTGAACACCATCCGCAAGAGCCTCCAAAGTGGATTTGGTGAGAACTTTATCCAAAAGATCACCAAAAGCCATAGTTAAGCCAGAAAGGCTATCCATTAGCTTCGGATCGGCCAGTTTTGTTGAAATGATATCTTTCAACCTAAAACTAGCAGTATCCATTTCTGAAACAAACTTTTGCATATTTTTGCCAGTTTGATCAGTAATGCCTAGTTTTTTGGCAAATTCATTTGATTCTTTTACAGACTGTTGAAACTCTCCGCTTTTAACAGCCGTGCCAAGAGTGCGAAGTTCATCAGGATTACTTACAATGTCAGTTAAATGATATGCTTGTGCAAGATCAAGCCTACCTCCAAGCTGATTGAATTTTCTTCCAACAGCCTCTAAGACTTTATTGGCAAGCTGCGCCGGGTTTTGGTTTGATGGATTGATGCCCAAAATCCCAAAGGGGATTCCGCCCATAGTGGGATCGCTTTTTAGATTAGCAATGTTTTCCAATACGGCATCAGCATTGACAAAGCGGTTTAGGGCGACACTAGCCCTTTGTCTCTCACCGACGCTAACGCCCAAGCCCATAGCCTGACGGCGCTCACCGCCAGCCCAATCGGCTAGTTTATCGAAACCCCAAAATCCGCCGACAACACCTCCAGCAGCGGCCATGGAAATTTTGGCTAGTTTGCCACCGGCCTCCAATGCAGCATCGCCGTATTTTTTCATCTGCTCTATGGCAGATTCACGGTCTTTTTTCTCTTGCTGACTGCGCTTTCCGCGATTTCTATCCATTTCATTTTGCAAACTCAACAGCTTGCGAGTTTGGTCAAATTGATTGGATATTTCGCTAGTCAACAAGGCAGCCGCAATGGCAGCATCAGAAATGCCCTGATTTGTCCCTTTCCAAGCATCTTCCTGAGAGTTCAAAACGGCTTGATATTTGTAAAACGTATCAAGAAAGCGTTTGACCGCCGTATCATCAACTGGAATTGTCAGGATAGGGGGTGGCATTAATTTTCCTATCGTCGTTTAGCGGTTATAGTTGCTAGAGCGGTAAACCCGTCAATTAGATGCCGTTGCCTAAACAACTCTGCACTATGGTATTTATCCCAAGGCTCTCCTTTGTCCTTGAAATAATCTTTCCACCCTTCCCCAGCCAGCCAACTTAGGACTTCATTGATTATGCTGGGGTGTTCTTGCCAGAACTTTCTTCCTGCGTCGATGTCTTCAAGGAATTCGCGTATTCCATACAATTCAAGTATGTGGTCTGCAATTCGTACATTGATGCCATACCCCGAACGATGTTTTCCCGATCCACTCTGGGAGGCATCAACGAGGCTACAATAAAAAAAGTTAGAAGATTCATCACTTCGGCTTTTTCGTCGGCTTCAATCATATTCTGGTCAAGGGCCGCTTGAAGCGGAACATTTGACCAGCCCTTGTCGGGCGATGGCACCACCACATTGCTTAGTCGTGTCATCTCGGCCAACAAGCCGGATTCCCCGCCAACTCCATCTGATCCATCCCACCAATTCACGCCGATACCTCGTGGCGTGGCTTTGGCTGTGTCTTTTAGGACAAGAGCCGCAACACTAGGGGCGCTGCGAGGATCTAGTCCGTTTTGAACAAATCCACTCCAAGTCTTTGCCAAAACCAAATGATAAAATTCAAATGTTTCTGGGCGAATGGATGTGGAATGCACATACACGGTAGATCCATCGGCGCGGGTGATGGGAATTACCAGATTAAGTTGGCGGTTAATAGTGGTCATTGCGAGTGTCCTAGATTAAATTTAAGCGAAAAGAGAACCGTTGACCAGATAGACGCCCTTCAGCGTAACGGGATAATCATTGCTATCGCCAGCAAGTTCCAAATCCGAAACATTCTGAAGAATGCAATTATGGATATAATAATACGGCAATACAGATGAATCGGTCACGATGTTTACATCACCAATGGCAGCATTTACCAAACGCTGCTGCTCCCAAAGAGATGAAAGCCCTTGGCTTTTATTGAGATACATCTGCACAGTAACGATTTGATAAAGGCGCGGCGAAGGAACCGCACCAGTGAGGGTGGCGATATAGTCGCTTGTTTCACCTTCAAAAGTGATGCGCGCCACTTTGGTTCCAAAAAAACCAGAGGTGACATTCAATTCTGAGTAGTCAATTACCGATACGCTCGTAAGCGCCCGATTCAATGAACCCTGTGGGATAATCGGATTAGCCATGATTAGGTATTCCTATGAATTGGGTTTAACCGAACAGCAGATTAGTTGCCTGAAGGTTGAAGTAGATGTTCAGGAACGGAAGCTGCGGAATCCAAACGCACGAGATACCGGCATATTTACCGACACTGTAATCGTTGGGATTCTCATTGGCGTAAGCCTGCATAGGCTCTGCGTTCACCACAATCTTGCCAGCATAATTGCCAGCATTGTAATTGGCCAAGAACTGCGCTTGCGGCAATTGCGTTGCGATAACCTGACCATTGCCCAAGCCAGCACTAACACCCTGATTGGCCACCTGAACCACGCGATTCTGCAAGCGGTTAATGCCCGGCTGATTGTAATACAGCGGGTTCACGTTCGACGCCGAGCCATTGATCACTTCATTGGCCAGAGCCAACTGCATATTGATCTGCGCCCAGTCGGCGGAATACCAGAAGTTCCAGAAGTTACCATCGGACATCTTGCCCTGATAGATAATGTTGCTGGAAATGCCGCCCTGCTGCCCAGTGCCGATCCAGCCGACATTGGCCGCAGCAAGGCTTGTCAGGGTGCTTTGATTGCCCGTCACAGGATAGGCTGTTGTGCCATAGCTAGGTGAGTAGCTAAGGGGCACCAGCTTATTGGTGCTGGAAGGAATCTGTGCGAGAGCCGTGCCAAAGGCGGAAGCCAGCGAAAATTCCGTCGCGGGAATGTTGGGCGATTCCACCTCGGCATAAACGCACTTGATGCCAGCATAAGCTGTGCTGTTGGCAACCGTAGTCGTAACCCAGAAATACACCTGAGCGTTGACAGCGGTATAGTTAGACAGGAACGTTAGGAACGATGCCTGATTATCCCATTCACGCGGCACAAGGTAATTGTAAATCTGCCCCGGTGTGCCTTTAACCTTGCCCATGAACGTAACCAGATCAGGCACGTTCTCGACAGGGGTGCCCTCGCCCAATTCCACCACATAAATGGCAGGGACGCCATTACCGGCAAAATAGGTTGTGCCCATCTGCAACAATTCAGTCACCGCACCAAGCGCCACAGTGCCCGGAGTGGTCTCAGAACCGGGGTTAGACGCCAGCGGATAAGTCAGCGTATTGGCACCCGTGATAGTGCCCGTGAACGTGCCATTGTAGCCCGTAGGAACCGCGCCAGCGATGGTAATGGGCACAACGTCACCGTTAGTCCACCCATGCGCCGCCGAGGTGGTCACTGTGACAGTGCCAGCCGACCATGTAAGCGTGGAGATGGTTTTGCCCGAAGCCAACAGGCCCTGCAACTGTGCAAGATTGCTGACCAGAGTGGCAGTTCCCGCAGTAAGCGTCGTGCCGCCCTGCGAGACAAGACCGCCAGTTTGCTGAAGCGCATTTGGCGTAGGGGCCAACACCACAGAGGCGTTGACAGTTACGATATTGGTAGTGGTCATTTTAATGCCCTCTGGTCAGGGGTGAGAATGGCGGAGGCTTCTACCTATTAGGTGAAGTTACCAACCGCCATAATCGACACGTTGGCACCAGTGGTTACATACCAACCGGGAGTGGCTGTGGCAGTAGCGCGGGCCTGCACCAGAACCTGAAACGGCTTCAGATCAACAACCGAAGTCGCGCCGCCAGCAAACAGGACAATGCCGGTCGAACCCGAACCGTCATAAAGCGTCACAGCGCCCGGCGAAGTCGTGGCAGGAACAATGGTGATGGCATACAGCGTGTCATTGACAGCGCCAGTGGTGCCCAGAACCGACTTAGTAGCACTAGCAGCGACCTGAACGTGCGTTTCGTTCTTTTCGGTAACGCGAAGGTTGCCCGCCGCATCGAGGTTGGTAAATGCAACGCCACCAGCAGCGGCGAGGGCAGTCTGGGTTGCAAGATTCTGACCCATTATATTTACTCCTTAGTTTAGGTGGATACTATCATCTTGGAGGGGACAAAGAAATCCTCCAAAAATGCGCTTTTAATCATTTTCTGTGCGATGCTGTTCATTCGCGTCTGGTAGTAATTAACCTCAAACACGATTGCTTTTTTCTGGGCAAGGGCACCAATTTCAACTTGCCCTCGCTTTCCGTCTTTTGGCACTGGCGAGTTCATAATGCCAAAAACGCTTGGATTGTTCAAAGCGTATGTCTGAACAGAATCAATCCAATCCATAATCATGTCATTGCGAATGCCATAAGTAATCACGCGGACATGATCTTTAGTAAGCTGCCAACGGTTCCCTGCATTATCCCAAAATGGAGCCGACTGCATGGGGGACGTGCCGTCTTCATCAATATGGATAACCGCATAAGGCGGCTGTATATTATCCGGCACCAAATAACTAGGGTAAACCGGAAATAGTTGATTAAGCGTCAGCCAAACCGGCAGGGAATTGGAAACTACTTGCGCTTGCCCAAGGTCATTGGGGTTATTGAGTATCTGTGACGCTAGAGAGGCGTAAACGGCATCGCCGCTGTAGTGATACAGACCCGATTGCTTGTACCAGCCAGAGCGGGTTGAGAACGCATATTGCTCCCCATCCGTGGAGGCCAGATACATATATTGCGGATCAGTGCGCGCCAGATCATTGATTGGCTGCAAACTGGTAAAGATCATCCGATGAACGGAGAAACTCTCGTCCGGGTCTTGCCGGTTAACCGTGGTATGATGCAGGGAGCCTTGCGCCTCAAACATCAGGGAATAGGAACTGTCGTAAGAACCCGGCGCAAGAACCGATGCGTTCACCCAGAACACAAATCCGTCAACAGGCAACACAATGCGCTTGTATAGCACAAAGGTAACGCGCTGCTGTAGATCAAGCGTCTCAAGCCCTGCCCGCAGCGTAGACGCCATCTGGCCTTGATTGCCGGTGGTCTCAAATACAGAACCGCCGCCGCCGCTCATTCTTCTACCCACGCAATCATTGATGTTTCATATAATGACGTGTCGATGAACGATGGGCGGGGGCCAGATGCGACCTTATCCTTAAATCGCAGCGAACGACGGTTTTGCGCCGCCTTGGTAGGGACGCCGGGAATACCCATGCCCTCAATCTCGCCGGTCATCAAAAACGTGCGGAACTCTTGCCGAATATCCTGCCCGGCACTGGCCAAGGGATCGCCCACAAAACCGCCTTCTAGAATGGCAGACAGCGCGCTTTCTACAGACGACACAAGTGCCTTGGTGATGTCCTGCTGATGGGCTTCGTAAAAATTCCGCATTACACCATACTTTTCCTCAAGTATGGTGGCGACGGTATAGGTCGTGGCGGGCTGGCCATCGCGGTTATCATAGGGCACATCTATGCAACCCAAGCAGAGGTCGGCCATCCTAACTGACCCCCCAGTTCGTGCCGAAGCTCTGGGCATACCCCAAGTATGTACGGCCCCATACCGTGGTCAAATAGCTAAGGTCTCTAATAGTCAGGTTATTCGCTTGATGCGGCACAACCATGCTGGCGCTAGTGCCCTCATCGCTTGAGGATGAGACCGTGCCGGTGGTAAAGCCAAGCATATTGTTTTGTTTACGGATATACTGAAAGAACCCGTAATTCACATTCTCGACAGTGATATAAATCAGCCCCGGAACATCCGGTGCCCAAGTAGCCAGCAGGTGGCCCGCCAAATTATATACCATCTGGAGATAAATCGGCCCCGGCACGCATTGGAACATGGGGTTCGCAATGGCCACAGCCGTATTGTAAGCATACCCAATGGAAGGGGAATCGCTGGGCAGATATTCCACAGGCACACCCATCACACCGTAAACCCACTGGGAAAACCCGGCCTCGGTGGGGATTGGCGTGTAGGGATATGTTGTCACCAGCGATTCCCTATCAGTTAAGCGGTTTTGCGGGGGCGACCGCGACCACGAGAAGATTCAGGTGCGGAATTAACCCGCAGACCCTCTTCTAGCTTGGGTGCGGTCATTTCAGGATCGCTCTGACCCACGCTCTCAAATTCCATCTCGAACCCAGTGGACTGCGTATTGCCCATTTCATTAGCAATCTCACGCAGGCCATAATCCGAGACAATGGCAAGGTTCTTGCGGCGCTCAACGCCAATGTCCGAAAGGCGGCCCATGTTGTGGGCCTTCACATCTTCACAGATCGGGCGAGGCACTGGCTTGTCCAATGACCAAACCAGCTTAACCACGCCCATGGACTTTGCCGTGCGGACGTCATCAACATTGACTGCACCCGCGCTAAATTCCAACTGCTGAACCAACTCTTCTACCTGACCCGGAAACAGATCGCCGCCGAATTGCACCTGAGCGCCAGCGGGGATTTCCAGAAACTTAGGCGGCAGAATTTTAGCGTCCATACGGTTGCCATTGCCATCAACAGCAAAATCAAGCCGGTAATATACTTGCCGATTCTGCGCCGTGCAGTTCACAACATAGAGCCTTGCCATATTAAATCTCCGCGAGTGGTGCGAGTGTTAGACGGGCAGGCGCACTCGCAACGCCTACCCGCCCAACGTCATTTACTGATAGTTGGCAGTAATGATGGTAAGTGCCTGCGGGCGAGGTGCCCAGCCCGGCGTCAGACGCCATTCGCTGAGAACGTCCGTTGCACCACCAGCCAGCGGGCTGATGATCTCACGCGGGGCGGCCATGTCCGAATACTGCGTAAGGCAGGTCGGGTTGCTAGGCTTCAGCGTGGCAAACACGTTAGTGTTCAGGGCAGACGGGCCACCGGGGACAGCAACTTCAGGCATCGCAATCAGGATGATGTCAGCGTTGGAGTTGCCGCCAGCGCCCTGAAGCGTGTCGTCATAAGCCCACACCAGCTCGTCCTCGTTGGCCACCAGCATATTCTTCATCGTCTCAACAGTGCTCATGGTGCCAGCACCAGCGCGCTGGGCCTGCGTGAGCGAGACGATGTTATACTCGAACTGCGACAGAGAACGCTGCGGGCCAAGCACCACGAACTTGCGACCAATGCCAAGCTGCAGAGTGCGCGTCTTGATCTGCGCGATCTGGTTGACAAGGAAGAACGCCATCTGACCATTATCATAGGTCGTGATGGTGTTGTTGCCATACTGGTCAGCCGGGAGGTTGGTGGCAGTAGCGCCGGGAGCGTTGATGAAACCCTCACCATACTGCGGCTGGAGACCAAACAGAGCCGCATCGCGGGCCTGCTGGAAGTGAGCCTGACGCATACCAAGGCGATAAGCCTCAGGAACCGCAAAGCCCCAACGGCCACCAGCAGCAACGTCGTGGTGGTCATAGTTGGCGCGGACGCGGAACTGATAGGTATTGGTGTTGAACATCTGGGCCGAAATATCGACACCCGGCAGTTCATTGGCAGTGGACTGCGAAGCCGACATCTTGGTGCGGATGTTAAGCTGCTTCGCATAAACGACCAGATCGTCCTCGGCCAGCTTGGCGCGGATCTTGCCGCCTTCCAGAACCTCGGTATAACCCGAAGCCTGCTGGAACTGCATGAAGATTTCCGGTTCGCGGAAACTGGGTTCGATGATTTTATATGCACCGGCGTTAATAGCCATGGCTTTATTCCCTTTCTAAATAGGCTTGACTAGGCTTACGCCGTGGTGCCGCCGGTGAGCTGAATGATCGCGCAAGAACCGTTAAAGTTCCAAGTGGCGTTGCCGGTGATGGTGCTATACAGCACGTTCATGCAGCCCGAGGGAACCACGTCCAGAACGGTGACGGGCAGAGCGCCGCCGCCAGCCAGAACCGTGCCGCCCGACGAGTATGTGCCCGGCGAACTGGCAGCAACCTGCGTAACCACAATGGTCGTGCTGTTGATGCTTACAACGGAGAACATACCATTGAAGCCAACGCCCGTGCCGCCAGTGCTAACCACACCCGAAACCTCAATGTCGTCACTGGCATTGATGTAAGATGTAAGGTCGGTGCCCACTGTGAAAGTGGTGCGCCCGCCGCTTGTGGAAGCCCACACAGCATTGGTAATGGTGGTAGCAGGGTAAGCGCCCGAATAAGGGATCAACTGCTGGCTGGTGAAGTCCCAGCTAACCTGTGCGTTGATGAGGCCACCACGCAGCGAGATCAGCGAAGGATCGCAAGCCACGGCGATACGAGCACGCGAACCAAGCGGATAGTAGTTGATTGACTGGCCCGAACCGGCGGTGCCAACGGGGCTGTTGGGATCGGAAACGAGGTTGTAAGCCTGATCGAACACCGTGAACCCGACCAGAGCGGTCGAACCAGAGAGCGAGTTGGCGCGGCCCAGAACCTGACCGAGAACGCCACTAGGGCCGGTGCTGCTAATGGGCGAGATGTCAGCATAAACGCCAACGCCGCCCCACATTGGGATGGTCTCGCTCTGCGAAACAATGCCCGAACGCAGCACGTTACGGGTGGAAGGATCAGGGAAAGTCTGGCCCTGAATAAGACCATTCGAGGAAGCCCCGTTAAAGAGACCCTGCCCCGAAGTGGTCAGCGAAGGATAACCGTTGTTAGCAGCCATTTTCTTTTACCTTTGCAAAAATTGATTAGGCGCGACGAGCGTGACCGGCAAAGTCACTCATCCACGACACCGGCTCACCAACGAACTCGTTGATGATGTGGCCGCCAGCCTGACGCGAGATTTCACGCAGCTGACCCGGAAGCACATCGGCACCACGACGAGCAGCCGCGATGGAATCCGAATACACTTCAGACAGGATGGTATCGAGCATGGCGTCATCGCTGACAGCCGACAGGCGCGAATTGGCCCACTTGGGCGAGTTCGACTGCATCTTGGCACCGAGGCGGCGCTTATACTGCGTTGGGGTCTCACCATCCAGCGGGGCGGGGGCACGGTCGCCAAACGCCTGAAACGCGGGATCGGCCTGCTCCTGAATGACGGCGAAACGCTCGCGGTCAATGTCAGTCAGCAGTGCAGGAGCGCGGCGGTTCAGTGCGGCAATTTCAGCCCGCAGAGAAGCCATTTCGGCGCGAACGGAATCAGCCACGCGGTGGTCTCCTTCTTCCTTCTCTTCAGCGTCCTTGCGGCGCTTGTCGGCAGCGGTTTCGCGGGGAGTGCCCGGCTCTTCCACTTCCAGATCATCATCGCACTCATCGTCGTCCTTGCGGCGAGCGTCCTTGCGACTGTCCTTCTTGTGCTCCGGCTCCTTGGCCTCTTCCTCAGCCCACTCCTTGAACGACTCCTTGCCTTCCGCATCCTTGCGGTCGTCATCGTCATCGTCGTCGGTTTTGGGTTCAGAACCCGGCTTTGCCATTGCCTTGAAAGTCTCTTCCATGGCGTCCATACGCTTGTGGACGGAATCGAACTTTTCCGTGGCGTCCTTGATCATATCTGCAATCTGGCCGAGCTTCTCGTCAGCATCGCTGATGATTTCGTTCTTGTGGCCCTGTTCTTCTGCCATTGGCTTTACTCCTTATGGGTGCAGTCGCACGACAATTTAAGTTTTTTATGACTAGGGCTGCCGTGCGTGCCCAAGCCGGTTAAGTGTTTATATATTTCCGAACCTTGATCGCAGTGCCATCACCGATGCTTGTAGACGAAGCAGATCGAGGCTTTGGCTGGACTTTGGTGCGGGAATGATTTGAGCATCGGCAATCGCATCCTCCGCCGCGTCAATGCTCTCAACGCCAGTAGGATCGCCACCTTTGTCCCATACGCCATTGGCACATACTGCAATGTGATCCAGCAGAGATGGCTTGCCTTCGATGAGCATGACCTTTCCGTTTTCCAGCGTTACCCGGTCGTTCTCGGTGGGATCAGCAAAGTTAACGGCAGGACTTGTGGACAGTTGATTGTCGCGCATATTCTTTGCGGCAACCTCATCATAAACCTTAGCGATGCCCCACACTTCGTCAGGCTTGTCCGCCGGAATGTAGGGCAGCATAATGGAACCAATCACCCGGTCGCTAAACTCTTGATCATTCAGCAGCGAACGCTCTGGATGCTCCCAGATTACGGCTAGGCCATTGCACCGGGCCAGAAATTCATCATTGATGTAGATGCTGGGATCGCGCCAAACAAACTCTTGCCGGGCATGACGGTAGCTTGCACCCGTGCCTGTGATACGGATGGCAAACAACCATACGTTCTCGTAACGCTGAGGGCTTGTCAGGCGTCCATCGGCAATGGCTTGGGCCACGCCTAGTTCATCCATCTTAAACCGCTCCAGAGCGATTGCTACGCCCGGATGCAGCGGCTGCGGCGGGGCGGTAATGGGCGACCACGCATAGCCATCATGCTCATTAGACAGGCGCGGCGTGAACTGGTGGCTTACCTTGACCAGAAACGTGGTGAAATCCACGTCCTCCGACGGAGCGGGTTCCAGCCCTTCCATAGCCACAACCATCTCCGCCGGAGACAAAGTGCGCGTCCACGGGGCCAGTTCATCCTCTTTAATGTGGATACCGGCTTCCTCGTATGTCTCACGGATGGCACCTGCCTCGGCAGTCTCGCCGTCATCCAGCTTGCCGCCGGGGACGCACCATTCGCCAGCATGATCGCCACCATCAGCGCGGCGCAAAAACAGCGCGCTATCGCCACAGGTGAAAAGGATGCCCGCCGCCTTAATCATTTGCAGTTCCATGCTTTGCGAGACCAATAGTTAGGCGATGTCTTGTCGTCAGGATCGCTAAGATGAGCCGACCTAGCGCAGTAAGATTCGCGGTGGGCATCGCTGCTCTTTTTGATCTTCATGTCGGGGTCGCCAAAATTGACCTTCTTGACGTTGCCGGTTTTGGGGTCTTCAACGTAGACTTTGGACTTTTTAACGTCACCCGGCATGGGCTTGTTAAGGGTGACTTCATGCCCGTGGTATTCAGCATCAGCCAGCGCATGGCTAAACCGTCCAGCGGCATCGGCCAGACGGTTAAGCGATTTATGGCTGACGGTGGCACGGGTCATTTATTTGCTAGCCTTGGCATCAATGCCATAGTTGCCCTCGGTGGTGCTGGAACCGGGAAGGTCACGCTCGGCATCGGAACGCGAAGCAATTTCGGATACATAGAAAATCCGCTTGCATTCACCGCCTAGCTCTTTCTTAGCCTTGGTTTGGGCTTCATCACGGCTGCCCGCTTTCACCTCAATAATCCCAGTCTTGTCTACCGAATTGTCATATTTGACCACATAGGTCTTATCGCCAGCAGCATCCGCCTTGGCATACAGTGCATCAGCGGCGGCCAGCGCCCTATCCAGAGCAGGCAGGCTATCCTTGCGGTTGGTATACTGCGGATTGCTTAGAGCGTATTCCAGAGCATCGGCCTCGGTGGGGTATTCCGATACATCAAGGCGGAAAATGGAAACGCTGCCGCCTTCGTCAACGGATATGATCCACTGATTACCTTCGCGGACGATGGTGGGGGCGGCGTCCTTGCGCGCCTTGGCATCAAACAAACCAAGCTGTTTGCCTTCGCGCTCTTTTTTGCTTTTGTATTTAGCCAAACGCTCTTCCGCATTTAGGCGGTCATGCCATTTCTGTTGAAGGTTACGGGCTTTATCGCCAGCGCGCTCAAGTTGATCTCCAAGCTGCACATATTTCTGACGATTAGCCGCCGTTTTGCTGCGTTTTAAGTCTCGATCAGCTTGTTTGTATTGCGCGAGAATTTTCTCAAATTCAGATTCGGCCCTGTTATATTCTTTTTCTAGATCATCGGCTGACGGCCCAGCATCCGACCGGCCAAGGATAGCCTCATCGGAATCCTTTCGGCTACGCAGCTGAGAAATTTGATTTTCAAGCCGTTTAATATATTTTTCACCTTCAGAAACACGCCAGCGATATTCTCTAACCGAAGAAAAATCTCCTTCTTTCTCTTTAAAGGCCGCTATGCGCTTATGACTTTGAATCATATCGCGATGGTCTTTAATTTCTTCAAGAATATCCTTGATGCGACGTTCAATAGCGGGATTGGCGTCTTTGCGGCCTAGAATAGCCTCGTCATCATCCGCAGTGCCTTCACCCGGCAGATCACGCTCCGCATCGCCCACAACGCCAGCCTTTGCAGCGGCGCTGGTTGCCTCGGCCTTGCTGGCATAAGGGCCGTAACGCTCATGGCTGCCGGGCTTGGGGAAATAGAACTCGCCGTTTTCCTCATAGATGGCGGCATTGGCAGCATCGCCCCGCTTTTCACCCGCCATCTTGTATGCAATCGCAACCGCTTGGGCCACAGGCTTTCCGGCCTTTACTTCCGTCTCAACATTGCGCGAAAAACCGGGCGAACCCACGGGGGCTTTCTCAAGCGGCATTGGGGGTGTCCTCTGAACATTCATAGGGAATTGACGGACCGTACTTGCTGTCCCAGAACTCTGTATGCTCTTCGTAACAAGCAAAAACTTGACCAGTCTTGACGACCTGCCGAATTGCAGCCTTCTTCTGGTGCCCCGCGTATAGTTCGTGCTCAAGAGGCATGGGTGCTATCCTTGGATGGGTGGACAATAAGCGCACGAAGCGCCTTTAACTCTTTCATAACCGCACGATGCTCCGCCTCCGTATGGGCGCGCTCACGGCGATTAGATACTTCCTGTGCCACGAGGATAAGTGGCAAAAAAGTTAATTGCAGCAGGGCAGATGAAACATACTGCACAAATGGCGTAGTCTGGGGAAACCAAAGCGGAATCAGCACAAATGCGGCAAAGGCGTAAACGCACTCCATAGTCGCCACCAGTGCAACAACCTGCACGGCAAGCTCCTCATTGAAGCGACGCCAATACCGATAAAGGCTCATGCAGACAAAGCCGCCATCTTAGCCTTAGCCTCTTCCAACGCTTTCTTGCCCTTTTCAGTCAAACATTCAGCAGGAACAGAACGCAGCGAAAACACATATTGGTATGAACATTTGCAAAAGGGAAGTTCCGCAGGATGTTCTATTTCATCTGTATAACCATTTTTCCCCGGCTTTACTAGCCCCGCCTTATGCGCCCAACTATCGCGCACTAAATAAAATTCACCCTCGCGCTCATTATGGTCTGGCCTGCCATTATATCCGCGTTGGTGAACGTGACTTCTCCACAATCCACCAATAGCGCCACCATTAACTGCAACCGTTGTATTGATTGCGGCGAATAGTTTTTGGCTTTGATCTATAACAACGCGCCGCTCCTCAAATGGAAGGGACGCCAGCGCCTTTTTCAAATTGGCTTTTTCATCATTTTTTTTAACAATGCGACTGCCGCCAGCGGGAACCGAAGTCGCCCATCCACGAAAGCGTTGCATCGTCTTTTCAATCGCCTGCGGGCGGTTAACCCTAATCAGGTCGACACTAGCGGCAATCCGCCTGTCCAATTCCGCCCGCAGTTCAGGCTTGATCTGCTCCAGCCGATAGGGCGTGACGCCGGGGTTGTATTTCAGCACCCCGGCCATATCCACTTGTTTGCGGAATACCGCATACATGGAATCACGCACCATCTGGTCAATCTCGGCCATTGACTTCATTGACCGTTCAGCAGCTACGCGCAACTGCTCGGCCCAATAGGCAATAGCTTCCTCTGACTGATAACCGTTATCTGTGACGTAAGCCACCGCCTCGGTTAGCACCTCATTATAGGTAGGGGTGCCGTCTGGATTAGGCATTAGCCACCAAAGCCTTCATTATGGAGCCGGATGCGTGGAATTGAACCCGCGACCTTCCCCTTACAAGGGGGATGCACTGCCACTGTGCTAATCCGGCAGATATTCATCTTCTTGCCCCTCAGCCATAGACTTAATCCGGCAGGCCCGCATATATGCGTCCATCGCCGCATCTAGCATGGCAACTGACTGCATCTGACTACGCGAGGCGGATTCCCAATCGCCCAACTGTGCCAGCGTAATAAAGCTATGATACGCCTGCGTATGGTTCAAAGCCGCAACATTGAAATTGTGGATCTCTTGTCCAATGCACTGGGCAACGCTAGGCATTATTGCACCGACCGCATGGCGTTACGCCTGATCTCATCATCAATGGCGGTGATCTTTTCCACCTTACGCCGCTTGGGCTTTGCCGGGGCGCTATCCTGTGCGCTTTCCGGTGCTGGCTCCGTCACAGGCTTTTCAGGCACAATCGGCTCATAATCCGCAATGGCTTCAAAGTCCAAATTGAGCGGCGAAGAAAACAGGCGTTTATTATTGTTGAAATTATCCGCAGCCCATTCCAGAAGCTGGGCCTTGGCCGGGCCGGGAACCATCGGGGCGAACACTTCCACAACCGCAATGATGGCCTTTAGGACAACATCCTCGGCCTGCATCTTTTCGCTTTCCGGCTCATCCAGCAGGCTAGGCCATTCAGCGTTAAAGCTATTCCGCCATTCATTGAACGCAGCGGCATAGGATACGTTGCCATATTCGTCCGGGTATTTCTTCTGGACGGTAGCGTAAAAGTCCTCGTTCCACGCCCGATACATGACGATCTCGGTCATGAAATCATACAGGGGCTGCATCCATTCACGAATGCCATCCACGAACTGAGCGATGGCCTTGGCGTCCTCTGTGCCCTCGCCAAAGCCCTCAGCGAACGTCTCGCTCAACAGCATCTTGGCAGGGGTTCCGCAAGCCGATGCAATATTCTCGATGATGTTTTTGCGCGCAAGGCTAAATGCGCCATCGAGGTTTTGCAGGTTCAGGCTTTCAATGCTTTCAGCCGTGCCAATCGACAATACGTTATTGGTCTGCGCCTCTTTAAGCATCTGGCGCTTCTGACCGAATATCCGCATCATCGGCGCGTCAACTGCCGAAGATTGGCTCTCCATCTTGGCGATCAACAAGCCCGCCTTTGTGGCCACCATCTGATCTGTCGCCATGGTCATCAGGAATGACTTTAGCGGAAACAGCCCACGCTGATAAACCGACCGGCCAACGAAGCCAAAGCCTGCACTCTCATACGCGATGTAGATCGGCGCTTCATTCATCAAAACGCAAACCCGCGAACGATGATAGGGTTTGCCAGCAACGCTAACCCCCGTCACCTTCTGGAAATCCAGAGCGTTGGGGTCTTGATTAAGCACCAAGCTGCCAGCGGTATTGAGCGGATCAAATGTGCTTAGTGCAATGCTGGCACCATATAGCTTTTTGAAGTCCACCGGCTCTTGTGTGTCATCGTCCTTCACCACGATGCCGAGGGTGGAAATGCCATAAATCCGGGCGGTGCGCGCCGCGTTGATAATATGGTTATCCGCCTTTAAGTCTTTCCATTCCTGATTGAACGCCTCTACCAGCATGAGGCCATCATCGGGGGCTTTGGGAACGGTAATTTCACGCGGCTTATATGTGGCCATGTAAAGCGGGAAATCGACAATCTTTTGTCCGAACGGATGAAAGCTATATAATTGCTTGCAAATTTCATATGACGCCTGCGCGCCCGGCACAATGTCATCGGCCAGCAATAGTTGCTGTAATGCTGATCCGAACGATTCCGTCCCATTGATGATGTTGCTGGCCATAGGATTAACTCCAGTTGCCAGAATATGTGGTGGTGCTTGGGCTGATCGGAGTGACCATGAAGTAACTACCCTGCGCCACTACCATAGAACTATTTGCACCAGAAACCACTGCAATGCTAGGCGCAAAGTTACCCGCCGTAGTCACGTTAATCGTGCCCTGCATCATAGCTGTAGCTGCCGTCAAAGTGCTGCTGGATGCAGTGATATTTGTTGCAGCATAGTTTTGACTAAATGTGCTATAATTAGTAGCCGCATTGCCCGCCGATGCGCGCCAAGCCAATGTTAAACTTGCAGCAGTTATAAATCCAAAGCCAATATCAGAGCCGCTCATGCCGCTGATATTAAACATACACTCAAAATAATAAAGCCCCACGGGGAGATTGATCGCCCCATTTGTAGTGGTGTTAAATAGCTTTTGATAGCTTGTGGTATTAGACAGCGTGTAACTGGTGCCCAAGCGGCAAAACTGAAACGATGGCTGAAAGCCTCTAGCCGAGTTTGCAACGGACGTATAAAATGCAATGCCATCATACTCATGTGCACCGGCAACAGGCGTGGTCAAATTGGTGCCGGTTGTCAGTTTAAGCGGGGCGTTAGTCGTGGTGCCCGCAGCAAGAGTAAGCGCGTTCATCGTGGCGGATGCGTTTAGCACCACCGATCCCGAACCAGTGGTATTGTAACTTGTCCCCCAAGCCGAACCAGTGGACAATGGAATACCCGAGGCGGGATAAATCATTGCACCTGTGGGGCCAGTGGGGCCGGTTGGGCCGAACGATCCCGCGCTGCCCGTTGGGCCAGTGCTACCCGCCGCACCCGTAGGGCCAGTAGGGCCAGTCGGGCCGGTGGGGCCATTAGCACCAGCAGTGCCTGTCGATCCTGTGGAACCCGTGGGGCCTGTAGGGCCTGTGGGGCCTTGTGCGCCTGCTGTGCCAGCCGTACCACCCGCGCCTTGTGGGCCAGTCGGCCCTGTCGGGCCTGTAGGGCCAGCAACGCTAGATGCCGCTCCTGTCGCACCCGTTGGGCCTGTGGGGCCAGTAGCGCCCTGTGGGCCAGATGCGCCGTTGAGATTGACAGTCCAGCTTGTAAACGTGCCTGTGCCGGTAATGGCCGTGACGTTAACCACCAACGCGCCAGTGGCCGTGTTGTAGCTTGTAACCAACCCCGTCATGTAGTGGCTGGCGTCATTGGCCACGATCACAGGCTGGGCGGCGGTATAGGCAAGCCCAGTGCCAATCGTCAGAGATTGTGCGCCGGTGGCAAGCGTCAGCGATGTGGTGCTGGTGGATGCATAATAAGTGCCGGATGGGCCTGTTGGGCCTGTAGGGCCTGTCAAGCCAGCAGGTGCCCACGACATGTTGCCGCTGGTGTCCGATGCTAGGACATAGCCGCTTGTCGTCGGGGTGGATGACGGAAGCGTATATGTGACAACGCCAACCGTGCCAGCGTTGCCCTGAATAACCGACGATCCGCCGCTTACGTTAAAAGCAACAGATGACGCCTGAGCCGCACCCAGAACCGGAGCAGTGAACACTGGGCCATTGGTCAATGCCAATACAGAACCGGAGCCACTAAGCGACAGACTGCCGCTCCATGCCGATCCAGTGGAGTAGGGCACCCCGCCAGCAGGCCATGCAAACGTATTGGGCGAACTAATGGTAATGCTACCAGCGCCGTTGGTAACGCTAATACCCGCGCCTGCGGTGATGTTACTCAGGCTGTAGTTTGTGCCATTGCCGATCAGCAGTTGCCCATTGGACGGCTGTGCGACTACGCCCGTGCCGCCTTGGCCCGGAGGTGCAGGGTAATCAACCTTGCTTGACCATGTGCTGTCCCACTCCGCAGCGGTAGGCACATAGCCCGTTGTCCAGCCGGGATTGTTAGGTGTTGACATGGGAGTTAAATCCATTCCGAATTGTAGTTAAATACCATGTGCGGAGCCAAGGGCAACCCCAAGCGAATAAGTATAGCAATCGGCAAGGTCATCTGCGCGCCTTGCAGCGTCTTTATCACCGATGCGGTAACTTGTCACCTGCGAGACTAGGTGATTGCGCTCGATGCCCTTGTAATTGACGGTCTTGTTAAATGCGAAGTCGCTAATCTTGCACAATCCCTGATGATGGTGCGATGATACCGCAATGGCGCGCTCGTCCTTACCTATGCTGGTAAAGGTAGAATCCAAAGCCACCACCGGCCAGCCTCGGCGCTTGCCATGCTGCAACATCACCGTGCCGCTGGCCTTATCCTCAATCCATACGCCACGGACGCCTTCACGCGCTCCCACTTGCCTGCTTAGTTCATCCAAACGAGGGAGAACCACGCCGGGAAGCCAGTCAGTTAAAAGATCAGCCTCGATCTGGATTATATCGTAATCAAGGATGACCAGCGGCGTCCCCGCATACTGATTGCGCGCAAGGTAAATGATTGCCGTGCCGTCATTGGCGCTGCCAGTTTTGACCGCACTGTCTACCACCGCAAACACGCGGTCGCAATTAGTCGGATATGGCACCGGCTGGCCATCCACCAACCATTTATCCATCCCGAAGAATGCAACGCCTGACCAGTCAACAAACTGGCACTCAATCTCCTGCCGGAATACGTCAGGATGAAGCCGCGCCCTTTCCGTCTCTACCCATTCCCGATTAACGAGCGGATTCTCCCAGCTTGGCGCATGATGCTCCACAAAGCCCATCTCTGGATCATTGCAGAGCCGCCAGAAGAAGTTTTCTGGATCAATCCCGTTGGGGGTAGAAAACGCCCACACTGTAGCATTGGGCTTGGTCGCCATCGTGGGGACGAGAGACTTGTGCCAAATATCCAGCATTTGTGAGTTTTTAGTATATGCCGCTTCGTCTATCAGGATCAGGTCATATTCACGGCCACGGCCAGCCAGAGGGTTATCGGTGGTTTGCCAAAAGTCCGCCTTGCCGCCTGTGAGGGATTTAATCGTGCCCTCGCTGCGATTTGATCCGGTTAGAATACGGTCAAGAGATGTCACTATCTCATCATAGGGTTCTGATAATTGCTTATACGTCGGCGCGAAAAGGCCGACCTTTTGGCCCTTGATGATTGCATCACTTGCTAGTGTAATGATGCCCTTGGTCTTACCCCAACGACGCCCACACCGCACCGCATTACGCCTGCCCCGATTATTCCAAACAGATACCTGTCCTTCGTGGAATGTGGGGATTGTGATTTCATATGTGGCCACCGTTAACTACTCGGCAGTCCGCCATGAGTAATGATGTTAGTGGTTTTATCTTCATCACTTGGCTTTTTGCCATCGGTGATAAGGCCATTTAGTTTTGCCAAGTCCATGATGGTTAGCCTCCATACGGAAAGGCCGGAAGGTTCATCTATACGCTCTGCCTTTTTGGCAACCTTCAATAGCTCTTGGCTAAGGCTTGATATGGTGATTTCCGTTCTCTCGGCTGCGCGCTCTTGTATCTCTTTAACGCGGGCCTTTATGTTAGCGTTGGTTAGTAATTTGCATCCATTTACTTTTGCAGTAACAGGGATGGCTTTGTAACCCGCTTCCACATAAGCATCGGCTTGGCTTTTGCCTTGGGCAATGGCTTGCGCGAACCTTTCATGCCGTATGTTTTGCAGGACTGCCACGCCGGTAACTCCTTATCCGGCGATGGTCTCCTTTTGCCGGGTTAGTTGGTGTCTTCTCCCATGTAGGGATTGCCCTAATAAAACGAAACCCCGCCGGTTGAGGGCGGGGCGTCGTGCGAAAGCTGTGGAGGCGTGTCGCATGAAACGTAGTAAGAGCTTTTTGCCAACTGTCAAATTAAAATGTGTCTAGCCTGTTTAGGGGCTGTGTAATTTACCCATCCAGAAAGTGAGCGTTGAAACTATGCGGGGGCTTCCACCTCGCTGCCAGTAAATCAGCACCGGATTGCCTCGGCTGCGAGATTACTGTCTGCCCTTGCAAGGGGCGAGAGCACGGAAACTACCGGCGCGCATGGTGGGGGATGAGGCACCAAGGCACTATTCATCGGATTTCCGGCTTATCGAAACGCGGATAAGGCCCAACCCCTACCCGCGCTATTTGAATTTTTGAACCATCCCGATGACGCAATTCGTCATTCTGGGTATTTCCTATCATAGTCCCGTGCAAATTGTCAATCGCCCTTAATTAAAAACCACCAAGCGCATTGGCTATTATGTCACCGGCATCCCGTAATTCTTGCATCGCCGCTTTGTGAACGGAACTTTTAGGCTCAAACCATGTTATTGTCCTGCCGTCTTTCCCGATGCGCTGGCGCATTACCGATCCATATTTAGACATAGCCCATTGGCTGACGGTTTGCTCTTGGATGGTGACGGCCCGGACAATATCGCATAGCTGGCGTAGTTCTTTATCCATCCTGCCCATCTCTAGGATTGCCCTTAGCGTGTATGGGGGTAATCCACCGTCTCCACCTCCCCTTGGTGTCCTGTCCAGAGTGCATCGGGCTGGTGAGAAGTCTTGGGCTATAGCCATGTTGCGGTAATGGGTAAGGGCCGCGTATTGACGGTCTGTTATGTGACCCGCCGCCACCATGACATCAATCACAGGTAGTCGGCGGTATGCCAGCTTGGCGCGGACAAATATCCCTTGGGCCATTTGCTCGTCTGTGGGGGCAACAATATCCACCCGATCTTCAACGGGCTTTGCCTTTTTGACCTTGCGCGCCTTTGCCATTTTACCCCTCGATGGATAAATGATTTATCCGCACTTGCTTCCCATGTGAATGTGCCACGCGTTGAACGCTCGTCGCAAAACATAAGATCGAACCAATGATACCACCGTGAACACGCCGCCGATAGCAAAGTTAGTGCTAGGGGTTGCGTGTATTCCAAAGATGGGAAACACAATCATCTGGGTGGCCACGGCAATGCCGTATCCGATAGCGGTGTTTGCGATGGCCTCAAGTGCGGAATGTTTTTTGGATTGCGTCATTTTACGCCCTTAAAGTCATACTCATCATTGATAATCGCGGGATTTACGCCGATCAATTCGCCGCGTCTAAACCTTTCCCGCAGTTTATCCCTAGATTCACCGTTGGCAATGTAGCCTAATGCTTTGCCGTTGGAAACACCGAGCTTAGGTTCTGGTAAAGGTTGATTGGAGAAAAGGTCATCCATTAGGAAAATTCATGTAAAACTCATTATCTTCCGATTCATCAAGATAATTTGTATAATCTTTATTAAATTTATCAAGCAATTCTATCCATACTTTATTGCTACCTAGTTCTGGGTAATTGCAATATGTATGTTGCAAAATAGCGTCCACGTCATTCCAGCTTTCCAATAGATTTTCTAAAGGCAGAAAAACCACTTCATTTTCATGATTTATTTCGGACATTATGCTATCTCCACAAAAGTGCTGTTTCTAAAATCAAACGTAACATTTACCGTCCCGCGTTTTCCGGGCATACCCATGCGAACCTTCGTCACCACGATCTGAGCCTCGTTCTGATCGAAGTTCTTGCGGTGATAGGTTAGGCCATATTCAGGTTTATTTGCCCAGTGAGCACTCCCTGAAATCTCATACAGGCCGGGGATAATCTTGACACCGGGCTGCGGTTTAGCTGGGTGCGCGATGATCCAAAACGCCACATCATGCGTTTTGGCAAAATGCTTGATCGCCCTAATGGCCCTCCCGATATACTCCGTCTCCGATTCATCCCGCCGCCGCTTATGCTCTAGTTCATTCCATGGATCGAGAACGATCATCTTGGCCCCGTTGCGCCTCACGGCCAGTGACGCAAGGCGCAGAAACTCGTCTAAGTCCATTTCCATGCCTTCGTCCACAGTCTGCGAAATGATCGACAGGCGCTGGCGCAAAAGCTGGTCAACCTCGCGCAAATCTCGGGTCGCCAAGTCATGCTTGCCGCATTTCAACAGCGCCATGCGAAGTCCGTCCCGTAAGATCGGCTTTACATCCGTCTCGAAGCTGGCGACACACACGGGAAAGTGATGAGCGAGGGTATGGCCAATGATGGCGTTGAGCAGCGTTGACTTGCCCATGTTGGCGTAGCCTGTGACGACAGTAAGAGTCCCCGGCACAATGCGGATCATGTCGTCTATGGGATCAACCCCAACGCTGTAGGATCGAATTTCGCCGCGCTCGGGAAAGTCGTCAAGCGTGTAAAGGCCCTGAACTGGATAGGGTTTAGCAGTCGTGATGCAAGCCACTACCCGCTCTGGCCCATATTCCTGCAAAACCTCGTTAAGATCCTTGCATGGGAAAGGGTAATCAATAAACCGGCACCGCTCAGCGCCTAAAAGCGCCACCAGATCAGCCGCAAGATTGTGCCCTGCCGGATCGTCATCCGCCGCGATTACAAATTCTTTCACACCGGCCAAGGCCTCGGCGTGACGATCAACCCAATCATATCGCTTGGCCGTGTCTAGGTTTTCAGTCTGCTTTCCGGGGGCACCGTTGGGAACCGACACGGCGAATTGAAAACCCGCTTGTATTGCTGCTAGTGCGTCCCATTCCCCCTCGGTTATCACCAGCGGCGCGTGCCCGTTCCGAACTTTGGGGTCGCTCAGGCAGTTGGCGTTCCACAGCGATAGCGGCGCGCCGTTGTCCATCCGATGATCCTTTTCGGAAATCAGCCGGTATTTGTGGTTTATCGTTTCCGCCCCGTCCGTGTAGGGCACCGCTAGCCAGTTCTTGCCGTCTCGAAGCACCGTGCAAAGGCCGTATTCCTCTGCAAGCGTCGGATCGAGAGCGCGGGCCATCAGCCATTCCGCGTGCTTGGGGTGAAGTGTCATTGTCCGCTCCTGAAAATCCGCATCCATTGTGACAAAGCCAAACCCATCCATGTTGATCGTGAGTAACGCTCAGGCTTTTGTCTCGTTTGTTTTTGCGGGTATCGCCGCACTGGGGGCATTTATGCTTCCCCGGTTTTGTGGGCCGCCAATCTGTCATGGCCCCATATACCTTGCTTCGCCAGCATCAACAGTTGATCGAGCCTCTTGCTGTTTCCGAGATAGCCAGCTTGAAGTTGACTGAAACCATTTTTTGCGTTCATCCTCTGGCCGGTCTTTTAACCAGTCATCCCTTGATTGCAAAGCCGCCATAATATCCACCTTGGGATATGCCTTTTCCCAACGCTGCAAATCGGCACGCTTGAGGCGGATCACCGAACCCGAAAAAGCGTAATTATATTCTTTCTTTTCTTTATCTGTATCTGTATCTGTATCTGTATCTGTATGGCTGAACGTTCGCTGAGCATTCGCTGAACGTTCGCTGAGCATTCGCTGAGCGTTCGCTAGACCCCCTTTCCTATTTTTCAATGACTTAGACCGCACCTTGTACAGCTCATGCTCCACCCTACTGTGCAACCATTTCCCGTCAACAACCTCAAAGAAGTCCGCTAAAGTTGGTTTTAGGCGGTTCCAAGCGCGGGCTTCAAGGCGGCAAATTCGAGCCAGTTTTTTGTCGTCATCCGGCAGCGATTCCCCCCTTTGCCAATAGGTCATGATAAGCAAAAGATATGCCCCATGCTCAATCGTCGAGAGGTGTGCAGCGTCGGATAAATAGTCCGCCACATAGAGCGGCATATATGGGATGGCAGCCATCAAACTGCCCCCAATCCAGCCAGCACAATCCAATCCTCCGCCTCTGTGGCAGTAAGATGGCCATGCTCGTATGCTATCATGATGCGCTGCTTTTTTTCTGACGGATCTGCCTCTATCTCAATCAGCCGTTCAATCAGCCTTTTGGCAAAAATACGCAAATCCAAATGTGTGCCAGTGACGTATGACATTTATGCCTCCGCCATTGGTGGTGAATTAACAGTGATGCCGAACTGGCTTTCCAGCTTATCAGCTGGCAAACGGCGAAATTCGCCGCACCAATCATTGATCTGCGTCGTAGGCCAAACGCACTCTTTATCGGCGGGGTTTACAAAGGGAGGGCGGCGGCGACATCGCCCTTCGTCCAATCCGCCAAACCTATCCCAAAGGCGGCAAAACTCGCATTTTCTGGGCACCAAAACGTCCAAAGATACAATATTATCTTGTGTTTTGGGCGCTAAAATACTAAGTGTTTTTCTCGTCATGGCGAACTTCCTTTCGCTAATGTCTGGGGCTGGGAAGAGACGCTAACACTCTCCCGGCCCTTTTACCTTATATCATCCAGCCCCAATTAGCTAGGGCTTTGTCCACATCATCGACAGACCGGCAAATGGCGTAGTGATGGCCCAAAGTGTCAAGCCACGCTTTACATGCCTTCTGGCTGGGCTGTATGGTTCCCTTGGGGGTTTTAACCTCAATATGGCCTATCCTGCCCTCGCTGGCGTAAACCAGCAAGTCAGCAAATCCCGGCAAAAACCCATCCGCCTTTAGGCTTGCCATCTGGCGGGCGCGTTTAAGCCGATCTCCGGCCAGCACAGCGCCATTAGGCACATGGACGCTATCAAAGCCCCGCAAAGCAAGATGCTGCCTGATAAGGCGTTGCAGGGCAGATTCCGGCCTCATGGCATTTCAAATTTCATGGCGTCCGAAACACCTTTATACCAATGCTCCTGAGACATATTCCATCCAGAGCGGTAATCATAGGGGCATCGTGCCATAGGTAGGCCGAGAAAGCGCCAGTCGAGACCAGCAGATACACCGGCCCGATAGGCATCCTTCCATTTGTATTCAGTGATGGGGTGATTCACTATTCCATCCCAAGGGCGTTCAAATAGGTTTCAATCAGCATATCTGCTTCGCGCCTTGCGTCTGGCGTCAATTTCCGCAACCGCACGATCTGGCGCATAATTTTGGCATCGTAGCCAGTTGATTTCGCCTCTGCGTAAACATCCTTGATGTCGTCAGCGATGGCGCGCTTTTCAGCCTCTAAATTTTCCACACGCTCAATCAGCAGTCGCAGGCGTTCATCCGTATTTGCAGTCATGTCATTTCCCTTCAAGCTATCATGTCATCCACAAGCCTGCCCTTGCGGGGCAAGCCATACTTTTCCTTTTCAATCTCCAACCAGCGTTCACGCTCGGCTCGGCTTTTGGCTTGGTCATGATCTATGCGCTCTGCCAATTCCAAACGCTCTAAAATTCGCTCTTGTGCAATTTCAGCATTGCGCTCTTTTGTGTGTGAATATGCTTGGGAAATCTTGGGCTTTTCTCCAGTCACTTTTCCCGTGGCAATAATTTTAACATAGAACCGGCTGCCTATGGCAATGCGTTTGATTTGCTTATTACGGTCAAGCCTAGTTAGCGAATGTTCAATGCGATTGATGCTCATCCCTAGCATCTCACCCAATTCATTATTTGAGGGCCTGTGTTTGCCCTCTTCTGCTAATTTGTACAAAATATTGTACAGGCGATAATCGTCATTAGACTTCATGTTTTTACCTTACTCGCATTTCTTGTTTTTTAACCAACATTTGCACAATTTGCGGATGTTCCCGGCGCAATGCTGTCAATAGATTGTCGCTGCCTATCTGCATCATGCGATCATGTGCCCTAGTAGATGCTATAATTCCGTATTTGGAATCAATGACTACTTTGTTTGATGTTGG
>Ga0007804_1000067_pt1 | contig 40866 bp, 46 predicted proteins | sample CryBogCBE25Aug07_FD_60367 | JGI IMG/M metagenome (GOLD analysis project Ga0007804, IMG submission 60367) | Freshwater microbial communities from Crystal Bog, Wisconsin, USA - CBE25Aug07 | ecosystem: Environmental > Aquatic > Freshwater > Lake | place: Crystal Bog, Wisconsin, USA | collected... | reverse complement strand
CACTCCCGTTCGGTGCCTTCACCCGCGAGGGGTGAGCCGCGATGTAGTTCGCCGAGTGCTTCACCAAGATTTGTGAGCCGACAAACCGCAGCGACGTGGCCGAGGCGAAGTGGCCCACGACCACCACGGGAATGTTGGGCTGGAACAGTTGGGGCGGGGTGCCGTTCACGTCGACGGGCACCGCGTGGTGATCGGAACCAGTAATCACGAAACTCGTTCCCGTGTTGGTGCGAACGATGGTGCCACGCTTCACGACGCCTTCGAGGCGAAGCGTCTTGGTGCCGAGTGAGCTCTTTTGCGCCAGCGCCTGGTCAACGGTTTCGAAGTAGTTGAGGTTTTGCAAGAGTCCTTGACTGAGCAGCGCAACAACGGCGAGGACCAACACCGCAATCACCAGCAGCGAGCGTCGTCCACCCTTGGACGAGACGGCCGGTGGCGTTACCGGCGAGAGGTCGATTGGTTCAGCCGCGGTCACGGTGTCCCCGCCACCACAGAAGCAAACCGTAGAGAAGCGGTGCTCCGAAAGAGAAGGCGTAGCCGGCGTACACGTAGTTCATCAGACTCCTTCGCGCTGACGTTGGGCGAGGGCCTCGTCCAGACTGGTCTGGCGAGCGAGGTCGCGACGTTCCTCCAAGCGGTAGCGCAGGCGCAGCAGCCAGAAGAACCACAGTGTGAAGGCGACGAAGCTAACGAGGAGGGTCCAGAGCATCGACCCGTGAACGAGCACGTGGCCGGTGCCGTTAAAGACCGTGGCCCCCTGGTGGAGGGTCTTCCACCACTGCACCGAAAAGTGAATAACCGGCACGTTGACCGCGATCAAGATGCCAAAGACGGCCGAACGACGGGCCCGTTGGAGCGGATCGTCATTGGCGCGGCGCAGGGCCAAGTAGCCCAACGCGAGAATAAGCAGAATGGCCGACGAGGTCAAGCGAGCGTCCCACACCCACCAGACGCCCCAGGCCGGGCGACCCCAGATTGAACCGGTAATCAACGTCAGCGCGATAAAGAGGGCGCTGACTTCCATGGCGCAGAAGGCCACGCGGTCGACGGCCATCGACCTCGTGCGGGGCCAAAGGTAGAGCGCGCTGGCGATTGTCGTCGTGCCGAAGGACACGTAGAGCGCAACCCAGGCAATGGCCGGGTGCACGTAGAGCAGGCGAACGAGGTTGCCCTGAACGGCGTCCGGTGGCGTGACCCAGAGACCCATAATGAAGGTAAGGACCAGCGTGCCGAGCGTGAGCGGACCCAGGCTCCGTTGTACCAACTGCTTCATGCTTCCTCCAGCACACCGTAAAGTAGAACACCCACCGCCAGATAGCTCACCAGAGCGACCACGACGATGACCCACCACTCCCACAGTGCTCCCCCATGAAGGGCGGCGCTAAAGGAGCGCTCACCCGCCACCAGCAGTGGGGCAAATGCCGGCAGCGCGAGGACCGGCAACAGGGTTGCCGGACCGTCGAGACCCGCCGTCAATGCGCCATAGAGCGTACCGGCAGCGGCCATGGCGCCAAGCGTCACCAGCACACTGGGAAGTGCCTGCACGGTGCCCGCCAACGACGTGTGGAGCAATACGACAGCCCCACTAAGGAGAACGAGGCCGACGACCCAGAGTTCAATCATCAAGGCCAGCGTTTTTCCGAGAAAAACCCCGGCCGGGTCGAGCCCGAGCGTGGCAATCGACTCGCGCGTGCCCGGCGTTTCTTCCACACCCTGCGAACGAGAAATTACTAACAAGGTGACAAACAACGTGACTAAGTAGAACAGGCCGGGGGCGGCACTGGAGTGTCCCGCCTGGGCCGGGCCCAGCGACAGACCGGCCAGCACGAGGGCGAGCACGCCAAAGGGTAAGACCTGCCACAGCAGCACCCGGCTTCGCAACTCAATGCGCACATCCTTGGTGGCGACGAGCCACGCCACCCGAATCACGACGACCCCACAATTCGTCCACCGGCCAAGCGGATGGTGGTCGGTCGAAGTCGATCGGACCGGAGCTCGTCGTGGGCACTCATGACGATGCTTGCGCCGGCCGCTTGCACCTCGGCCAACAGGTCATCGAGAAACCTCCGTCCGCTGTCGTCTAGTGAGGCGTAGGGCTCGTCGAGAAGCCAGAGGGCGGGGCGGCGCACGAGGAGCCAGGCGAGGCCCAGTCGACGGCGTTGCCCCGCACTCAGCAGTCGGGTGACCGTGTCAGTGCGGTCGCGAAGTCCCACTCGTTCGAGGGCGTCGGGTAGTAGTGACAGCGGGCGATCAAGGGCGCGGGCCGCGAACTCGAGATTCTCGCGCACCGTCAGTTCACCGTAGAAGGAGCCTTCGTGTCCGAGCCACCCCACCGTTCGTCGCAGGGCCCGACGGTTCTCGGCACCCAGTGGCACGCCGGCCACGCTTCCCTCACCACTGGTCAGGGGGACGAGGCCGCCAAGGAGGCGGAGGAGACTCGTCTTTCCGGCCCCGTTGGCGCCGGTCAGTACCGTGAGCGACTCAGCGGGCAACTCAAGGTCGACGCCACTCAAGAGCGGAAAGCCATTGGTCACCACGACGGCGTTGCGCAGTCGCACCACCGGTTCGGTCATTGTTACTTTTCCAGCGCGGCGAGGTCGGCGGCCACCATCATCTCAATGAGGCCGTAGAAGTCAACTGCGCAGTCCCAGCCCAGTTCGGCCTTGGCCTTGGTCGCGTCGCCCACGAGCAAGTCAACTTCGGCTGGACGCAAGAACTTGGGGTCGATGACCACGTGGTCTTCCCAGTTCAGTCCGGCGGCGCTGAAGGCCACCTCGCACAGTTCCCGCACCGAGTGGGTCTGGCCCGTCGCAATGACGTAGTCCGTTGGGACATCTCGCTGGAGCATGAGCCACATGGCCTTGACGTAGTCGGCGGCGTAGCCCCAGTCACGCTTGGCCTCGAGGTTGCCGAGGCGCAGTTCGGTGTCGAGACCGTGCTTGATTCGCGCGACGCCGTGGGTCACTTTGCGGGTCACGAACTCGAGGCCTCGACGGGGGCTCTCGTGGTTGAAGAGGATGCCGCTCGAGGCGTGGAGGTGGTAGCTCTCGCGGTAGTTCACCGTGATCCAGTGGCCGTAGACCTTGGCCACGCCGTAGGGCGAGCGGGGGTAGAAGTCAGTCTCCTCATTCTGAGGAACTGACTTCACGCGGCCAAACATTTCTGACGAACTGGCCTGATAAAAGCGAATTTCCGGGTCCACCGTCCGAATGGCGTCGAGCATGCGCGTCACGCCAAGCGCCGTCGTTTCCCCCGTCAGGACGGGCTGCAACCACGACGTCTGAACGAAGGACTGTGCGGCCAGGTTGTAGACCTCGCGCGGGCGGCACTCCTTTAGGACGTTGATCAGGGAAACCTCGTCCATCAAGTCGCCCGACACTAGGGTCAGACGATCCTGGATGTGGCCGATGCGCTCGAAGTTCTCACTCGACGACCGGCGCACGACACCGAAGACTTCGTAGCCCTCGCTCAACAGCAGTTCGGCCAAATAGGAACCGTCCTGCCCGGTAATGCCCGTAATTAGTGCGCGCTTGGCCACGTAATGCCTCCGAAACGGGCGCCCTGAAGGGGCTCGACCCGAGCCTTAATCCTACTACGGGGGCAAAATTATCGACTGATTACAGTGGGACGGTGGCGACTATTGCGGTGGTGAGCTTTCGCCTCGGGGGCAGTGATGGCGTATCGATTGAGGCGGCCAAGTGGATCGACGCCCTGCAGTCACTCGGACACACCGTGCGAACCGTCGCCGGTGCCGGCCCCGTTGATCACGTGGTGCCCGGTCTCGCGGCCGATGCCCCCATCCCGCCATCTGCGGAGGAACTGGCCCCGTCGCTCGCGGGGGCCGACCTCGTCATTGTCGAAAACCTGGCCTCGCTCCCGCTGAATCTTCCCGTCCTCCCCGTCCTCTACAAGGTCCTTGCCGGGCGGGCCGCCCTATTCCACCACCACGATCTTCCCTGGCAGCGGCCCCATCTCGCCCACCTCCCCGGTCCCCGTGACGGCGAAGGATGGGCGCACGTCACCATCAACGAAGTCTCGAGGCACGAGCTCGAGGCGCGCGGTATCGAGGCCGAAGTACTTCGCAATCGGTTCGACTGCTCGCCTCCTTTGGGGAACCGTGACTCGACCCGTCGGGCGCTCGACCTCACAACGGGGCCCCTCATCTTGTTCCCCTCACGGGCGATACCTCGAAAGAACGTCGGCGCGGCCCTGGCCCTGGCCACCACACTGGAGGCCACCCTGTGGTTGCTCGGCCCCAGCGAAGACGGCTACGACGAAACCCTCCAGGATCTCATCGCAGCGAGTGGCGCCACCGTCATCCGGGGGCCCGTGGCGAACACGACCATTCACGACGCCTACGCGGCCTGCGACCTCGTGGTAGTGCCGTCGACGTGGGAAGGATTCGGCAACCCGGTGCTCGAGTCGGTGACCCATCGCCGCCCCCTCGCACTCTTCCCCTACCCCGTGGCCCGGGAACTGATGGACTTCGGGTTCGACTTCGCGTTCCTCGATGACCTCGAGACGCTACGAGGCGAACTCGCCTCACCCCAGTTGGCGAGACGTGAGCACAATCTGTCGGTGGCCGAGGCCCACTTCGATCTGCGCGACTTGCCGGGTGAACTCGAACAACTGCTCGCCCGTCGCTTCCCGGCACTTGGCAACTAGGATTTCCCCGATGGTGCTCCCCGACGAACGTCCAGTTCATGTAGAACGTCGCGAACAGTTTCTCAACGTCGCCAAGAAGGTCTTCGCCCAAAACGGATACCAGGCGACCACCATGGACGACATCGCCAAAGAGGCCGGTTTCACCAAGCCGATCCTCTACCAGTACTTCGAATCGAAATCGACGCTCTACCAGGAAATCGTGGCCACCACGGGGGCGAGCCTGATCTCGAACCTGATGGCCGCCGTCGCCTCCCGCCAGCTCCCTCGGGAGAAGATTGCCGTAGCCTTTCAGGTCTACTTCGACATGGTGGTAAACGACACCGAGGCCTTCCGCATCCTCTTCATGCACGCCCACGACGGCGACACGGCCGGTGAGCTGCGCAAGGTCGAGATGAACTTCGTTTCCTTCCTCGTCCCCTACATCGACAGCGGCATCGGTCACGACCACCGTCGTCAGATGGCCGCGGGCATTGTCGGTATGGCCGAAGGCGCCGCCATCTTCTGGCTTATCCAGCAGGAGAACAAGGGTTGGCCGACGCCGGCTCCCGACACCGCGAAGCGTCTCGCCGAGCACAGCGCCACCCTGGCCTGGGGCGGCCTACGCGCACTACTGCGTGACTGATAGCGGAACTTCCGAACAAAAATTTTAGTCCGACAAGGACAAGTACTGTGCTTCGGAGACCTCTTTGAAACTTAACCGTGACGTTTTCCGCGTCCGCTTTACTGATTTAGCGAATTTGCGAAGGTCACTGCAGCGGAAATGGGATCCACATTGGGCGTCCAGTCGCTCGAGGTACTCGAAGCAATTATCCCCGCAGCAGCGCTACCTGGCAAAGGCTGCAAAGGAGCGGCCTGGGTCTCGTAGGCGTAAATTTGAGAGAGCCAACCACATTCCGGCCTAGCTGGTGTGGAGACGCACGTCGAACTGTTGAACTTTGAGTTGAATGCATGCATAGTGGAAATGTTCGACTTCCTCAGTTGGTTCCAAGCTCGGTTACATGCAGTAGTCGGAGAGGTTGGATTCCAATTCCAACCACCTTTCGCACAGAGTTCGGCCAGTGGCAGCGACACGGTGGCAAAGGCGAGGTCACGCATGAAGGTCGCTTCAGGGTACGAGACGAGGCCATTGTTCCCAGCGTTGAATTGAGCCAGTCCAATTTCAACCCATGCATTCCCTCTACCAATCGCAACACTCGCACCTGCAGAAGTTTGGAGAACCGCGAGCTGACCTGCAGTCGGGTTCTTATCAACTGCGTGAGAAATCCCAAGTTGGAAGTCCGAGTACATCAACATCGGGTCTTCGTCAAATTGTGAAACTCCTTGGCTGTATTTGAGATACATGTGCTGAATAATCGCCGGAATTACCTGCGATTTTAATTTTTGCCAGGCTCCATCCGAGAACCAACCTCGGACCTTGTTCATATCGGCAAAGTCTGCTTCAGCGATCGCCAAAGCGGCGGAATCCAACTGATGGACGCTTCGTTGAGCAACTTGAACATTGTGGCCATGTGCAATTGCGACTCCGCCAGCAGGCGTCGCGAAGCCTGCGAACGTCGATATCACAGCACATGCCACCAAATTACGAGTGTTTGCAATAATTAGTTTGCGCACAGTGCTCCAAATCTCGTCACGTTCATTTACTTAGTTTAGCACGGGATACTACTTGTAGGCAGAGTTATCGAATCTTGACGCCGGAAATGTTGCGGGCGATAATCAGTCGCTGAATTTCACTCGTTCCCTCAAAGATGGTGTAGATCTTGGAGTCGCGGTGCCAGCGCTCGACGGGGTACTCCCGGGTGTAGCCGTATCCGCCGAGGATTTGAATGGCCTCCTCGGTGACCTTCACGGCCGTTTCACTGGCGTAGAGCTTGGCCATCGAACCCTCGCCGTTCGTGAAGGGAATGCGATTGGCCGCCATCCACGAGGCGCGCCACACCAGCAGTCGGGCAGCGTCGATGTGCATCTTCATGTCGGCCAGCTTGAAGGCGATGCCCTGGTTGTCGATAATGGGTCGACCGAACTGTTCACGTTCCTTGGCGTAGTCGAGGGCGAAGTCGTAGGCCGCTCGCGCAATGCCGAGCGCCTGGGCGCCGACCGACGGACGTGAGGCTTCGAACGTGGCCATGGCCGCTTGGCCCGAGGACTTCACTCCCTCGCGGGCTCGAGCGAGGCGCTCGTCTAAGCGCTCCTTACCGCCGAGCAACATCGAACCGGGAATGCGACAGTTATCGAGGATGACCTCGGCCGTGTGACTGGCTCGAATACCCATCTTCTTGAACTTCTGGCCCATGCGAAGACCGGGCGTGCCACCGGGGATGATGAAGGAGGCCTGACCCCGCGAGGCCAGTGACGGGTCGACGGAGGCCACGACAACGTGCAGGTGAGCGATGCCGCCGTTGGTAATCCAGGTCTTGGTGCCGTTGAGGACCCACTCATCGGTGGCCTCGTCGTAGACGGCGCGGGTGCGCAGCGAGGAGACGTCGGAGCCGGCATCCGGCTCGGAGACGGCGAAGGCGGAGATCTTCGGATCGTCGGCCGTCCCGAAGCAGGCGGGGATCCACTCCATCTGCTGCTCGGGCGTGCCGTTGGCCATGATGCCCGCAACGGCCAGGGTCGATCCCATGACACTCATGCACAGACCGGCGTCACCCCAGGCCATTTCTTCGAGAGCCAGCATCAAGGTGATGCCCGTTTGGTCGGCGAAGGCGTTGGCGAAAAAGTCGAGGCTGTAAATACCGGCTTTGGCGGCGGTCGCGATGAACTCCCACGGCGTCTCTTCGCGCTCGTCCCACTCGGCGGCAATCGGGCGCATTTCGTTCACCGCGAAGCCGTGCACCCACTCTTGAATCGTGCGTTGGTCGTCGTTTAGCGCCATTGAAAATTCAGCCATTGCCGCTTCCCCTCCGTGCTGGTCCTACCCTGAACATAGCCGGTAGAAAACGAAAAGAGCCGCTGCCCGAAGGCAGCGGCTCTCTCCTACTTCGAATGAATGGTTAGTTCAGGACGACGCGCTTGGCGAGTGGGCCACGGTCACCGGGCTCCACATCAAACTCGACAGTCTGACCCTCGACGAGCGTCTTACGACCCTCACCCTGGATCTCCGAGTAGTGAACAAAGACGTCCGGCTGGCCATCGACAGCGATGAAGCCCCAGCCCTTCTCGTCATTGAACCACTTAACGGTTCCTACAGCCACTATGGGCCTCCTTGTTTCTTTGCAACCGGCGCGAGCCGGCTCCGGAGGGAACCACAACGGCAACCTCAGTTGTAACCATAGAGGCTGGGCGACCCTAAGACAAATTAAAAGTGTGTTAACGCCTGATAATTGTGCCGGTTGGTCCGTCTTCGACCGTCCAGCCCAACGCGACGAGTTCGTCGCGTAGACGGTCGGCGTCGGCCCACTGCCGGTCCCGGCGAGCCTGGTCCCGGGCGGCGACGAGCGCGGCGGCGGCGTCGTCTACCTCGCTGACGTCACCCTCGAGTCGGAGGCCGAGGGCACCGAAGAGGACAGCAATCGCGTTCGCCAGCTCCTCCGCGTCATCTACTTGACCGCCGTCGGCCAGGGTATTGGCGGCCGAGAGGGCCTCAAAGAGCTCGGCCACGGCGAGTGGCGTGTTCAGGTCGTCATCGAGGCATTCACTGACCCGGGCCACCAGCGCGGCAGCCTCGCCCCGGAAGTTGGCGGCGTCGGGGCCAACGAGGGCCTCGCCCGCGAGGGACGGCAGTGAAAACCGACGAGCCAAGGCATCGAGCCGGGCCAGGCCCCGTTCGGCATCAGCGATCGTGGCCGGTGAAACTTCAATTGGCGACCGGTAGTGCGAGCGCAGCACCAGCAGGCGATAGGCCCGGGCGTCCGTCTTCGAGAGCAAGTCGGTCAGCGAGGTGAAGTTCCCGAGGGACTTACTCATCTTCTGATCGCCGACCATCACCCAGCCGTTGTGGCCCCAGTGCTGCGCGAAGGGCCGTCCGGCCGCTACTGACTGGGCCCGTTCGTTTTCGTGGTGGGGAAACTTGAGGTCAAAACCGCCGCAGTGCAGGTCGAAGCCGTCACCAAGCAACCCCAGCGACATGACGACGCACTCAGTGTGCCAGCCCGGCCGTCCCGCTCCAAAGGGCGCGGGCCAGGACGGTTCGTTGGGCTTGGCAAACTTCCAGAGCGCGAAGTCCAGCGGGCTGCGATTTTCGTCGTGGGCCTCAATGCGGGCGCCGGCGCGAAGTGAATCGAGAGGCTGACCGGCGAGCAGGCCGTAGTCGGGGACGCGACTGATGTCGAAGTAGAGGCCGTCACTCGTCACGTAGGCGATGTCCTGGTCGAGGAATGACGAAATCAAACTGACCATTTCTTCGACGTACTGGGTCGCGTGCGGCACGGTCGAGGGACGGGCCACGCCAATGGCCGCCATGGCCTTCCACCACTCGTCTTCGTACGTTGCGGCGACCTCAGTTTCGGTCGATCCCTCGCGGAGGGCCCGATTAATGATGTTGTCGTCAATGTCGGTGATATTCGAAACGAAGGTGACCTCGAGGCCACGAAAGGTGAACCAGCGTCGGGCGACGTCCCAGACCAGGGTGAAACGACCGTGGCCGAGGTGGGGCAGGTCGTACACGGTGGGTCCGCAGACGTACATGCTGAGGCGGCCTTCGTCGCGAAGTTCTAGGGGGCGAATCTCGCCGCGAGCGGTGTCAAAGAGTCGAAGCACCCCTCCAAACTACGACACCGCCCCCGGGGCTAGCGTTTCACGCCCTCTAAACTCACTACCTATGACTGAATCTTCCCGCACCATTCCCGACAAGCCCACCGTTGACGGGCTGGAAGCGGTATGGATCGACCGCTGGGACAGCGAGGGTGTGTACACCTTCGACCGCACCGCGACGCGAGACCAGGTCTTCTCAATCGACACCCCACCGCCGACCGTGTCAGGCTCACTGCACATCGGCCACGTGTTTAGCTACACCCACGCCGACGTCGTCGCCCGGTACCAGCGCATGGCCGGCAAGCACGTCTTCTATCCCATGGGCTGGGATGACAACGGTCTCCCGACCGAGCGCCGCGTGGAGAACTACTTCGGCGTTCGCTGCGATCCCTCGTTGCCCTACGACCCGAACTTCGTCGCTCCCGAGAAGCCGGCAGAACAGAAGATTTCAATTTCCCGCAAGAACTTCGTCGAACTCTGCCACCGCCTGACGGCCGCCGACGAAGAGGTCTTCAAGAACCTCTGGCGTCACCTCGGTGTCTCCATCGACTGGTCCCTCGAGTACTCCACGATTTCGGCCCACGCCCAGGCCATCTCACAGCGCGGCTTCCTCGAAATGCTCCAACGCGGCCAGGTCTACTCCCAGGTTGCCCCTACGCTGTGGGACGTCGACTTCCGCACCGCCGTTTCGCAGGCCGAGCTCGAAGACCGCGAACGTCCCGGCAACTACCACCGCGTGTCCTTTGCGACGAGCGACGCAACGGGCGCAATCGAAATCGAGACGACTCGTCCCGAACTGCTCCCCTCGTGCGTGGCCCTCGTCGCCCACCCCGACGACGCTCGTTACCAGCCCTTCTTCGGTTCGACCGTCGTGACGCCCCTCTTCGGAGTCGAAGTGCCGGTCGTGGCCCACGAACTCGCTGACCCCGAAAAGGGTTCGGGTATCGCCATGATCTGTACGTTCGGTGACACCACCGACGTCACGTGGTGGCGCGAGCTCTCGCTGCCGACGCGCGCACTCATTGGCCGTGACGGCCGCTTCCTCCCGGCCGACTTCTCCTCGGCCCAGTTCCCGAGCCGCGACCCGGAGGCCGCACAGGCCTTCTACACGACCCTCGAGGGCAAGACCATTAATCAGGTTCGCGCGGCCATCGTGGACGGCCTGCGCGAGTCGGGTGCCCTCGTTGGCGACCTTCGCCCCATCACCCACCCCGTTAAGTTCTACGAAAAGGGTGAGCGGCCGCTCGAAATCGTGACGTCGCGTCAGTGGTTCGTCCGGACCCTGGCCCACCGCGACGAGCTCCTCGCCCGTGGCGAAGAACTGGCCTGGCACCCCGACTTCATGAAGCACCGCTTCAAGTCCTGGGTCGAGGGTCTCAACGTCGACTGGAACATCTCACGCCAGCGCTTCTTTGGTGTGCCGTTTCCCGCGTGGTACCCGATCGACGCCAACGGCGAGATCAACTTCGACATGCCGATTCTGCCCTCGATTGACCAGCTCCCCATTGACCCTTCCAGTGACGTGCCCGCCGGCTACGACGAGTCGCAGCGCAACCAGCCCAACGGCTTCGCCGGTGACCCCGACGTCATGGACACCTGGGCCACCAGTTCACTCACGCCGCAGATTGCCGGTCACTGGGGCACCGACCTCTTTGAGCGCGTCTTCCCCATGGACCTGCGTCCCCAGGCCCACGAGATCATCCGCACCTGGCTTTTCTCAACCGTGGTCCGCAGCCACTTTGAGCACAACTCCCTGCCCTTCACCAATGCGCTCATTTCGGGCTGGGTCCTCGACCCCGACCGCAAGAAGATGAGTAAGTCGGTCGGCAACGTCGTGACGCCCATGCCGCTCCTCGAGCAGCACGGGGCCGACGCCCTGCGCTACTGGGCCGCTTCCGGTCGCCCCGGCACCGACACGGCCATTGACGAAGCGCAGATGAAGAATGGCCGCCGTCTCGCAATCAAGATGCTCAACGCCTCAAAGTTCGCGCTCGGTCGCCTCGAAGGTCAGGCCCCGACCTCGGCCGCCGACGTCACCGTGGCGCTGGACCGCGACCTGCTCGCTCAGTTGGCCGGCGTCGTCACCGAGGCGACGACGGCCTTCACGCACTACGACTACGCCCGTGCCCTCGAACGCACGGAGTCGTTCTTCTGGTCGTTCTGCGACAACTACGTCGAGTTGGCCAAGACCCGCGCCTACCGCGACGATGCACCGGACAGCCGTTCGGCACGAGCCACGCTCGCGCTGGCGCTGTCGGCTCTGCAGCGCTTGCTCGCGCCGGTTCTGCCGTTCGTGACAGAGGAAGTGTGGCGCTGGTGGCACGACGAGTCAGTGCACCTGGCCACCTGGCCCACCGTTGAGGAGTTCGGCGACGCCCCACTCGCCAGCGGTGTCTACGGGGCCGTCAACGAAGTGCTTGAAGCGGTCCGCCGCGAAAAGAGCACGGCCAAGGTGTCCCAGCGCAAGGAAGTCCTCGAGCTCACCATTGCGGCCCCTGGGGAGTTCCTCGAACTCGTCAGGGCCGGTGAGGGCGACTTGGTTGACGCCGGTGCGGTCCAGTCCTTCGTCTACGAAGAGGCGGCCGAGCTGCACGTCGGCGTAACGCTGGCGCCCGACGCGAACTAGACCGTCGCGACGACGCAGCAGGCCGTCGCGCTCACCGCGTAGAAGGCGTGCTGCTCGAAGTAGGCCGCGAGGCCTCGGGCCTGCGCTTCGGTAATCCCGACGATGGCGTAGCCGTGCTCGTCGGGCCACTCCCCGCGACCGTCGCGATTGCGGGCGGGCAACCACGTCCATCCCCGCTCGTCAAGAATGGTGCGGCACTCGGCGTGGTCCCGTTCGCCGTCTCGCGCGAGCTCTTGTAGCGAGTAGGGATTGTCGGGCGTCACGACGAAGAACTCGCCGAGGTCGCTGGCGACGTCGGTCGCGAGCCGCCAGGTGTCGCGGTCACTCGCTACTTCCACCAGGACCGGCGGCGCCTCGTAGAGTGCGGCTAACTGGGGAGTGAGCGTCGGGCGAGGGCGAGCGACCGCCGTGGCGAAGGCGACGGCGGCTCGCGTCGTAGCCGACGACCGAGGCGAGGCCACCAAGTCGTAGGAGTGCTGCGTCAGTGGCAGTTCGACGTAGTACAGCGGGGCCAGCGCCACGTCGAGAAAACGCCGGGCGAAGGAGCGGGCGACCCCGACGTCCACGAGTGAATCGGTACTTCCCTGGACGAGGAGAAACGGTGGCGCGTCTGGTCGGATGCGGTGGTAGGGCGAGATCTGCTCGAAGACGTGGGGTGCGTCGTTTTTGCGTTGTTGCACCACACGGTTTTCGAGCAAGTGCAGCAGACCGGCGCCCTTGCCGCGCCACATCTCGTCGTCGCCCGTCATATCGAGGACGCCGTAGAGTGAAATACATCCTCGCACCGACCAGTCGGTGAAGTCGTCGTGCTCGTCGGGCCGCCACCCCTCGTCGGGGGCCAACGCGACCAGTGCGGCTAGGTGGCCACCGGCCGAACCGCCGGCGACAACGAGTCGGTCGGGATCGCCGCCATAGTGCACAATGCTTCGCTTTATCCAGTGCACCACTCTCGTGACGTCTTCAATCTGGGCTGGCCACGGATCGGCGGGAGCGAATCGGTAGTTGGCGGTCACGACGATCCATCCCTGGGCGACAAACTCGTGCAACATCGGACGCGACTGCTCGCGCTTATCACCAAACGTCCACGAACCTCCGTGAATGTAGAACAGGACCGGCGCGCCGAGCGGCGTGACCACGGTTCGCCAGACGTCGAGGCGTTGCCGCGGGTGGGACCCGTAGGCCACGTCATTCGTGCGCACCATGGCGCGAGGGGCGAAGGGAATTTGCAACATCGTGCGCCACCAACGCCCGAAGGCGTCCTGGCCGACACGCCCGATGACGAGCGGCCGGCGAGGGGCCGAGGCCATCGCTCGACGAACCACGCGACGAGCGACGAGTTGCACCGCAATCAGGGCGACGTTTTCCAGCGCAATAATCACGCCCAGTGTGAGGACCCCTGCCACCAGCCATGTCGCCGTCGGCCATCCCCACCAGCGCAGTACGCCAATGAGGGCCGCTTCGACCACGATGGCCTGCACCGGAAGTTCGCCGGCGGCGAAGCCAACGGGAAAGGCGAGAAAGGAAAAGAACCACCGGTTGCTCGGACGCAAGGCCGCCATGGCCGCCACCACGAGCCACAGTTGCAGCACGAGGACGACGTAAACCATGCCTCCATTGTTAGCAGCGTCGTGACGACGTCCAACCGCCGCTCGTAATATCAAGTCGTGCCGATACATCCGCTTCTTTCGCCGCTCGACAACACCGTCGGAATCTGGACGAGTGCTCACGAACTCACGTGGCCCTCGGCCACGAGCGACGTAGCGCGCACGATCGAGTCACTCGGCTTCGCCGCCCTCTGGTTTCCCGAGGCGTGGGCCCGCGAATCGCTGACGTCGGCCACACTCTTGTTAAGCGCGACGAGCCGACTGCGGATCGCCACCGGTATTACCAATATCTGGGGGCGCGACGCCGTCGCCACCGTGAACGCCGCCCGAACCCTCAACGCCGCCTTCGACGAACGATTCGTCCTAGGACTCGGGGTCAGTCACCGACCGCTCGTTGAACGACTCCGCGGACAGGTGTACGAATCACCCCTGCAGACAATGCGCCAGTACCTCGACGCGATGGAGGCGGCACCGATGCACGCGCCCGAGGGCCAGCAGCCCTACCCCCGCGTTATTGCCGCGCTGGGTCCGCAGATGCTGCGCCTCGGTGGTGAACGAGCAGACGGTGTGCACACCTACCTCGTCGACGTCGAACACACGGCCATTGCCCGTTCCCACGTCGGCGACAAATTCATTGCCGTCGAACAGGCCGTGGTGCTCGGTGGCGATCGCGAGGAGTTTCTTCGGCGCGCTCACACCTACCTCGAGTTCTACACCGGGCTTGAGAACTACCGCGCGAACTGGCGTCGCATGGGCTTCGGCGACGAGGATTTCGTGCGCGGCGGCTCCGACCGACTCTGTGACGCCATGGTGGTGCACGGTGACGCTGACGCCATCGAGGCGGCCATCAAGGCACACCGCCAGGCGGGGGCTAACCACGTCTGCCTGCAGGTACTCGGGGAGCGTGCGACCGAGGCGCCGGTGGCCGAGTGGCGCACGCTCGCGACCGCGTTGCGGCTGAGCTAGCGCGACGTTGGCGGATCGATAATCGTTACGGTGGCGTCGTCGTTGGACGAACCCCGAACGACGCGGACGGCCGTAGCGACGGCCCCCACGAGAAAAAACTCACCGGTGCCAATCAGCAGCCAGCCAATCGTGTCCCAGAAGAGCCCGGCGAAGAAGCCGTGGAGAAATCCGCGACTGATAATTGCCACTACCCACAGCGGCACCCAGGCGAAGAGCCAGCTAATGATTGGCGCAACGAAGACGGCGCCCATGCGGCGCTGCCACCCCAGAACGGTGCCGTAGACCACGCACAGCGCAATGCCCACGTAGGTCGCGAGCTGGTGATTCGTGGTCTTCGCGATAAGGGTGCACAGTACAAAGGTCATACCCAGGGCCCAGACAATCGTCGGGCCGGAAACACCCGAACGGGTTTTCTGGCGGAGGGTAATAAATGTACTCATACTTTCAAGATACACTGCGGGCTCTGTCACCTTCTCGATAGGTTCGCAAGTACGCTCTCACTGTGACTAAAGGCGTTGTAGCACTACTCGGTTCGGGCGAGACTGGCCCCGGCATGACCAAGGTGCACCGTGCCTTGCTTTCCCGTATTCCTGACGTGAGGGCCGTGAACCTCAATACCCCCTACGGGTTCCAGGAAAATGTCGATCAAATGTCGCAGAAGTTGCTCGACTACTTCGACACTTCGCTACACCTCGATGTGAAGAACCTCGACTTCCGCTCCTTCGAGGACGCCACCGAAGAGGCGCGTGCGCAGTTCAAAGCTGCCGTTGCTGGTTCGAGCTACGTGTTCGCCGGCCCCGGCTCACCCTCGTACGCGCTGAACCAGTGGACGCCGCTGAACTTGCAAGAGGACTTGGCGACCGTCATCGCCAACGGTGGCACGGTGTGCTTTAGTTCGGCGGCCGCACTCACCCTTGGCGCCTTCACCCCGCCGGTCTACGAAATCTACAAGGCCGGCACGGGCTTAGCCTGGCTGACTGGCCTCGACCTGATGGCGGCCATTGGCCTGCGCTGTGTCGTTCTTCCTCACTACAACAACGCCGAAGGTGGCAACTACGACACCAGCCGCTGCTACATCGGCGAACGACGCCTCCAGATTCTCGAGGCGGCCCTCGATCCCGAGGTCGCGGTCTTGGGCATCGACGAACACACTGCGGCCGTCCTCGACATCGAGGCCCGCACCTTGACCGTGCAGGGCAAGGGTGAATGCCACTGGCGTTTCCAGGGGGCTATTAGTACGTTCGAAAATGGCGCCACGATTTCATTCGATGAACTCGGCGCGGGCGCCGCCACCATTGAAGCCGTCGCCTCCCCGCTCCCCGTTGCCACACCGGCCGTTGATGCGGCCGAACTGGCGGAACGTGACGCGCGCGATCAGCGCCTCGTGGCCACACTCGAAGCGGTCCGCGGCGAAGCTCGCGCCCAGGGTAACTACGCCATCGCCGACCGACTGCGCGACGCTCTCACTGACTTTGGCGTCGCCGTTCGCGACGGTAAGGCTTAGGCAATCGCGCAGCGGTTCGGGCCGAGTTCCATCTCGGCCGCGTCATCATCAAGCCCATCGCGACCGGCGTTAATACGCACGATTCGCTGGTAGTTCGGCGGACGGTCGGTCACGTTAGCAATCGCCCAGGCCACGAACTCGGCCTCGGTAAGCGCCAACGCTGGCAACGTCGTGCGCAGTTCGCCTAGCGGGCGTGAAACAAAGGTGCCGGCAACGACCGGGACAGCCGCTCCGTAGTGAGCGGGGAAGACCATCGTCTCGTCACCGAGGGTCAAAATGCGCTCATGAAGACTGCGGTAGAGGTTCTCGGCGAACTCGGCCGCCTGGTCGGCCAAGTCGGGACGCCCCACGCTTTCGAGGAACAAGGTGTCGCCGGTGAAGATTGCGGCCTCACCGAGTTGGTACATCGTCGATCCCTCGGTGTGTCCCGGGACACTCACGGCCGAGACGGTCAACGCGACGTCGCTCGTGAGCTCAATACGCAGGCCGTCGGTCAAGGGCGTGAAGGGGAATTCGAACGGGTCCGACGGGCTCAAGAGGAGCTGGGCGCCCGTTGCTTCAACGAGGGAGCGTGCGCCCGAGATGTGGTCGGCGTGGAGGTGGGTGTCGAGCACGTGGGTAATGGTCCAGCCGTGAGCGGCCGCAACGTCCTGGTACTGCGAGAGCACGAGCGACGGGTCGATAACAACGGCGTTGGTGCCCGCACCAATGACGTAGGACAGGCACCCCTTGCCGCGACGGCGAAGCTGGATCACGGTCGCGCCACCGAAGTCAGCTTCGACGGTGTCGTAGGTCGAGGCCCACGCACCCATACCGCCCGTCAGCACGGCGCTGGGTCGGTTGGCGGCAGCCAGAATCTCCGCACCCGACTGGGCGCGCGCGCCCTTGGCACAGATCACGACGACTGGTTGGTCGGTGGGCACCTCGTCAATTCGCTCGGCCAACGTGCCGAGGGGAAGATTCACGACGCCGGGGATGGACCACTCGGCGACCTCGTCAGGTTCGCGAACGTCGAGGAGAAAGGGGCGCTCCGGCGTGTCGAGCAGGCGAACGAGGTCCGTAGTGGCAATCGTGGAAATAAGGGTCTCAGCGGACATACGAGAAGTCTAGGAGTATGTTGTTTGGTCGTAGACACCGCCAAAAGTCCCCGAACGAAAGCCCAGAATATGTCTGATTCCATTACCGCTACCGACGCATACGAACTGGTCAGCCAGGGTGCCTTTCTGCTGGATGTCCGTGAAGACGACGAGTTTCAGGCCGGCCGTAGCGCCAACGCCCACCACATTCGCCTCTCAGAACTGCCAGACACCGTTGACACGCTGCCGCGCGAGCAGACCATTGTTTGCGTCTGCCGCTCCGGCGGACGCTCGGCCCGCGCGGCGGCCTTCTTGGCCGAGCAAGGATTTGAGACGCTCAATCTCGAAGGTGGCATGACGGCCTGGCACGCGGCCGAGCTGCCAATGGTTAGTGACGATGGGGAACCCTTCGTTGCCTAACCCCTCGCGTTCTGGCACCGTCACGGCGCTCGCGGCGGCTGTTGCTGCCGGCTCGTTGCGGGCGATCGATGTCGTAGAGGGCTCAATAGCGGCCCTGGAAACGACACAACCGGCCCTCAACGCCTGGACGGAAGAGGCCTTTGACGACGCCCGCGAGACGGCCCGAGCGATGGACCGAGGTGAACGCCCCACGGGTCCCCTCGCCGGCGTGCCACTGCTGATCAAGGATCTCGAAGACTGGGCTGGTCACCCAACGCGCAAGGGATCGACTACGACGTCGAACACACCGGCCCTCGTTACCGCTCCAACACCGTCACGCCTGCTTAGTGCCGGGGCAATCGGCCTCGCGAAGTCGACCTTGCCCGAGTTCGCCATTGAGGGGTTCACCGCCAACCCGGCGACCGGCATAACGCGTAATCCGTGGAATTCCGACTACTCCCCCGGTGGATCCAGTGGCGGGTCGGCCGCCGCCGTCGCGGCTGGCGCCGTGGCCATTGCCACCGCGACAGACGGCGGGGGCTCTATTCGCATCCCCGCTTCGCTCTGTGGCCTGGTCGGACTTAAGCCGACCAACGGAGCGATTGGCCGGTGGCCCGCTCACGACTGGCTCGACTACTCGACCGATGGTCCCTTCGCGACGTCGAGCGACGACCTCCGCCTCCTCTACGACATCATGAAGGGTGGCGTGGCCGGTGACCCGTCGGCCCCGACTCGAGTCATGCTCGAGTCGATGAACGCGCTGCCGCGCCCCACGAGAGCGGTGGCCGCGGTCCGTACTTCCCCGCTGGGCCCGCTGCCGCCCGGCGTGGCACAACGATTTAGCGAAAGTGTTGCCGCCTTCGAATCCCTCCTAAACGTCCCGGTGACGTGGATGGAACCGGAGGAGTTCTTCCCGACGGGCGATCCCGATTTGGACTGGTTCATCGTCTGCGCCTGTGAGCACGTGGCCTCACTGGGCCGAGCGTTCGTGACCGAGCACTTCGACGAGTTCCACGTCGCCACGCAGGCCTTCTTCGACGTTGGTCTCACTACGACGTTGGATGAGTACCTCGCCGCGCGTCGTCGCCGTTACGACTACGTGCGGTTCATGGACGAGCTCTTGGGAGACGACGGCGTACTCCTGACCCCGACGGTCGCGAGCGACGGCTGGCTCGCCGATGGACGACTAACGCTGGACGATCCAGTGGCCTCCCTACCGCCTCACGTGTATTCGACCGCCATGCAGAACATCACTGGTAATCCCGCGCTGACGGTGCCCTTCGGGCTCCTGCCCACCGGTCTACCGTTCGGCCTGCAAATCACGGCGCCCCACTTCTTCGAAGCCCAGCTTCTAGACCTGGCCGACTTGTGGCAAGAGGCCTTTCCGTGGGCGCGGTGCGCGCCGGGATTCACCCCGCTCGACGTCGCTCTGGACCTCTAATTCGGCAAGAAGGAGATGGTGGCCTGAAAGTCGTTGGCCCCGCTGATCTTGCGCTCAGTTACGGTGGCCGTCGCGATGGTCTGACGGACACCCACGGTGGACTTCACGATGTCGCACGAGTAGCTCGAGTGGGAACCAGACGCCCCGGTGAGCACGCAGGTCGCGCTGTAGTTCTTCAACGACGTAACACTGAACTGGCTGGCGAAGGCGTGGAGCGCCGAGACCTCAACGCTCGCGGTGGTCGGTCGAACCGCTGGGCCGTGGTGAGACAGCACCAGTTAACCGACGAGGGCAAGGATCGCCACAGCGAAGACCACCACGCTGCGGCGAATACTGGCCGGCAACGAGTGCAGCATCGACCGCCGCGAACGAGGCTGGGGCTGCGTAGTCACGAAAGAACGGTAGCACCGACCCCGTTACTTCTTCGGGTCGAGCAGTCCGCTCTTTACGACCTTTTTGGCGACCTTGTCGTTGCGCTTTTCCTTCAACGTCTTGCCGACTTTTTTCGCGTTGCGGGAACTGGGTGACTTTTCGGCCATGATGACTCCTTGGTTGACGCACATCGAGGTGATGGCTGCGGCAGTAATCAAGTGGTCGCGGCCGCACGGGGTGCGACGGTGGCGTTCCTACGTGTCGTACCCGCACCCTACTCACTCGGGGGGATCGGGCGAGCACCCATGTCACAGCGCGAGGTCATGATGACGGTTGTCTACTTGACGGACATTTGTATTACAAGTAATACTTATGTACTATGAAAGACCAGACACCCTCAAAGTATTTCGACGCCAGCAGCAGAAAGACCAAGACCACCAATAGCCAACTCATCAGCGTTCGGCTCCCCGACGAGCTCCTCCAGCGACTAGCGGTCGTGGGCAACGAGCAGGGGCTGTCAATGAGCGACACGATTCGGCTGGTACTCGAACGAGGGCTCCGCGCACCATCAACCAAGAAGGGATCAACACCATGACCACCACCCCAGTAACGCACATTTATTTTCTCCTCGACCGCTCCGGGTCGATGAATTCCATCGCTTCCGACGTGATCGGAGGCTTCAACCAGTTCCTCGAGGAGCAGCAGCGCAACGGTGACGACGCTCGCATGACGTTCGTCCAGTTCGACTCAAGTAACCCCCACGAAGTAATCGCCAACGCCCTGCCGATTGCTGAGGTCCGCCCCCTCACCGCCGATACGTTCACGCCTCGCGGCGGTACGCCTCTCTTCGACGCCATGGGCAGTCTCATTACTGACGCCACCATCCGAGGCGAAGCCGAGGGCAACGACGAGGTAGTCATCTTCGTGACCTTCACGGACGGTCACGAAAACTGCAGCGCCAACTACTCGCGGGAAGCAATCTTCGAGCTCGTAGCCAAGCGCGAGGCGCAGGGTTGGACCTTTGTCTACCTCGGTGCCAACCAGGACTCTTACGCCGCCGGCGGGGGCATGGGCTACCACGCCGACAACGTGCAGGACTTTGAGGCTTCGCCCGAGGGGGCCCGTCTGGCCTTCCAGTCGCTCAGCAAGGGCATGGCCAAGGAACGCGGCAAAATTCGCCACAGTGCGGCCCGCCTAACGTCGGAATTCTTTGAAGGCGACAAGGAGGCCGAAGCCGACCTCCGACGTCCCTACTAGTCCTCGAGGGCGTCGGGTGACGCCGAAAGCACGTCGCTCAACCACGGCGACCATTCGAGCAATGCTCGCAGATCGCCCGTGACCCTTAATCGACCTTCGCGGAGGGCGGTGGCGCTATCAAGCGCGCCACTGCTCACCGCGGCGGCGTCGCTGGCCGAGAGGCGAATAACCGTTGTTGCGGCGAGGTGATCACCCGGGGCCACGCGGGCGCCGTCGCTGCCTAGGTGCAGGGTTATGGCGTGCACGTCGCTCGACGAGCCACCGTCAAACTCCAGAACAATGAAGGTCTCCTCGGCCGACGGGACGTTGAGCGTCCGAGTCGCCAAGCGTTCGTTGACTTCAGCGAACCATTCCTCGGAGAGGAAAGTGGCCACTACTACGGGGCGGGCTGCACCGCGGCGTCGACCGTGGCCACCTTGGACTTACGGCGAATCTTGCGACCGAGCCAGGCGACCGGGTCGTAGTGCGCGTCAACCACACGTTCCTTCAACGGAATAATGGCGTTGTCAGTGATCTTGATGTGCTCGGGGCAGACTTCGGTGCAGCACTTGGTGATGTTGCAGTAGCCCAGGCCGGCCTCTTCACGCACGTAGTCGCGACGGTCGTTGGTGTCCAGCGGGTGCATCTCCAGCTCGGCGTACCGGATGAAGAAACGAGGACCGGCGTAGTGAGCCTTGTTGTCCTCGTGGTCACGAATAACGTGGCAGACGTCCTGGCACATGAAGCACTCGATGCACTTGCGGAACTCCTGGCCACGCTCGACGTCTTCTTGGTACATGCGGTAGCCGTCTTCGGGCATCGGTGGCGGCAACAACGCGAGGACCTTCTCGGCCATCTTGTAGTTGAACGACACGTCCGTCACGAGGTCCCGAATAATCGGGAACGTCTTCATCGGCGTGACCGTGACCGGGCCCTCGGGCAACTGGTCCATACGGGTCATGCACATCAAACGGGGCTTACCGTTGATTTCCGCGGCGCACGAACCACACTTCCCGGCCTTGCAGTTCCAGCGACAGGCCAGGTCCGGTGCTTCGGTGGCCTGAATGCGGTGGATGAGGTCGAGAACGACCTCGCCCTCGTGCTGTTCGGTGGTGTAGTTCTCGAAGTCGCCTCCGTTGGCGTCACCGCGCCAAATTCGCAACGTTACGTCAGCCATTAGTGGGCCTCCTCAAGCAGTGCCTTCAGTTCTTCCGGAATCGGGAGCAGCGGTGACTCCTTGGTGGCAATGGGGCTGTCCCAGTTACCACCCTGCGTTTCGTGCGCCAAGTTGAACGATCCAAAGTGGTCGTCGGCCTTGGGGAAGTCCTCGCGAGTGTGACCACCGCGCGACTCCTTGCGCAGGTTCGCGCCCAGGGCCACGCACTTCGAGACCGAAATCATCGCGGGCAAGTCAGTCGCCAAGTTCCAACCGGGGTTGTAGGCCCGGCCACCCTTGACCTTGATGTTCTTAACGCGCTCGGTGAAGACATCGAGCTGGGCGATGGCGTCTTCGAGCTCGGCCCCGGTGCGGATGATGCCGACGTTGGCCTGCATCATCTCCTGGAGGTCACGCTGAATGTCGTAGGGGTTCTCTCCCTCTTCACGGTCGAAGGGCGCGAGGGCCTCGGCCACGGCTTCGTCGATCTGGTGCTGGTTCATCGCGCCCGGCGTCGTGCCGCTCTCGATGTACTCCACGGCACCCATACCGGCGCGGCGGCCGAAGACGATCAAGTCCGACAGTGAGTTACCACCGAGACGGTTGGCGCCGTGCATACCACCGGCGACTTCACCGGCGGCGAAGAGACCGGGCACCGACGTGGCGGCCGACTCGGCGTCAACCTGGACACCACCCATGATGTAGTGGTTGGTCGGGCCAATTTCCATTGGCTCCTTCGTGATGTCGACACCGGCCAGCTCCATGAACTGGTGGTACATCGAGGGCAGGCGGCGGCGAATGAACTCGGCCGAGCGGCGTGTGGCGATGTCGAGGTAGACACCACCGTGGGGGCTGCCGCGACCGGCCTTCACCTCAGCGTTAATGGCGCGGGCCACTTCGTCACGGGGCAACAGTTCTGGCGGGCGGCGACCAGCGGTGTGGTCGTCGTACCACTTGTCGGCCTCTTCTTCCGACTCGGCCGTTTCGGCACGGAACATCGGGGCCACGTAGTCGAACATGAATCGCTTGCCCTCGGAGTTGCGCAGGACACCACCGTCACCACGAACACCCTCGGTAACGAGCAGGCCGCGCACCGACAGCGGCCAGACCATGCCGGTCGGGTGGAACTGGATGCACTCCATGTCGATCAACTTGGCGCCGGCCCACAGAGCCATGGCGTGACCGTCACCGGTACCCTCCCACGAGTTCGAGGTGAACTTCCAGGACTTACCGGCGCCACCGGTGGCGAGGATAATGGCCTTGGCACCGAAGGTGATGAACTCACCGGTCGGGCGCTTGTAGGCGACGCAGCCGGCAATACGGCCATCGGCGTCGTGCACCAGCTTGAGGACCTTGCACTCCATGAACACGTCGGTGCCCATCGAGACAACCTTCTGCTGGAGCGTGCGAATGAGTTCCAGACCGGTGCGGTCGCCGACGTGGGCGAGACGGGCGTAGCGGTGACCACCGAAGTCGCGCTGCAAAATCTTGCCGTCCTTGGTGCGGTCAAAGAGGGCGCCCCACTGCTCGAGCTCGAGGACGCGCTGCGGTGCTTCCTTGGCGTGCAGTTCGGCCATGCGGTAGTTGTTCAGGTACTTGCCACCGCGCATGGTGTCGCGGAAGTGGACCTTCCAGTTGTCCTCGGGGTACACGTTGCCCATGGCGGCGGCCATGCCACCTTCGGCCATCACGGTGTGGGCCTTACCAAGGAGCGACTTGGTGATCAGGGCCACGCGAAGACCCTTCTGCTTGGCTTCAATTGCGGCGCGGAGACCCGCACCGCCGGCACCAATAATCAGTACGTCGTAGTCGTGGTGTTCGTAAGTCACGGTTGATCCTTAGAAGAGGCGGTAGTCGGTGAGGGCGCCGGAGGCGACCAAACGGACGTAGACGTCGGTGAGTGCAACAAAGATGAGCGAGGCCCAGGCAAAGTTCATGTGCTTGGCGTTAAGCGGCGTCACGAACTTCCAGAGGCGGTAGCGAATAGGAGCGGCCTTGAAGCTCTTGACCTGGCCACCGCAGAGGTGACGGCAGGCGTGGCACGACAGCGAGTAGAGCCAGAGCAACGTGGCGTTCGTGCAGAGCACGAGGGTGCCAACGGTCACACCCCAACCGATGCCTGGCTGGTGGAAGGCCCGAAGTGCGTCGTAGGTCAGCAGGGCGTTGAAGACGAGACCGGCGTAGAAGAAGTAGCGGTGCGCGTTCTGCATGATCAACGGGAAGCGGGTTTCGCCGGAGTAGGACTCGTGCTTGTCCGAGACGGCGCACGCCGGCGGTGACCACCAGAAGGCGCGGTAGTAGCTGCGACGGTAGTAGTAGCAGGTCAGACGAAAGCCCAGCGGGAAGAGCAGGATAAAGAAGGCGGGCGACAGGGCCCAGCCGTTCAAGAAGAAGCCGAAACGAGCACCCGGCACGCAGCTACTGGCCACGCAGGGCGAGTAGAAGGGGCTAATCAGGTCGCGACCCAAGTTGGCACCGGCGTAGTAGTTGTGGGGGTTAAAGGCCGACCACGACGAGTAAATAACGAACGCGGTCAGGATCGATACCGTGACGACTGGCTGTAACCACCAGCGGTCGGTACGCAAAGTTGGAACATCGGGACCGCCTCGCGTTCCCCCTAGTACGACCTTCGTCGAGCTTTCCATCGTGGACACTCTTGTCTCCTTGTTGCGTGGTGGTGCGTCACCCACGGCGACACACCGTTGCTGATTCTAAACCGCTCACTACAAAACAAAGACGCTGGTGAAACGAGTTCACCAGCGTCTCCAACACTCGTTAGTGCGAGCCTCCGCGGCGTCCTTCGGACGTGCCGCCAATGAAGGCCCAGAAGGCGAGTCCCAGTCCCGGTACCAACATCCAAATACCGAACACCAACGACAGCACGACGAAGAATGCGCCGACGCCGAGGACGAACGGGAAGATGGACGATCCGGGGAAGGTACCCACGAAGCCAGCGCCTTCGGCCTGCGTCGCCTGCGGGTTGTCTTCGGGACGCTCGGCCATACGGCGGCTCCACCAGTAGTAGTAGGCGCCGGGCAGGAAGCACAGCAGCATGCCGGCGAACATCATCACGCCGCCCGCGTTCTCCAGACTCCAGTTCCAGTACACGGCGCACATCAGGCCGAAGAACACGCCGAGGGCGAGCAGGACTTTGGCTTCTACTTTCATGCGTCGACCTCAACCTTCGCTGCCTCGTGCTCACCGTGGTGCAGAGCACGGTGCTCGGGGTGGTTGTAGTCCCACGTTGGACGCTCCGAGCGAATCTGGGGGAGACGGTAGAAGTTGTGGTGCGGGGGCGGCGAGGTAGTGAACCACTCCAGGGTCTGGGCGTCCCACGGGTTGTCGCCGGCCGGGTACTTCTTCCACGAGTAGGCAATGTTGACCACGAAGAGAATCGTGGAGATGCCGATCATCACGGCACCGGCCGTCGACAGCTCGTTGAGGTGCTGCCACTCAGGGTGGTTCGGGTACACGGCCATGCGGCGCGACATACCGTACAGACCCAAGAGGTAGAGCGGGAAGGTGAAGACCTGGGTACCGATAAAGAGGAACCAGAACTGGGCCTTACCGAGACGCTCGTTCAAGAGGTAACCGGTGAACTTCGGGCCCCAGTAGTAGAGACCGGCCATGGCACCCAACACGAGGGCCATCACCACGGAGTGGAAGTGGGCCACGACGAAGTAGGTGTCGTGCGTGAAGAAGTCCAGTGGTGGGCTCGCCAAGTAGATACCGGTCAAACCACCGATGAGGAAGGTAAAGAGGAAGCCCAGCGACATCAACATTGCCGTCGAGTACCAAATCTGTCCTCGCCACATGGTGCCGATCCAGTTGAACATCTTGATACCGGTCGGGACGGCGATGAGCAGACTCATGATCGAGAAGAAGGGCAGCAAGACGACACCCGTGGTGAACATGTGGTGAGCCCACACGCCCAGCGACAGTGCGGCAATCGTCAAGGTGGCGAAGATCATGCCCTTGTAACCAAAGACCGGCTTCTTAGAGAAGACTGCGATGACTTCGGTAACCATGCCGAAGAACGGCAGGGCCAGGATATAGACCTCAGGGTGCCCCCAGAACCAGAAGATGTGCTGCCAGAGGACCGGCACACCTCCCCCACTATTGGAGAAGATGTGGGTACCGAAGTGGCGGTCGGCGTACAGCATGATCAAACCGGCCGTGAGCACGGGGAAGGCCAGCAAAATCAAGATGGCCGTGACCAACAGGTTCCACGTGAAAATCGGCATACGGAACATGGTCATACCGGGCGCACGCAGGTAGAACACCGTGGCGCACAGGTTCACACCGGTGAAGATGGCCGAGAAGCCGGTCAGCAACAAGCCGCCAATCCAGAGGTCGGCACCGGCACCCGGGGCATTCAAACTGTTCGAGAGCGGGGCGTAGCCGACCCATCCGAAGTTCGCCGCACCACCAGCGGTGAAGAAACCAGACAGCATCGTGATTGAGCCGCCCAGGTAGAGCCAGTAGGACAGGGCGTTCAAACGCGGGAAGGCCATGTCCGGAGCACCGATCTGGATCGGGACGATGATGTTGGCCAACGCACCGAAGGCGAAGGGGCCGGCGAACAGGTAAATCATCACCGAGCCGTGCATCGTGAACAGCTCGTTGTACTGAGCCAAGGTGACGAGCGAGCCGTTCGGCGAAGCCAGCTGGAATCGGATGATTTCAGCGAACAGACCACCGACCACGAACAGCACCACCGCGGTCACGGTGTAGGACAGACCAATGATCTTGTGGTCGGTCGTGGTTAACCACTTCACGACGCCCGTCGGGCCGTGGTGTTCGTCGTGCCCGTGGTCGTCGTGCTCAACGTGCATTGGTTCTAGAACATCCGTCATGGTCTTACCTTCCGAACTTGGTGTACGCCGGCTTCGAGGCGACACCGGTTGCTAGTTCCTGCTGCAGCGAGGCCGCGGCAGCCTTCGCCTTAATGGCGTCTTGCTTGGTGTTAAAGCTGTTCAACCACGCCTGGTAGTCGGCGGGGCTGACGACCTTCACGCGGAAGTACATCAACGAGTGGTACAGGCCGCACAACTGGGTGCACTGACCCGAGAACTCACCGTTGTTGGTGGCTCGCAGCGTGAACTGGTTCGTAATGCCGGGCAGGGCGTAACGGGAGAAGTTGAAGTCGTGCACGTAGAAACCGTGAATCACGTCGGTCGACGTCAGGTTGATGTGAACGTTCTCGTTCGACGGAATAACCATTTCCGGGTTTTGCGTGGTCTGACCGTAGACCAGGGCGTTGTGACCCGGGTAGAGGAACTCCCAGCCCCACTGGAAGGCATTGACGTCCACAATGACGCTGGTTTTAGGGTTAGCAACTTCCTTGTTCTCCACCACCAGGGTGGCGGCGAACAGGCCAAACACAATCAGGATTGGCACCACGGTATAGATGACCTCGAGGGGCAGGTGGTACTGCGTTTGGGCGGGGATGGTGTCGCCCTTGCGACGGTGCATCACGATGCTCCACAGCATCAAGAGCACGACCAAGAGGCCGATGACAACGGCGCCGACTGAGAACCACTGCCAGAGGTGAAATACCGACTTTGACGAAGTGGTATCTCCGGGACTTGCACCGAAACCAGGCAACGTACAACCGGATAGGGCTAGCGCGGCAACGGGGAGCGCAAGGGCACGTCGGCCGCGGCGCAAGCCTCGGCGACGATCCTTGGCACCCTGAGGGGACAGGGCAGGATTGTGCACTTCACCACCTTAGCCAAGTTTTATTTGGCTGCTCCGTGAGCGACCGGCCCTCGAAGTGATACTGCCTATGCCGAGAACTAATACAAAAATGACCGGCCGAAAGGGCTGGAAATTACTTGGTCTCGTCGGTCGATGACTTGCTGTCATCGCTCTTGACGGACTTCTCAAATTCCTTCTTGGCGGCGCCCAAATTACGGGCGAGGCGCGGTCCGAGGAAGGCCAGCACCAGCAACACCACAATGACGATGACGAGGTCCGGACCCAACAACTCAGCGTTAATCATGACGTCACTCCTTTTCCGCATCCACTCTACTCATCATGGTCAAATCAGCGGCAGTGAGTACCATGAAAGGTAATGCCTCGCCCTTCCCGATCGTTAGTGCGGGACTCCCTCAGCGTTTCACTCGCTTCCGGTCTGTCCGGTGTCGCCTTTGGCGCCGCGAGCTCGGCCGCCGGTTTCAGTCTCTGGCAGACTTGCCTCTTCTCTCTGTTGACCTTTAGCGGGGCCAGCCAGTTTGCCGCCGTCGGTGTACTGGTGAGTGGCGGTATGCCCCTCGCGGCAATTTCGACCGCCGGGCTCCTCGGAACACGAAATGCCCTGTACGGCTTCCAAATGGCCCCTCGTCTCGGCAACGTCGGGTGGCGTAAGGTCCTCGCGGCACATTGGACCATCGACGAATCAACCAACGTGGGCTTGGCACAACGAGAGTTTGGCTCCCACGCCGTCCGCACGGGGTTCTGGCTCACCGGCGGTGGCCTCTTTCTCTTCTGGAATCTCTTCACGCTGGCGGGTGCGTTGGGCGCCAAGGCCCTCGGGGATCCGGCCGCGTGGGGATTTGACGCGGCAGTTCCCGCGGCATTTGTGGCCTTGCTTTGGCCTCGGCTCAAGGATCGTTTCTCACGGCTCGTGGCCTTGTTCGCCTGCTGCTCGGCACTGGGCTTAACGCCCTTCCTGCCCGCCGGGACAGCAATTATCGCCACCGTCATCGTCGCGGTGATCGCGGGTTGGCGACCACGCTCGTGAGCACCACCTGGATCATCGTCATTGGCACCAGCGTCGTCTGCTTCGCCATTAAGTACATCGGTCACGCCACGCCGGCCGCCTGGCTTTCGTCAGCTCGCGTGGAGCGAATCGAAGAATTAGTCCCGGTCGTGTTGCTCGCCGCCCTGGTGATGGCGCAGACCTTCACGATTAAGACGCATCTGGTCATCGACCATCGCATGGCCGGTCTCGCCGCGGCCCTCATCGCGCTACGACTCCGCGCCGCGTTCCCGGTTGTGGTTATTTCAGCGGCGGTGACGTCGGCCGTCGTTTACCACCTGCACTAATTAGCCCGCCAGCGCGACGCCGAGTACCAGGGCGGCAATAGAGCACAGGAGTCCCAGCCCCGCCGTCACGCCTCGCGCTCTGGCGCTAGTGGACCGAGTGTGAGCGAAGCTGAACACACCGGTGCCGAGCACGACAATCATCTTTATCGCGAAGACCGTGGACCAGGCCGACGTGGCCTGTTCGCCGTGAACCGCGGCGTAGTTCCAAAATCCCGTCGCCACGAGCAGCCAAAAGGCGGGCCAGCTCAATCGACCAAAGGCCTTGGCGGCCTTCGATGCCGCACCGTCGCCCAGACCGCGAATCGTCGGCATGAGACCGCCCAAAACGAGCTGACCGCCCACCCAGACGCAGGCCGCGAGGACGTGCAGCGTTAAACGCAGCAGTGTGGTGCTCTGGGCGAGTTGCAAGACCGCCATCATCGACCCTGCCACACGGGGGCCCGCTTTTCGGCGAAGGCGATGGCGCCCTCGAGGGCGTCGTGGCTGACGGCCACCTTCTCGAAGTCGGCCTTATTTCGTACCCATCCCTCAGCCAAGGTCATGTCGAGCGTTTCTTCGAGGATTCCCTTCGACAGCCGCACGGCTAGCGGGGCATTGGCGGCGATGCGTTCGGCGAGCGCCACGGTCGCCGACAGGACGTCGGTGCTCGGCACCACTGCATTAATAAGGCCAAGTTCGTAGGCCCGAGCGGCCGAAATCGGATCACCCGTGAGCGCCATTTCGGTGGCAACCGCACGGGGGATGCGGCGGGGCAGACGTAGGAGTCCGCCGGCGCCGGCGAACAGACCGCGCTTTACTTCGGGAATACCGAAGGCGGCCTCCTCGGAAGCGACCACCAGGTCGCAACGAAGCAGAATTTCAAAGCCGCCGGCGAAGGCCGAGCCGTTAGCCGCGCAGAGCAGTGGCTTTGAGAAGGGGTGTTCGGTCACGCCGGCGAACCCGTTCGCCGTGAAGGGCACTTCCCCACGGGCGAAGGCCTTGAGGTCCATGCCGGCCGAAAAGGCCTTGTCGTCGGCTCCCGTTACCACCACGACGCGAACACTGTCATCGGCGTCGGCGGTGGTGAGCGCCTCGTCGAGAGCCTCAGCCAGCGCAACATTGATCGCGTTGCGGGCCTCGGGACGATTCATCGTCAAAATGAGAACGGCACCCCGCTGTTCTCGTAGTAGTTCGTTGGTCATGAGGAGAGGCTCCTTTCGCCGCCGTCTCAAAACTAGCGGCGAGCCATCCACGTGGGAAACTCACTACGTGACCTCTTTCGACGCCCTCGTGGGGACCATTAACGCCTACGCCACTGAAGGTGGCCTGGATAGTCGCTTCGAGCCGGCCACGTGCTTCAACCCGATGATTGCCCTGGGCCACCTGCCGCCGCCCGGCGCCGCCCTCTCGCTGTGGGACAACTACGAAACACTCCTTGATGCGGCGTGTCGCGAGGGCCTGACGGCCGTGCGCTTCGATCTGTCCTGGGCGCGCCTTGAACCGCAGGAGGGTCACTTCGACGAGGTGGCCTTCAGCCGCTACCGCGACGTCATCACCTACGCCCAGCAACGGGGGCTCGAGGTCCACGTAAGCGCCTGCGACAACGCCTGGCCCTCCTGGCTCGGCCTCGAACCGTGGCTGTGGCCCTGGACCTTCACGCCGACCATTACTTATCTCGAACGACTGCGCGACGCCCTACCACCGGTGGCCTCTGTTGGTCTCTTTGCCGACCCCGGCGCAATTCGTCGGGGGTTTCTCAGTGGTGACAGCCCGCCCTGGCGAACAAAGGCCAGCGAGGACTTGGCCACGGTGCAACGCTCGCTCGACGAACTGCACCAGTACGCGACGACGTTGGGACTATTGACCGACACCTCACCGGTCGCCACTGCAGTGCCGCTCGTTGAAGGCGTCGGGCCGCTCCGGCAGCGCCCGGCACTGTTGGCGCCATCGCCCGCGGGGTGGCGTCGGGTGAACTAACGCCGCTTGCGTCGAAGGACGACGACCACAACAATGGCCAGCGCGAAGAGGACGAGTAGCCCCGAGCTGAAGTAGCCGGCAAATTTTTCGATCCGCCCGAGTTGTGAGCCGCCGGCGTACCCGAGCAGGGTGAAGCCCACGCCCCACACCACGCCACCGAGGGCGTTGGCGGCCAAGAACCGGCGGTAGTGCAGGCGGCTCATGCCGGCCAGCCCCGGCATCACCGCGCGGAGGAAGGCGGTGAAGCGGCCGAGGAAGACGTAGGTGGCACCCCGTCGCTTCAGGCCAAGGAGGGCCTTGTCGAGCTCGTCTTGGTGCTTGGCGAGTATCCGCAGTTTCAGCAGTTGCGGCCCATACTCGCGGCCAACCAGGTAGCCGACGCTGTCACCAATGATGGCGGCGGCGACCACCAAGATGCAAAGGGCGACGACATTGACGCTGCCCTGGCTGGCAATAACGCCCGCCACCAAGACCGTCGTTTCGCCCGGTAACACGAAGCCGACGAAGAGGGCCGCTTCACCAAATACCAGCAGGGCGACGACAACGTAGACCAGGGCTGGCGGTAGGTGGTGCAACTTGGTCACGAGGGACGAAATGAGTGACGCGCTAAGCATTACGCCATCTTTACAGGGCAGTTATCGGGTCGGTGAATTTTTAACCGGTTTTTATATGATTTGGCCCCGCACTTCTTAGAATTGCGAAATGCCTACCACCAGCTCGCCCACAGGTTTCAGCCTGCCCAAGTTCTCCTTTCGCCGCCCCGCTCGGGCCTGGGCGTTGAGTGAGTGGGCGCTGCTGCCGCTCCGGCTGTTCCTCGGCATCACCTTCGGCTACGCGGGACTCCAGAAATTGGCGAATCCGAACTTCTTCATCGCCTCGTCGCCGATTTCGATCCAGAATCAGCTCGCCGGCGCGGCACGCTTTAGCCCGATCCACGCACTGCTCCACGCCATGCTCCCCTACGCCGGCTTCATCGGCATGGTGATTGCCTACGCCGAGATTGCCATCGGCCTGGGAACGTTGCTCGGCTTCTTCAGCCGGACGGCCGCCATCGGTGGCGCCGTTCTCTCCTTCAACTTGTTCCTGGCAATTAGCTTCCACACCTCGCCGTACTTCACCGGCGCCGACATCGTCTTCTTCTTCGCGTGGCTCCCACTGATCATTGCCGGTGGCGGCACCCAGCTCTCGCTGGACAGTTACTTGCGCCGCTACGTCCGCGCCAAGCACGACGTCCCGGCGCAGGAGCTCGTGACCGTCCCCTTCGATCAGGTACAGGCCCTGTGCGGCAATTTCTCGAACAACACCTGCAAGGCCCTGAAGGGCGCCGCCTGCCAGGCCGGTTCCTGCCCCGTCCTCCTCGGTGACCAGGCGCCCCAGGCCACCGAAGTTGCCATCGCCTCCATTGAGCGTCGTCAGGTTGTCGTGGGTGGTGCGGCGGCGGCCGCCGTCGGAACGGCGGCTGTTTTGCTCGGCGCCAGTACCGCAGCGCTGGGCAAACTCATTGGCAACGCGTCCACGGCCAGCTCAACTACGACGACCTCAACCACCACCACTACCGTCGCCGGTGGTGGTGGCTCGGCGAAGGGCCACTTGCTGGGCGCCGCCTCGCAGGTTCCCATGGGTTCCGCCGCCACCTTTACGATTCCCACCACCGGTGACCCCGGCATTATCTTCCACACCAAGGACGGCAACTGGCTCGCCTACGACAGCGTCTGCCCCCACGCGGGTTGCACCGTCGGCTGGTCGAGCGGGGCCACCATGATGGTCTGCCCCTGCCACGGATCGCAGTTCGAGGTCGCCAACGGCGCCGTTGTCACGGGGCCGGCATCGAGTGGGCTTACTGCCCTAAATGTCGTCGAGTCGGGCGGCAAACTCTACTTGCAGTAATCAAGAATGAGCGTCTCGTTCTACTTGTCGAAGACGTCGAGTCGCTGGCGTAAACGGTTGCCGATCAACTCTGAGCTGTGGGCGACGTCGTTGACCAGCGCCACGGCGGCACCAGCGGCTCTGAAGCGGCACACGACGCAATCATTCTCGACTTTATGTTGCCTTTGCGCGAGGAATTTTCCGTCTGTCTCGATCTTCGTGAGGCCTCTGTTAACACCCCTCTACTCATGCCCACCGTCAAGGACAGCGAAGTCGAGGGCCTTGACGTCGGTGCCGTCGACTACCTACGTAAGCCCTTTGAGTGCACTATCTTTCTCGCACGACGTCAAGCCCTCCTGCGTCGCCAAGAGCGTGGTCGACCCGCGCCGATTGTCGTTCGCCACATCGTGGTCGACAAGGTGAAGCGAATCATGACGATGCACAGGGCCGAGGTCACCCTTACCCTTCGCGATTATCGATTCCTCGAATTCCTCATGACCAACGTCGATTGTCCGGTCTCGAAGGCCGACATTCTCGAAACAGTCTCGGGACGGCTTGGACTGGGACCCCAACATTGTCGAGGTCTGCGTCGGTTACCTCCGTCGCAAACTAGACAAGCCCGGCAGCCCGTCGCTCATCACCACGGTGCGCGGCGCCGGGTACTCCCTTAGGGCCAAACGCGTCGCCTCTCGATTCGAGTGCGGTTGACGTTCGCTTCCACCATGGTCATTGCCTTAGTCCTGCCGGTCACTGTCTACTCCCTCGTGGACATCACGGCGAAGTCACTACGAACGTCGGCGCAAAATTCCGTCAATGCCGCCATAGTCACGGGCCTCGAGGCCCATATCAATCGCCACCCACACCGGCCCAGTCGCGTGACCATACCGATGCAGGGCTCTACGGTCGTTGAAATCACCAGTTTCGCTGGGACCCAAGTCTGGGCCGTTAGTTCGGCCATCGCCACCGCCGACAAGCACTTTCTGCGCTTCGTTCGCGAAGACGCTTCCCGCAACAAGCATTCGGGTGGCACGGGACTGGGCCTGGCCATCGTCGCCGACATCGCCAAGCGCCACGGTGGAACGGCCCGCTTTATCCCCGTGGAGAGCGGCTCGACCGTCGAGCTTCGCGTTCGCCGGTACTAACCCTCGCGGTGGCGCTCCTCCAGGTCGAGGAGAAACTCCTTCACCGCAACGCCACCGCCGTAGCCACCGATGCCATTGGAGGCCACGACGCGATGACAGGGCACCAGAATCGGCCAGGGGTTCACGTGCACGGCGTTGCCAATTGCTCGCGCGGCGCGCGGCCGGCCAATGGCGATTGCCACGTCGCCGTACGTAAGGACGTCGCCGTAGGGAATGTCGTTCAGGGCTCGCCAGCAGTCCCGTTGGAAGGCAGTCGCCTCGACCTCAGTCAAGGGCAGTGAAAAGGACTTCCTCGTTCCCGCAAAGTACTCACCGAGCTCAGCGGCCGTTTGTTCGACGACGGACGGGGCCGTGCCCTTCGTGGCCCGCGGCAGTTCGTGGGGCATGACGATCCGCGACACCCCGTCGCCAGAACCTTCGACCCCCCATCGGCCCACGGGAGAAGTGACAATCAAACGAGAAAGTGCCATGAGTCAGTTCTAGTGCAGAACTGCACATGAGAGAAATTGCAAGGGTTAAAGAAATTCGCCGACCTCGTCAGCCGTTACGAACCAGTAAATATAGGGAAAACTGCTAGAACTGAGTGATGAAAATTGCCTTGTTTAAAGAGTCACGCCCCGGGGAGACGCGCGTTGCGCTGACCCCCGACGCGGTAAAGACCCTCGTGGCCGATGGATGGAACGTCGAGGTGCAACGTGGCGCCGGCGACTTGGCACACTTCACTGACGACGCCTACAGCGCCGCAGGAGCAACGCTCGTCGACGCCTGCGCCGGCGACGTGAACCTCCGCGTTAACGCACCGTCACTGGACGAAGTCAACTCCTTGCCCGAAGGATCGATGCACCTGTCCTTCTTGTCACCGCTCCTTCAGAGCGACGTGGTGGCGGCGATGAACGCTCGCCGCATCACCATTTGCTCCTTTGACTTGCTGCCACGCATATCGCGAGCCCAGTACATGGACGCTCTGTCCTCGCAGGCCACCGTCTCGGGGTACCGCGCGGCACTGGCCGGGGCGACCTACTTCGACCGCTTCTTCCCCCTCCTGACCACGGCGGCCGGCACAATTCGCCCGGCCAAGGTGCTCGTGATGGGTGTCGGTGTGGCTGGACTCCAGGCCATCGCCACCTCGAAGCGCCTTGGTGCCAAGGTGCGCGCCTACGACGTCCGTTCGGCCGCCAAAGAAGAGGCTGAGTCGGCCGGTGCCGTCTTCGTGAAGCTCAGCGTGACGGCCGACGCCGCTGGCGGTTACGCCCGCGAGCTGACCGACGACGAGCGGGCCCAACAGCAGGCTGAACTGCTTAAGGAAGTGGCCAACGCCGACATCGTTATTACCACGGCCGCCGTGCCGGGTCGCCGCTCCCCGATCCTGATGACCCAGACCATGGTTGAGGCCATGGGCGAAGGCAGTCTCGTGATTGACATGGCGGCCGATGGCGGCGGTAACTGCGAACTCACCAAAGTCGGTGAGGTTGTTGAGCACCACGGCGTTCGCGTCGTTGGTCTCGCCAACCCGCCGGCCCAGATGGGCGCCCACGCCAGCTTCATGTACGCCAACAACGTCTTGAAGTTGCTGGGACTCTTCGGGGCCAAGGGCACGCTGAACCCCGACTGGAACGACGACATCGTTCGCGGTGTCACCGTGGCCCGCAACGGGCAGGTCGCGCACGCGCCGACCGCCGAAAAGTTAGGCGTCGAGCACGTCGCCATTGTTACTGAAACGAAGGAAGAGAACTAATGGGAAACGTCCTCCTGCAGTACGCGACGGTGCTGATGCTCAGCATCTTCGTCGGCATTGAAATCATTGCCAAAGTTCCGAGCATCCTGCACACGCCGCTCATGAGTGGCTCCAACGCCATCCACGGTGTCATTTTGGTCGGCGCCATGCTGGTGCTCGGTTCGGCCACGACCAACCTCGAGGAAGTCCTCGGCTTTCTCGCGGTCATCCTGGCCACCCTGAACGTCGTCGGTGGCTTTGTCGTCACTGACCGCATGCTCGAAATGTTTAAGGCCAAGTCGCCGAAGGCAACCAAGAAGGAAGAGGTGGCCTCATGAGTCGCGAAACACTCATTGATCTGCTCTACTTTGTCGCCGCAACGACGTTCATCATCGCCCTTAAGGGCCTCGGCTCACCGAAGCGCGCTCGTCAGGGCAACGTCGTGGCCGCGTTGGGCATGGTCCTCGCGATTGGTGCGACCTTTTTCAAGCACATCGACGGCCATCCGCTGCACCACGTCGGCCTGATTGTTCTGGCCATGGCGATTGGTGTGGTCGTGGCCGTGCCGGCGGCGCGCTTCGTGCAGATGACCGCCATGCCCCAGCTCGTGGCCATCTTTAACGGTGTCGGTGGTGGTGCCGCGGCGCTGGTGTCGATTACGGAGTTCAGCCACATCCACAGCCAGCACCCCGCGACCTACGTGACGCTGGAGGTCCTGCTCGGCGTCTTGATTGGCACGGTGTCCTTCTCGGGTTCGGCGATTGCCTTCGCCAAGCTCCAGGAGCTCATGACTGGCCGTCCCGTCACCTACCCCGGCCAGCAGGTCATTAACGCCCTGCTCGGTGTGGGTGGACTGGGACTTATCGTGGCGATTCTGATCAGCGGCACGACGTCATTGCTCTGGGTCCTGCTCGCCATCTCCTTCATCCTCGGTATCGCCTTCGTGCTACCCATCGGTGGTGCGGACGTTCCGGTGCTGATTTCGTTGCTCAACTCCTTCACCGGTTTGGCCGTGGCCGCGTCGGGCTTCACGCTCGGCTCCAACCTGCTCATCGTGGCCGGCACGTTGGTGGGCGCGTCCGGTATCTTGCTGACCCGCCTGATGAGCAAAGCCATGGGACGCAGTCTGGCCAACGTGCTGTTCTCGGCCTTCGGCTCGGCGACGACCTCGTCGAGCAGCGGTGGCGCCGACCAGCGCCCCGTGCGCTCAGGCAGTCCCGAGGACGCGGGCGTGTTGATGAGCTTCGCCTCCCGCGTCGCCATCATCCCCGGTTACGGCCTCGCCGTGGCGCAGGCCCAGCACGTCTTGCGTGAACTCGCCGAAGAGCTCGAGGCCAAGGGCATCGAGGTCTTCTACGCGATTCACCCCGTCGCCGGTCGCATGCCCGGTCACATGAACGTGCTGCTCGCTGAGGCCAACGTCCCCTACGAGCAGTTGCTCGAACTCGACGAGGCCAACTCCGAGCTGCAGACCGCCGACGTGGCGCTCGTGGTCGGCGCGAACGACACCGTCAACCCCGCGGCGTCTGACGACAAGAGCTCGCCCATTTACGGCATGCCGATCATCCACGCCGACCTGGCCGAGAACGTCCTGTTCCTCAAGCGCTCGATGCGCCCCGGGTTTGCCGGTATCGAAAACGAGTTGCTCTACAACCCCAAGACGACGCTGGTCTTCGGCGACGCCAAGGAGACGCTGACCAAGTTGGTGGCCGCCGTCAAGGCCAACTAACGGCACTACGAAAAAACGGCCCCGACCTCATTGAGGTCGGGGCCGTTTTTTGTTTGGCTAGGCCGTGATGACGTTGAGCAGGGCGATCTGCTCCAACGTCAAGGCCTGAACGGCCTTCACGTTGGAGCGAACCTGCTCGGGGGTCGACGCGCCGGCGATCACCGAGCCCACGGGGCCGTGCGACAGCAACCAGGAGAACGCCAGGGTCAAAATCGGGATCTCAATCTCGTCGGCGTGATTAAGCAAGTCACCAACCCGGCCCAACAGGGCGTCGCCCGTCCAGTGCGCGGCGCGGTCGGGGCTCATCAGTGACAAGCGAGTTCCCTCCGGAATCGGCTGGCCGGGCTGAACCTTGCCCGTGAGCAGACCGTTGGCCAGCGGGTAGTAGGGCAGAAAGGCTGTGCGCGTCTCCTCGCAGAAGTCGAGCACGCCGTCGGTCTCCGGTGCGCGATACAGCAGGGAGTACTGGCTCTGGACCGAGGCGAACGCCGGGCCGCTGCCCGCCGCCGCGTGGGCCGCCCGGAGCTGGTCCAGGGAAAAGTTCGAGCACCCGATTTCACGAACCTTGCCCTCGGCCACGAGGCCCTGAAGCGCACCGAGTGTTTCTTCAATCGGCGTGGCGTCGTCGGGGTAGTGCACCTGCAAGAGGTCGATGCGATCGGTGCCGAGGCGCTGAAGTGACTGCTCAACGGCCCATCTGATGTAGTCCGGCGAGAGGTCGAAACCGGACTGGTCGTACTTCACGCCACACTTCGTGGCGATGACGGCCTCGTCGCGACGGGACCCGAGGGCTTTGCCCAGCATGATTTCCGATTCCAGACCACCGTAAATGTCGGCCGTGTCAAAGAAGTTCACGCCGGCGTCCAGCGCCCCGATAACGACCGCCGTGGTCTGGTCCTGGTCAAGGCGGGCGCCGAAGTTATTGCAGCCGATGCCGACCTCAGAAACGGTCAATGAGCCAATGGTGCGAGTCTGCATACGCGTCCTTTTCATCCGTCGTGGCATACCCTGCCAACCGAATGACCTAAATACTAAGGTGGTCACATGAAGGTGAACGTCAATTTCGATCTCTGTTCGTCCAACGCCGTTTGCATGAGCATCCTCCCCGAGGTGTTCGAAGTGCGTGACGACGGCTATCTCTACGTTCTCAACGACCAGCCCGGTGACGAGTTCGCCGCCGCCCTTCGCGAAGCCGTCACCAGCTGCCCCAACGGCGCTATTTCAATCGAGGACTAAGTCATGAACGGACCCCGCGTCCGCTTCGCGCCTTCACCAACGGGATACTTTCACGTCGGCTCGGCACGTTCGGCACTCTTTAACTGGTTTATTGCCCGTCAGTCGCCCGATGGCGTCTTTATCCTGCGCATCGAAGACACCGACACCGAGCGCAACCGCGAAGAGTGGGTCGACGGCATCGTGAGCGCCATGTCCTGGCTCGGCCTTGACGCCGACGAGGGACCGTTCCGCCAGAGCGACAACCACGCGGCTCACACCGACGCGACCGAGCGACTACTCGCCGGTGGCTACCTCTACTACTGCGACTGCACCGGTGAGGACGTCGCGGCCCGCAAGGGTGATAACAAGACTCCCGGCTACGACGGCTTCTGCCGCGACCGGCACCTCCCCCGTGGTGAGCGCACCGCCCTGCGCTTTAAGACGCCCCGTGAAGGCTCGACCATTGTTCGTGACCTCATTCGTGGTGACGTCGAATTCATGAACACCGTGATTGACGACTTCGTGGTCGCCAAGTCTTCCGGCGCCGTCCTCTACGCCCTGGCCAACGTCACCGACGACCGCAACGACCGTATTACCCACGTCATTCGCGGCGAAGAGCACCTCCCCAATGCCCCCAAGCAGATGCTGCTCTGGGCTGGCCTCAACGACGTCACCGGTGAGTCCGTGCCTCTTCCGGTGTACGCCCACCTCCCGTTGCTCGTCAATGAACAGCGAAAGAAGCTCTCCAAGCGCAAGGACCCCGTGGCCACCGAGTCCTACCGCGACGAGGGCTACCTGCCCGAGGCCTTCGTGAACTACCTCGCCCTGCTCGGCTGGAGTCCGCGCGGTGACGAGGAGATCGTGCCGCGCGACACCCTGATTGAGCAGTTCCGCCTCGAAGACGTCTCGCACTCCCCCGCCTTCTTTGACGTCAAGAAGCTGCGCTCCTTTAACGGCGAGTACATCCGTCGCCTCTCCCTCGACGAGTTCCTCAACGCCGTCGCCCCTTGGGTCCGCCCGTGGAGCACGCAGTGGCAGCCCACCGATCGCACCGTGCCGTGGACCGAAGAGCAGTTTGATCCCGTACTCTTTGCCCGTGTCGCCCCCCTGGTCCAAGAGCGCGTGGCCCTACTCGGGGAAGTACCGAGCATGGTCGACTTCTTCTTCCTGCCCACGCCGAACGTCAACGACGCCGAGTTCGATAAGGTGCTGCGCAACGACCCCGTCGGCCAGGCCCTACTCGGTGTCGCCATCGAACGCTTCGCCGAGGTCGAGTGGACGGCGAGTGCGCTGCACGAAGCCACCGTCGAAGTTGGCGAGGCGCTCGGTCTCACGCTGCGCAAGGCGCAGGCCCCAGTCCGTTGTGCCGTGACGGGCACCCTGGTCGGTCCGCCGTTGTTCGAGTCGTTAGAACTGCTCGGCCGGGAGCGGACCATTGCCCGCCTCACGGAGGCTCTGGCCCGGTGTTCGGCCTAATCTTCGGTCCCCTGCGTCTCGTACTGAAAGTACTGTCCGGACTTTTCACCCTGCTCGTCCTGTACTTCGGTATTACCTTCTTGCAGATCTGGCACACCGGCCACGAACACTCCACGGGTCAGGCGCAGGCCATCCTCGTCTTCGGTACCACCGAAGACAACGGCACACCGTCGCCCGAACTTCGAGCTCGACTCGATCAAGCGCTCGTTGTCTATCGCGACCACCGCGCGCCCTGGGTAGTTGTCACCGGAGGGAATCGACCGGGCGATCACTACACCGAGGCCGGTGTCTCGGCCACCTATCTTGAGCACCACGGCGTCCCCGCCGCTCGCATCATCGTCGGGGCGGGTTCAGACACTTGGCAAAACGTGTCGTCGGTGGTCGACCGACTACGCGTACTCGGCATCCACTCCGTCATTACGGTGACTGACCCTTTTCACGAGTTTCGTGCGATGGCCATTGCCTCAAGCCAGGGGCTCTCGCCCATGCCCTCGCCGGTCACGGACTCGCCTACCATCAAGTATTCGCTCTGGCGCTACTACCTGAAGGAGACGCTGGAAGTCGGGGTTGGACGCATCGTAGGCTTCGGCCAACTCAGTCGATGGACAACATCCAGCGGGATTTCGTTGCCGTCTGGCGGCTGACCGCTCCCCTCGGTTAGAATTATCAAGCCCTTCGGGGGTGGTGTAATTGGCAACACAACTGGTTCTGGTCCAGTTATTCAGGGTTCGAGTCCTTGCCCCCGAGCGAAGTGAGTGGTTGATTCCACAACCACTCACCTCATGGTCCCATCGTCTAGTGGCCTAGGACAATACCCTCTCAAGGTATAGGCACGGGTTCGAATCCCGTTGGGACTGCGAATGTGATGTTTCACGACATCGCGGACACCTGAACCTGTAAATCTTAGGTGTCGGCGATGCGTTGGATGGGGTGATAATCCCTGTTCTCATCGAGCTCGATATGGCCGATGATCTCTCCGTA
>Ga0007804_1000063_pt1 | contig 41871 bp, 56 predicted proteins | sample CryBogCBE25Aug07_FD_60367 | JGI IMG/M metagenome (GOLD analysis project Ga0007804, IMG submission 60367) | Freshwater microbial communities from Crystal Bog, Wisconsin, USA - CBE25Aug07 | ecosystem: Environmental > Aquatic > Freshwater > Lake | place: Crystal Bog, Wisconsin, USA | collected... | reverse complement strand
AATAACTATTATAATAAATATATAGATTATAATAATATTAATATTAATGATTTAGAAACAATGTTCTTAAGTGAATATCCAATTCTTAAAGATCAAGAAAGAAAAGAACTAAAGACTCTTCTAGATGATATATATGCTCAAGACATTACTAACCGTGAGGCTCTTATCAGCCTCCTCGATGAGCATAGGCACCGTGCAGTGGCAGGTGAATTGGTTCATACAGCCTTGGCTGTTGAAGAAGGTAAGAAGTCTGTACAAGACCTGTTAGACTTAATGAGTAAGTTTGAACACCAAGAAATAGAACTTGATGAACCTAAACCTGTTGTAATGAATCTGGAGGACTTATATGATACTCAAGTTGCTACGCCTGGTCTTCGCTGGCGTGTTGATTGGCTTAATAAAGCTCTTGGATCGCTGCGTAAAGGTGACTTTGGCTTTATATTCGCCAGACCAGAAACAGGCAAGACTACTTTTCTGGCGTCGGAAATTACTCACATGGTCTCTCAGACTGAGGGAAACGTACTATGGTTTAACAATGAGGAGCAAGGATCAAAAGTAGGTATCAGATGTTTCCAAGCTGCACTTGGTTTACCATTAGACTTTCTATGGGATGATAAGGAACGTAGGCAACGTCAGTACGTAGCAGCAACTGGTGATCGTATTAAGATCTTTGACTTTGAAGACTCGCACAACAAAGCACGTATTGAATCTATTATTAAAGCAAGTAACCCTGCATTAATTATCTTCGATCAGATTGATAAGATCAAAGGGTTTAAAGGAGAACGAAATGATTTGGAACTCAAACAGATCTACCAATGGGCTCGTGAGATCGCTAAAACTTATGCACCTGTCATTGCTGTTAGCCAAGCCAGCGGTGAGGCGGAAGGTAAACTCTATCTTACAATGGATATGGTAGATGGCTCTAAGACAGCAAAGCAAGGCGAAGCAGATTGGATCTTAGGCATTGGTAAAGAACAAGACAATACAAGTCGCACACGTTACTTTAACATCGTTAAGAACAAACTCATTGGTGATCAAGACACTATGCCAGACCTACGACATGGTTCTGTTCAGGTTCTAATTAAACCAGAGGTTGCACGCTATGAAGATATCTGATATAATATATTACATTCAGTGTTACTACCAAGCCTTTGGGCTTGGAATGATTACTGTATTAACTATACAACACTACTTAAGGAAACGAGATGAAAGGGTTGGTACTAGATGTTGAAACAACTATTAGCAACAAAGGTAATCCCTTTGATGAAACAAATAAGTTGTGTTATGTGGGATGCTATGATGGTAACGTTTCTGTTCTTCATAGCATTGAGTATGGCTCTGAGCCTTATGGTAATGTTCTTGCTGATGTTCAGGCTAGCGTTGATGCTTGCGAACTAATCATTGGCTTTAATCTTAAATTTGATTTGCATTGGATAAGAAGATATGGAATTCATTATAGCACTAAGCGTGTATGGGATTGCCAGCTTGTACATTTTATTCTTACTGGGCAGTCCCAGTCGTATCCTAGTCTCAATGGGGTGGCTGCTCACTACGGTTTGGATAGCAAGCTTGATGTGGTTAGCACTGAGTATTGGAAGAACGGGATAGATACACCAGACGTTCCAGAAGATATACTTAGAGACTATCTACAAAAAGATTTAGAGTTAACTCATCAAGTGTATCTTAAACAACTTGAAGAAGTAAAAGCATCAAGCCCACAATTACAACGGCTGATCAGTTTACATAATCAAGACTTAATGGTATTAGAGGAGATGGAATACAATGGCATTCTATTCAATGAAGCAGAGTGTGTGCGCCTGGGCATCGAACTTGAAGCAGACGTTCGTAGGCTGGATGAGCTTATGTATAGCTATCATAATCTTCCTGAGTTCAACCCTAGTAGCGGTGAGCACCTTAGTACTTTACTATACGGTGGGACTATTAAGATTAAGCGTAAAGAAGTTGTTGGTGTATTTAAAACGGGGGCTAGAGCTGGTGAGCCCAAAGAAAGGTGGATAGAATATTCATTTGATTATCCTAAGATGGTTACACCACTTAAAGGATCTGAGTTAGAGAAGGAAGGTTACTATCGAACAGATGATCAAACATTAAAGAACTTAAAAGGCAGTAAGAAAGTTAAAGAACTAATTGAGTTATTATTACACAGAGCTGTTCTAGAGAAAAGACTTACTGCTTATTATGTTGGTTTAGTTAAGTTAAGAAAGGAGATGAAATGGAGTGAAGGAAAATTACACGGAGTCCTTAACCAATGTGTGGCTCGAACAGGTAGACTTAGTTCAAGCAAACCAAACTTACAAAACTTTGATGGCGAAATTAAACAATTATTCGGGAGTAGATATGGCTAAAGAATTTAATGATGTATACGGTCAAACAGATTTAGACTATGCACGTGAGTTTGATGAGTACAGTGCAGAAGAAAAGTTTAACAACATTAAATTACAAGAACAGATTGAGGATGTAAATGAGCTTATTGCAGGCAAGAAATAGTTAACAAGAATGGAATTGTATGTTATAATATATACATATACTAAGAAAGGGTATACATATGGCATATGATTCCAACAAACGTAGGGCAGACTATCTTAAAAATAAAGAAAGAGATCTAGCTGCTAATAAAAAATGGAGAGAAACTAATAAAGAACATAAACAAAAACTAGGACGAGAGTATTACCATAAAACTAAAAATGAAAACAATATTAAATACCTATTAAAATATGCTAAAGCTAGAGCAATTAAAAAAGGTTTAGAATTTTCTTTAGTTGAAAGTGATATTATTATTCCTGACTTATGTCCTATTATGAAACAACCTATGACATCTAAAAGATATAGACCTTCTATTGATAGAATAGATCCAAGTAAAGGTTATACTAAAGATAATATTAGGGTTATTAGTTCCTTAGCAAATAGTATGAAATGGGATTCTACTAAGGAAGAACTCATTCAATTTTGTAATTCAGTCCTTGAAGGAGGGTAGCTAAATGTCATTAATACAAGCAGACGCAAAGCACTTGAGTGGGTATGTGCTACCTTCTTAAGTCAAGATCAAACAGCTATTAAGGAGATATGGGACAATGTCGATCAACACACAGACAACCAAAAGCGGTTTGGTCTACCAAGTAGACTCGTTGCTAAAACGTTCGTATTCCGTCTTATCTACGGAGGATCTGCATACTCTTATGCTAATGATCCTAACTTTAAAGACATTGGCGGAGAACAATTCTGGGAGCGAGTCATTGGAGAGTTCTATAGTAAATACGATGGGCTTGGCAAATGGCATACAAAGATTGTCGACCAAGTTAAAAAAGATCGAAAGCTCATTATGCCAACAGGCCGCATCTACAACTACGAACCAGAAGTTGCCTATGGAAAAGTCAAGTGGCCCAGGACCAAAATCCTTAACTACCCTGTACAAGGGCTTGGAGCGGACCTCATGTCCATCGCACGAGTTAGCTTATCCAACAGACTTAAAGGAGTACAAGGAGTAAAACTAATTAATACCGTACACGATTCTATTATCCTTGACATAGATGATCAAGTATGCGATAATATAAGTATGGTTAAATTAGTTGATAAGTGTTTCACTGATATACCAGCTAACTTTGAGAAGTTGTTCGGAGTTAAATTTAATCTACCTATGCGGGTTGAATGTCAAGTTGGACCTAATTGGGGCAATATGGAGATAGTTAATGCTAATTAATATTATTGATGTAGGTACACCTAATACTCACGCAGCTAAGAATGGTCGCAGTTACCAGTCAATCGAAGTCACATACAAAGGTGACAACGGTCAAACAGCTACTAAAAAGTTAATGTCGTTTAGTAATCCAAGTGTGTTCAATCACATTAAGGGTCTAACAAAGGGTGATCAAGTAAATGTAACAACAACAAAGGATGACAATGGTTACTGGCAATGGACAGCAATCGGAGCAGACGGAGGCGGAGCCGTACAAGAAAAAGCTCCAACAACTAATGCAGCAAGTACAGGACGAGTTACAGGATCTAACTACGAAACAAAAGAAGAACGAGCAGCACGTCAAGTGTACATTGTGCGTCAATCCTCTTTGTCAGCAGCAATCGGAGCTCTGTCTGTCGGTGCAAAGTCAGCACTACCAGCTGATAGCATCATTGCCTTAGCTAAAGAGTTTGAAGCTTATGTGTTTGATCAGAAGAAAGAAGAAGCTAAGTCTCCTTCATTAGACTTTGATGACATGCAAGATGATGTGATTCTATAATGGTTCAAGCCCTAATTGACGGTGATATCGTTGCTTATAGGGCTGCTTGTGTATGTGAAGAGGATGATTCAGAAGATTGGGTCTTCAGTAAGGTCGAAGACATAATTGATGACATCCTCTTTAATACCTATGCAGATGAGTACCGAGTATTTCTAACAGGTAAAGATAACTTCCGTTACGCTATCTACCCAGAGTACAAGGCTCACAGACCTAAAGAGAAACCATTCTGGTTACAAAAGATTAGAGACTACTTAGTTAAAGAGTTCAACGCAGAGATATGTGATGGTCAAGAAGCAGATGACGCTCTTGGTATTAACCAAACAGAAGAGACAATCATTTGTACTATTGATAAAGATTTACTAATGATCCCTGGTGAACATTATAACTTTGTTAAGAAAGAGTTTCAACGTGTTGAGTACTTACAAGGACTAAAGCATTTCTACATGCAATGTCTTACAGGTGATCGCAGCGATAACATCAAAGGTATCCCTGGAATTGGTCCAAAGAAAGCAGAAAGCATTCTCAGTGGTTGTGTTACAGACCAAGCAATGTTTAATGCAGTACGCTATGCGTATAGTAACGATGAAGAGTTTCTAATGAATGGTCGAGTCCTTTGGATTAGACGTAACCCTGGTGAAGATTGGAAAGATATATACAATGCCATTATTCAAAAGCAAGTTGGAGGAACAAGTCTGGAAGATCTTGAAGGACCGATTTCCATCGACGAAGTATGAACCTGATAAGTTCAACTACACTCAGCCTGCTAAGGATAGAAAGTATATACCTGACTTTAAGACTGGGCGTAAGAAGATTTATCTAGAAGCAAAAGGTAAGTTAGACTTAGATACAAGACAGAAAATGGTATGGTTCAAGCAGGATAACCCTGACGTAACTGTGATCTTTCTGTTTATGAATCCAGATAACAAGATAACTAAACGGAGTAAGACAACCTATTGGATGTGGGCGGAAGCTAACGGGTTCCCTTGGTTGGACTATAGAAAGGATTGGCTCAGTGATTATATCAGATTGTGTTCAAAATGAAGATGGTTCTTTAGACTTTAACTTTCATGTAGACCAGAATGAAGCTGCGTTCTTAATGGACTTTAGTATTAAAGAATTGGTTCGTCGAGGTGTATATACAATTGCAGCAGATCAAGTAGAACAAGAGTTAGATTTGTTTAAAGAAATGGGTGGGTTAGTATCATGAGTAGAGGTGGATCATGCCGATTGAAAATTACATAGCATTGGGCGTGGGATTAATAATAATTATCCTAGGCGTGATTTGTATTAGTATGCAAATGAAATTGGATAAAGAACGATTAGCTCGCAATAAAACAAATTCCGAATGACCCAACTAAAGTAATTGAACCTGATGTGTTAGCTATGTTGTCTTATAAAATAGCAGATGCAATGTTAAATGAGAGAGAGATACAAATGAGTAAATTTGCTATAGGAAATATTTTAGGAGTTTTAATATTACTTATTGGTTGTATATTTACTTTTCAAGGACCTATGATTCCAGCAATGTGGCAACTACTTAGTGTTTTTTGGGTAGCTTTCTGGTCTTTAAAATGTATGAAAGAGGATACAAAATGAGTAAACACTTAGTTATTCCTGATTGCCAAGTAAAGCCTGGTCATAGTGTGGAATATCTAAGTTGGATTGGTCAGTATGCAGCGGAGAAAAAACCTGATGTGATTGTCTGCATTGGGGACTTTGCTGACATGCCGTCTCTATCTAGCTATGATATTGGTAAGAAGTCTTTTGAAGGTAGAACATATACTGCTGACATTAAGGCAGCCCGTAAAGGGATGCGAGCATTAATGAAACCTATCCTTGAAGAACAAGAGAAGCTTAAAGCTAACCACAAACAACGATGGAACCCTAGATTGGTTCTTACATTAGGTAACCACGAAGAACGTATTGAAAGGGCTATAGAGTATGATCGCAAACTTGATGGACTCATTGGCATTAAGGATCTTGCTTATGAAACTTTTGGTTGGGAAGTTCATCCATTCCTTGAAGTGGTGGTGATTGATGGTGTTGCTTATTCTCACTATTTTACTTCTGGTGTCATGGGACGCCCTGTAATCAGTGCTCAAATGTTGTTAACTAAAAAGCATATGTCCTGCTTTGCAGGGCACCAACAGGGTAGACAGATTGCTTATGCACGTCGTGCTGATGGCAAAGAGATGACAGCTATTATTGCAGGGAGTTGTTATGAACATAATGAAGGTTACATGGGTCCTCAAGGAAATGAACATTGGCGGGGGTTTTACATGCTCCACGAAGTTAGTGACGGTTCCTTTGATGAAATGGCAGTTTCATTAGATTACTTACGGAGAACATATGGGCAATAAAGATGACTTACTACTATCATCACTTTCTGCATTAGATGTGCAAGTTGGTGGTGATCATTACAAAGAGTTCGAAATCCAACCAGTAGAATTCTGCTTTAGAAACAATATTCCGTACTTAGAAGCTACTGCTATTAAGTATTTATGTAGATGGCGCAATAAAGGTGGTATCCAAGACTTACAAAAGGCTAAACACTTTATTGACATATTAATTCAAATGGAGACAATTTATGCTAACAAATTTGATGACGATGTTAAACCCGTACAAATGGGTCTTAATTTTAGTGATGGTGATTGGTAGCTTTATAGGAGGTTATTATGTTAAAGGTAAGTTTGATAAGGCTAAAGAGGCACAAGAGTATGCTAAACTTGTTCAAACGATACAACAAAATGACTTACAAGCACGAAAAGCCATTAGTGAATATCAACAAATTATTGCTACAAAAGATAATACGTATCAGAAATTGACAGAGGAGTTAAAACATGTTAAAATATATACTAGTAAGTGTAATATTACTGCTGATGGTATCAAGTTGTGGGATGACTCCAGTAAAGGTCTCTTCAGCCCAGTGCCCGAGAATTCCGCAAGAGTTACTGAAACCACCAGCTCCCCCAGTACCGTTACTATCGACGACGTCTTCGAAAACAAATTGAAGAATGATGAAATATGTAATGGCTTTAGACAACAAATAGAAGCAATTATTAAGTGGGATAAGGAAGCATGGCATGACATTGACTCTGCAGGAAATAACTAAAAAGCTAGCAGAACAATATGATGAAATTACTCTACTAGAGATTCTGAATATTGATTCATTTGATTTAGTAGAGGCTTTCTTTGATCGTATAGAAGAAAAGTATGATTACTTTAATAAAGAGCTTACAACAGATGAGGATTACTAATGGCTTTAACTGAGTATCAAAGATTTATCCATGCCTCACGATATGCACGTTGGATTCCAACAGAAGGTCGTCGAGAAACATGGGAAGAAACAGTAACACGATATACTGACTTCTTTAAAGGACGCTTTCCTGAGTTTCCTGATAAAGATGTAAACAAAGCTATTCGTGAATTAAAAGTAATGCCTTCTATGCGTTGTCTTATGACTGCAGGTCCTGCTTTAGAACGTGATGAAATTGCTGGTTATAACTGTAGCTTTATTGCTATTGATAATGCTAAAGCATTTGATGAAGTAATGTATGTTCTAATGTGTGGTACTGGTGTAGGCTTCTCTGTAGAACGACAATTTACAAACAATTTACCTGTCATTGCTGAGGAATTCCATGACACCGATACAACAATTAGAGTCAAAGATTCGAGAATTGGTTGGGCTTCAAGTTACCGTGAGCTTATTAGCTTACTCTATTCTGGAAGAGTTCCGAAATGGGATGTATCAGGAGTCCGAAGTGCAGGAACTAGACTCAAAACTTTTGGAGGTAGAGCATCTGGCCCGAAACCTCTTGAGGAATTGTTCGAATTCACGGTCCATACTTTTAAAAAGGCTGCTGGACGAAAACTAAATAGTTTGGAGTGTCATGATCTCGTATGTAAAGTTGCTGATATTGTCATTGTTGGTGGTGTGCGTCGTAGTGCTCTTATTAGCTTGTCAAACCTCACTGACGACAGAATGCGTAACGCAAAGAACGGAGCTTGGTGGGAAGGTAATGTGCAACGGGCTCTTGCCAATAACTCAGTAGCATATACAGAGAAACCTGATGTAGGTATCTTCTTAAAAGAGTGGGGTACGTTATATGAGTCGAAGAGTGGAGAACGAGGAATATTCAATAGAGTTGCAGCTACTAAGAAAGCAATCTCTAACGGAAGACGAGATGTTGACGGCTTTGAGTATGGTACAAACCCTTGCGGAGAAATTATCCTGCGATCTAAGGGGTTGTGTAATCTCAGTGAAGTTGTCATCAGGGAGAATGATACCCTTGCTGACCTCAAAGAAAAGATCCGCATCGCAACCATTATCGGTACATTCCAATCCACCCTTACAAACTTTAGATACCTAAGGGCTGAGTGGAGAAAGAATCAAGAAGAGGAACGTTTGCTTGGTGTTAGTATGACAGGTATTATGGATCATCCAGTACTAAGTAAACCTACTACAGAGTGTGCAACATGGTTAACGGAGTTACGTGAATATGCAATTGAAGTCAATAAGGAATGGTCTACTAAGCTTGGCATACCTCAGTCTGCTGCTATCACTACTGTTAAGCCTTCAGGGACTGTTAGTCAGTTGGTTGGTTGCAGTTCTGGCATTCATCCTGCTTACAGTAAACATTATATTAGGACTGTACGAATGGATAACAAAGATCCACTCACCAAGTTCTTTAAAGATTCAGGGGTGCCTAGTGAGCCCGACGTTACAAAGCCAAGCGACATTACAGTGTTCAGTTTCCCACAACAAGGAAGCCAATCAGGTGTAACACGTAATGAGACTAATGCTTTAGAGCAACTTAAACTATATAGTATTTATCAAAAGTATTGGACAGAACATAATCCATCAATCACTGTGTACTATAAAGATGATGAGTTTATGGAAGTAGGTGCATGGATTTATAATAACTTTGATGGAGTATCTGGTGTGTCATTATTACCACACTCTGATCACGTTTATAAACAAGCACCATATCAAGAGATCACAGAAGAAGAGTATCATACTTTAGTAAAAGAGTTTCCAGTTATTGATTGGTCTAACCTTAAAGAAGAGGAAGATACAACAACAGGTACTCAAGAGCTTAGTTGTACTGCTGGGGTTTGTGAAATAGTAGGAGTCGCATAATGCACATTGCTCTTAATTTTATCAGTGGCTTTATGTTAGGCTTTGAAATTGTAAGTAGTAATGATCTTGAAGGTTGGGAAGAAGACATTACATTTGTAGTATTAGATTTATTTATTGTTCGTTTTACATTTAGTTTCTAAAGGAGATAAGTATGGATTTCAATCAAGTTCAAATTAACAAAGCAGATAACGGTTATATTGTGTCAACAACTAAAGTTATCTTTGGTGACCCACGTCCTGAACAAACAGTACAAGTTTTTATCAGCTTTGATGACGTTTTAGCATTCTTAGCACCAGCTAAGGTAACTTTAGCATCAGTATAAGAAAAATGGCCTCTGCAATGAGGCTATAACTTACAAACAAAAGGGGCCCTTAATTGGGCCCTTTATTTTATCTAAAATGTGTTATAGAGCGATTGTGTGCGTTCTAAAGGCATTGACCCTATTTTAGAGTGTTTTACCTGTCAAAAAGAACTCTCGTTCATCTCTACGACGTCTATACAAAGCTTCACTACGAATTCCACCTGCATTTGCCCATTTTAAGAACTCATTAGCAGCTTCACCATACTTTTCTTCATTAAGAAGTTTAAGTAAAGTTGATGTAGCAAAAGCATGAGCCCCTACATTATAAGTAAAAGAACACAGAGCATCAAATTGGTTCTGATTTAACATTACATGCACTGCAGTGTTAATTATAGTAACAGCCCATTGAACATCTTTCATAAGAAGAGAAGTAGCTTCCATAGAACCTATAGAGCCAAATACTTCTCCTGCTACGATCTTGTGCCCAAAACCGATTGTAGGATAACCAGCAACATCTTTATAAGGGACAGCACTAAATCCCTCAAACTTTTTGATGAGTTCGATTCCATTGTTTGATATATTCATTAAGTAGCCTGTGTTTGAGCAGTAAGAATGCCATTAACAAAAGTCATACTACCATTAGTACCACTAGTAGTTAATTTAGCTGTAGTAATAGTAGCTGATAATCCTAAGTTTTGAGTTACAATAGTACCAAAGGTAGGAAGCGTTGCTACTTGATTATATTGAGATTGAGTAAGATGATATCTATTAAGACTATCCCCACCTTGAATATTAGTAAGGGTGTTATGGTCTCTTGTTACAATAGAATCAATATTACTATCTGAAAAGTCTAAAGAAGTAAAACTAATTCCAGAGGCAGCTGTAGTTTTTGTCCATAGTTTAAAGAACCACTCTCTCCATTCAAAGCTATTAGAGACAGGGTTATTAGGAGGTGGTGGTAAAGGTAACCCCATTATTAATCTCCGTAGTCAAAGTTAGTACAATAACCATAGCTATTTAGAATAGGAAGTTCTTTTTCTAAACGTTCACCAATGTCATCACGTACAATCATAGCACTAGGGATTTCTACTTTCTTGACAACTTCCATGGACTTCTCTGCAGCTTCCTTAATAGTACCTGCGGTTGCACTAGTAACAAGAACGTAATCACCAGCGGTAACAAGCATAGGTTCTTCACTAAACTTACCATCTTTGTAAACGGGTCCTTTCCCTGCCATTACTTCACATAAATGAATAGAATCTTTCTTACATTTATCTAGACCATAAATAGGAAAACCACTTGGATCTCGTCCTGTAGACCTAGTAAATGGAAAGTCTGGAATAGCTACTACATGACCTACAGCAGTCTTGTCTGAGGCTTTAAGAGTGTCTTTACCTTCTAGTAGATCACACATCCATTGAATAGGATCACCTTTATGTAAAGCTGCTTGAATATTAAACAAAGGCCAACCTGGACGAGTAGTCCATTCTAATGGGCGAGGAGAGCCCTTATCATCAATGATAAAAGCTAAGTCTACATAACCTACATAGCCAATCATCTTTAAGTAACCTTCTAGTTTACCTAGAGTGTCATCAAAGAGTTTAGAGTCTTCTGTATACTTAAGAACAGTACCCATTTCACCTGTGTTAACACCAAAGTTAGATGGCATTAGTTTCTTGAATTCAAAGTTCTCACACTTTAATTTACAAAAGCCGTGCTTACCCATCCAACCACCAACAGCTACTTCAATGCCAGGAACAAACTCTTGCATGATAAAAGGCATCTTGTTTTTGCCTTTACTCTTCCAGCGTTCAAGCATGTAAAGCATATCTGCAGGAGACTTAGATACGTAGCTTAGGGCTTTGTCTGCATCACCACTTGGTTTAGATACATAACGTTTAGGATTAGCTTTAACATAAGCAATAGCATCAGCATAGTTATTAAATTCCTTACCTGGAATTACATCAAGACCAGCTGCTTCTAAAACATCCTGACCTTGCCCACGTCGTAACTCCAAGTAAGAAGAGTCTAAACAGGCACCCACAATAGGGTAACCTTGGTTGTGATACTTCTCAAGGAACTGCATTTGATATGCGTTATCAGATAGAACAATGATATCAGCCCATTTCATAAAGGCTTGCCAATTAAGTACCTTTGGAACTATACCATTACCAATTTTAGACTGTGAACCATCTAGGTGTTTCTTCTGCCATTGCTTTACTTCATGACCAGCATCCATAAGACGGATAGCAAAGTCAGTAAATGCTCCAGCTGGATCTAATAAGAGTACTTTCATTTGAGTCCTTCACGTCGTTTAATATCATACTTCATAGCTTCTTTTTCAAGCTTGTTAATCATCTTCTTTTGTTTAGTATCTTTAAGAGATCCTTTAGATTCAATATCAGCTTGTCTAGCTAATAGTGAAGCCCAGCCTGAATCTCCTTGGTCGTTTTCTGCTTTCATAAACTGATTACCCATAGGCATTTGACCTGCAGCATACTTACCTACATCCATAGCAATAACGTCAGGACTACTCATAGGATTGTAGATGTGTTGACCGTTATAAAGATTACGATCTAAGCCTAGTTGTACAAGTCCAAGTAGTGCAGGATTAAAAGTAAACACAGCACTAAGAACAGCCTGTGGATCTTTAGAACCATCTGCTACTTCTGAGATAGCATGAGCTAAATGGTAAGGACCAGCTCTACGTTGTTTAGCATTAGGATCCCCTGTTAGCTGTTGAGCTAGCATATCCATTAATGGGTACAAGGCTGACAACGCTAATACAGTAGCAGCAAGAGTGTCTACACCTTCTTTAAACTCCTGCATACCTTCAGCACCTTTACGGATAGCTCCTACGTCTTTCATAGTTTCCATAATAGATTTAAGCATACCATAATGATAACGACTAAAGACTGATACATTAGGGTTTTGTAAAGTCTCACTTAATACACGACCCATCTTAGCACCTAGAACACTATCACCAACAGTCTCAGGTATACGATAGTTAGGCATATGACGTTCAGCATGTTTAATGGCTTCTTCATGAGAAAGACCTTTGGTATTCATAAGCTCTTTAACATATTGCATATACATAGTATCACGAGCAATCCACATAGCTTTATTAGAAGCTTTTGAAATACCATCATACATATCAAGAGCTGATCTACCAAAATAACGAGCTAACTCTTTAAGACCACCACCTTGTGCAAACTCATTAAGAGTCTTTCTACCAATAGCTTCTTCAAGGGCACTAGCTCTAGTACTTGGAGCTAATAAGGTTCCATTATACTTAAGAGTATCTTGATAAAACGGATCTTGAGTAAGAACACTTCGTAAAGCCTCTGGAACACCTGTAGCAAAACGTTTAATACCTGCAGGAGTTACCCAACCAGTTAGACCACGAGCATTGTATAAGTGCATTGCTTCGTTAAAGATGTGAGGTAAAGGGTTAAGCATCATGTTCTTAACAATCATACCAGACATCTCAGTCATTAGGTTAGGATTACGAACACGTGCAAAGTCTTCAATTAACCAAGCAGTACGAGCAGGAAAAGCATAACCTTCTAAAGCAGGTAACCTATCTAAGTATTTAGGACGTACATAACCCTCTGGCATTTCAACACCAGATTCAATCTTGTGAGAACTATTCTTAAAGTAATCAGTGTTCTTAAGGTCTTCAATCATAGCATGAGCACGTACCATTTCACGCGACTCATTAAGCTTATTAAGAAGGACAGCTAAAGAATCTTTATTGTATCTATAAGGAGAGTGTTGTTCAATCTCTTCAATAGACCCTTCTTTAACAGTACCACCTAAAATCTTATCTCCTGATTTAATAGTACCAGAGTCAGTTAAACTTCTAGCATCATCTGCTAAGACTCTACCTCTACCTTCACTCCATACAATAATTTTATTATTCTTAGTTACATGAATAACTTCACGACGACCATTAGGAGACTCTAAAGTAAATAAAGCACGCTCTTGTGCAGCACTTTTAGGCATCTGTACATCTTGAGCACCAAAGTCACGACCACCTAGCTTCTCTTTAATAGAGCCCCATAAACTAGGCTCTTCATCAATAAGACCTTCTTTACGTAACCGTTCAAGAGTTTGCCTATCTAAAGGATTAAGCATACGAGGAAAGAAATCAGACTCTAAACCTGTTTTAGCAATTAACCCTTTGTCCATTAGATACTTAAGGTTTTGTTTAAGAGTAGTTAAAGACTGTTTATAGTAGTCATCCCATATCTTTTGTTCTTCAGAAGAAAGCTGAGTACGCTGTTTCATCTCCTCTTCTTTAGCTTTAATTTTGCCCTCAAGATCAGTTACTTTTTCATAACGTTCAGCTACACTTTTAAGGAAAGCTTTATGATCATCAACAAAAGCTTGCTCTTCAGCTGTTTTGTTTTCTTTCTTAAGAAGTTGATCATACTTAAGCCTATTACTAGAACCTTTTGAAAAGTCTCTTTCAGTATATTCTTTACTGATACTATCTTTAATTTGTCTAATATCAATTGTATGATCTTCAATCTCAAATCGAAGTCTAGGAGTATCTACATTAGCACCCTCAGAGTAGTATCTAAACTTTTCACGAGACTCAGAACTTAATCCAGCTTTACGAGCTAAACGTAATATATGATTAGCTATGATATTATCTTGAGTCTTAGCACCTGCGAAGTTAAAAAAGAAGTCACGAGCTTCTGCATCATTAGTAGGAGCTTTAGCTAAGTTAACATTAGGACGATCTACTTCTGGATGTTCAGATAAGAAAGCTTCTTCAGCTCTAGTTCTAATACGATTATCGTACTCTTCTTTAAGCTGAGCATCAGTCTTTTTAAGAGATGGATCTTCAAATAGGCTACCTTGAATAGACTCTTTATGTTTGTAGTCTTCAAAGGTTTCCATCTTTTGTTGTTCAGCTATATGGTTGTTAAGCTTCTCTTCATAGGTAGTACCATGTAATTTGTCTTGAAGATCAGAAAGCATCTCTTTAGACTCTGTTTTACGTATACCTTCAAAGGTAACAGCTTTACCCAGTCTAGTAGGTTCACCTGCCATCAAAGGCGTAGCAAGAGCATTAATAGCAATCTTAGCAGGATCAATAGTTTCACCTGTAGCTAATTCACGACCAGTTTCAAGACCAGCACCACCTGTTGTAAGTAATGCTATTTGTCTAGCTGCACTGATTGTTTTACCAGATTCAGTTACAATAGTCTTAGGAATACCTACACCACTCACAGGAGCATAAGAAGCTATATCACCAGCAAAAGCTGCAAGAGGATGTTGTTTAGTACCTTGATCAAGAAGGTCATTGACTGCCTTAGGTTGTACAGCTCTCATTAGTTTGTCAGCACCATAACCAGCACCAAACATACCAATAGCTCCACCAATAATAGGGCCAGCTACTGTAGAGATACCACCAGTAACAGGGGCCAAATACAAACCAACTTCTTCACCAAGCACAGCACCACCAGTCATACCTGCATAAGCACCAGCAGATACTGGGATACCAGCTATTGTATGTTCAGCAAAGGCTTCAGGAGCAGATACATCTCTAAAGGTTGCTTCAGGTTTACTTGTAGTAGTTGCAGCATCTGGATCTACAAAGCCTTTAGACTTAGTAGGAGCATCTGGATCTACAAAGCCAGTGCTAGGTTTAGACTTAGCAACAAACTTTTGAACATAACCTTTAGTCTCTTCAGGAAGATGCTCACGCCAGTTTTCACCATGCTTCTCAAGAATACTTTTAACAGCTCCAGGACCAGCATTATAAGCAGCAGCTGCCTTTTCAGTATCACCTTTAAATACATTGACAAGTTTTTTATAGTAAGCATTACCTAGAGCAGCGTTATAATCTTTATCTGTTTTATAAAGATGTTCGCTATAAGGAAGATTAGCAGCCTCAGCAGCCTCTTTAGCAGTGCTAGGCATTACTTGAGCAGGACCAATTGCACCTGCTTTAGATGTAAGGAACTTACCTGACTTATCTATTCCACCTTCAATAGGTAGTATTTTGTTTTGAAAGTCAGGGTCTAGCTGTACATTACTGTACGAATCTGGATCTACAAAAGCCATTAGGCTCTCCTGTAACTATAGAGTGAATGGAGAAAGAGGACCACTCTTAATAGATAAAGCTTGAAGTTTACTAATACGATCTTCATCTGCTTTAGATGCTTTAGTTTCTTTATTACGTTCAGCTATCTGCTTAAGCTTTTCTTTAGCCTGTTTAATTTCTTCAGGTTTTAATAGTTTAAGTTTAATAGCACGATCTAAATCAGCTGGAGAGTTAATAAACTTAACAGCCTCAGACTCAGTATTTGTTGTGGTTGCAGCAGGAGCCTTAGAACCAATCTTACCAAGTTGAACTCCTTGAGCAATTACATCTTCCTTAGACATACCAGGATTAGCTGCTAAAGCTCGATCTACCCAACCCTTTTGATTAGTATCTAAAGAGTCATACTTAGGAGTAGCTTCTGTAGGTTTTGCAGTAGTTTCTTTAGCAGGTGTAGTATCAGCTTTAGGAGCAGCAGTTGGTTTCAAACCAGCTTCTTTCATGTAAGCTTGACCTGTTGCAATATGATCTAAAGCTTCTGATTTAGTATTTCGTAGTTCTGAAATCTCTGCATCAAGAACATCACTTTGTTGTTTCATTTCTTCAGGAGTATAAGCTTTATTTGTCTTAGTATTAATAATATCTTTAAGACTAGCAAGGTTAGACTTCTGAGTTTCAAGTTGTTTGATTTGACCATCAATCTCAGTAACGGTCTTTTGTTGAGACTCTACAATATCTTTTAGTTGATCAAAGTGTTCTTTACCTAACTTGTCACCCCTAGTCATTGCAAACTCTTCTTTTTTAAGCTCACGATTAGCAGCGTCATTTTTCTCTTTATAGAGATAGTTCTTTTCACGCCAAGCTTGAAGAGCAGCTTCTTTATCTGCAACACGTTTAGCATTAAGCTGTGCAATCTGTTCACGGATAACATCACCACTTTTCTCGGACATGCCTTGAGCTTGTTTAGCAAGAGACTCACGTTGTTCAGGAGTATTAGCATTGTTAAGAGCATTAATATCAAAACCGTCTTTAGTTAATTCCATCTTAGCTAAAGCCCAGTCAGCATCTGTTTTAGCTGAGTTAAGGTAACCAGTTCCTACACGACCTACTATATCATAAGTTTTAAGAGTGTTCTCTAAATGGTCTTTTTGGTTCTTATTATAATTCTCTTGTTCAGTACTAAGCTTCTTAGATAGATCAGCTACAATGGAACTCTTACCAGCTTTAGCGGCAGCTTCAATAGACTTTTGATACATAGTAACTAGCTTTTGAGATTGATCAACTTTGTTAGCACTAGTTTGAAGAGCTTGAACTGTAGTAGTTTTTGTAGGTTCAGCTGGTTGCTCTACACCAGTAATACCTTGTTGCATACCTCCAAGGCCAAGTAGACCATCTTTAGGAGCATTAACTCCTGGCATAGTAGGTGCTGGTTTTTTACCAGTATCAGGTAAAGTAGCAGCTGTATCCATTACATCAGGCTGATCTTTAAAAGCCTCTTGAGCAGCACTCTTTAAAGTAGCATCTTCATAAGACTTATCAGATAGAGATTGTTTAAGTTGATCTAAAGCAATTTGTTTACCTTCTAAAACAATCTTATTATCTTTAATAGTTTGTTGATCTATTGTACCACGGTTGTAAACGTCTTGTAATGATTCCATTATTAATCCTTAATTAGAAACTAGGTCCAATAGTACCACCACCCATATTAGGGTCAGTACCTGTATATCCAAATGGATTATTACCGCCAGAACCAGAAGTGTTAGTAGGTGTATACCCTCCTACATATCCTGGAGCATACCCAGAATTTGGAGAATTATTAGTAAATAAACTAGAACTAGAAAGGCCATTTAGACCACCAACAATATTAGAAAGGCTTTGTTGTTGTTGTTGGGCGTTAAGTTGATTTTGACCTACAACACTTAATGGATTTTGAGAAGCACCAGACAATTGTGAAAGTTGACTTAGTTGTGTATTTAAATAAGAATTAGAAAAGTTCTGATTATAGTTTTGTAAAGCTATTTGTTGAGCTCCAGAAGCTTGTTGTCCTGTCTGAGCAGCCTGTCTATTTAAACCTTCTTGACCTTGTTGAAGATTAAATTGATATCCTGGAAGTGATGTTACGGCTCCTGGATTAGCCATTAAATTATTTAAAAGACTAGCATAGCCTGTACGATAGTTAGCAAAAGGATCGTAGTAAGCTCCTCCAGCTACGTTACCAGCTCCTGAAGAGCCTCCCCCAGCCAATTGACTAACACCACTGGTAATGCCTACAGCACTAGCCACTCCACCTAATACAGCCCCAATACCCATAATTAATCCTCTAAATATTTACCATCTTTGTATAAGATACTTCTTCAGGAAAGTAACCAAGCCTTTCTAAAAGCTTTCCAAAGTTACTATCCCCTAATTTAGTACGCCACATTATCTCTTGAACATTAAGCTTTTTAACTTCTTCTTCAGCTTTAGTTATTAGTTTATAACCAGTCATACCTTTTCTATACTCTGGTTTTAAATAAAGAGTATCATTAATAGCTAAGGTAATGTGTTTGTAATGAGACATAGTAATAAATGTAAAGAAACAATACCCTACCAATTCATTACCATCCCTTGCAGTAAAAGAAAAAACACCACCTTTTCTATACTGATCTAGATAGAGTTCCCAATTAGGATTAAAAGGTCTTACATCTCTAAAAGGTGATACTTCTGCCCAATGAATAGGTCCTAGTCTTTTAATGTCTTCAATAATGTCTGGGAGTTGTTCTATCTGGTAAGTAATCATTCTGTAGCGGCCTCTCCTGAGAGTTTAAGTTCCATGACTTCAAGCCTTAAAGGTTGAAACCCTGTATAGAGAATCTCATGTGCCCTACGTCTAAATCTACCTAAGTTATATAGTACAGGTCTGTCTAAACTTAAATCAACAGGTCTGTAATTAGACCAAGTATTATAGTCATCGTCTGTATGACGAACATTAACTACATCATTAAGCTCATCACCAAGAATAACTAACTCACTATTACTTTTTTGTTTAGTGGTTCCAAAGGTTTCCCTAGGAGTAACTACTCTAACTGTGATAGGACCAAACGGGTCAACATAGTTCTCTACACTTATATTATACACGTTTCCTGTCACTGCGTCAAGTACATAATTATTCTTTGTGTTAGCAGGGAATGTTTGAACAAAAGTACATTCAAAGTAACCCTCTCTACCTCCAATAAAAGCTTTACTTGTAGTCCAGAAGTGCCAGTCTTTTTCATTAAGATCGTAGACCATAGTTACATCTTGATCAGCTAGTACTAAGCCATAGAATGTATGACCTGCAATTTTGTATACCCAGCTATATACTGTAGAAAGATCACTAGCATTAAGAAAGTTCTCTACAGCTTTATTAGATATAACTTGTGGAGTTTGTCCTGAGAGAACGTTAATAGTACGACCACCTTCACGGTTGTTAGCCATCCAAATAACAATCTCTTCAAAGGATTGAATAGAATCCCCTGAAGCACAACCTACTTCTAAAGTAGCTGTAGTATTACAAGCAAGAACACTTCCAGTAGGATTAGCATTATCATAATAAAATTCTGTAGTCCACTGTTTAAAAGCTACAAGGTAGTTAAGGTGTTTAACAATACCAATACCTTTATCAGGCTCTGCATTAGCAGTAATGTAATTTAAAGGATTCCAAGAAGTAGGATCTTCTTCATCACATTGCCAGATAACTCCTAGATCATCCATAGCAAAGACATAACCGTCAAGGTAAGGTAAACCACTTACTGGATTAGCAGGAAATGAATTTAAAGCTGCACTAGCTGTAGCTGCTGTTGAAGGGGTACCACTAAAATTTACTGTAAGAGTACCAGAGTAATTAGTACCTCTAGATGTAAGAGTAGCTGATGTAATAGTACCTGAAAGGTCTGCTATGTAAGTACCAGCTGCTCCTGAACCAGTTGTACCTGTAATAGTAAAAGTACCTGTAGATGGATAGCCTAGACCACCATTAGATACAGATACTGTTTGTACTTGTCCATTAATTAAAACCCAATTTCCTGTAGCATCTAGATAGTATCCATTTACTTTGTCATGAAGTACCATATAAGGATGGGGACTGGTAGTAGTAGCAGTGTTAGCCCAGCTAATATTATTAGTAGTGTTAAGACCAGTACCCTTTGTAACCCTTGTACCACCAGTGACTTGATATAGTGTACCATTAGCCACCGCATATAGATTATTATTATAGACCCATAGACCTTGTCCTAAGGCAGGCAAAGCTGGAGTAACAGTGTATACATTCTTACCAGGACGTTTAACTAACCAAGGTTTACCATCAATGGTTTCTTTAAAACAATTAACCATCTTAGCATCTTTAGTGATGTCATTTGTTCTTTGATTTAAAGGAGGTGTTAAAGGGAGATTAGCTTTAGGCATTATCTAAAGCTCCTGTTCATCCCCATTCTAACATCAGGTTGGAAGAACATACTTGCATTTTCAACATCCCAGTCTTCAAGTGCTTTCTTTAAAGCTACAGCTCTAGCATCATAGTAGCCACGATCTGGAAGAGATTTATCATACTCAGGAGCAAGCTCAGCCATCAATGCCCATTTAAGTGCAAGGAACCACTCGTTAGGAAAGTCAAAGTTATCTGTAGGTTTAACCATGTCCATGATTGGACGTTGCACAATAACGTATAGAACGTAATTAGTTTGTGAGTTAGTATCAGGTGTTAAGTATACAGTCAACTGACCAAAGGTAGGTTTAGGATTATAGAAATAACTATTCATAACTCCAGGAGAAAACTTAGAACCTAAGATGTTATACTCTTGACGAGACAAAGGTTGTAAAGGAATGTCAATAGGAGGACTAGCTTCTACGTTACGTAAGAACCCTTGGATAACTCTTAGAGGACGATCTGATACTATATCATTAGAGGAGTCAGGTCCAATGTTATAAACAGTTTGATTAGCTACTAATGGTACTTCAAGATTATCAATGGTCCAAAGTTTAATACCATCTTTTTGCCAGTTCTTAATAATAAGATTAAGAGCAAACGAAGCATTAGAGGTAGCAGCCGCTGTAGGCTCAGCCCCTTCTTCAAGAACTGATAAACCACGTAGAGCAGCTTGAATAACTTGATCTCTAGTGACGGTAAAATTAGTTACACCTGACGTACTCATTTAGAAGAGTCTCCGTATTTCATTTGTATAAGTTTAGAAGCAACAGCAGCACCACCTACAATACCAAGGTAAGCCATCCAAATGTCAGCATCAGGAGCTGGTATCATTATGAATTTAATTGTCCCTGCAAGATAAGCAACATTAGACCATAGTTTAGAATGGCTAATAGTACCTTCATTATTGACTATCAGTTGTTTGAGTATCATTAGAACCTAGCCATTTCTGAACAGTTTTAGTTTCATAGATACGAATACATGTCCACACAATCGTAAACAACGCAGCAAGAGGTGGAAGTATTTGAGCTAGTGTACCAAGTACTGTAAGAGCTGAAACACCATCTATAACATGCTTAGTGGCTTCTGACATGTGTTCATGTATTTGTTCCATTATACTTTCACCCAATTTTCAGTTGGTAGAATAGGCCAAGTAATATTTCCAGCTACAGGATATACTGCATATTGACGAACTGCATTACGGTATGCAATAAAGTCAGCCTGATTAGCAAGATATGGATTTGCTGTAGCAGGGTTACTTACATCAGCAATAGTTGACCAATCTGTAGCAGAAAGAAGAGCTGATGCTGTAGCTTTGTTTTGGTCTGCTGTAATATTTGCATATCTTAATTGATCTGCTTCTTCATCTGTAATTCTGATGTAATCAGACGGAATTATATGATCTTGAGAGCCGTCATCCTCATAAGCGTATAAATTATTATTTTTGTCTTTATATGTTTTCATTATCTTAACTCCAGCCAAAATACGCCGCCATTAACGCCAGATACCAAATACGTTCCACCATTAGGAACAGCAAACGATACGGCATTAAATGATGCGAACGTTTGAGATTGAATACCACTTAATGTAATAAATCTAGATGATCCATCTGTATTAACCCAAACAAAAATTGTTCTACCAGTGCTGTTTGTATATGTTGTATTTCCAGCTCTACTTCCAGACATATTTTGCCATGATTGACCAACGCCTAGAGCGTTGCTGGCTGTTGCAGCATTGCCGGTACATGAAGCTGATGAGCCAGTAGTATTTTGATTTAATGTAGGAACGTCAGCAGCTTGAATTGTTGACATTACTACGTTAGTACCATTACCACGCAAATATGAGCCTGATGTAACTGCACCAGCAAAAGCATTCATTGCGCCTTGGGCTGTTGTTGTGCCAGAACCACCATTACCTACTGATAACGGGTTTGTCATTACTGGTTGTGTACTAAATGTCTGAGCTGCTGCCCAAGTATTAGTTGAGTCTAGTTGACCCATGTTGTTAAGGTCAGCAGCAACTACACGTTGTTCTACTTTATCACCTGAGTTCCAAGAAACAGCTGAAGTACCATCTTGACCACGAGTTACTGTAAAAGTATCTGTAGAACGAGCAGTACATTTAACAATTTCAACAGTACCTGATGTGTTAGCAAGTGTCATGTAGAAGTATTGCCCACCTGTAGGATTAGGAAATAAACTTCCTGTACCTGAAGCCACTGACAAACTAGTAGCAGTATTGGTAATACCTGAAGCTAGCGTGGTGGCAGCGTTATTTGCAAAAAGCATTAAACCTGACATAATTGATTATCCTATTTGTTTCACATTAATTGAAGAAGCATCTATCTCTTGTTTTGAAGTACTATATGGTATAAATTTAAAAGTAAGACTTGCAGAGGTTACTCCTGAAGCAGCATATAACCAAGATGTAAAATGAAGTGGTACAAACTGATCTGTAGGTTCATCTCTTACCCAAGGTACAAGTTGTGGGTCTGGGACACCTCTAACAAAGTCTTGAGGTTGGCGGATCTCCCAGTCCTGAGGGCAACACATCAACCCATCCCAACGTTGTTTTAAAAGTGATGCTTTATACTTACGACCACACACATCACAAATAGAGTTCCAATCCCCTTTGTCATACCGACTAAAGAAACTCATTATAAACTCATAGGTGATAAAACAGGGAGGTCTCCAACTAAAGTGTAAACATTAGTAAGAGAAGTTGTTACAGACATTTCTAAGCGGTAGGTTACTTGGTCTAAACCTCCTTGGATACGTTGAACCACCCTTGAACCATTAATTGCAGGAGTCCCTACAATAATGGAAGAAGGAGAGGAATCAGACCCTTGTACCACTTCTACTACAAAACTAGCAGAACTGATTGATTCACCACTAGCTATGATGTTAGAGAAATCAAATGTAAATAATTCGTTCTCTGTTGTGAGTTTATAAGAAAAACTACTCATTTAATGTCATCCTTAGTGATGAATAATGTTCTAATCTTAGTGACAGCAACACTTCGTAAAGCTTCTGCTGAAATATAAAGTTGTCTTGTTTTAGTAGTTGCTACAGTTGTAACTCTATTAGCTACATAAATCAATCTACCATTTACATATTTAGTAAAGCTAATTAAATTAGTAAGGATAGAAGTAATACTACTTAAAACAACAGTAAATACTTTTCCAACTTGTTTAACTAACGTAGCTTGATTTGTAGAGTAAGATAACAAAAGTTTATTTGCAGTTTTTGTTAAAGTAGTTACAGTTGTAGAAAGAACTGCTAAAGTTTTATAGAAGAACTTAGCTAACACAACTGACGCAGTGCTTGCTACTGATACTGTTAAAGCTACTAGTCTATTAATAAAATAAGATAAGTTCACAGTGCTTCCTAAGTAACTATATAAAGTTTTATTAGCTTGTTTAACTAGATTTACTATTGATGTAGATACTACTGTATACGTTCTAGGAAGTATTCTAAACGCTGTTAAACTATTTACTGTAGCTTCCACTATACTTATAAGGACATGGTATACAGAATTAACAGATATAGTAGTGTTAGAAGTTACTCCAGTAGTTTCTGTATATACAGGGGCATCAGTATTAATGGCTAATAAGTTAAATACAGAGCCATTCAAACCACCTGTCATTACATACTTATTACCTAATGTAATAAACGTCTTTTGAACTTGTTTAAACACATTAGCAATTGAAGTACTAATTGCTGTAACAGTATGTGAAACTGCTTTACTAATATTTACTGTTGAAGTTGAATAAGCTAGTAATGTTAGAAGATGATTAGCTGCTTCTAAAATAACTGCTATTGATACTTCTACATCAGTTATTAATTTATTAACTAATTTTGCTATTGAACTTGTAGTAACACTATTGTAAGATAAAGTAACAAAGTGATTTGCTTTTTCTGCAATAAGAGCTACTGTATATTCAATAGCACTTACTAAAGTCTTACCAACAGTTTTTAAAACATTTGCAGTCGAAGTTGAGCTTGCAGAATACGTCTTAGGCAACAGTTTATAAATATTTGATACTGTGACCTCAGAGGCAACAACAAACTTACCTACGGCTCTAGAAATGCTGTTTACGGTACTTTCACTTGCAACTACTAGTTTACCAGCTACTCTTGCTAGTGTAGAACTACTTATAGAAGTAATTGTACTGAATAAATGATTAACTGCTTTAGTTATAGAAACTGTTGAAGTACTAGTTACTGTTCTTGCTGTTTGAGTAATAGCTCTAAGTATTGAGACAGCACTAGTAGAAGTATAAGTAACTAATTTACCTACACCCCTAACTAGATTAACTGCTGACGTACTTAATGCACTTCTAATAGCACCTGCTTTTTTTAAGAAGCTTGATGTAGAAGTAGAACTAGCTGTTACTGCTTGATTATAGAGTTTAGCAGGAGGAACTCCATTAATAACCTCTATGTTAATTGCTGCTTGATTAAGAGCCATAGCTCAGGCCCCCAATCAGATTAACTAAATTGTGTCTTGAAAGTAAATTGAATACTGTCACCAGTTGACAAGTTAATAGTACTAAAGTCACCTTTAACAAACAAGTTACCAGATGTAGACGCATCAAATAAACCAGCGTTAGTGATAGCTAAAGCACCACCTGCAGTTTGTGTCCCTACAACTTGATATGTATCATTGGTAACTGAAGTTGTTACTTGTGATTGAGTACCAGATACACGAGTACCTGTTTCAGTAAATAATGTTGTATCAGTAGCTGCAGTAGTACCAGCACCAGTACCCCAAGCAATGTACTGTGGGGCAGTACCAGAGCCCTGGATACGGTTAGTTACAACCGCCTTTCCTGTATTGACTAAAAGTGTAGCCATTGTTTAATTCTCCAAATAATTCGTTTAATAGGATTTTTATGCCAGTAATCTATAGCCCCTAGCTCTTCAATAGAACCATCTGCCCTAATGATACGAGCAGACAGTACTATCTCTTTAGCGTTTGAAGAGACCACTTCCATTAAGGAGTCCATCCTTTAGTAAGTTCTAAGATAACTGAGAATGAATAACCTGAAGTAGTCCAGGTACCAGTCTCTGTACTAGTAGACCAATTTATCTTACCAGTCCATCCTGAGTTCTTAGGATTTTGAATACCACCCATAAAATGATAATCAGCTTTACCACGACCAGCTAATTGTTCAATAACTGTTGTACCAGAGGAATCATCCCAAACTAAATTAACCACAATACCATCTTCAATGTTGTGAATAATCTTGTCTACACGATACCAACCTGCTTTTAAATAAGCAGACCCCGTAGGGTCTACTGTTGAGCGAGCTGCTGGGTCTACTAAAGTTGCTGAAGTAAAATCGGCTGTATTTGCATTACCAGTTAACTTAAGAATTGTCTTTGCAGGACCGTCCTCAAGAATCTGAATGTTTGATGTATTAGCCATTATATACCCCTAGATTAACGTGAAAGTTCTTGGGCTGCTAAAACAAAGTCTGCAGATAGAGTATCAGTTGCTGTAGGAGTAATTTGGAACACTGGACCTAAAATAGCGTTAGTTAGTGTTGTACCACTTGAACCAATTGTAGGAGCTGTTACACGAGCTACTTTAGAGTTATTAGCAAACACTTCTAAGTCTGTACCATTGTAGTATAAACCTAAATCAACCCATGTAGCAGCGGCTGCTGTTGCAACACCTGTCACTAATGTAGTTGCTGTTGAGCCAACTGTTGATACTAAGTTAATAGAAGTTGAAGCTGCTGGTTTAACAAACCAAAGGCCATCGGTAGCTGTAGAACCGTTTTGCAAACCTACATAGAATGATACATTACCTGCTACTGCAGAAGCTTGAACACGTGCTGAGAACCATGCACGATTACCTGCTTGGAATTGGAAGAACTGACCATTCTTATAAGCAGATGATGCAGTTGTAGTACCACCTGGAGTAAGAATAGCAACACCACCTACACCTGGAGTTAATGCAAATGTAGATGAAGTACCTGTTACAGAATAGTCTGTACCAATAAGTGTGTTAAAGTCATTAGTGTAAACTGAGCTACCTAATGCTTGTGTACTTCCAGTATGGAATGGATCTGGAAATGGAAATGAGTAAAGTGTTTCGTTTGGATAAGCAGTAGAAAGACCGCTTGAATATCTTTGTGGATTTGACATTGTAAATCTCCTTTGACGTTGTTAGACAACGCCTAATTAAAGGCGTCAGCAGAGTAAAACTAAATTAGCAAGAACGAGTCTTACCTGGGTCAGGGCGTTTGCCCTTTTCTTTTTCATGTTCGAAGCCCATGATGATTTCCTTATATAAAAAGGTAGGACTTACAATAACGTTTTAAGTTATCAGCCTACCTAACTATTATACACTATTTCTAGTGATTTGTCAAGTCCTAATTACGGGCCGTTAACGCCCCAGATAGCACGTGGGTCTGACCAACCAAATGAATAACGCTCGTAGCCTTTAGCCTTAACGTTCATTGTATCGAAGTCATTGTCTTGGTCAAACTGAATACCAACACGCTCGTAGTACTTCATACCTGTTTTGCCTGGGATTGTGTTACGTAAGAACCAAGCATTTGGAGCTGTTAGGTAATGGTTAACTTTGAAGCCACCAGGAATGTAGTTACCAGATTTGATAACGTTAATATCATTGTTACCGTTACCTGTTTGGTATGAGCTATGCAAGATACGTTGAGCATTGAACACTTGTTGACGTGGGATGATCAAAGTACGTGGCATAATGTTGATCAAGAGACCACGGTCGTTTTGAAGACCCATAATAGCAATAACTGCATCTTCTAAAGCTGCTTCTGACAAGTCAGCATCAACAGCTGGACGGTTAGCCCAAGTGCCGCCTGAAGTGTTAGGGTGGGCAGTATTAGCCAATGATACACCATCACCACCAGAGTAAGTGTTAGTGAATGCACGGTTGTAAACGTTAGCTGCAACGTTTTCTTTTGTTTGACGGAAAGACATAGCCAATGCAGCAGCACGACGACGGCTTACTTGCTCGTACAAGTTATCATCCAATTCTTCTTTAGTTACAATGTAACCAGAAGCATAAGCGATATGTGTGTAACGAGTTGTGAAACCTTGAACTTCTGAATCGTACTGAACGCCTTGACCTTCAGGTTTTTGTTGAACTAAACCAAAGCCTGTTAGTTGTACATCTTCTTCATAGTTTTGATTTGATGTTTCTGAATCAAACAAGTCAGTGTATTCAACTTGATGTTCGTCGTAAGTTTGACCCCACCATTGTTTAACACCAGGCCAGAGGGCCTTTGGATGACTTGCAGTAGTAATTAAACCAGCCATTTTATTCTCCTATTCTTTTAATTAAACGCCAGTACGGCCTGTTACTTGACCCATAAACGCATGTACGTTGAAACGCACTAGCAAGGCAGCATAAGCACCATAACCATTGTCTGGTCGTTGGATAATACCTTGAATTTGGAATGGCAATGAGTTAGTAGTAGCTGGACCTGTAGCAACTGTATTAGAGTAAGGAGCTCCGTTACCAAGAGTTGTTTGGTTAGCAGTGATAGTTACGTTACAGTTGTTGTTTGCATTTGAAGTAGCCCAGACTGTAGAGTCACCTTGCAATTCAAATACTGTTGAAGGGTCGGTTACAACATAAGCGTAATGAGCACCTGAGTTAATTGGTAGGTATGTTTTTTCCAAAGCTAGTGAGTTACCAACTAAAGATACACCAGGGTCAGCTACACGGATACCAACGATAACACCAACTGGCAATGTAGAAGCCCCAACAGTACCTGCCCACTTAGTAATTGATGGAACGCCAAGAGTATCAGAACCTGATGCTACTTGAACGATGTCACCAATAGCGTATGAGTTAGAGCCGTCATTAGGAATGTAGAATAGTGTAGCACCTTGTGACCATGGACTACCATCTGCATTTTGTGTTGGGATAAGTCCCTTAGGGCGGTTAATGTTCGCCATAATTAAATCCTTTCAGAATTAGTTTTGATATTTGATGCCTTCACGTGGCGTATAGAACCCTTCAGAACTTCCTTTAAGGTTACGACCATTACGAATAGCTTCATCAGTTTTATTGTTTTTCTCTTGTAGAGCTTGTTGATCTTCATCAAACCATTCTTGTTTAATCTTCATTAAATAAGCGTATTGCTCTCCTTCTTTAGCAGAAGGGTTTACAAGAAAACGTACCTTATCTCCCACGTCTGTATTACGTGATACAACATTATCTTTTACACTTTGTAGTTCACTAGGTTTAACAAACTCATAACCACCTTCTATAGCTTGTTGAATACGACCTGGGGTATCATTTAAGATGTGTAAATGGTAACCTTCAATCTTGTGATCTACTGCTAATTTACCTTCAGTCCCGTTAAAGACATTACGTTTTCTCTCTGAAGTAACTCGTTCTGCTGTAGTGCGTACTTGAGTTGCTCGTTCAATTTTCTCTTCAATTGTTAGTGCTTTTGGCATTTCTTATCTCCTTAAGACCAGTCATACAGGTCAACATATTCTTGACGTGATTTAAATAAACCTTGTTTAACAAACTTATCGCATGCAGCTTTAGCATCTGCTGGTAAACTGTCATAAGTCTTTTTACCACCAGTAGCTCCGCCTCGTACATTACCTGTAGAGTCTACTGCACTACCTCTTGCTTTATTACCACCAACTTTAGCTGGGAAGTACTCAGCAATTCGTTCGTCTAGTTTATCTAAGAATGCACGACCTACTAAGTTAGGGAACTGCCTACGAATAGAAGCTCCTAGACCATTGGTCATATCAGTCATCTCTTGGTTACCATCTTGTCCAAACCAAGGATTACGTTCTACCCATGATTGTAGCTCTGGGTCATTTGGAATGTCAGTTGTTGTTGTTGGCTTAGTCTCAGGTTGCTTGGCTTCCTGCTTTGCTTCACGTTGTTCTTCTTTAATAGCATCAATACGATCATCAATGTCAACTACTAGATCACCATTACCTTCAGCGATTGCAGTTTTCTTTTGTGATTTAAGTTCAGCAATTTCTACTTCATACTGAGCTTGTTTACGTTCAAAAGCCTCTTTCTGGAACTTCTTAAATTCCTCTACAGACTCTTTAATGCTATCAATCTCTTTAGACTTCTCGTCAAGCTTCTTAAGTAACGTTTCATTGTTCTTACGAAGGATCGGATTAATCTCTTTACCACGTTTAACAAAGGTATCAGCATCAACCCAGTCTTCATCACTACCACGGAATTCCTCTTTAGGAACCCAACCGAAGATACGGGCCTCTTTTTCAACCTGAGGTTCTACTTGAGAACTATTATCTAACACTTGTTCTTCTGACATTTTCTAGCCTTCCTTGTGAATACATACTATATCTAAATCGTTAACTACTCGGTACTCTTCATTATCTAATGTATCTTTACCTTTGTAAATAAGACCTGAATACTTACCGAATGTAACTACGTCACCTACCTTACACCAAGCTTCTGGTTGATCAGAGTAAGCTGTTGATCCTACTTCAACTACAGTACCTTTAATCTGAGCTAACCTTTCACGGTCTGCTGCTTCACCTACTGAGATAACAATACCACTTTCTGTTGTCTGTTCTGTTACTAAAGGCTTAATTAAAATACGATGTCCTACTGGGGTAATACCACTTGTATTAGCTGTCATCTCTTAGTCCTTCTACTAAATCTTCGTATGTTAAATATAACAAACTTAGAATTGCATTACATCTTCCTCTTAACTCGTCTTCGTTACTTACGTTACCAAGACATAACTGCTCCTTCATGTACTCTCGGTCTTTCTTGAGTGCCTTATAAAGGGCTGCTGTTATCGGGTGCTCCTTCCAATCCAGGAACTCTTGCTCCGTTAGAATCATCTACTTTCTCCATTTCAGATGCTTTCATCATAATCTCAATAGAGCGAAGAAATCCGTCTTGCTGGGCTTTAGCTGCGCCAATCTGTGCATCTAGCATTGCGATCTTATGACCTTCCTTAACACCGCCTGCTTCTTCCATAGCCTTGACTGCCTCGGCTTCTAACTTCATTATCTTAGCTCTATTTAACTCTGCCTCTTGAACTAATTTCATCATGCCAAGTTTCATCTTAACTTGTAATGACAACTTACGTTCTTCGGCTTTTAATTGCTCAACCTGTAGTTTAGGATTTGGTGCTGGTGGTATAGCATTTGGTCCTTGTGGGTTAGGCAATATCTCTTCAATGTTAGGCACCTTCAATGCTTCTAGATAGCGGTGCATAACTTTGTATTGGTTGAACCCTGGTGTTTGCATTGCTGCTTGACGTAGGGCTTCTGCTTGTACAATTCGTTGTTCATCAGTTACTACATGAGGATCTGCAGCTGGACGTAAGTCTACTGGACTACCTTGATAGTCTTCTGATGTAATGTTACCATTTGCATATTCAACTTCTTGTGCTAAGTACAATTGATTTAAACGATAGATCTTCTTAACCTCTTCACTTAGAGATCTATAGATACGTTTAAAGATACCTGCAAATACTTTGTTACCTTGTTCAGCCATTGTACGGCTAGTAGCTGCTGGAGTGTTCTGACCTACGTTCTCACCTACCATGATGTCTGTAGCACCAATGATACGCTCACCATAGTTAACTAGAGTGCCTAGTAGTGTAAATAGAACTTGATTAGGTTCACGAACTGGTAATGGTACAATACCCTTAGCTAGATCTTCTCCAGTAGAATCCACATGCTTCCACTCAAGAGGAGCAAAGTTATAATTGCCACCTCTGACTTTGATCCCTCTGCTAAGGAATCCACCAGCAGTATTAGCCATAGTACCAGCATCAACAAGTTGGTTAATAATCGTATTAATAGACTCATTGAGGGGTCCAAGGAGAATGCCGAAGCCAATATCATAGAATCCACCATCTGGAGAAGGAATGAAAGAGTACTTAGTAAAGTAACTTTCAGGTTTAATATTTAATATCTCACCTTGTGAATTCTTCTTGATAGAGCGTTCAAAGTAGTTTGCAACAATACGAACTACTTTACGTGACTCACGGTGCACTGTAATAACATACGGCTCTTTGAAACCATCACCATCTAGATCTTCCCAGCGGTGTTGTTCAATAAATTCATAAGGAGTAGAAGGGTCTTGGTTAGGTACATTAGTACCTTGTGCTTTATCTTGGGCTAATGATAAGTCATCACCTAGTATAGTGTGTACAGGATGCAGGTCTATGTCAGACCATATACCCCTTCTCTGTCTAGAGAGAACGTCATTAACGGATAAGTATAACACGTGTGACTGACGTGTACAGTCTTTAAGGTTCTTTGTCCAGTATGAAACAACAAAGTCTTTAGCTAAAACGTTTTCTGAGATAGGATGGTCTTCATTAAAATCCCAGTATGTCTTTTTGAAAGCACATCCAACAATAGGAACTGTGATAAGGACTTTATCCATTTCACTTTCCCAGTTGTCATCCTCTGTAAGGATTTGGTAAGACATGTGTTTCTCAACACGTTTGTTCTTAGCCATAACCATAGCTTGTTGTGCTGGGTCTTGAATGTGTTCTACTTCAGTATCAATCTTAATTAGATTATCTGAAGGTACTAAAGCTGGGTAAGCCCTACTATGGAACTGTAAAGCTGCCATAGTAACTAACGGGAACTTAATGTTAGAAGCATTAGGCCAAGGAAAAGATTTAGTCTCAGAGACTTGAAGAGCTAACTTCATTGCTTCTTCTACACGCTTTTCCCATTGACTACGAGATTCTTTATCTAGGATAAACTCATTAACAACTCGTTCACCAATTGTAAGCAAAGACTCATCATCTAACATATCAGCTATGTTTGGAGATGAAAGAAGCTTATCCATTTTAATTTTAACGTCTAGTTCCATTATTTTTCTTATCCACCTATTCCACCAACCTCAGAGAACAAGATTTGTCCTTGAGGAGTTACTAATCGGTCATGCTCATCCCATGATGGAGCACCTGGTCTTGCAAACTTACTCTCATTACTAAATGTAGCATGGTAAGGAGTTTTATGTTCATCCGTAAAATGTGGCTTACCATCATTAGGATTAATCATTGTTTTAGCTGCCTCTGGGTCTGACTTTAATTGTTGGTAGTAACCACGCATATCATAGTCAGGTCTAGGGTCTTCTGGGTCAAAAGGAATATTATTAGTCTTTACCCAATTTAAAAACTCTTCTTCATCTTTATCAGATTTAAAAGTGGTTATCTTCCAAGCAGGGTCTGCCCATTGCATGTTACGATTTAAAAGAGATTGTTTATATTCTTCTTCAGTAGGCATATCTAGTATCCACACACAGCAGAACGTCCATCTTGTTGAGAGGATAGTGCTGATAGGTATTCATACTCTTCTTCTTCTTCGGGAGTGTCAGCATTGTGAACTTGGTCTACAACCAACCCTAGCCAACTAAGAGCATCCACTTGGTCATCATGTCTAGCTTTAGGGAAACGAACCATTTCCTCTTCTAGCTCAGGATACCATTCAGCACCTTTATTAAACTTAACACCACCTGCTTTAAATCTTGCTTGGAAAGACCTAGCACGTGATTGTTTATCTTTAGTAGGAGTCATGGGTCTCAAGCTCATATAAACTTGACGACTGATTTGCTCCCTACGTAGGATAGCACCAATAGCCTTTTCAATAGCACCCTTTTCAGTAACAATACATTGAGGGTCATACTTTCTTTGAACACTAAACATCTCATCAACAATCTCAAGAGCATCCCAGCGGCCCCTGCGAATGTCTATGATGTTCATAATGCCATCACTGTCAATACCACCAATAGCAATAACAGTGTAGTCAGAGCGGTCTCGTGTACTGATAGCAAAGTCAACTGCAGCGTAGTAAACCAGTTTCTTTTCTTTGTGTGTGATTGCGTCAAGCGCATGTTTGGGTATCTCAATAAACTCGTTACGTTTAAAATAAGCTGTAGCTTCATTGATAGGGTAGTTAAGGTACTCTTGTGAGTAGACCTCAGGGATACCCTGTTTAGTCATATCATCACGCTTATCTTTAAAGTACTCTGCAGTGTATCGTGTATCCCATAGGACGTGTTTAAAGTCTTCTGAATGAGCTCTGTATCTAACTGATAACCATTCAACTCTCTTACGATTAGAATAAGTCTTAAGTGGTTCTACAATAGTGTGATCACCATCATAGTCTGGAGGCATTAACTTATTAAGCAAGCTGTCCATGTGCATAACAGTTCCTACAATACGTACAATACCATCTTTAGAACGACAAGGTAATAACGCAGCATAGAACCATTTGTGTAACTTCTCACGTCGATCTTTAGATTGAACCTGTTCATCCCCCTCAAGGTCATCACAGATAATTAAATCAGGACGTTTAGAATTCCACTTCAAACCCCGTACTCGTTGTTCTGCACCACGAACCATAATACGGAACTGATCACCATCTTCAAATTCTACAATGATGTCAGTCTGTGAATCTTTAATAAATCCCTTAACTCCAAATAACTGGATAAGGTCTTCGTTGTTAATCAGCTCTCGTTTGATGTCATTAAGGAACATCTGAGCTTGAGTTTCTGTATCTGATACTAGTACTACAAAACTACGTTCTCGAAAAAGAACTGAAGCGAGTGTGTAGGCGTGGGTTATAGCAGTCGATTTCCCGTGGTTACGAGGTGCCGCTATTGCTACAAGGGGATTCTCGCTACAGCAAAGGTCCCACCATTCAAGGTGGCATTTTGGAGTGGGAGTTGTTCCGTCGTAATCTTTTGCTAAACATGCTCCTGAGAATCCGTGGATCATGTCAGAAGTTATTTTCATTTACTCTTCTTTTGTTTCTCGCCAGGCTTGTGTCCGTTATCTGAACGGTTAGAACTGCGATCTCGAACTCTAGTATTGCTTAGAGCTTTAGATCCACCAGATCGTAACGGCTTCTTGTGATCTACATCCTTACCAGGTTCACCTTTAGCACGAGCTGCTTTGTTACGAGCTGCCCTATCTTTCTTAGCTTCAGGTGAAGCATGGTGATCTTTGTACTCAGCCTTGTAATCTCTTTTGTAATTAGGACTTGATGGCATTACTTAGTCTTTTTAACAGGAGCTTTTTTCTTAGCTACTGGAGCTGAACCACCATCGTCTTCAGAGTAACCAGCACCAGAGTTCTTGTTAGAGCCCTTGATCACTTTCGATGTTGGTTTGCTCTTCGTTGGTGTTGGCTTCTTGCCAGATATTGCTTTCGGATTGGATGAGGTCATTTGTACCATTGCTTTTCTCCTGAGTAATTTCTTTAGCTGCTGCAAACTTCTCAAACTGTGAAGCTAGTAGTCTGAGTCGATCATCAACTGCTACTTGAGTTGTAATGTTGGTTGGTTCACCACGGATCAATTGTCTACGATGAACAAGGTTGTTAAAGAGTGTACCTAGAACTTTAGTATCAACTGGTTTACGAACAAGTTTAGATTTCCTGACATCCCATAGATAGTCACCGTTGTCGAGTCTGTCGACCAGATGTTCAAGGGACTTATCCAGAACACCATTAATGCGACTAGCAAGCTTCTCGTTTTGTTCAACGAATACTTTCTTTTGAATCTCAGCCCACCAAGGCTCATCCTTCCACTCCCTTAAAATTTTAGGAGGGATCCCAGTCATGTCAGAGACTTCATCTACGTTTCCGTACACACAGTACAAAGCACAAGCGTCAGTCTTCTGTTCAAGGTTGTAGTAGTTAGGGTTAGAGAACTTAAAACCTGGACCACGTTTCTTAGATAGGATAATTTCCTGATCATCTAGCTTATAGCCAGTCAGTTTATCTTCACTAGTATTACCTGGTAGTTCGTCTCGAATCATTTTACAAACCTTCACTCTATGTTAAATATTATAACACAAAACTATTGACTTGTCAAGTTAAATATGATAGCAGGTCTTGTTTTGTCGCCTTATTCGGCTCCACTTCGTTTTATTTTCTTTAAGAGTGAACTTACATGATTTATTATTGTCTAATATAATTATTATAATATTATATATATTTATTTATATATTATAATATATATTATTATATTTATATTTATTATATATAATATATTATAATAATATTAATATATATTAATTAATAATAGAGAGAGTGTTCATTACTAATCCGTCTAATGAGTTGAGTCCGAGGTCGTCTTTCCGAGGACCACATTCATAGTTCTAATTCTAACGTAAAGGTACCTAGAAACGATTATCTTATAAAACTAGTACCACAGTATAGGATTAATACTTAACTAGGCCTAGAGACTTGTTCTACAAGTAGACCTATACTCAAATTTCTATATAAAAATAGAAGAGTGCCTAACACCAAAACAAACCCAAGTGAAGTTTCCCCCCTAAGGGGTATAGGTGACAATGGTAATAACCCCATGATATTACCACAATATGTTGTATATTTACCACAGGTGTTGTATTAAAAGAGTGTGTTAAGACCAAGCATAAACAATCAGTCACTTAGCACATATATATCCACTATATTATCCACAGTAAACCACCCCATTTCGTCACGCCCCTGAGGGGCTCACGACCAGGATGATCCTGGACCCATTCAACTGCCAAGTCAAAATCTCTCCCCCGCTTCGTCAAAGACGAACGAAGCTCCTCCAGTCATGGCTGTGTTCAAAGTCAAAAGCTAGGTAGTCTCGACCCTGCTCGACTACACTCGTGATCAATCCCACTCGAAACAAATCACATCTGTGCCTAACGCTTTCTTTCGCACACGATAACCCTGCGTGCTATACGACATCCTGTCGTGCTTGGTAACCCATTGTTCGTCGGGTCTCCCTCCTCATGTACCCACACAGAGACGGCTCTATCGCCTGAACAACCACGCAGCCGACATTATATAAAACCATAATGTGGTCGTCTGCTTGCTAGACACACACACAAAAGCCTTGTGCACGGCCTAAAGCAGGCCTTGACGTAACGAACCTGTAAATGATAGCTGAGCAAAAAGCCCAACATCGCCAGTAGGCGATAATCAGTTGGACTTTATTGCACGCACAAGCAAATTGCATAAAGCTCGCTAAGCATCTCATACGGTGCTAAAGCACCTAGAGCCTGCTAAGCTCTAGTTTATGAATTTGTCATTGACAGAACCGTTCCGTTATAGGCTAATACGGCACAAGCACGAGACTATTGCGTGTGATAATTCATTTAATTTATTAGGAGTTATATCATGATTGATTCAAAAACATTCGGTATTGTTTTATATGTTCTTATGGCTTTCTTTCACTTCTTACTAGCTATTGAACAATTCATTACAGGTTATACATTCGTAGCAATCGTTCAACTGTTAGGCTCTGCCTTCTGGTTTGCTATGATTCACTTCGATCCACAACTTAAAGGAGAATAACATGAACTCATACGATCTATTTAAATACAAAATAGCACAAATCAATGGTCTTATAACAGAACAAGCGTTCGATGACTTATGTGTTGAATTTCTCAAGCTTAATACATCAGAACTCATAGCTCAAGCTTTAGCTAGGAAGTCGAACCCGTCGTGGCGTGCAGTTCGGAATTGCCACAGCTCACTGAAGAACACCAGTCACGCCAACGGTAAATCTGTTGGCATGCCTGTTGCATCGGCAATTCTTGTCGAACATGCCCGCTAGGGGCGTGACGGGATTCGACGTTCCGTCGCTTTTATTTATTTATTTATTAGTTACAATTTAAGGAGTTTCAAATGACAACGCAATCTATCGTAGTAAATGGTCAACAAAAGCAAGTTTCAGCAGGTTTTAACTTTGATACATACAATATGCTTATGAATCAAGCTAATTCAGGCTTACGTTTATTCTTAGCAATCCAACAGCTTGAAGAAGTAGAAAAAGTAATGCGTCGTTTCAACAGTCCATTCTCAGCAGAGATCATTGCAATCGTTGATCAAGCTAAGAAACTACGTGATGACAACAAGAAATACTTAGCATCTCGTCAAGCTAATCAAGAAGCACTTAAGAAAGACAATACAACTTCAGGTGAGATTGATAATGCTCACGTAGAAGGTACTCAACATACAACTTCTGGAGACTATGCAAAAGAAACAGTTTAACAATTTGTAAAGGGAATTAGGCTATCATCTCCAGTCTAGTTCCCTTTTTTTCTTGTTCACAAAGGTCTTAGTTATGTATCTAAAACTTTACAATCCTAATGAACCATCCAAAGTTCTTATTATGGATGAGTTAACTGACTTTCTATTTAATGAAGGTTGGCGTATTTTATCAGAACACAAATGGATTAACGGTGATGAGTATCTACAGCTTGATGAAAACAAACGTCAAGTTAGTATTCGTCAACATGGTTTCTAACTACTATCATCGCCCCCAGCCACTTAGGCTTATAAATTGGGTCAAACTTTTAAGGAATTATTATGTCTTATGATTTACAGTATTTAAACATGGAATCTTTGCAAGAAATGTATGCGTTTAAATTCTATAAAGTGTATCATACATTTCCAAAAGCTGGTAAAATGCAAACAAATAAACAAGCACTTATTTGGCAAATTAAACTATTAAATTTAAAGGAACGTCAAAATGAATCAGCATGATCCAAAGCATTATTATTTTCATCGTCAAGATCCAAATCCATATGGGTATTGGGATGATCCACTTGAACTTAAACCATCACCAAAGGAGGTAATTATCGGAAGCTTAGCTTTAATCTTAGCATTTGTAGCAATTGGAAGTGTATTATTCTTAAATTAAAGAGGACTTTAATATGAAATCGTTTAACATAAAACAGTTGATGGAGATAGATTTTAATATACCGAATCTTCATCCTGACTTTAGATTTGTAGAAGCACAACGTAGGAATTGGGATGGTGCAAACTATACCGTATTTGATTTACAAGTAAAAACATCTCGTGTAGCTAATGGCTTAACAGCTGAAGGATTTAGTGTTCGAGAAGAAGAATGGCTTAGCTTAATTGTCATGAGCAAACGAACAGGTCGTATCGTTGATGACTATCGTCATCTCATGCAAATGGCAGGCTTAGTAACTAAACGTGATTATGATGCAACAACAGGTGCAATTGACGCCTTATATTATTTAAGCAATCCTCCTACATTACGTTTACTTAATGGTAAACTACGTAAAGGTATCTATCGAGAAGTTGCACGTAGAGTTAAATCTCGTATTGTAAAATATAGTACATTTACTGACAAACTTCTTCAAACTGTTATTGAAGAAACTAAACGTTTAAATCCAACGTTTAATAACCAAGACGTAGCAGATTATTTACGTCGTAACTATGGCATTGAAAAGCTTTATGAATGTCATTTAACTAACAAACTATATATGGAAACGTTCTTACGTAGAGATCCGTTTAGTAATGAATATAAATATTATCATTACAAATTAGATCCTAGAGAATTTAATTATACAGCTTACACAAAAGACAATGGTAATAATATTTGGTTACACAACACTGAAATCTGGTATCGTGGTAGAGCTTATCAACGTGATGCATTAGTCATGCAACATTGTCCTGAGTGTGATCAAGATGCTCCTGCTGAGGGCTTTGAAGATGGTGTTTGTTGGCATTGTTTACAAAATCGTTATAAGATTCACAGCTATTCAACCAAAGCTCCTAGCTTACTTAAATTCAAAGCTAAAAATGTAAAACCTAGTACGTTATATCTAGGTATCGAGCTTGAGTATGAAACTCGTGATAAAGATGTAGCTCGTGTTAAAGTTGGTAAACAACTAGCTGGTCATGCTATTATGAAATCTGATGGTTCAATTCGTAATGGCTTTGAGATTGTAACTTGTCCAGCAACACTTGAGATTCATCGTGAAGAGTTCAAGAAGTTCTATGACAATCTTCCTGGTGAATTGTTTGCTGCTTCTAACACTGGCATGCACGTTCATGTAAGTCGTAAGCCATTGAATCTATTTACAATTGGTAAAATGACTGAGTTCGTTAACCGACTTGACAATAAGAATTTCATTGCTTATGTTGCAGGTCGTATTGACAATAGTTATGCTCAACAAGATAAACATCGTACTGTAACTTATCCATTAGTTAATAAACGTGGTGGTGAACGTTACAATGCTTTAAACTTAAATCCAACTGATACAGTTGAGTTCCGTATCTTTAGTACTCCAACTAACTGGGAACAATTTGCATCTCGTCTTGAGTTTTGTCAAGCATTAACTGACTATTGTCAACCAGCTCAATCATCAACAAGTCTCAAGCATATGACTCATCATTCCTCTTTTATTAACTGGCTTAAGTCTCATCACAAAGACTATCCAGAGCTATCAAATCACTTGAAAGGATTTGCATAATGTGTATCGCTATTTATAAACCAGAAGCTAAAATCATTGACAAGGATACATTGCAACGTTGTTACAATACAAATCCTGACGGTGCTGGCTATATGTTCCATAAAAACAATCAGTTATATATTAAGAAAGGTTTCTTTGCATTCGATGATTTCTGGCGTAGTTACAAACGTGATCAAAAGAAAGAATGTGTAATTCATTTTAGGATTAAGACTCATGGTCCAATCAATAAAGATAATTGCCACCCTTATATGGTTAATGATAAGTTCGCATTTGTTCATAATGGTATCATCAGTGGCTATAATGCTGCTGATAAATCTGATACTTGGTTGTTCAATGAAGATGTAATTCAACCGTTCGTTCAGAAGTGGGGTAACCTTGAGCTGTTTCAAGATCCAATTAAGAAACTAATTGAGAATCGTATTGGTTATAGTAAGTTAATTTTCATGGACAATGAAGGCAATACAAAGATTTTCAACGAAGATAAAGGTTACTGGGATGACGGTGTTTGGTATTCAAACGCAGGTTATAAAAAGCCTGCACCAGTTGTTCCAGCTGTTCAATCTAGTTGGAATAATAAGTATTATCCTAAATCGTGGCAATACAAAAAAGAACATATGGTTGTTGGTGAAATCGTTACGTTAAGCTGGGGTCATTATGATCGTGATGCTAAGAAATCTTATGCTCGTAATTCAGTATGGGAAATCGTAGCAGTTAACAAAGACTATTCAGTTGATCTAATGAATGACAATGCTGAGTTTATTTATAACATTAAGTTCAGTGACATTGACTTGTGGGATGATCCAGAACCTGTAGGTCAATGGCAACCTAAAGGAGGTTGGGAATATGCCGACTACTAAGTTTAAAATGGGTGATGAAGTTGTAGTAGTAAAAAGTTTTCCTGATACTTCAGCTTTACATTTTGCTATTGACATGGAGAATTGTATTAATGATGGTAAAATTAAAATAATACGATCTGTTCATAGGATTAGTAATGGAGAATTAGTTTATACTTTAGATAATGGATGGACATGGTTTGAGTATTGCTTAGAGCCTGCCTATGATACTAGTGTACCACACTATAAAGTTATTCGTAAGATAAAATCATTACAAACTATTCGTAAGGAGGCTGGCTATGCCTTTTGAAACAGGTGATGAAGTAGAAATAGTAAGTGGTGAATATTTTTATACAACCATTGGCTCTAAAGGAATTATAAAATCTATAAATAAAGCTCGTAAAACTGCTTCAGTTTCTTTTTATTATTTATCAAGTAATACTTATGGTAGAGAACTAACAAGAGAACATCCTCGTGAGTGGGATATTACTATTGAAGATTTAAAGTTAATAAATGAACCATCTAATATTGATAGAAATAATCCTTACTATAAAGTGTTGCGTAAGATAGAACAGTTACAATGTAAACGAAAGGATAAAGGTTATGCGTTTTAAAGTCTTTCCATATAAGATAGGCTCTCAGTCTGCCAAGGCTTTGGCTCACGGTCTGGGAGTTAAGCGTGTCCGTAATACATATGAACCTAGGAGAAATGATGTTATTATTAATTGGGGTAATAGTCGCTGTGTTAATTATATTAGGACACATCTAGATTTAAATAAGCATGAAGCTATTGCTATTGCAAGTAACAAACTTAAAACGTTTGAAACGTTAAGTGCTGCAGGGTTTACTCATCTACCTATCTGGAGTGCAAGTAGATATGAGATATATAATCTATGGGCAGGATACCCTAATCATAATGTATATTGTCGAACAAGCTTGACAGGTCATTCTGGTTCTGGTATAGTAATAGCTACTAACAGTTATGAGTTAGTTGATGCACCACTGTATACAATTCAAACTAAACATAAACATGAGTTTCGTGTTCATGTGTTCAAAGGAAAGGTTATAGATGTTCAACAAAAGAAACGACGTTTGGATTATACTGGTCCCAGTAGTGGCATTCGTAATCATTCCAATGGTTATATTTATGCTAGGGTAGAGGTTTCTGTTCCTGAGTTACTACTATCATCAGCGGTTTCTGCTGTCAATTTGCTCGGTCTAGATTTCGGTGCGGTTGATGTTGGTTATCGTGAACGAGATGGTAAAATCTTTGTGTTCGAAGTCAATACTGCTCCAGGTCTTGTTGGAACAACTTTTGACAAATATGTCAATACTTTTAAGGAGTATTTAAATGGTCTCTAAAGACGAAGCAATACACAAAGCATTAAAAGTTTTAAATTGTTTAAACAACAACAGAGTATATGAAACTGCATGGGTGAAAGGTGCAATCAATGCGTGTGAAGAAGCACTAGAGCAACCAGCAGAACCAAGATTAGTGTCATACGCACTTGATGGTTCTACTTGCACATTAAACATTGATGGTGAAGAAGTTTATTTTAATCGTGAACAACCAGCG
>Ga0007804_1000048_pt1 | contig 45866 bp, 65 predicted proteins | sample CryBogCBE25Aug07_FD_60367 | JGI IMG/M metagenome (GOLD analysis project Ga0007804, IMG submission 60367) | Freshwater microbial communities from Crystal Bog, Wisconsin, USA - CBE25Aug07 | ecosystem: Environmental > Aquatic > Freshwater > Lake | place: Crystal Bog, Wisconsin, USA | collected... | reverse complement strand
GTGTGCTGGTGTGCTTGATGCTGGTGTGCTGGTGTGCTGGTGTGCTTGATGCTGGTGTGCTTGATGCGTAGGCAAAAAAAAGCCGGCTATGATGCCGGCTTGTTGGTTTGTGGTTAAGGATTATTTAGAATAAGAATACAAACGCTCTAATTGAGCTTTATTTAAAATCATATCTTTGCCAGATATCGAGGCATATTCTACTTCAGACGAAGTATATCCTTTGATGACTTGGTATCCGCCCAGGCTGCGGTTATAAAACAGACTACAGCCATTTTGTATGATTGCTGCTTTGCATTCTTTCTTCTTTTTTAACAAGCTAGTAACTGTTTCCATTTTTCATTCTCCAATTTTATTATTAAAATAAGTTGTCAGCGCTTGACTGACAACTAATGATTTATTACGTTCTTTTTTTAGCAGCTCGATAAGCTCAATCGAGAGAGTAAAGCTCATCGGCTGCTTTTTATCAGCAACCTTAGGTCTGCCTACTTTTTTAAGTGTCATCAGCTTAGTCCCGCACCGGCATGATGATATATATGATATTGTCTTCAGGCCTAAAATAACCGACATCTGCTAACACTCTAAAATACTTAAAACTATCGTTACCCATGTATTTATTTATATCTTTTTGAGCTTCGCCAACAAATTGCCAGTTAAATTGATGCTGGACAACATCATTAATATTATGCTCTTTAATTTTAGTAATAAATTTATCAAAGTTAGGATATACATGATCAATAGGTTCAAATATTTCAATCTGATTTAAACATTGAAGTTCATAACGACCATTTATTTTAAAAATACAAACTTCACTGTTTTCATGTTTTGCGCCAATCTTTTTTAATAGTGCTTTTATAGTATCAACGGGCACAATTATGCTATCGTCAGGAATCTCATTGTAGCAATCACTTATACAACATAGTCGCTGACCGTCGCTACCAACGATAGTGTCTTGTTTTATTAAAATCCCATTCAGATAAAATCTAATGTGTGCTTTTTTAGGTGTTGCGCTTAGCGCTAGTCTTAAATGTTTGATTTTCATGTTTATTTTCTCTTTGGTTTAGTTTATTTTTAAAAATAGTCATTATCAACACAATGTTGATAATATTTAGCATACTCATATTTAACAGTAGCGTTAGTTATGTCATAATCTTTTAACGCTTCTAACGCGTCGCTTGTATCGCCTGTTATTTGACATTCGTGATTCGCCAATTCGTACCAGATTATATCTTTTAATGCATTGTTTTCTAGCTCCCATTTTATTTTAAGAGCGTAGCTATTATTTAATTGTTTTGTTAGCACTAAAGCGTTGTTTTCTGGACAATACAAGCCGCCGCCTAAGCTTTTATATTTTTTACTTGCGTCGCTTGCAAGTGCCCATTGTTTAGCGCTAAATGCAAAAAAAGCGCCATTATCATCTAAGATTTTTGTTTGTTCCGCTGAATTGTTAAAATGTTTCATAGCATCACATATCACCATTATTAGCTAAAGAATACACGTCAACGCCGCCGACGATGATATGATCTAGTACTCTAATATCAAACATATTCGCACAATCTTTAATTTTTTTTGTAATTGTTTTGTCAGCTTGAGAGGACTGACAATTGCCCGAAGGATGATTATGAGCAAAAATTAGAGCGGCTGCATTATAAGCCAAAGCCTTTTTTATGACCTCTCGAGGATATACGCTAGCGCCGTCTATAGTGCCCGTAAAAAGACATTCATGTTTTATAAGCGCGTGCTGATTGTCTAAAAAAAGGCAATGAAATTCTTCGTGCTCTAAGCCCGCTAATTTGATTTTTAGATAGTTTTCGGTATCTTCTGGACTTTTAAAATAATGCTCTTTTTTTATTAGTCTTGACTCTAAAATCAAAAGAGCTTTTTTAATAGTCATATCGTCACTATCTATAGACTTAGCACTATAAATTGATGATTGTTCATTTTTTATTTTATTCATTGTATTCAGGTCTTATATTGTTAGTTAAAATTGGCGGTTTTCACGCCGCCGTCGGTTTGTGTGTTTATTGATTCCAAAGTTTATTGGCGCTTAACCACATGCTATGGCGGCCGCTGCTATGATGTATCTTCACTGACATAATAAACATCATATCATCTTCTTTTAGTAATATTTTATAGGCAGCGCCTTTGTATATAATGATAGTCATGATGTAATCCTTAAAAAGCGTCTCAGATATTGAGGCGATGTAAAGATTATACACGACTTTTAAATAATATCAAAACTTTTAAATAATATTTTTTATGTATATATAAGTGTAGAGCCCAAGCCTATCGCAAGTGTGGTCATACCACCGTAGGTGATGCTGCCGCTGGTCATGCCCAGACCGGTTAACTGCATACTGGTCAGGTTGCCGGTATAGTTGCTACGAATGTTATGTTATAACATCACATCATGGTGAATTAAACGGCGTTTAATTAAAATCCCTTTTGAATGGGCTTTATAGGGCAGGGGAGTGATAAAAAGCCCTGTAGGCCACGGAATACGGGCAATTTAACATAATATACATTATGCGAAGTTTTATGTTATTGTGTATTATCCATTAAAATCAACCTCCCCCCTGCTGTGGTTATTACTCTAAGTCATTGATTTGTATACTGTTTTTAGCCAAGTAGGGGGGGGTAGGCAGCAAACCCTATAAAACAAAGCATCTGACTAAGCCTCCCTATAAAATTTACAAAAAACCAAATTGCCTTTTGTGATACGATACAATCACATAAGCAAAATATACGTGAGTAAAATATGGGAAGACCAACCGGAAGACACCCCGAAGGAGTCTCTAACAAAGACCTAACGCCAAGTCAAAGTAGATTTTGTGAATTAATGATTGCAGGCCACGGATCATGCAGTTCTTATGCTTTAGCGTACGAAATAGAGGTAACAGAGGCCACCAAGTCAAGTTTAGGGCAACGAGGGGGTAGATTACTTAATAATCCTAAGGTAATTGCCCACATGGATAAAATCCGTGCGCCTATGCTTATTAGAATGGGGATGACCTTAGAAAGCCATTTAGACACCCTTGAAATGATTCGCGATAAAGCTATAGCTGCTGGTAATTTTGGAGCGGCTTGCTCAGCGGAAGTTGCTAGGGGTAAAGCTGGGGGGCTTTATATAGAGAGGTCTGAATCAACTATACGCAGTCTTAGTGCTAACATAACCGTACCATTAGATCAGCTTAAAGACGTTGCAGCGGCATTATTAACTAAAATATGAGTAATCATTAATGAGTGAAAGCAAAGTATTTACAGAAAGCGAAACAGCACTGGCGAGAGAGTTTTGCCGACAGGATTTTTATTTTTTTGTAAGGTGGATGTTTTACCACAACAAAAATGTAGAGTGGATAAAGAATAGCCACCACGAAGTTATGGCGAAAGCTATGAACGATGTATTCCATAAAAGGATCACTAGGCTTATTATCAACATTGCGCCTCGGTACGGGAAGTGTATTGACCCTACAGCTAGAGTCATGACAACTAGGGGTATGGTTGAAGCGCAAAATATCCTAGTTGGTGATGATGTTTATACTTATGACGATGGATGGCTTACAACGGAGAAATGTTTAGGAACTGAGTCTGCAAGGAAAAAAAGCTTAAAGATTACTATGCGTAGCGGACGTTCATTAACAATGAGCCATGACCACCCAATGCTTGGTATTAATGGATATACCAATGCAGAGGATTTTATTGTTGGGGATAGAATAAGATGCATTAATACTAATGTTGCAACAGGTAATGAAATAAACGATGACGAATTAGCTTTTATTGCTTTTATGATATTTGAAGGCAATTGTACGGGAAAAAATATTAGATTTTCTGGTGATACTAATCAAGGCACAACTACATTTTTAGATGTATGCTCTAAACTAAATATTGAAGTAAAGCAGTATGAATCATCTAAAAAATATGATTATTGCCTTATGGGCGGACAATCAGGTATAGCCAATCAATTATTGATAAAGTACAACATTGCAGGGTGTTCTGCCCTAAATAAGCGATTACCACAAATATTCTTTACATTATCAATGCGTCAAAAATTACGGTTTATTGACATTATGTTTGCAACTGATGGTTATGTTTGTGTTAAAGCAGGACAATTAGGTGTTACTTTAGCTAATAAGAAGTTAATTGATGATATTCAGCAGTTAATGTCTACTTGTAAAATAATTTCAAGCATATCATTTAAAAAGAACAATCATGCTAATGCTTGGGCGTTGCAGATAGGTCGTGAAGAAGGAATTAAGTTATTACCAAGAATTTCTTTTTATCATAAAAGAGAGAACGCATTAAAGCTTCTTGATAAAAAACCACAAGGATTAATTAATACCTATCCATCATCTATTGTGAAGGGTATTAAAGGGTTTTATGCATGGGCTAAGATAAATAAAGGTCGTCCTGCTAATAAAGCTAATATGACGCAGGAGACATTTGATAAATGCGCCGATAAATTTCCTGAGCTTGAAAAGTACAGAAATATTGAATTTTATTGGGACACTATTAAAAATATTGAAGATGTTGGTGAAACAGACCTAATACATTTAAGTATTAACCGGACACATAACTTTATTGTTGAAGGGCTGGTATCTCATAATACAGAAATGGTCATAGTCATGTTTGCCGCATGGTGCTTAGGCCGATACCCTGATAGTGAATTTATACATGCCTCTTATTCTGCTCAATTAGCTGGCGAGAACTCTTTTAATGTAAAAAACATAGTTACCCACCCTGAATATCAGACCATATTCCCTGATGTAAAGCTTAGGTCGGATAGTAAATCTAAAGATCATTGGAAGACTACTAAAGGTGGTGTGTTCTATTCAACAGGTACAGGTGGAGCATTAACCGGATATGGTGCAGGTAAAGAAAGAGCTGAGTTTGGCGGCTGCGTTTTACTTGATGATTTGCATAAAAGCGACGAGGCACGCTCTGACACCATGCGTAATAATGTTATTGAGTGGTATTGCAATACTTTAGCATCACGGGTAAATAGTACGGATACGCCTATCGTTTTAATCATGCAGAGACTTCATGAAAATGATTTATCTGGATTTTTATTAGATGGCGGGAGCGGTGAGAAATGGGATCACATCAATATCCCTGCAATAAATCCTGATGGAACGGCGCTATGGCCTCATAAGCACACAATTGAAAAGTTGCGTGAAATGGAAATGGCTAATGCCTATAACTTTTCAGGCCAATATCTACAAATGCCCTCCCCTCCTGACGGTGGTTTATTTAGACCTGAACAGCTAAAGATAATGGAGATTTTACCTAATGAACCTATAACATGGGTAAGAGGCTGGGATTTAGCATCATCAACTAATGGCGATTATACAGCGGGTGCTAAACTAGGTAGATTGGCTGATGGTAGATTAGTCATTGCCGATATGGTGCGAATTAAAGTAAATGCGGATGAAAGAGACATAGCTATACAGAATACCGCTGCGTTTGACGGTAGAATGTGCAAAATATCCCTTCCTCAAGATCCGGGGCAAGCTGGTAAAACTCAAATACTCTACTTAACCAGACAACTACAGGGGTATAGGGTTGTTTCAAGCGTGGAGTCTGGAAACAAGATTACTAGAGCAGAGCCTTTTGCAGCTCAGGTAAATATCGGTAATGTTTATATGCTACGTGGCGTATGGAATCAAACCTTAGTAAATGAAATGATAATGTTCCCCAATGGAAAATATGATGACCAAATTGATGCACTATCTCGATGCTTTGAGCAATTACTTACAGGTGGCATGGGCTTTAAGATCAGCAGCGCTGCTTTAGAAAGAGCAGCTATTAACAACAGACGTAGGTTTTAATAATGAATGAAAAAAAATTTATAAGCGCCTTAGCGTTAGACAAAGCATCAAAACGACCAGCAAAGCAGAAATTCAAAGCACCTAAGTTAATGGCGGGTGTTGTTCCAGAAGGTAGACAAGCTGCTGTTACTATGGATGATGCTATGGGAGCTTACACTTATAGTAACAATCTATTTTCTACAAACTTTCAAACCTTCCCCGGCTATCCGTATTTGGCGGCATTGACTACGCGAGCAGAGTTTAGGCAAATATCCACCACCATTGCTAATGAAATGACTCGTGGTTGGATTACTATAACATCAACTAAAGATGGTGATGTAGAATATAACAACAAGATCAAAGAGCTTGAAAAGGCAATGACAGACTTTGATATTCAGCCCACTTTGAATAAAGCCATTCTTAATGAGGGGTTATTTGGTCGTGGACAGATCTATATTGATGTTGATGGTCATAATATGGATGATCCATTGGTGATTAGTCATTTCACCATCAAAAAAGGCTCTGTAGTTGGTTTTAAATCAATAGAGCCTATGTGGACTACGCCAAGTGCATATAATGCGCTTAAGCCTTATAAACCCGATTTTTATAAACCAAGAGCATGGTTTATGCTTGGTGAAGAAACCCACGCTTCAAGATTGCTGACATTTATTACTCGTCCTTTACCGGATATGCTTAAACCGTCCTATAACTTTAGTGGTATGAGCCTATCCCAAATGGCGGAAGCGTATGTAGATAACTGGTTACGCACAAGACAAGCCGTTTCGGATCTTGTTAATAACTTTTCTACCACTGCCCTTGCTACTGACATGAGCCAAACTCTAATGGGCGGTAATGGTTCAGATATTGACGCTAGAGCCGACTTGTTTACAATGTTGCGTTCTAATCGCGGCATGATGCTTATCAATAAGGATACTGAGGAGTTGGTACAATTAAATGTACCGTTGAGTGGCTTAAGTGACCTACAATCTCAGGCATTAGAGCATATTTGTTCTGTTACGCGCATACCAGCCATGATTTATACTGGTATTTCACCTGCTGGGATGAACGCATCATCTGATGGCGAGATTCGTATATTTTACGATTGGATACTATCCCAGCTTGAGGCGCATTATCGAACAGGTATGCAAACCATACTTGAAGTTATTCAACTGCACCTATGGGGCGAAATAGACGGTGATATTGGCTTTAACTTTAATCCATTATGGGAACAAAGCTATACCGAGATGGCAAACGTCCGAAAGATGGACGCTGATACTTCAGCCATATATATAGCCAATGGCGTATTAGATCCATCTGAGGTGCGAGAAAAGCTTGCTCATGATCCAGATTCAGGTTATCAAGGTATTGATCTTACTATTGAGATATTAGACCCTAATGAAGGTATGACTAACCCTAATAATCCATTTGAGGATAACAACCCCGACCCTTTTAAAGAAATACCATTTGACCCTAAAGAAAGCACACAAAAGGGTATATCTAGTCAAGAAGAAATAGATAATGCAGACGCTCAGACCGATCCACGCTAATAGAGGTGCAATAGCTAAATATAGAAGGCAACTAGAGGACATCATTAAAGAGATGTCCGATAGCTATCTATATTGGTTAACAGCAGCTTATAAAAAGAACCCTCCCTCTAATATGGCGGTAGACTTATTACCGTCAAAAACTGCTCAGCAGGAGCTGGATAAGCTGCATGAGCAATGGAAGCATAGGTTTGAGCTAATAGCGTTATATCTTGCGTTATTTCATGTTAAAAAGACAAAAAACATTACAGAAAGAATACTAAAGCAAATATTTGGTGGTGCTGGTATTGAGACTGCTTTTATTAATAGTCGCGCTATGCAAGACGCTATAAGCGCCATTGTTGCTGAAAATGTAAGTCTTATACAGTCTATTCCTGAGCAATATCATACCAAAATAGAAGGTATTGTGATGAGGGGGTATTCTAGCGGCTCTGATTTAGACATTATTAGGCAAGAAATACAAGCCGCCTACCCTATTACTAAACGTAGGGCAACGATCATAACCAACGATCAAATATCTAAAATAAATATGGTGGTGCAAAATATACGCTATACAGAAGCAGGTATTACCCACGCTAAATGGGTACATAGTCATCTTGGTGTCCCTAGGCCGGATCATCTTGCTGCGGATGGTAAAATATACGCCATAGCCGAGGGATGCTTAATTGGCGGTAAATATATTCAACCTGCTCAACTTATAAACTGTAAATGTGTAAGCCGCGCCATAATAAACGCTTGACTTGTGTGAAAATATGTTATAATCAAGATTAATATTACAGGTAAGTGATAATGACAATACTAAAATTAGCGTTTGACAAGTCGGTACGTCACTTAGATGAGAATGGTATGCTGCACGTTGATGAAACTAATATCAGCAAGGCAGTGGTCAATCCTTACATGGGTTATGAGATTCCTAAAAGTGAAGAACTAGGACTTGATCCAGATAAAACCTATTATATGTACAGGGACGCGGACGAATTAGCAAAATCAGCTGATAGCTTCCGTAATTTACCTGTGCTATCTAAACATGTGCCAGTATTCGCAGACGCACCACCAAAAGACCTAATTATAGGGTCTACTGGTTCGGATGTTGAATTTAATCCACCTTATTTGTCAGTATCCCTATCTATATGGGATGAGCAAGCTATAAATCTTATTGAGGCTAACGCTAAAAAAGAATTATCAAGTGCTTATTTATACGATGCAGATATGACTTCCGGTGAGATTAATGGCATAAAGTACGATGGTGTCATGAGGAACATTCGTGGAAATCATGTTGCCGTTGTCGAGTCAGGAAGGGCTGGGCCAGATGTGGTCGTGGCTGATTCTAACCCGTTCTATAAATCTTCATCTAAGGAAAATGACACGATGAGAATGACTAAAAAAGGCAAAGCAAGATTGACGTTGCTAAAAGCCGCTTTACCAAAGATGGCGCAAGATGCAGCTCTGCCAGCTTTAGTAAACGGTAAAACACTTGACGCTAAAAAGATTAAAGACCTTTACTTAGCTTTTGATGATTCAATGGATCCCGAACAATTAGACAACATCATCGATGCTGTATTAGGTGTTGAAGAAATTGATTCAAATCCAGAAGCACAAAACCTAGAGCCAACAGAAGCGGGTGTAGGTGATGAAGAAGGCGTGGAAAGTGAAGGTTCTCCGCATGAAAAATTACATGGCTTTCTAGCTGGTAAAGGGCTAGGCGAAGATGACATTGAAACTGCTAAAGGTTTCTTTCCAAGCACTGATTGTTCAGATAGCGATGAAGTTATTGAAGAATCACCTGAAAGTAAAATGGAAGGTAAACCAGTGGAAGATGAAATCATTGAAGAAGATCAAGATAGTAAAGAATGGGGTAAGCCAGCAATGGATGCCGCATTAAAAGCTCATGAGATTAAGCTTACTGCTAAATTTAAAGAATTGGAACTAGCTAAAGCTGATGTCCGGTCGGTAGTAGGCGATGTTCTGGGTATGGATAGTGCAGAAGATATTTATAAATTCGCGCTTAAATCTAAAAAAATTGCATTTGATGGTGTTAATGAACTTGCTGGTTTAAAAGCCGTATTTAAAGCTTCACTAACGATGGATGCAGTAACTCACAAAACCTTCAGTGGTAAAGTTAAGTCTATGACGGATGCTTTCCCTGGCTTATCACGTTTTTAAGGAATATTCATGGGATTTCAAAGTACAGTAAATAATGCACAACCCGTAGGTTTGCCAGGTGATTTCGCATCTGAAAATCCAGCTCGTCAATTAATTCCACCATTCGGTATTGCTGGTGGTATAGATGCAGCTAATGGTGCTGCTGTAGATACGTTTCTAGCTAATGCAACTGGCGTTGATATTGGTACATTTGCTTGGATTCAAGCAGATGGAACTATTGACAATGTCGGTATTTCAACAAATGCTCCAGATGGTTTTATTCCTCGTTCTCAAGCAGGTTTAATAACTTCTTTTCCAACTGGTATTACACCTTCTACAGATACTTGGTACGGTGTTTCTATCCCCGGCGGCCAACCTGTTACTGTGTTTGAATCAGGTAGCTTTTATGCTAAAGCGACTGTTGCCGGCGCAACTTATGGTCAAAAAGCTTTTGCTAAATCAACTGATGGTTCTATTCAGTTTGCTGCTGCTGGAGCAACTGTTTCAGGTTTTGTTGAAACTATATTCGTATGTCGTGCGACTGTTGCAGTCAACGAAATCACTATTATTTCTGCGGCTTAAGGAGCTTATACATGGATAATTTAGACGTATTAAAAGATTTGATTGGTGTTGTTTATCCAGAAGGCTACGAATTAGCCATGGATTCTGCTGATTACAAAGAAAAAATGATGGCGTTAGATGCACAGACACAAACTGTAACTTATAGTAACAGTGCTATCCCTGCATTTTTAACAACTGTTGTTGATCCTAAAATCATCGAAATTTTAACTACTCCGATGAAAGCAGCAGAAATTGCTGGTTCAGAAGTTAAAAAAGGTAGTTGGGTAGATACAACTTGGTTATTTCCTGTTATTGAATCAACTGGTAACGTATCTGCTTATGGCGACTTTAGTACTACTGGTCGTTCATCTGCAAATGCTAACTGGCCTGAACGTCAGCAACATTTCTATCAAACCGTTACTAAATGGGGCGAGAGAGAATTAGCACGTATGGGTCAAGCTCGTATTGACTGGGCATCACGTTTGAATATTGCATCAGTATTAACGCTGAACAAATTTCAAAACTTGTCTTATTTCTACGGCATTAAAGGCTTGCAAAACTATGGTTTGTTAAATGACCCATCGTTAAGCGCGGCCTTAAGTCCAGGTGTTAAAGCTAACTTTGGCACATCAGGTACTAATGCTTGGTTTACTTCTGCTGGTGCAGTTAACGCGACTGCTTTAGAAGTTTATGCTGATATTCAAGCTGTATTTAAGTTACTTCAAACTCAATCACAGGGTTTAATTGACTTAAGCACTCCAATGACTTTGGCTATGTCGCCATCGTCTGAAGTTGCATTAACGCTGACTACTCAGTACAACGTAAATGTTCAAGATTTATTAGCTAAAAACTTTCCTAACTTAACTGTTAAGACTGCACCTGAATACGCTGGTTCTGCTGGTCAGTTAATGCAGTTGATTGCTGATGAAGTTGAAGGTCAACGTACTATGGAAGTGGCTTTCTCTGAGAAATTAAGAGCGCATCCAGTTATTCTTGATGTGTCTTCTTTCAAACAAAAGAAATCACAAGGTACTTGGGGTGCGATCATATATCGTCCATTCTTAATTTCACAAATGAGCGGCATTTAATACCGTATAATGGTTGGGTAGCTGCAATGGCTACCCTACTTTTCATTAATAAAAGAGAATAAACATGGCTGGAACAATTAAAATTGGTTGTACATTACCACACGGTATAATCCTGCATCATAATGATGTAACCGTTGAAATTGCTGGTGCAAACCAACAAACATCTGAATATTTTAAGCTACTGGGTGATTTTGGTATTACTGATGTAGACGCTGACTTTTGGGCAGCATGGAAAAAAGCAAATTGGTCATTTACTGCTTACATTTCTGGCGCTATCTATGAAGCTAATGATGAAAAAAGTGCTAAAGCAAAAGGTAAAGAACAAGCGACTATTGATACTGGTTTTAAACCTTTAGACCCTAGTTCACATGGCGTAATAGAAGATAAGGGCGAATAATGGCAGTCGTTGCGTTTGATTCATTTGCTTTTACTATAAGATATCCTGAGTTTCAAAGCGTGTCGTCCTTGCAATTATCAGCTTATTTTGTTGATGCAGGCCTGTATTGCGATAATACCGACCAAAGCAGGATAGTGAATCTTACGCAGCGCCAATCCTTATTATGGATGCTTACTGCCCATATCGCTGCCTTAAGTGGATGTGGAGGATATGGGGAAGTAAGGCCTGTAGGTCGTGTAGCTAGTGCAGAGGATGGCTCTACTAAAACAGAGCTTGAATACATAACGATGACTTCCGGTTCTGGCCCGTGGTTTCAGCAAACGCAATATGGCGCGTCATTTTGGCAAGCTACAGCCTCTTTTAGAGGTTTTAGATATAAAGCAAGAGCTACAATACCGTGGTAATTTTGCATCTTGGCGTTAATGATGTTATTTATCCTGCTAGATTTACAGTAAAACGTGGGGAAGTAACTACAGGTCAAGTTGCAGAAAGACTAGAAAAAACCTATGGTATTATGGGATTTTTTGCTGATTCAAATGGTCAATCGATAGCGGATGAAGCTGTGCAAACTTATCTTGACGTATTGTCAGGAAAAGATACTCGCCAATACGGAGAGTCTCTTACAGTAAAGTCTATAAAAAGTAAGTTTACTAATTTTATAGATTCAAAAGCTATGGATGGAAAAACTGCTGGCGTACCAACCAAAGCATCATTATTAGGTAAGTCAAAAAAATTAAAAAGAAGTAGTGGGCCAATACGTCCAAGTTTTAAGGACTCATGGCTTTATGAAGACAACTTTAGGGCATGGATAGATACTAAATGAATATTAAAGGTTTAGCACCTGCTTTAGTAGCTGGATTAGATACCATATCTGCCAGTCAATCAATTACCTTTAATTTATATAGCCAAGTTGTATTGCCTTTAGACGGGTTTGTGTATTGGGTGAGAGCTGATTTATTAGCTGTTATGCCGTCATGCCCTCTTTCTATTTGTGTTAACGGCTCATTGCATTATAGTTCTGAGCAGATACAAAATGAAGATGAGACTGTTGTCATGCAGTCAATATTGTTTACAACAACTAAAGAAATAGCACCATTTAATGAATTAGAATCTACTTTAATTTACTTAGGTAGCTATCAAGATTTAGAGTTTACTTTTAGCTCTAGGACTCTTTTTTACCAGCAGTCTGGGCTATATCACTATAAAGGTGATGCAGTTTACCCTGCAATGAAAACTCAAATTATTAATGATGTTGCTCAATTAGCAGATCAAAGCCAAGTTGTTTCTAATAGCTTGCCTATATGGATGGCACAAAACGCTTTAATGCCTATTTATCCGGCATACATAGCGCCTATAAACCTTACGCCTCCGTATGCCGTTGTGCAAATTGATCCTGATTCTCAGTCTGCATTACAGTATTTTCCGTATTTAGATAAAACATCTAATCATTCTCAATTGATAAAAGAGAAGGTGAAGATCATTATTTATGGTTTACGAAATGATGCAGCTCTTAAGTTTCAAGATTATGTTATAAAAAATAGCTTAAATGATACGTTTGGTATTATAAACATGCCTATTATCAAGGATGAGATTAGGACACAAGCTGAATTAAATATACGCGGAATGAAGAAATCAATCGAATTTGAAATTAGTTATTATCAAGGTGTTTCGCAAAATATAGCAAGACAATTAGTATTAACAGCCATTCCAAATGTTACTTTTATTTAAACTAAAAAGGATCAATAATGAGCAATAACATTGTCAATGTTGTCGTTAATGTTTTACCAGCGGCAATACCAAATATATTACAAGCTACCGGAGCAATTATTTCTCAAGGTAGTACAACATTAACTCCAGCTGTAACAGCATTACCAGCAGCATTAGGCAGCGCACCTGTAGTAGGAAATACACTTTTCCTATCTCAGGCTAGTGATTTAACTGCCTATTTAACTGGAGCGCAAACACTAAATACATTAACATGGACAACTGGAATAGTAACGGCTACCGATTCTACCGGTCATGGTTATCCAACAGGTCAGTCTATTAGCTTAACTATAGCTGGTAATACGGCTACAGGCTATAATGGTACGTTTATTTGTACCATTACTAGCGCCACACAGTTTACTTATGCTGTTGCCACTAATCCAGGTACTTCTGGAGGCACTACAGTAGTAACTGATGCTGATGTTGCATCATTAGTAAATAAAGTATCTGCATATTTTACGCAATCATCAAATGGCGTAGGTATTTATGTTATTGAACTTGGTGTTGGTGATAGCGCTCATGGTGTTACGGCTTTAACAAGTTTCTTAGTCGCAAATCCTTTAGTATTTTATATTTTGGTTTGTCCGTATTCATGGTCAAGCGATGTTACTTTTCTTACATTAATAAATTCATATTCAAATAATAAAAGTATGACTTACTTTTATTTTGATGTCGGGTCAGCTAGTTATACAACATATAAAGGATTGAAGTCAGCAGTAGTCTGTGCATTATCGCCATTGGCTCCGTCAACCGAAAAAATGGCTGCTGCATTATCTGCCATTGTGCTTAATTATGCCCCATCAATGGTTAATAAAGTGCCACAGGCAGCCTATACGTTCTTATTTGGCTTAACTAAATGGCCTGTAAATAATACGAATATCCCTAGTTTAATTGCTGACTATGTTAACTTTGCTTCATCAGGCGCAGAAGGTGGATTATCAAATACCATTTTAAAAATGGGCGTTTATTCTGATGGATCACAGCTAAACCATTGGTATGCAATTGACTGGTGTAATATCCAAGTTCATCAGGGTTTGGCTAATACAATTATCTTAGGTTCTAATAATACAATTAATCCTTTGTATTACAACCAACAGGGTATAGCAGTATTGACCGCTACTGCCCAAACAATCATTAATCAAGCTGTTGCATTTGGTCTAATCGGTGGCGCACCATTGGTTGTTGGTATTCCTTATTTAACATATACCGCAACTAATCCTAATGATTACGGTAATGGTATTTACAATGGTTTATATGTAACTGTTTCTACCCAACAAGGTTTCCAAACAATTACATTTAACTTAACAATTAGCAATTTAGCACCTTAAGGAATAATCATGGCTGGTAATCCACAAGTAGCACAAGGTACTTTAAACAAAGTACGGTCTAGCGTTATCGTAACTGGCGATAACACGCTAAACGTAACAGCGCCATTCTTAGGTAGAAATATGGTTAGTGTTGCCTTCCAAGGTGATGCTTCTGCTTATATTCAAACAGCATCGGGCGCAGTGCCGTCACCTGAACCTTATCTGGTAGCAACAATTACTATTGATGTTCTCAAGACTACAGGTACATTAGGCTTATGGCGCACACAGCTAGAGAACGCTAGTTTCATTGGTGATATTAGAGTAGTGAGTGATACAGTCGCATTAAGCGATTATACCTTTACTAACTGCACTATTATTAGCATTGGTGACTTACCTTTTGATGGATCTACGGCAGAGGCTCGTATTACCATTAATGGTATTTATTATGTAAATAGCAGCCTTTGGTCGTTATAAGGTTATAAAAAGTTTTACGGCTAGGTCTGCAAACCGAAAAGATGCCCACTCATTCTGCCGTAAATTATTTAGTGGGCTTTATTATTAGTGGATAATATGAGAATTAATAAAAGTTTAAACTTAGTCTTACCAGTTGAAATTGATGGCGTAGACTGCTGGATACATTCAACTCCAATTAGCTTAGACGTATTTGAAAAATACTTTGAGCCGATGAGCTTAGCCTTATCAACCATGTATGCTCAAGGTAATCATATAGCAGCGCCTAAAATAGCGGCTATGATGCTTAAGAAAGTAGCTAAACGACTTGGGGAATGGGAAGGTGCAGACGGTGTACAAAACGGTCTTATAAACGAAATTAAGCGCCTTACTAATTTAGTCATCCCTGGCATTAATGGTTGGGAAACATTGCCTTATTATGTCGCGGTACAACAAAACAGACTTACTGCTGATGACATATCTGAAATAGAAAGTATTGTAATTTTTTTTATCTTAGCCTCGTCCGTGCATGGCAAGAAGGGATTACCATTGGTGATGCCCCTTTTAGAGCGCTGGGGTGCGCAGGAAGAATACTTGACCTCTACGGAGTTCGCAGCTTCATTGCCGACATTGATAAAAGTAGAAACTTCCACAAAAGTGGAGAGCATTTAGTATCATATATTCTTGATTGGCTTTCTGATGAGGGCTTTCAAGAATATTTTAATAAGTACGATATAAGTTATGGCTCTGCCCAAGAATTTAGAGAGCGGTATTTACTAAAAGAATTAAGAAATAGGATGTTTTAAGATGGCTTTGAAAAGTATTGTTGAAATTCAAGTTGATGACACCAAATTTCAAGAATGGTTAAAACAAACTAGAACTATCACGCTGGAGGTTGAGGGCGGTGCTGGCGATATTAATGCTCCACATTCTTCAAAAAACCCCACTTCCCCTTCCGCGCCAAATAAAGTAGTTCCAGGGACTATCTATACACCGAGAGAAGTCAAGGAACAAAAAAGAAAAGAGAAAGATTTCCAAAAAAATCAAACTAAATTTTGGAAAGAAGTTGGAACAGAGGGACTTTCTTTTTCTAAGGCATTAGCATCATCAATAAAAAGTTTAGGTAAATGGACGGCAGGCTTAAGCCTTGTTGGGGCATACGCTGGCGCTAAACTAGGGCAATCAGTTGCTGGTGCAGCGTATAAGTCCAGAGGCTTAGGCGTATCATCAGGGGAACTAAAATCTTTAAGTATTAATTATTCAGCGTTAACGGATGATATCGGAACATCTCTTTCTAAGATTCAAGAGGCACAATTTGATCTTAGCAAACAATGGACTCTTAATCAAGTTGCTAATAGAGGTGGTGTAGATTTTACAGGTAAAAACCCTGCTGAAATATTTGCAGCAATGGCCCCGCTATTTAAACAATATGTAGAAGCTAACCCAACATTAAATGAATCAACTCTAGCCGCATCAGGATGGGGTCAATTTAAGGATATGAGTGATGTTGCCAGAACTAGGCAAATCACTAAAGAATCTATCGATTTAATGACTCAGCATAATGAAGCTGATAAAGTAAATCTTGATTTAAATTACCGGATGACAGATTCCTATATTCAAACAGTTAATACGCTAAGTAGAGCTGGTGAAGAAATAGAAAACTCATTTATAAAAGGGTTAGTAGATGCCAATATGCCTATCAGGGAGCTAACCGAATCTGTATCAGCAACCGTTAAAACATTTGTTGGCTCAGATGGATTTAAAGAATTAGTAAAATCAGCATCTGTAAATATAAAGGAATTTGCTGATTACTTAACTACTGATAAATTTAAAGAAGACATAAAAACATTCACTGACTTTATTGGTGATGTTGCCAAAATTGTTAGAGTGGGTGCGCATCCTATCGATGCTTTAACTGGTGGTGTTGATGCTTTATTCACTACTGGATACCCAGCAGATATGGGTGATAAAAGAAGAAAAGAACAAGATGAAAAATCTAAATCAGAAAGAGAAGCAAGATTAGCATCATTTCAAAATGATACTGCCTCTAAAAAATCACCATCAGATGTTGAAAGAGCTAGAGCTACTTTATCTTTATATTTAAAAGATAAAGACTTATCAAAAACTGGGCTTACAAGAAGCGATATTATGGCATTGGCTGAAACTGAAAACGCTCAGTTTGATCCATATTTAAAAAATATACCCAAGCCCGGAGAAAAACAAACAAGCGCATTAGGATTATTTCAATCCACTAAAGGTGTGTATTCTGACATATATGGTGCTGACTGGGAAAGATATAGAGAAAAAAATGACGTTGCGACACAAACTGATACAGCTATAAAGTATTGGGAATTAATAAATAAACAGCTAACAACTGGCATGGGTAAAAAACCATCGGCTGGTGATATAGCATCGGCTCATCATGAAGGTGCTGCTGCTTATTTAAGTGAATTACAAGGGAATCGCAATGAAACACAAGGACTTGCTACTTTTAGAGCTAATTATAAAAAATTTGGCGGAAATATCAATAGAGCGTCTAATAACACAACAGTAACGGTTAATAATAATTCAAGTGCTGATGTTAGCCTTCAAGCTAATAAACTAAACGGAGGTAATTAAGCGTATGAGCTTTGGAGATATAGGTAGAGGTATATGGCGTACTGGTTTTGAAGGATCACCAGTAATTTTAACACGCGGTATAGCTGCACAATGGACTTATACAGGCGGAATGATCCCCATCGTGTTAATAACGGAAGCGGCTAATTTATTAGGCGATCTTATCAACTTAACATTGCCTACAGTTGACCAAATGTTTGCCCATTGGCAAGTGTTGCCAGGTACGCAATTAATGCGTAATGATATCGGCTCTTATCCGTTTGCTAGTCAATCAGTTGCCGCCAATGCTATCGTAAAAAATCCATTAACCATTTCGATGGTGATGCACTGCCCCGTGCAAAACCCCGGTGGTTTCTTAGTAAAGCTTGCTACAATAGCAGCATTAAAAATGACTTTAGATTATCATAATCAAAATGGTGGGACTTACACAGTTGCTACACCAAGTTACATTTATACAGATTGTGTGTTGGTGGGCATAACGGACGTTTCAGGTGGTGAGTCTGAGCAGGTTCAAACATCATGGCAGTTTGATTTTGTACAACCGTTAATTGTAGCCCCAAGCGATAGAGTAATGAGCAAACTTATGAATAAGCTATCAAATGGAACAGAGATTACTGGTGATCCGTCATGGTCTGGATTTTTAGAAAGTAATTCTTCATTAAGCTCATTTTCTGGATTTGTTGCAAATATCCCTACAGCAGTGAGTAATTTATTCTAATGATGACTTATCAGTTTACGCCTAACTCAGTCAATAACTTTCAATTTCAACCTATGCTAGATGGCTCTAGCTATGTTGTTATGTTGACATGGAATGTATTTGGACAAAGATATTACGTAAATATCTACGACCAATCATTTGGCCTAATTGTATGTTTGCCACTAATCGGGTCACCAATTGATAAAAATATAAGCATGACGGCTGGGTACTTTACATCTCAGTTAATATATCGCCCAGATCTGCAACAATTTCAAGTAATATGAGATTTTATTATGTATTTATTCAAGATCAATACGGCAATCCTGTTAAAACATTTAGCAGTGCAAAAGCTGATGGAACACCTGATACTGGCGCGTTAACTTTTGAGATAGATGCTACATTAACGCAACAAGCGTTATCAACCGATAAAGCCACGCTCACGTTATGGGGAATAGCCCCCGACCATTCTACTTATAGAAATTGGGCTAATCCAATTACCCCTTATACTATCAGTGTTTATGGCGGTATGTTAAAAGGACTTCCGCTAGCTAATCCTATGCAACAAGGTCTATTATTGCAAGGTGCAATATTCCAGTGTTATACCAACTGGATAGGTACTGCAATGACTCTTAGCTTCGTTATAGGGTCTGATACAGGACTAATTGCTAATCCTAAATGCTTTTATACTACATGGTATAAACAACAGAAATTAAGTGATTTTTTAAATGCCACATTAACCGCATCAAAAATAAAAAAGTTTACAGTTGATTCATTAGATAAAGATATTGTCCCGAATGAATCAAAAACATTTAGGAGCAATGGCCTACATAATTTCATGGCGGATTTACAATCACAAACATTTATAGCTATAAATGGAGTTGAGCCTAGAGATAATATGTCTTATACGTATAATGGCATAACTTCTTTTTATAGAAATGATCTTTTGTGGATAACAGATCATGCCACCGAGCCAAAAAACAAAACCGGAACACCCAAGAAAATAGAATTTAGTGATTTAATAGGGCAGCCTGCATGGGTAGGGCCAGTTACCATACAATTGTATTTGGTCATGCGAGGGGACTTGTCAGTATTGGATATTCTGACATTACCAGAAACGCCAGTTACTACATCAGCAGCGGCATTATCTCAATACAACCAAATTGACAGAAATGGAGCAGCCTTTCAAGGTGAATTTTATATAACTGAGCTGCGTCATACAGGCAATTCAAGAAGCTCTAATGCTTTGGATTGGATGACAATAATAACGGTAACGCCGATAATGAAAGCTCAAGTCACACCAACAGTAACTATTGAGGCATTAATACAATAAAATGATAGATTACTCAAAAAGATTTCCGTTATCAACAACATTAACTAAATTTACAAACACTCAAATATCCAATGCTTTAGAAGGATTGGGTGATTGTTATCCTTGCACAGTAACTAATGTGCAATTAGCCCCAGATGGTGTTAATGTTGTACCGATAGTTACTGTTAAGTTTGAAGTTGTAACTGATTATCCATTGCCAGAAGTAACTATTCCGGTAATAGGTTCTGAATATATTAGAGTACCTATCAGAGTTGGGTGTCAAGGGCTAGCTATACCAGCTACGGCAATGATTGGTAATATAACAGGACTAGGATCAACCTTTTCAGGATTAACCACGCCCGCAAGCTTAGAGGCGCTTACATTTGTACCTATAGGCAATGCTGTTAACTGGCCTGTAATTGATCCAAACACCTTAAGACTTTATTCAGTTGCGACAGGTGCTATAGTTAGCATTACGCCCACTGATGTTGTAATAACAACAGGATCAACTATTATGGACATATCACCTGCTGGCGTTGCGATTACAGGTAATGTGACTATCACAGGCAACATAACGACCACAGGGACTTTAACAAACAATGGTCATGCAGTCGGATCTACACATAAACATTCTGGTGTAACAGCTGGCTTAGTAAATACAGGAGTGCCAACATGAGAACTTATGGCAGATCATATGATGTAGTAGACAATACTTATACTTGGGTTGAAGTAAACACTGATGCTAATGGATTTAATGATGCCGTTTATGTGACAACATTAATTCAATGTTTAAAACTCAACTTAGGTGAGTCACCGTTCAATGGTAATTATGGTATTCCTGCACAACAATCTGTAGTTACGCAATTGTTTCCAGACATGTATGTTATGCAAATACAACAACAATTTGCACCACATTTCGCATCCATAGTTATTGCTAAAGTGCCTAATATGGTAGCGCCATATTATAATATAAACATTTTGACTCATTCAGGGTCTACTATTTCAAGAAAGGTTGCCGTATGACATTACCCACAATACTGACACCACAAGGCTTACAGCCACAAAAACCAACTGATTTATTAGCTCAGCTTATTGCATTAGTATCATCAACCGTACCTGGCTACACTGCTAATTTACCTGGATCATTGATAGATGACATTAGTGGAACTGATGTTGGCGCAATGATTTTAATTGATAATGCTAGGGTTGAACTTGTCAATTCCCTAACGCCCTATGGTGCTAATGAATTTATTTTAAATCAGTTAGGTCAAATATATGGTGTGCAGCTTGGCGCAACTACTAACACAAGCGTTTATGTTGTGTTTACAGGCTCAATAGGCTACATAATCCCTACAGGCTTTACTGTATCAGACGGAAATTATCAATATACAGTTGTTGATGGTGGGGTTATCCCTGCTGGTGGCACTACTACACCATTATATTGCTTAGCTACTCAAACAGGCTCATGGTCTATTCCTGCTGGGACAGTAACTACGATAAACACATCAGTGCCTAGTGGCTATATTCTAAGTTGTACAAATACTACCGCAGGAACGCCAAGCTCAGGCGTTCAGACAGTTGATAGCTATAGGGCGCAAGTGCTTAACGCTGGATTAGTTATGTCTACGGGCATGGCAACTATGCTGACAGCTCAATTATCAAGTATTAATGGTGTAAATCCTCTTAATATCGCCATTCAACAGCAAACAGGCGGTGCATGGAAAGTTATTGTTGGTGGAGGTGATCCGTACACAGTATCTTATGCTATTTATAAAGCATTGGGTGCAAGTATAGGATTATTGGTTGGATCAACTATGACAGTGACTAGCATAACTAACGCTACAGTAGGACTTGCAACAACATCACTCAATCACGGACTTGGCGCAAATGGTGCAGTAGTATCATTATTTGGCGGTAATAATATACAAATTAATGGCGTAACAGGGATGACGGGCATTAATGGCGTTAACTTAACCATTACCATCGTTTCACAAAATTCGTTCACCATAGGCATCAACACAACGTCTCTTGGTACATACGTAGCTAATAGTGGTACATTAACGCCAAATCCAAGAAATCAAAATATAAACATTATAGACGGTTCAAATACGTATAGTATTAAATATGTATTGCCACCTCAGCAAGTGGTTATTATAAGCCTTGTGTGGAATGTATATGGAGCATCCAATTTAATATCAGCATCAGCTGTTAGTCAGCTTGGTTCTCCAGCAATATCGGTTTATATAAACAGTATTCCGCTAGGGCAGCCTATAAATTTATTTGCAGCTCAAGAAGCATTTGTGGCTAGCATATCTAGCTTAGTCCCTGCAAACCTTATTGATAAAATGTTATTTACGGTAACTATTAATGGAGTAGTTAGCACGCCATTATCAGGGACTCAAGCTATAGTCGGTGATGTTGAAAGTTATTTTTATACTACACCATCGGCAATCACTATAACTCAGGGTTAATTAAATGATTAGCAACACTATCCCTAGCTATCTGTATGATGAATATAGTGATGATGTAACTTTACAAGCTTTTGTATCAGCTTATAACACCATGACACAACAATATGTGGATTGGTTTGTTAATGCTAATTTACCTGTATACACGGGGTTATCTAGTCAGTTATTAGATTGGGTAGGCTTAGGATTGTATGGTGTAGCTAGACCAACATTACAACCTGGATTAACAAGCTGGATTGGCGAATTTAACACAGTAGCCTTTAATACTGGGCTAGCTTATAACTCATTGCAAAAACCTTTAGCAACATTAGCTAATGATGATATTTACCAAAGGGTAATTACATGGCAATATTATAAAGGCGATGGACAAGTTTTTAATTTTGATTGGCTAAAGCGCAGAATAATCAGATTTTTGTATGGTATAAACGGAAATGATGTAGAAATAGCCTCATTATGGGGTATTGACATAACTGTAATAACTAATGCAATTACTATAAATATTAATACTGCTCAGCTTTATAATTCAAAAATTAATTCATTAGGGCTAATTACTTACGGGGTTGGATTTTATAATATTCAATCTGCATCACTAGGTAATCCTGCAATAGCTAGTTCAGCAATTGGATCAGACTATCAAGCACCGGAAACAACTGTTTCAACAGTTCCGCTAGACCCATCTGTTCTTGTAGCAGCTAACATATTTAAAAATTCAATAGCTACTCCAGTGCTACCATTACCGTTTCAGTTTACTTATGCTGTAAATATAATCTAATGCTATACTACATTAATATCTAAGGGGACATTATGTCAGAAGTTTTCGCTAATAATGCTATATCAAAATTAGCCACATCAATTATAAGTAGTGCTACAACTGTTACATTGACATCTGGCACAGGTGTATTATTCCCTGCTGTCACCACAGCATCAGGTAATTTTTTTAGACTAACATTAACTAGTTCTACAGCAGTCACTTCTAGCGGTTTACCTGTTAATGAAATTGTATTCTGTACAAATAGATCAACCGATATTCTTACTATTACCAGAGCGCAAGAAGGTACTGCTGCAGTAGGCTTTTCAGCTGGAGATATCGCAGCCAATGAAATAACAGCAGGAATGATGGTCAATATTTATAGCCCTGCTGCCGATCAAGACAATGCTGTTAGATATGCTTTAGATACTGGTATTGCTAATGCTTATGCAATAGCACTTAATCCAAGTATGCCGACTAGCCAGTTAGGTGACTTTGTTATGTTCAAAGCTGCGCATGCTAATACAGGAGCATCTACAATAACTATTAATAGTGGGACTCAATACGCCATAGTTAGCCAAAGTGGTAATGCTTTTACGGGTGGAGAAATACAAATTAACGGTATTATTGGGGCTGTTTTTAATGGTACTGGATACAATATTGTCTACTCAACTAATGAAGCAACTGAAAACTTTAAGGCTATTACCACAGCTGGTTTTGCGTCAACTGGGACAACTACGTGTCCAACAAGGACAACAGGTGATGCAACTACAAATGCAGCTACAACAGCCTTTGTAGCTAATTCATCAGCAATTACTAAAACATCAACGGTTACTTCTGATGGTATAACAATATATACGTACTCTCAAAAAATGCCTAGTGGCATGATAATGAAAGGCGGTATTATTGATTCAGCGGCAACCTCTGGAACTATAACTTTTGCGTCTCCTTTCCCAACGGCTGTTATGTCAATAAGCACTTCTAACGTATCTCGACCTGGGAATATTGGTGTTGCTGGTGGTATAATTGTGGATGCAGTCCTTGACACTACCTCAGCAATGCAATGGACTAGCTACATTGCTCAAACAAATGCATTAACAGCCCCTGGATTGTTTTCTTGGTCTGCAATAGGATACTAAAATGCCAATACTAGCCGATAGAATAAAAGAAATAACAATAACCACAGGTACAGGAACTATTGCCTTAGGTGGTGCGGTAACTGATTTTAGATCATTTAATTCAGTAGTGTCTAATGGCGTAACAGTCAGATATGTTATTGATGATTATGCAGGTAACTGGGAAATAGGAAATGGAGTTGTTGGCACAAATACGTTAACTAGATCAGTCTTAGAATCAAGCAATGCAAATGCTTTAGTAAGTTTTGCTGCTGGTAATAAGTATGTGTATATAGCAGCTATTTCTGTTGATTATCTGCCAGACCAAACAGCTAATGCGGGAAAAATATTAACCACAGACGGAACTACGCCTAGCTTTTCCACAGTTAATTCATTACTTAGCACCGTAACTGTTTCTTTAGGAGGAACAGGACTTGTAACAATCCCAGCAGGGTATATTCCTTATGGTAATGGAGTTTCTGCATTAAATTATAGTAGTAATTTATATTTTAGTGGTACGGCTCTTGGTATTGGTACAACAAATACTAGTGGCGGTATGGTTACGGTAAATGGAGATATATCATCAAAAGGATTAGTAATAACAGGTCAATCATTTACAACTACAAGCAATGTAGGTATGTCCCTTTGGTATGACAGCACGGGTGGAACTAGCGTTATTAATAGTTATAATGGCGTTGGATTTTCACCATTGCCTTTAAGATTTCAGGCTAATTTATATAACTTTACTAACAGCTCTAGTATTAGCACAGTGGTTATAGATGATATTGGAAATACTTTTTTAACTGTCGGTAATCTTTGGCAAAAAGCACCGTCCCACACAAGTATATCAACAACAACTACATTAACCATTGCTCAAATACAAACAAATATTATTAATACAACTGGGTCTGCTTATACTGTAACTATGCCAACAGGTACGGATATTGATGCAGGATTCCCAATTACCACAATAACTAATGTTGGATTTGATTTTCATGTTATAAATACTGCATCTGGAACTATTACAATCGCTATAAATACAGGCGTAACATCATTAGGCTCATTAACTATACTCACAGGTATATCAGCTAATTTTAGATTGAGACGAACAGCCGCTAACACTTACATTTTATATAGGATTTAACAATGGCAACATACAATAAATACACCAATGCAGTAAAACCAATGCTTGAAGGCAATAACGCTGCAACAGATAACTGGAAAATAGCTTTAGCGGCTACGGTCAACGCTGCTGATACGGCTTTTGTAGTCGGCACATCTGATCTTGCAACTGCTGGTGGTTATACCGCTGGTGGTAATGCAGCTACTCTTGTGTCAGCAGTTGATACAGCAGGAACTTATAAACTTATCCTTAACTCACCTGCAGCCTGGACAGCAACGGGCTCTGGCTTTACATTCCGATATGTAATTATCTATGATGCCACCACATTAATACCAGTGGGCTATTGGGATTATGCCATCTCGGTAGTGATGTCTGGCACTAATGGCGATACTTTCACCGTGACGCTAGATGCAACTAATGGCGTTTTTCAAGTAGCTTAAGGATTAATAATAATGGCACAATTAGTAGTAGGCGATAGAACTCAGGAAACTTGCACCACAACAGGAACAGGTACACTAACCTTGCTGGGGGCGGTGACTCAGTTTCAATCGTTTGCTGCTGTTGGCGTGTCAACTGGTAATACAATATCGTATTCAACTGAATACAATATTGCAGATCAATCTGGCGTAAACTGGGAAACTGGGATTGGAACTTATACCACATCAGGCAGCACTTTAAGTAGAACTACTGTATTATCCAGCTCTAATGCTGGCGCATTGGTAAACTTTGGTGCTGGTACTAAAAATGTCTTTATCACCTATTCTGCCGTAACATCAGTTTCAGGTGGAGGTGGTGGCACATACCCAACAATCAAACCTAGTTTAAACCTAGACTTCGCCAACTCAAATACAATCGATCCACGTATTACCTTCTTACGATCCACAACAGCGACTTACTATGATGGCAAAACCACTGCTATGGCTGAGCAGAATTTGTTGTTGCAATCTAATATCTTTTCTAATGCTGCATGGGTAGCAACAAATGGAACTGTTGCTTCTGGAGTAACTGATCCTGCCGGAACTACAACTGCATTTAGTTTTACTGCAACAGGTGTAGCTACGCTTTACCAAACATTAACCACGACAGCCACTCCTTATACTCTAAGTTTCTATATCCAACGAGTAACAGGCACAGGTGCAGTTAATTTAACGCTAGATGGTACAACACTTACCCCACAAACTATTACAGGCTCGTGGGCCAGATATCAGGTCACAGCTACGCCAACTGCGGCTAGTCATACTATTGGATTACAGTTGGCGATATCTGGCGATGTGGTTAATATCTTTAGTTCACAGTTAGAAAACAGAAGCAGCATGACTGCTGTTAATATCACAACCACAGCAGCCATAACCAACTACATACCAGTGCTAGTGACTGCACCTGCTGGTGTGCCAAGATTGGACTACAATCCTGTGACGGGTCAGGCATTAGGTTTGTTGATTGAGGAGCAGAGGACTAATTTACTGACTTATAGTGCTACGTTTTCTAATGCAGCATGGACATTAACCAATGCCACATTAACAGCGGCAGCGACTATTGCCCCAGATGGTACGCAGACTGCGTTTAACTTGGCAAGTAATACAACAACAGGATTACAAGCGATTGCTCAAACAGTTACCAAAGCAGCATCAGCTATTGCTTATACATCAACAATTTATTTTAAAGCTAATCAATATACTTATTCATGGTTACAAATATCTGATGGTGCTGGCAATGGCGCTATTGTATATTTTAATCTAACCACTGGGGCTATTTCTACCGCTGTTGCTGGTATTGGCACTGCGTTTACTGCTTTGTCTGCAACTGCGCCTACATCAATAGGAAATGGCTGGTATAGATGCAATATCACAGGCACAAGCAACACAGCTACAAGTTTAGTTACTCAGTTTGGTAGTTCAACAAATGGTACGAGCAACTCGGTTGTTGGCAATGGATATAATGGAGTGTATGTATGGGGCGCACAAGTAGAAGCAGGCTCTCTCGCAACATCCTACGTCCCCACAACCTCAGCGCAAGTCACTCGTAATGCTGACCAAGCGAGTATGACTGGGACTAACTTTAGTTCTTGGTATAATCAGAGTCAGGGGAGTTTGTATTATGAAGGTGAGTTAACTGGGAATAACTACATTTCTGTGTGGAGAATAAATGCTTCTGTATCAGGACCATCAGATAATATTCAGGGCTATATAAGTAATAATAAACTGATCTATCAGATTTCGGTAGGAGGTTCTTCTTTTCAGAGTTCATCACAAACATTATCTGGGGTAGCTAAAACTGCATCAACGTTTGGGTCAACATTGTACGGGTTTGTTTGCAACGGTTTACCCATTAGCATTGTCAATCCTGCTTTAGCCTTGACCCCTATGGTAAATCTTACGATAGGCGCAGCTTATCAACCTATTGGTACGATGATAGGTCACATCCGCAAACTATCCTACTATCCACAAGCACTAACTTCTGCAAACCTAGTTGCGCTTACATCATAAGGACATAAAATGATTATCTACCTAAACTCAACAGATCAAGCGGCACAAGATGCAGCCTTAGTAGCGGCTGAGGTTTGTCAGATTATACAAGATGAAGATGGCGTTGATATGGTTGTCCCTAAACAAGGTTATACAGTGGACACTATAGGTATTATCTACAATACAACTGACCCATTAAACCCTATCCCAACAGTCGGCTGGTTTGCTAATATTATGGGCGAGTTTACACCTGAACAATTAGCTATATTACAACCTACCGCTGTGCCTAATAACCCCGTAAGAATGTTTGCTGGAGCTGGTAAATGAGTACACTAATAGGGACAGGCTCAGATCAAGTTCCTGTAAATGGGATGCTGGGTAAAGCTGCGTTCTTAGATCAAGATGTGCCAGTATCAGGTGCATTAAAGACTATTCAAACAGCCCCAACTATAGCCAGTGCCACAACTATTGCCCCAACTACTTTGATTAGCTTTGTGTCAGGAGTAGTTGCCGTAGTTACCATTACTCCACCAACTAATATATTAGTAACTGGCGGACAAATTACGCTTATTCCAACAGGGATTTTTACAACTACAACGGCAGGTAATATTGCCTTAGCTAGCACAGCGGTGGTCGGTAAAGCATTGATGATGACTTACGATGCCACTACTACTAAATGGTATCCTAGTTACTAATGTTTGGTAATAGTGCTTTTGGGGTATATCCATTCTCTACAGTAAAAACTGTAGTTGGAACATATAGGAGTTTGTTCGCCACTAATGGTGTCTACACTGTAAATGGTAATAACGCTAATTTAATACCCTTACACCATTATTCATTATCAGGTAATGCAGGCGGTTATGTTGTAACAGGTGCATCCGCTAATTTAGCTTATCTTAGTAATTATACATTAGTCTGTACAAGTGGCAGTTATGCCATTACAGGTAAAATTGCATTATTACATTTAGCAAAAACCTTTCCTGCGGATACTGGCACATATAGTATTTATGGCGGATCAGCAACCTTTAGAATAGATCATAAATTAACTTGTATTAATGGCGCGTATGTTATTACGGGTAAGCCCTCTACTTTAATTCACACTAACCGTTATAGACTAATTTGTAATAATGGTAGTTATGCTATAACAGGACGAAATGCTAATTTACTTTTAAATAAGAAATTAGCATTAGGTAATGGTACTTATACTGTTGCTGGAACATCTGCTAATTTACTGTATCAAATAGGTGTTGATTTTAATTTTGTATCAACATCAATGCCTGAACTTATTTTAAATATAACTGATAACTATGATATTATGATGGTATCTAGCGCAATTACTTCTGATTAACTATGGTGGCAACTAATGCTAATGTGTAATTCACCAATCCAATATTTAATTGGTTCAGCATCAGTAATAACCGTAAATATAACCAAAGCTGGCGTATTAGTAGATCCGTCAGCTTTGATCTTTGAGTATGAACAGCCTGATGGGGTTATTGTAATTAATACCTATGGCGTAGGTATTAATATTGTTAAAAAATCCACAGGAATATACACCATAACTGTTGTATTATCACAAGCTGGTACATGGCGGTATAGATGGCAATCAACAGCGCCTAATCACGGTGCGGCGGAAGGCACTTTAGTTGTAAACCCTAGCATTATTTCTTAAGGAATTATTATGGACAAATTATTAAGCGTTTGGATATATCTACAAGGCCGTTTAGCAGAGCCATCTACACATGCTTCCATTGCCTCATTATTAGCTTTAGGTGGCTTAAATTTGGATGTTGGTATAGCTCATGATGCCATGATTGCCGCTGGCATTTTCTTTGGTAGCTTAGGGTTTTTTATTAAAGAAGCTACGCCATTAACAAAAGTATAGTTATATTAGCGATATTATGTTCGGGGTGTAGTATATCTATACTTGATTTACAAGAATGTGAGCTAAAACCTGGTGTATATCAGGCTTTAGCTTTAAACACTGTATCAAATACAATAATGCCAAATGGTATTATATTAAATTTAACATGCGTGGTGAATTAAATGTTAATCGGTAATCAAATAGAAGCAGCAGCTATAAGCACTTTTGTAGATTTAATGGGGCAAGGTCATATATTTTCTCGCATTGTAAATGAAATTGAACGCACTAATATTGCATTGCCAGTTGGCACTGGTCATGATAAAAGAAATAAAGTATTAGCTGATATTGAAATTATTTTTGATGATTTAATTGAGCCTATTGCTGCACATATTCTAAATCTATTAATAGAGCTTGGTGTCGCTTATGTTAAAGCCATAAATCCAATTGCTGGAGCTGTAGCTAGTCAAGTTGGCGATTTAATTGAAGCTAAGCTGACATAAGAAAATGATAACTAAAGATTCAGAGACTATAAAAGAAATTATGCTTGAAGCTTTGGCGCAACATCATGAGATATTTATCGATGCTCATGCAGAACATCATGAATGGATAAAGGATAGGATTGCAACGGAAAAGGCTAGAGAAGAATATTACAAAGAAGCTAAAAAAACAATTATTGGATGGGGAGTTGCCGCTATAGCCAGTGCTGCATTTTATTATCTACAGTCGCATTGGAAAAACTGATGGGCAGCATAAATACTTTAACCCAACTAATAAAAGATAGTGAGGGCTGTAAATTAACGGCCTACACAGATTGTGCTGGAATATGGACTATCGGTTTTGGAGTCACCGGAGCAGACATAAAAAAAGGGCTTGTATGGACTCAAGAACAGGCAGACGCGGAACTGGATATATTAGCAAATGATGCAGTCAGGAAGGCAATGAAAGCATCACCAAGTTTAATACTTGCATCAAGTAATAAACTAATCGCAATAGCTGATTTTATATTTAATCTAGGCATCGGTAATTATTCAAAGTCTACACTAAAAAAATATGTAGACAAAAGTAATTGGCTGGCGGCATCCGGTGAAATTAAGAAGTGGGACAAAGCTAATGGAGTCACGCTCAAAGGATTGACCATAAGGCGTAAAAAAGAATCTGAGTTATTATTATCCTAGCCGCCTAGACACATAAAAAGTGTGTTCTCCGATACGCCTCGTTATTCTCCCTGCATAACGAGGCTTTTTAGCCCTTTCCCAACTATCCGCTTTACCAACTATTGACACTCCACCATCCATAATTGATGCCGCTAAGCTAATATAATGTTTTGCTATATTAGAAGGAAGCACACGCCTCGTCACGCCTCGTAAGCCACAAATTGATCTATTAGTGCCTTTAGACCTATTTAAGCTAGCCTGAGCCACTGCAATTAATCCTTCAAGACTTTCGCCAGATGCCTCTGAAAACATTATCTCTGCTAGGCACTTAGATTCGTTGCTGTGTCCAATAGTAGGCGCTAAAACCATTGCTAGAATGGCATATATCATATTATTTTTCATAAAGTATGGTCTCATAATAGTTATTTAACGTCAATACCTCCTGTATCCACACAACATAGATGTTATATAAGTATTACTACGAATTTACATTAAAGTCAAGCCCTGTATAGTTTGCTCCATAGGGGTAAAGTACCCCTATGTGCCGACTAGCACACGCTAGTTATTTTAGGAGAAAATTATGACTGTTGCTGATACAACAGGTATAAGTGGACTTTTGAAAGATCCAAGCGTTATGAAAGCTCTTTCTGACGCGATTCCAAATATTTTAGGAGGCAATACAATGACTGATTCAACGGGTTTAGGTGGTGGTGCTTTAGGTGCTGTTTTAGTGGGTGCTTTATTACCTCGTTTATTTAATAATGATAATGGAGCTGCAACAGCTGCCGCTGCCGCTCATGTGTTGACTGCTGCTGATGTTAATACTGCAATAACTACTGCACTTAATGGTCAAACATTAGGTAGTGTACAAGGCGAAATTTGGAAAGCTGAAGGTCAAGTACAATCTTCAATTTCAGCTGCTCAAAACGCTGGTCAATTAGCAACATTGAATGCTGAAATTGCTAATTTGCAAGGTCAAGGTAGTATTTTAGCTGATATAAACAGAATCTCAACTGATTCTGCAACTCAAAATGCTGCTATTGTGGCGGCTATCAATACTACTGGTTGGGAAGCTGTAAACGCTACTACAACCGCTGCTGCTAATGTGATTGCTTCTGCAACTGCTAATACAGCTTCTTTGTTAGCTACTACTAATGCTTTGGCTACACAAGCTGCTAATAATGCTGCTGCTGCTAGTTTAGGTGTTCTTCAAGCTAAGTATGATACTTTAATTGCTATCGGTAATGATGGTGATAAGACTCGTGCGATGATTGAAGGTATAAATAATGCTGCTTTAAATCGTCAGATTATAGTTGCTGATAATCGTATTGCTGAATTACTTGGCGATAGAAACACTGCTAAAGGTGGGATTGAAATAAACACTTCTGTAAATCAAGCGGTGGCTCAGTCTCAAGCTCAACAACAAGCCATTACTACTAATGGTCTTTTGACTCAGTTGTTAACTTCTGTTCAGCATAACACTCAAAGTACAGTAAACTTAGGTACTATGATTGGTTCTGGACAAACTGCAACAAACGTAAAGTCTTAAGGTATGGTTTAATTTCACTTAAAAAAGGTAGGTAATATGGCGGTTTTAACACTTGAACAACAATTAGCAGCAACCCAAGCTAGAATACTTGAATTAACAACCCCTAGTGTTACTGAGATACCTCAGTTTACATTAGAAACAATTCAGGAGATGATCAATAAAGGCGTTGCTAAAAAGTTAAGTGAATTAACTGTCATTGCCCCGGTTATAAGTGAAGTTAAACGGCTTTCACCGATAGAATGTATAAATATGTTATTTACCCCTGAAGAATGTGAATGGCTTTGCAATCCAGCTGTTCTTCGGGGTGTAGATAACTTTATTATTGATAATTACATTCATACTGATGAGGGTAAGTCTACTTTACAGCAGTTTTTTAAGAGCTATAGGAGTTATTATGAAAGTATTAATTAAGCATGTTATTGCTTTAGAACCAAAGTGGCTAGATACATTAGTTTCAGAAATAGTCACGGCAAGCAAAACAATTTATCCATCAGATGTTGAAGAAATGGCGGCTATTAAAGCTATGATAGAGCCGGAAATGAACATAGCAGCTAAAGAAGCTTTTAACGCTGGTATGAATGTTGGCCTGATGGGTGGTGACATGGCAGATACAGCTATGTATGCAGCTAAACCAATAATGTAATTTGGTTATAAGGGCAGTAATTTGACTGCCCTTTTTTTTATTTTTTATTCCACTTAGGTATTTCTTTAAATTTGTCCGCTGGGTTTTCTTCTTCATAAACTACTGGCGATAATCCACGCAAAAACTTACCTGAGCCACCTTTACCATCCATAAAGCCGAAATGATGCGGCAAGGCTTGCATAGCTATGTATTCAGCAGATTCTTTGTCAATTGCTTCAATATCTATTTTAAAAGTTATAACACCTGTGTATTTTTTCATTTTATTTCTTCAACCTCTGTATTAGCTGATAAATGCACCGTTGCATCGCCTAAATAGCACACGCTATACGCGCCATCTATATGGTCAAAGCAAAAAACGGTTTTAGACTCATCTCCGTTTATCGTAAACCGCGTGTCTCTTGATAGCTCATAAAGTTTCATTTCCTACTTCCTAATATATCTTTTGTTGATAGTCTTTGCATTTCATTACTATAGCCAACAGCCCTGCCCATTCTATCTAGTCTACGCATTTCAGCTATAAAGCTTTTAACTTCTTTGCTCTTGAAGTACGCTTCCCACTGCCCGTTATGTATTAATTTCTCCAAACTACTCATCTAATCTCTCCAAATCTTCCTTTAATCGTTCATGAAAGTTTTCTTCCCCATCTCCAATACCGCGTGCTTTTTCGATTAATCTAGCTATATAAAAAACTTGCCATACTGAGACATTTTCAAAATCAGGGTGAGCATGAATTGAATTACTTAAATCTCGCAGTCTTTCATCACTCAAAGGCTCTCGTTTTGAATCCTCTACTCCCTGACGGTAATTAGCCCAGTCGGGTTTAAATAGCTCTTGCTTAACCATATTCCCAACATCAGCAATATGCTCAGGTTGGGCGAGTAGGTCTTTATTCATTGTGTTTCTCCTATAGTCCTAGTGCTGAAAATATTGCCAACAATTTAGGGAAAAAGTTAATTGCTTTTTCGCCATCCATTTCAGCTACTTCATCAGCAGTAAACTTTTTCCATTTTTCAATACTGTATAACTTGCAACCCACTTGTGCTAAGTCTGTATAGATTGTTATGTTGTATTCAATACCTATTATGTTAATGGGTGATTTTTCCACATGAGCATAGCCATACACCTGAGCATTGCCATACACACGAGCTTCGCCATACACACGAGCTTCGCCATACACCCAAGCATTGCCATACACACGAGCTTCGCCAGACACATGAGCATTGCCAGACACACGAGCATCGCCATACACACGAGCTTCGCCATACACCCAAGCATTGCCATACACACGAGCTTCGCCAGACACATGAGCATTGCCAGACACACGAGCATCGCCATACACCCAAGCATTGCCATACACACGAGCTTCGCCAGACACACGAGCATTGCCAGACACACGAGCATCGCCATACACACGAGCTTCGCCAGACACACGAGCTTCGCCAGACACACGAGCATTGATGTCAATAAAAGCTGATTTTTCTACCGTTACACTTTCAGCTACCCATCCACCGCCATTAATATGGCGGTGTGCTGGAACTAATCCATTCCCATCTTTAAAATCAAAAAATTCAGTCATTTTGTTGCTCCAGTTATACCGTGATGCTTTTCTGCATCTCTAAAACCAGCATAATATCCTGCAAAACCCTCATCTGTTATACGAGCCTCAGCAAGCACATCAAGTTTATCTTCACTCAAAGGCTCACGCTTTTGTGGTGATGTGTAGAGCAAATCCCCGTTCTTTATGTCTCCATGTCTACATGCCAATTTAACTGTATGCTCAGAGTCGTCTGGGTAGCCTCCAATCGTTGTTACAATACCAACAGGCTCTTGCTCAGTCTGTTCAGGTTGGGCGAGTAGTTCTTCTATCTCCTCGCATAATAAATTGTAATTATCTCTATCACCATCTAAATCTTCCCAAATCTTTTTCAACAACTCTCTTTCTTTATTCATTTCCAAAAACCTCTTTTAGTTTATTGTATGTTTCTATGTCAAATGCTTTTAATTCTTTTAATCCCTCACCATTATTTTCTATTAAACTTTTTAAAAAGGTTTCGTGTTTTTCAATCGGAGATAAATGCTCAGGTTGGGCGAGAAACTCTTCAATTTCTTTATCCAGCGACTCCATAGCATTGTAAGAACCCCCTCCATCAATCACCCTTCTCAACAACTCTCTTTCTTTACTCATCATCTACTCCAATACCATATGCTTTTTCTATTTTTCTTGCATACTCTTTATAAGCAAATACCGTTGTTGTGTATGTGCAGTCATAAAGATCATCGGTTGCAAGTGTGCTTAGTTCTTCATCACTCAACGGCTCTCTAGGTTCTTGCTTAAGGTAAAGTGGCAATATCTCATTACCTCCTTGAATTTGTGCCGCTAAACGTCTTGTATCATGTGTTCCTACACATTTACCACCTAAATCAAAACTACCCCAACACACTATATTATTTTCTAACTCAGGTTGAGCGAGTAGTTTTTCAATTTTCCATATAACTCCATTTGCTATAAGGTCATCGTCATAATTAAGATGTTTTAATATATCCGAAGCATTTTTTAGTAACTCTCTTTCTGGACTACTCATCATCGCACTCCATCAATCTAGCAAGCATTCCTCTATCAAAATCATCAAAATCAAAAGGATTATTCGCTTGATCTTCAATTTCTTTTTGCGTAATTCCTAGTTTTAATAGTTGGCAGGAAAAGTAGTAACCATCCTTAAATTTAGTTGTCATCACCAACCTCTCTTGCTGTAAGCATTGCGTCTGCTTGTTTATAGGCGTATTTAGCGCATTCTTCATAACTCCATCTACTTTCAGGGTCTGCTGACATTAATCCTTGCATAGCCGAAGATGCAAATTGGTCGCGGACAGTCATGTATCTTTCTTTAAAAGCTTTGCCGTCATGATAACCATCGTTATAGATTTCCGACACAAACAAGCTTAAATTGTCATTACTTAAAGCTGTTATCCCGTACTTTGTAGCTAAAAATTCTACTTTTTTACTCATCACGCATACCTTTTATAAAGTAATTCTTTTTCTTTAAGTTTTAAAAGCTTGGCTGTTTTTATATAAAGACCTGCATTGGCTCTCATAAATTCAACTATCAGCATAAAGCTTTTTGAAAATGTTATAGTTGGAGCTTCCAACTTCTTTAGTCCCGCATAATAGGCTTTGTTTAAAGCCATCCATTCCTCAAGCCCATTTTCAGTGAAAAAAGTAATGCCCATTTCATTAGTGTATGCGCAAATACTCCCTACAGCGTTCTTGCTTTTAATTATGTTAGCAATTTGATGTGCTGTTATATTTAAATAGACAGCGGCTTGTGTTCGAGTTATGTAGCCATTTTTTTCTGCAAATCGTCTGTTTGCAATATGACCAGCGTTTTTAACGCGAATCGCTTGTTTGTTTTTTTCGTAGTGCTTTTTATTTGCTCTTTGTGCTATTTCGCTCATTTTGATACCAAATCCCATAAAATGTCTGAAATCTTATCTTTTAATGATTCTGGCAAATCATTAAATATATTAATACCGCCAACATAAGCACCATCTACCTCGATGCTTTCTGGACAACCAGGGTATTCTAATGTCTCTGGTTCGTATGGCTGGTGATTCCATTCAACGTCCAAAACCATGTCGTTTACTTTGATAATCATAAGTTTAACTCCGCCATAGCCAAAGACTCGGCATAAATAGCATCAATGATCCAACGGTTGCAGGGATCGTGCTGCTTATCAAATGGTGCGCTAATAGCACCATCAATAACAGCTATTAAACACTCGCCATCACGCTCACCTTTTTCCATCTGGCGAATATTATTAGCCAAGATGCGCATTACTTCTGTTGCGTCATCTTGAAAGTTTGAAACTATGTTAGCCATAATCACATCGGCTAGTGCCTGATGTTTTTGTTGTTTCGGAGTATATTCAGACATAAATTCGTCCTCTTGGTTATCCCATTCGTGCTGGCACATTATTCCATCCTTTTTCTTTGATTAATCGGTGCAGGGTTAATTGTAAAATCTTAACGTCAATCAGGTCTTGTGGGATTAGATTGTTTAGTTCTGATCTTGGTACGTTGTATTTTTTTTGTATGTTGTTAAAAATACTAGATGAAGGATTAGCTGCTATGTATTTAGCCTTATACGCCTTAATCTTTTCAGAATTAGCTGCTTGATATCTAGCCATATACGCCTTAATCTTTTCAGAATTAGCTGCTTGATATCTAGCCATGCTAGCCTTAATCTTTTCAGAATTAGCTGCGTGATATCTATCCCTATCCGCCTTAATCTTTTCCTTTTTACTCAATATCAATGTAGTCATGTTCAATAGCCTTGTTTGGGTTATCAGGTAATGCCTTAGTCGCCATGATTTCAGCTAATACACTATTAATCACGGCATTAGCAAGATTCGACACCACCTTACCCTGATTAATGCTAGTCTCACCGGATTGCAAGGTTTGTATTTCTTGTTGCAGGCGTTCTCTTAATAAACTTAAATTTGGAGTATTCATTATTTACGTCCTGTTGGTAAATGGTATGACTGAGAAGCACCTTCACTATAATCTGGTAATGAAGTAGGTTTTGCAGCCACTTCAAGCTCGTTCAGCTCGTAAATATGACCATCCCTGATGACGAACTGTCCTGATTTAGTAACTTCAAGCTTAACCAAATCTTTGCTAGGTTTAAAATAAAAGTTGTGGGCAAATATGCCTGATCCAAAAGCTACTAATAGAGCCAATATTTTTACTGAGGTTGTATTCATAATCTATCTCCAATTATTTATTATTATAAAACCATCAACCTACTAGGCTAAATAGGCTGATGGGGTCTAACATTGAGGCTTATTTAAAGTTACCAAATGTAACAACTGACACGTATCTTTTTCGGGTCTACGCGGACACCCGCCTCATTTTTTTACTGATACACCAAGAAATTCTGTCTAGGAAACTTGATGTATCACTAAAAAGGCTGGTTATGTTATCCAGCATTGCTTTATAAGCAATCATAAGTGCAGCCACTCTGTGATTTTAAAACTTTATATAAGGCCAAAGTCCTGCACTCTCGGTTTTTATTAAGGCCAATCACCGACAACCGCCTGTTTTCTTATATTAAAAAGTTTTTTCTGCTAGGTCTGTCGGTGTCTGTTCCGGCCTGCCCAGATTCTACGCTCTGGATGCGTTAACTTTTTAAGTTGTGTCTATAGTAAAGATTTAAAAATAAAGTGTCAAGCTCTAATTTACATTTAATTATCTAAGAGCTGTAATTAATCTGTTTTGGGTAACGTCTTTTTCATTAATAACCTTCATAACTCGTTCGTCTATAGTGTTTTTTACAACCAGATGGACTATGCGTACTGGTTTGGTCTGACCTTGCCTATATAATCTGGCGTTAAATTGTTGGTAATAGTCCAGTGACCAGCAAAGTGAAAACCAAATAACAAGTTGCCCACCATGTTGAAGGTTAAGGCCATGCCCTGCACTTCGAGGATGTGCTAAAAGAAGTTTAATATCGCCTTTATCCCATGAGGTTATAGTGTCATCATTTTTATCCATAACTACAGCATCGGGGAAACGTGCTTGAAGGCGTTCAAGATCACTTCTATAGTTGTATGCTACAAGAATGTTTTCATCGTTTTGTTCTATTAGTTCAGCTAGGGCATCAAGTTTAGATGTGTGTAGTTCGGCCCAGTTTTTATATATATCAACATACATAGCACCGTTTGAATATTGCAATAATTTATTAGCTAATACAGCCGCGTTAATTGCTTCTATTTGATGACCTTCAAACTCTATAAACAAATTACGTTCAAATAGTTTGTAATTAGCTAATACTTTAGGGGCTAATTCTATTTCTTCAATTAAATCTATGCGATCAGGAAGCTCTAGATAATCAGCAGATTGCATAGACAAGGTGTAGAGTTGCATCAATTTTTCAATTTGAGCCTGTGAGCCTTTTCGTGGTGTAAATGAATACCCCATGTAACCTTGCTCAAAAAAACGCTGTTTGTAGGCTGTCATTGTGCGACCTAATGAATGACCATAATCAACTAAATAGCATTGTGACCACAAATCCAGTAAGCCATTTGGTGAAGGTGTTCCGGTAAGCAGCACAATATATTCAACAAAAGGTAATACTTTTTTAATGGCTTTGAAGCGTTGACTGCTAGGGTTCTTGAAAGAGCTTGCTTCGTCAACTATAACCATATCAAAAGGCCATTTTTTACCATAATGATTAACTAACCATTGCACGTTTTCTTGGTTAATTACATATACTTCACTATCATGATGAAGAACCTTAAGGCGATCACTTTGGCTGCCTAATACCCTATGTATTGAAAGGTTTTTGGTATGTTCCCATTTGCGTGATTCTTGCAACCACACGGAATTAGCTACTCGCAATGGGGCTATGACTAATACTTTCTTAATTAAACGCTGTTTAATTAAATCAGCAATGGCGGTTAATGTGGATACTGTTTTACCTAATCCCATCTCTAAAATCAAAAATGAACGCTTTTTATCTTTTATAAATTCTACAGCTCTATTTTGATAATCGTGTAAATCAATTCGGGAAAACATCAATCTGCTCCATTGTGGATATTACTCTTACATCACAACCTAATGCTCGTCTAAGGTCATGGTCTCTCGCTTGTGCATCAGTAGCAACTTTGCCTGGAGCTTTACATTCAACAAAGATAATACGACCTTCAGCTAAAGTTATTATGCGATCAGGCACTGAGTGTCTACTTGGGGACGTAAACTTTTCATATTTACCACCTAAAGTTTTAACCTTTTTTCCTAATGCTGCTTCGATTGTTTTCTCTAACATTATCGACCTACTCCTATTAATAACTCATTAGCTTTGTCGATGTAATATTTGTAGTCAATATCATCGGGTAAAGTATCTGGTAAATCCATCATTGGCCTACAACCTAAGCTATTAGGTACTTTATTGCCATTCTTAACATAAGTTATTGTGCTTTCCTGTAAATAAGGTGTCGCTGTATGATAGAAACGAATTGCTTTACCTAAATACTCACCTTGCCACATTGCACCGCCATTAACAGTCCGTACCGTTACAAACTTAGTTATGTCAGTACACTTCTTGATTGTTTTACTAATAGGTGTGCCTGTCGCAATTTTGGCTATAACAGCTTCATAGATTATTTGCCCATCAGGGTTTTTAGATAGTGAAGGTTCAGCAAAACAACCTTTACCTTTAGTTTTACCGTCCGTCTTGACTGCTAAGTATGAGTTAACATCCCTAGAGGCTAATATCCTGTAGTCTGTTTGCTCTAAGTTATATGTAGTTTGTGCAGTCCATTCTAATAAAAGTTTTTGTACCTTCTCACTTTCCTCTGCTCGGTAATAAGTAACAATGCCATCAGTGTTTGCAGATATTACTTTTATATCGTTAAACTCAAGTGATTCTATGAGCATTAGCAAACTAAGTTGTCCGGTAAGCGTAGTTTGCAACAATAGTTCAGGTGAATATAGTGAGCTAAAGCGTGAACCAAATTTGCCATAAGAGCCATTAAGTACAATCTTAAATACATCAGCCTCTACAGTATTTTTATTACGTTTAGCAGCGACTCTGCGTTCAACAATAGATTGATATAAAGTTAAGAACTCTCTGCCCATAGATTCAGGGAATAATTCTTGTTGTAGAATGATACTAGGATAAAAAGAAGTAACATCGAAATCAGATATTAAATAACCTTTATTTTCTTTAACTAACTGGCCTTTCTCGCAGCTATGTAATCCACCAATACCCATTTTGTAAGTTGTTGTACCAATCGTTATTTTTTGTCTAGCTAACCATACTGGCATCTTGACTGAGCCTTTTTCTGATAACATAAAATCTTCATTGAATAACTTAATGAAGATGTCTTTTAAGACAGGGTTGTCAAAGGCTATTATCTTAGGGTCTTTATATTTGAAGGTGAACCCTTCCTCATATATATGTGGGAAATAGGTTTCACCTGTGATGGCGGTTAGTTCTGATTTAATAATAGTCTCAGCAATCTGGGCATCAGATTTTGAGCATAAGTCCATGCCGTATGTCGCCTTCATTTCTGTACGCAAATTAATTTGAGGCAGTAGTTTGTTATAAAGTAATTCGGTTAACTCTAAGTCATTCTGGCAATACAGCTCCAGCAGGTCTCGCTGTTCAGGTAAGATAGAAGCCTGTGGGTCTATAGGTAAATCTTGCATCTTTTTAGCGTGTAACCTTCCACCATAAATCTTTAATGAAGCTACGCCTATTGCAACCTCTATGAGATCTATGTGTCTGAGAATACCTACGTTTATATTCTTGGCTTTAAGTATTTTATAAGTTGGTACATCACTCATAATTATTTCATTTGATAAGTCATGCAGTTTTTGGCATGTGTAGCCTGATAAGGCTGCTATTATCATTGGTATATCGTATTTATTGCCATTAAAAGTAATAAGTTCTTCTAGCATCATTTTAGTTAATAGGTTTTTATCCAGTTCACAATCAGAGTGCATTGCGATCTTGGTTATTTTTCCTGTTTTACTATTTTTTGCGCAAACTAAAAAGTAATCTTTATAACATTCCACATCAATAAACAATGCCATTATTTACCCTTTTACCATGATTAAAAAAGCCTGAACAAGTCAGGCTTAATTGATAATATTTAAGTTATATTAAAATTCAGATACATCTTCAAAATCATCAACGGAAACTGATGTGCCATTACCAAAGGCTTCACCATCTCTGGCAAATTGAACTGCCACTAGATTACCTAGAATCTGTTTCCCACCTTTAGGGTGGTCAGAATACCATAACTCAAGTATGGCATTTACATAACAACCTGCATAAGGTTTGTTATCATCTTCTATTAATGGGGTTTTATCAGCATCGATAATCAGAGGCCGTTTAGTAGTTCCGGCTTTAAGCGCCATCATCCCTTCATAACCGTCATAATCTTTTTCATCACCGTCTTTGTAGGCTGTAATCTTCAAACCTTTAGGTGTTTTTCCAGCAAACTTTTCTTCAATAAAAGCATCTATTGCTTTGTTAACTTGCTTGTTGGTTGTTGATTCTTTACCAATGAGAAAGGTTGCTTCGAACTTGGTTTCTACACCGTCAAACACTGATTTTTTAAATAATGATGGGAAAGAAAGTCTTACATTGTTAACTGTGATTCTTGACATTTTATTTTATCCTTTTAATGGTTGGCCTTAATTGGCGATGTAAAGTTTAGCTTAACCTATTATGTGATGTCAATAGCTTTAATCAAAATCATTTGCCGATATTGAAACAGAAGGTCGGTTATCTGACTCTGGCACTAGGGTAGGTCTACCATCACGCTTAATTATAAATTCATCTATTACGTTCATATTTTTTTTACCTACTAACTTTTCAGCCTTAGCTACTGACAAAAACGATTGCTCAAATAGTTCTTCTTGAGGATATAGCTCGGATAAAGCCTCTATCGCTTCTCTTTCATTACTCCAACCACGGCTACTCCTGCCATTGACTAATTTATAACCAGTAAACCCATTACCGTTTTCTAGTCTGTCTTTTACATAGTCTTCAACCGCTGATAACCATGACCAAATCAGCTTAGAGTTCTTTAACACCATAGACAATTGGTCATCAGTAAGTCTATTAACTGGCTTAGTATCGCAGTTGTCAAACTCTGCCATTAGGGTATCGGTAGTAAGTTGTAACAGCTCAGGGCATCTAGGTTTATGTTTGCACCATCGACATTGTTCATCACCTGGCGTTCTTGGCGCGTCATCAGATAGGGCAATAGCCGCTTGTATTTTAACAAACTCACCAAATCGATATAACTCGTCTACTGTTAGTCCAAACTCGTCTATATGGTCAAGTCGAGGTTGGACAATAACAACATTAACTGTTTTGATCTTATAGCGTTTAGAATATCCAGCCAATGCCCCTAAAGCATATAGTTTTAGTTGACTATTCTCATGAGCATGGACACGAACTCCTTTTCCATATTTTAGGTCTACTATAGTAATAATGCCATCATCTTCATTGTAGATGATACAATCCGCAGTTCCAAAGCCTTCAGGGGCATAATCACTAAAATCTACTCGATTTTCATAAGTTTTATCACCAACTATACTGTTTATATAGTCAATGTACATCTGCACTGACAAGCACATTTCCCTATTGATAATTATTTCAGGAAAACTTGGTGAAGGTTTATCTTCAAAGTCAAAAGGGTTAGCTGATTTATCTAAGCAATATTCAGCTAATTCATGAGCGCATGTACCTTCATCGGCATAACGTGATGATGAATTACCATATTCCTGTTGGGCCTTTATCGAACCTGTGCAGTTTAGCCATGTGTGACTACCACTTGCTGAAAGTTTGGCGTGTACCATTTAAGTTGATCCTTTTATAAAGTTAGTGTAAGCTGTAAATCTTACCTTGTCATTAAATAGAAAGCAACCATGAATATAGAAATAATAATAAAGCATTTTGGTAATCAACGAAAAATGGCTCTACGGCTTGGTGTTAGCCGTCAAGCTGTAGGTGAATGGTCTAAGTTAAAGACAATCCCAGCTAATAGGGCGATACAAATAGAGAAGATTACCAACGGGGAATTAAAAGCAACTGAGATGCCTATAATAGGCCATTGAGATTAACATGCAAACATTTAGCATAGCAAGAGGCCGGAAGATAGCCGCCGAATGTAAAAATCATTCTCTGGAATGGCCTAAAATAGTTGAGGTGTTAACGACTCATAAGGTCGGTAGTGATAAAAAAGATAATGGCTATTTTGTAGGTGGTATTTTTGCAAACAATAGGCGTAATGCTGAGAACATGGTTAGCAGGTCAATGGTTACTATTGATGTTGATAGTTTCGATGGCACAGGTGAAGATGTTATTAGTGAGCTGGAGCATAACTTACCCTATACCTTATTAGCTTATTCTACTTATAGCAGCCGCGTTGACAAACCTAAATTTAGAATAGTTATCCCTTTATTATCAGAAATCCCTGCTCGAGATTATGAACCCTTGTGCAAGGCATTAGCTGATGAATTCAAAGAGTTCATCTTCGATCCTTGCGCCTTTAAACCTGAGTTGGCTATGTATATGCCTTCTAGCTCTCAGGAAAGTATCATGGACTCTTTTAGTTATAGTAAGACCGTAGAGTTTTTAGATGTTAATGACTTTAATATAGAGAAGTACAGAGACTCTATAGCAAACAATGACAGCGATGATAATCTAGGTATTACCAATGATCTTGAAGACCATCTTAAGTACCAGCCTTTAGATATTAGCGATGATGACATACAAGAGCATCTGCTCGTCTATAAAGCTGAAAACATAATACCTTATGAAGATTGGGTGGATGTTGGCAGAGCTTTGTATCATCAGTATGAAGGTAGTGAACAAGGTTATCAACTTTGGTACAACTGGTCAGCACTTGATCCTGCTCGATTTGAAGCTAAAGAGATGTCGAATAAGTGGTTGTCTTTTACCAAACGAGTTGTTGCAGGTAAACCCCCTTTAACCTTCGCTACTGTAGTTATGAGGGCTAATGAGGTACGAGAAATTGAGCTATCGGGCTTATTTGAGGATGTAACGGCTCCTATTGAAGGTGAACTTGTAAAAGATAATAAGAACAAAGTTACTGATGAACCGTCGTTAATGGTATTGGGTGAACGTCTAAGTAAACTTTCTTTGTCCGTAGTGTCGGAAATCAAACGTCAAATGATGGCTAAAACCATTTACGATGAAATAGGGAAAGTTGTTGGCATGAAGCAAGCCGCTATTTTAAAAGTGTTAATGCCTAAAAATAAAAAAGTTGTTATAGAAGGTAAAGGGCCTAAATGGGCAGAAGATTGGGTATTTATAGAGACACGAAACAAATATCATAATGTAATTACCAATTATGAAATTGGTAAAGAAGCGTTTAATATTAAATTTAGCGGTGAAATAGAATGTAAAGATGCTGAAATGTTGGCATCTCAATTAATGAGCGTGGTGTATAGAATGAAAACTGTTGTAGATATTATGTATTGGCCTAAAGCAGATCAATTTTGTAAGGATGAAGGTAAGAATATGCTTAACAGCTATAAAAATTATGGCGTTGTTCCGGCAGTGAGTTTAGACAATGATCCTGAAGGGCAAAGGGTTGTGGATGATTTTATTAAGCATGTTGATATGAGTTTTAATAATGAACGTGAAAAAACTATTATGCTTGATTGGATGTGCCATATATATAAAAAACCGGAGCAACGTGTTAATTGGGGGTTATTATTACAAGGGTCTCAAGGCACAGGTAAGTCCTATTTTAGTGAAGTTATGCAACGGTTATTAGGTAGAAATGCACAGCAAGTTACACCACAATCAATTATGGGCAATTTTTCAGGTTGGGCAACTGGATCTACTCTTAATATAGTAGAGGAAATATATGTGGCTGGTAATCACAAATATGAGCTTATGAATAAAATAAAAGGTTATATTCGTAACGACAGTATACAAATAGAAGAAAAGAACCAAAACGCAAGGAATGTGCCTAATTTTTGCAGTTATTTATTCTTTTCTAACCATCCTGATGCTTTAGCAATTACTGATGATGAGCGTGGGTTTTGTATTATCTATGGTGCTATTCAGTCTAAAGAACAGCTGAATAAGTTATTAGGTGGAGCAGATGGAGCAACAGCGTATTTCAATAATTTGTTTGATAATGGCATTAAACTTCGCCCTGATGCCATTGCACATTACTTAATGAATAGGGAAATTAGTAAAGATTTTGATCATAAATCTCGTGCGCCTGCAACTCTTGGCAGGGACAGCATGGTTAATCTTTCTAAAAATCCTGAGGTGGAGCAGATGGAGGACTTGATCGAAAAATTTAGATGTGCCGTTATTAACGAAAAAGTTATTGATTTAACCTATTTGGCTTCTTGTATTAAGATTGATTTTGATGCTGATGGATTGAGATTGCCGTCCCAAAAAATGACCAATCACATCTTGCATGAACTAAATTATAGAAAAATTATTAATAGAATTAATGTATATAAGAAGGATGGAACAAGAACAATGCACACTATTTGGC
>Ga0007804_1000039_pt1 | contig 47835 bp, 26 predicted proteins | sample CryBogCBE25Aug07_FD_60367 | JGI IMG/M metagenome (GOLD analysis project Ga0007804, IMG submission 60367) | Freshwater microbial communities from Crystal Bog, Wisconsin, USA - CBE25Aug07 | ecosystem: Environmental > Aquatic > Freshwater > Lake | place: Crystal Bog, Wisconsin, USA | collected... | reverse complement strand
CTGAACCAGGTGTAATAGGGTATGCAATGTTGTCTTCAGGATTAGTCCAAACTGTGTTTTCCGGTACCGTAAAGTCAACGTCCGTTCCTCTTCCATGACCACTCATTGTTGCCACATGTGACATTTTACCTTGTTTATCCCTGAAAGTTTCAGCGTCATTTAATGAAGTAATAACTGCTCCAGGAATAATTTTAGCCAATTGATTCAATGTATTTTGTAGGGCGGGCGTGATGGGTCCATTACCATAATTTTCTTTGGCCCTCAATGTGTCAGGAATTACAGGTGATGCACCTCCATTTTTTACTATACTTTCATTAGCTAATTTTTGTTCTAGCGGTGATTGATTTGTCTCACTTTCTCTTTTCTTACGTTCTAGATCGGCAATTTTTTTATCAATTTCTGCAATATCTTTAGCATTGAGGTTTTTACCCAAAGGTGTTGTTGACAATGCTTCTCTGTCAGCTTTTAACTTATTAATCTCTTTATCATACGCATCTACATCTTCTTTCATTGAGATTATTAGCTCGTTAACTTGGTCTAAATCACTCATATCAACAAACAATGCACGTAGGTCAGGACCACCAAATTTATACAATAGGTCAGCAAATGTTTTACCCAAATTCAAAACAGTCTTTTGAAATTTTTCAAGTGCAGGGTTTATACCATCACGTAAAATAAGTTCAAATTTTTCGTATGCATTTCTTACCAAACGCTGAGTTCTACCCTGTTGTGTGTATTCATCTTGATATTGGTTCTCACTATCTTTGTTGTGTTTACCAAGTTGAGCAGCATATTCTTTAGTATTGATGTTTGCCCATTGATTTGCTTCAACTAAACCCTTACCTGCAAGTCCAAGGTCTTTCATTCCATCTTTTACTGGACTAATACTAGTACTAAATGTTTTTGTCGTAGTTATATACTGTTTTCCTGCAGCTTTCAATGCTTCTGCAAACTCAAGCTGTGCTTGTTCGGCTGGTAGTTTCGCGGCATTAATAATTCTACGTAAATTATTTGCACCATATGTCATATCTGCATATACTGCAATATCATCAATTGAAGCACCTGCATTAGCAATAATAGATTTTAACCCTTCAGCAGCATCACCTGAATTAGCAACAAACATTTGCAAACGTTGTGCTTCTTTTGGATCACGAATTTCAGATAAAGCCATTTGATAACGCAAATCATTTTGATCTGCCAATATCTTCTGTTCTGTTTGGTCTTTGGTTTGTCCTGTAATTGATGTTAACTCTGCTAAAATAGTTAGATATTCTCTAGAACCTTTAGTAATATCTTCCTGAGACAGTTTACTTTTTTGACCAGTTGAAGCAACTAATCCTAACCAAAATGCGCCATGACGTAATGTATCTTCAGCGTCATACCCAAGGCGTTTTAGCATAAACTCGAACGGTGTTATACCATCTTGTCCTAGTTTTAATAATGACTTTCTACCACCCTCAACTGTACCTCCAAATGATGTAAGATATTTTGCATTGTCTTGAATAATTTTGGTGTATGTAGCACTACCCTCATCAACACTTAAACCTACACTTTGAATGTCCTGTGCTAGTTGTTTCCAATCAGCATTACCCAAGTCACCAATGTTGGTTAAACCTTTGTATGTTTTAGCTAATGCTTCATTTTGTTTTAGTACACCACCTACAAGACCACCAAATGCAGATATTAAAAACCCAACACCCTTACCAAGAATACCCAACTCACCTGCAAACCCTGAAGCTGCATTTGCCGCACTACCTATACCTGCAGCATACTTACCAGTTCCCTCATCGGCAGATATCATTGCCTTTGAAAAAGCTCCCATTGCCACAACTGTACGCAATGACTCCCTTGCAAGGTCTTCTAGTTTATCTTTGCTTTTATTAGCAGCACCACTGACGGCATTTTGGCTTTCAGCCAAAGGATCAGTTGCTTCCTTTAAGTCGTTTAATGCTTCAACTAATTTCTTGACTTCTTCGTTTAAATTTTCATCCATAATATGACCGATAAATATTGGGTATATAGTATTTAGTACCTAAAAACATGACATTCTAGGAGTAAACATGTCAGACAATCCACTTAAACAGTTTTTTCGCAGACCATCAGTATATCTAAAATTGCCTAGCGGGGGCCAAGGATATCCTTTAGGATCAATTGATATTCCAGAGAACGGTGAAGTTCCAGTGTACCCAATGACTGCAATTGACGAGATTACAAGCAAAACACCTGACAGTTTGTTCAACGGTGCTGCTGTTGTTGAATTGATTAGAAGCTGTGTTCCTAGTATCAAAGACCCTTGGGCAGTTCCAAACATTGATTTGGATCCTATCTTAGTTGCAATACGTGCAGCAACACACGGTTCTACTATGGAGATCGAAACTAAATGCCCAAGCTGTGAAGAATATTCTAAGTTTGACGTTAATTTAACTGGTGTTCTTGCTGGATTTAATCCCGGTGACTATCAATCATTACTAGAGTTGGGAGACTTGAAAATCAAGTTTAAACCAATGTCATACAAACAAGTGAATGAAGCTAGTTTAAAACAATTCAATGTTCAACAATCACTAAGAACGGTAATGAATACAGAGGATGAAGACGAAAGAACCGCAAAAAGCGATATTTTGATGAAAGAGATATTGTCACTAACAGTTGACTTGATTTCCACAACGATTGAATATATCAAAGCCCCAACAGCAACAGTGTTTGAACGTGAATACATCATTGAGTTTCTACGTGAATGTGATGCTAAAACCTTTGACCAGATCAAAACCTATAGCACACAACTAAAAGAAAGCACTGAGAATAAACCATTGAACATTACATGTCCTCAATGCCAACACGAATTTAAACAAGCATTCAATATCAACGTTAGTGATTTTTTCGACTAAGACTTTTAACTTTGGGTCCGGAGGAAGTTAAAAGTCTACTAGACAACATGGAAAAAGAATGTAGTCAGATTAAGGCAGACTCACTTAAAATGGCATGGTATATGAGAGGTGGTATTTCATATGAAGATATCCTTAACCTCTCAATTAGTGAAAGACAAGCAATTAGTAAAATTATTGAAAGTAACTTGGAAACAACTAAGACAAGTAAATTGCCATTCTTCTAAGCCGTAACTATTCATTTATCACAACTTAGGGTTAACACTAACGATGAGCTTCGCTCATCAACCTTCACTTATTTCTTCGCTTTGCTCAGAAATTACGCTCGGTTATTGTTTTGTATTCTTTTAGTAATTCTAGTAGTAATATCTTTAAGGGGAATACACTTGCCGCTTAGAAGCCATGGTAGTGCTGTTCAAGCACTACCATTGGATTAACTTGCCATGCCCGTCTTCCACGTTGTTTATACCCGTATATTCTGCCAACTTTACTAAGCAAATATACGCCACCGGTTGCCCTATAAGGTTTATGGTCTGTAGTTGAATATACGCACGGTTTAGTGTTTCATTCTGCAACGCATGTTCTATACCATCAAAACAAAGTAGGTATAGACTCATTGAGAGTTCGCTGTTTACTCGATTGCTCTCTCGGTGTTCCACACAATCAAAAGATCATGTGCTCTTCTCCAGAATCTGACGGCACAGCACAATCTGTACAATCTCAAGGAGGACTGACAAACTCAGTCAACGAATTAAGGGTTCTGTATATTAATTATTTTGATTTTGACTTGGTGTCTGCGAATATGATTTTACTAAATCTTTGTTTTTGTTGAAAAAGTTAGAATGTTCCATGATGATCCAATCGCCCCATTGCTTGCTACTGTATAGAATGCATGAATCTGCTTTCCATGTTAGCTTGCCTTGGACTGCGACATATTGACCCTTACGATTAAACTTCATAAAAAGAAGATTTAAATCGCCTTCGTCTTCTACATCAAGTAGTTGCTCTAGCCACGAATCAAGTTGTTTACACTCACCCGTAAGAGTTAAGTGCCACGGAAAGTCAGCATAGAATTTGCATTCTATATTCATTCTACTGAAACTTTGTCCTGGAACAATGTCTCCTTTGAATGAACGAATCTGACCTTCGTGCAAGACTTCGGTTCTTGCTTGATTCTTGCCACCCACATATGCGCCGGAACCGGGAGCACGAATGAACGATTCTCCGTAAGTTTCTGATAGAAACTTGGCTACTTCTCTTTCGTAACCTGAACCTTTGTTTTTCTGTGGACTTGGCATATAACTACTTAGCTGTTGAAAACTTGCCCAATATTATTCTATATCAGTAGAAGTTGCATAGTTTGTGAAACCGTTTTCTTTGACTACTTTCAGTACGCTAGGAACACGACCTGCAAGTTCCTCACGATGTGAAACTAGCCAAATACTCTTTTGTCTAGTTCTACTCATGTCTTTTAAGATAGCAATACTGTTTTCAACGCCCATTGTATCAAGTCCCGAGTCAATTAACTCGTCAATGAACAATGTGTTGATAGGAACATATAAACTTTCCCAAACATCACGGAAAGCAAAACTTAACCCCAAGATCAAACGATTGCGCTCACCGCGGCTTAAATTGTCAAAGTCTAACTCACGTCCTAGTTCTGTAATCTCAACTTGTAAATCATTTTTGAATACAACATTGTGAGGTAACCCGATCTTGTCTAGGTAATGTGTCAAACGATTGTTTAGATAACTCAAGTTTTGGTCAATAATCTTTTTACGAACAAAACTATCTTTGCTGGTCAATAAATCAAGCAAGAACTTTTGGTGTTCTAGTTTCTTGGTTAACTCATTGATTTTGTTAAAGTCAACTGTTTGTAGTGCATCACTTTCCATTTCAGTGATTTGCTCAGTATATGGATCAGTTTCAACTGCTTTGTCTTCTAATTGTTTTTCAACACTCGCTAGTTTGCTACGATGCTCAACTGCCTTTTCTTCTGTATCATAAATTGTTTTAGGTTGTGTGCCTAGTACAACTTCAGGATGATCCAACAACTGTTTTGCATAAGGATCAACTTCTTTTTGTTTTTCTAGTATCTTGTTTTGCAAGTTACTTGCTTCGCTACCATGACGAATTGCTTCTGCTTCTGATTTGTAATATGTCTTGGGCTTGTCACCGACAATAATTTCTTTATCGTTCAATTCGTTATACTGATTCAATAGTGTAGTAGCATGGAACTGTGCATCTTTCAACATCTTTTCTTTGTCATTCAAGACTTTTTGATGTTGTTCATCATGGAACTCTTGTCCACACGCATAGCACTTGTGGTCATGCAATGTAGCAATCTCACTTGTTAGTTTTTGAATTAGTTTATTCTCTTTATCAATGTCTTTTGATAACCGAGCTAATTCTTTGTTCTTGTCTTCAAGTTCTTTACTCTTGATAGCATAGTCAGATAATTGACGATGTGCATTCATTTCCTCAACAATGTCAATTGTTTCAAGTTTAGTTAGTTGCTTTTGTAAACTTTCAATATCTTTAGTGTGGCGATCTTGCCACTCTGTTTGGAATGCAAGCAATCTATTGCGTGAATCATATGCAGTTTTCTTTTGATTCCAAATCACTAAGTCTTTGTGCGCTAGTAACTCTTTTTCAATATCAATGTTGCTTAGTGATTCATATGTGTCAGCAAGGAACGCAATATCACTATCATACTTTGCTTTCCAAAGACCACGTCTACGTTTCAAACTTTCAATCTGTTCTTTGACACGCTTGTTGGCTTCTTCAATTGCTTTGACTTTGAATTCTTCAACTTGAATGTCATCCTTGACATTCTTCATTAATTCTTTAACTACTTCAGCCTTCTCACTTAGCATAGTGATACCAAGCAACTGCTCAATAATTTCACGCTGCTCATTATTTTTCAGTGCTAAGAATGGGGTACTGTAGGTATTCAACACAACAATATGCTTGAACATTTCACTGCTCATGTGGATGATACGCTCAATTTCTGCTTGAGTTTCTTTGTTCTCACCTTGTGCATCATCAGTTTTTTTCAATGTATTGTTAACATAGAACTTAAGCACATTGGGTTTACGACCACGCTCAATCTTGTACTCAATACCATTCACGCTAAACTCTAATGTAACCATCATATTTTTAGCGTTGGTTCTATTGACTAAGTTATCTTTGCGAATATCATTGATAGGAACGCCAAAAAGGGCATAACTTAATCCTTGAATCAATGTTGTCTTACCTGTACCATTACGAGCACCGTCGCCACCTAAGTCTAAGTTCTCACCTAGAATAAGTGTCAAATCTTGTTTGTTAAAGTCAACTGCTTGTGTTACTGCGCCAATTGATAGAAAGTTTCGTAATGTTATGTTTTTAAGTAGGATCATAGGTTATTGTAAATGTCTAGCAAAATCTTTTTGTCAAAGCTATTTGACTCAATACTATTAATTTGGTCGATGACGATCTGGTCTACTGACTCAAACTTAAGACCATCAGGTCCTTGCTGTTCAGCTTGTTCAACCTTCATAGGTATCAATGCCATTTCACGCAATTTGTGTTCGGGAATAAGTGTTTCACGAATAAAGTTTGCTTCTTCATAACTAATATCAATGTCAAGATGTACTCTAACATGACTATCAGGTAATAGCAAACCCTGTGGGTTCTCTAGTATCTCTGATAACTTATAGACTCTGAACAATGGTTGTCCTGGCCAACTACGAAACTCTGGTTCACTATCCCATTCTAACATCATCATACCACGTTGGTCATCACCTGCGTCAGCATAGTTATGCGGGAAAGCATTACCAATGTACCAAATGTTTTTCTTTGCTTGTCGTTTATGAAAATGACCACTAAAGACTTTATCAAAACCACTCACATGGTCAGTGTTAAGTTCACCGTGATCTGGCATCTCAACCATAGCGTTCATGTAGAAGTGTGGTAACTCAAAATGACCAAACAAATATTTGCCTTTGAGTTTTTGCAATTTCTTGTAATCTTCTTGTACAAGCCATGGTGCGATTGCTACGTTACCCTCACTGAAGAACTCATTAATAATTTTAACGTTTGGTAGATGTTTTGCCCATTCAACAGAATGAATATCACGGCGATCACGATAATATAAGTCGTGATTACCGGGGATAAAATATACAGTATCAAATGCATTGTTTAATTTCTCCAATGCTTGTAAACCAAATTGAAGTGTGTGAATGTTGATACTTGCACGATGATGATTCCAGTCGCCCAAGAAAAAACAAGTCTCGCAATTTTCTTTTTTAGCTTCTTCTATGAACCAATCCACAAAATTGGAACAGTCGGTGTTATGTACTAGGCTATTTGACTTCAAACCAAAATGAATATCGGTGAAGACAGCAGCTTTCTTAAAAAGGTTACTCATAAGTGTTAGTATAAAGGAATAGGGACTACAAAAGCAATCCCTATGGTTAAATTTATTCTTCGTATGAACCGGCAGTGATACCTTGACGAGTCCAACTTGGGTTAAGCCCGTTTAGTTCTAAGATGTCATCACGAATGTTTTGGTTACGCTTCTCACTATTCAACACACGGCAGAAACTGTTTGTGATAGCCGCTGTATAATATGCGAATGGATTAGCCGATTTAGCTTCATTAAAGCGCAAGCCAACATACGTAAGCTGTAGAATGGCGCTGTTACGCATCTCATCGTTGTATGTGTACCCACGCCAATTAAATTTCATAGCATATTTTTCACACATCATAATGTACATACGTGCTAGTTTGTTAGTGATTTGTCCGTGATCTTTTGAAAATTCGCCTGTTTTCAAATCACCAATCCAATGACTCTTACCCACACATTTGATGTTGCCACCGCGGGTAAACTTGTAATGTTGAAATGGTGGGAAGTTTACTTTGACATGAACCATGTCGTCAATTTCTTGTTTGGTAGTTGTGTCTTCTAGGTCAGAAAAGATTTCATCTGGATCTTCTTCAAACGAAAAGATATCTTTTGCTGTTTTCTTTTTGTCCACTTTTCGCGGAGCTTTTGGTGCGACTGGAATATGATCCCAGGTCATGACACGAAATACTAAGTCGGTGTCTTTGATATCTTCTGGGTTTACTTTTTCACCAGTTTCAACACTTAGTCGTGTAGCACGAGTTTCTTTTGCTTCCTGAATAATTTCAGGTTTCTGCATATGTTCAAAACTCTTTTCAAGAGTTTCAGTGGGCATGTCAACGATATAGTCATATCTATGATCCGATGGGTCTTTGAATGAACAATATGCGTTTTTACTTGTGTGAATCTCTTTTAGAATGTCTTTATTATTTAGGTAGTTAACCGGCTTTTTATGTGGTATGAGGCTCATAGTTCTCCGTTATTATGATGTAGATATTGTAATACTTTTGTTGCAGAAATGCAACAGATTACGGTAAAAATGGGGGTTTTTTGATGCGATAAATATATTTAGTAGAGGTATATTCACCATGGCAGATCCAACAGTTTCTAACTCAGACCCGGCAGCAGCGAAAGCAAATGCCAATGCATCCACAACGACCACAAAAACAACAAATAGTCCAGTAACTGTTACTAGTACTCAGGCTCCTGCAGCTACGGCTGCGCCTAATACTCCTACTACACAACAAGAAGTCCCCGTGTCAACGGTGACAAATAGAGATGGTTCTATAACTCAGACTTTTGCTGACGGGTCAACATTGATAACTGACGCTAGTGGCCAGTACCAAACATATAATAGTGCAAGTGCTAGTACTTATGGTCAAACTGCGGTAAGTGACCCCTCAAATTCAAGTTCACCGTCATTTAGTCCGGCAGTGTTAAAATCAAAAGAAACTGCTCCTTCTCCTATCAGTGATTGGAGAGTCAAATTAAGTTTGAAGTCTGGAACTAACTACTTATATAACGCCGCTGGTACAAACGACTTGTTGTACCCATTAAAACTTACAGGTGGTATTGTTTTTCCATACACACCAACTATACAAACTGCATATCGTGCAAACTATGATCCAGCAGAATTGACTCATTCAAACTATAAAATGTACTTTTATCGAAACAGTAACGTTGATGAAGTTCAAATTACATGTGATTTTACTGCACAGGACAACAATGAGGCTACATACATGTTAGCTGTGATACATTTCTTAAAATCAGCAACTAAAATGTTCTATGGAAAAGATACTGAACCAAGAGCAGGTACTCCCCCACCATTAGTATATCTTGATGGATATGGTGAGTTTCAATTTAACAAACACCCAATGCTAATCAGTTCATTCAATTATACATTACCAAACGATGTTGATTATATTAGAGCAACATCTGCAACCAAAACTCAACTAGGAACTACCGTTGGTGTTCAGGGTAATGCTTCGTTTAGTCCTGGTCTAGATTTTGTTGCAACTAGACTATTACATGCAAATTTAAACTCAGGTGGTAAATCTAGTGAACCAGTGTTTAATATTGTATCTACTGGTTATTCAACATATGTACCGACAAAAATTCAATTATCAATTACATGCTTACCTGTTGTGTCACGAGACAACGTAAGTAATCAGTTCAGTTTGAAAGATTATGCAACTGGTAGCTTGTTGAGAGGATCGCAACGAAACTCTGGAGGATTCTGGTAATGACTTATCCACAAACTAGTCCATATTACAACACTGATGTTTACAATGGACAATTCTTAGACATTATGATTAATGTTAGTATTCTTCCAGATAACACTGATACCCTTTGGATTATAAACACTACATATCATTTAAGACCTGATCTACTAGCCTATGACTTATACAAGGATAGTAGATTGTGGTGGGTATTCTCACAAAGAAATCCTAACAAACTTAAAGATCCTTTATTTGATTTTGTTGAGGGTACATCAATTTATATTCCACAATTGTCAAACCTACAAACTGCTTTAGGAATATAACATGGCGTTGAGCAACGAGGCACTCTCATTTTTAAGTCAATACCAAAACTATGCTAATACTGCATTGGCACAGTACAATAACTACACCAATCAATTTATTAACTTAAAAGCAAATTCAACTGATCCTGGATATTCAGCGAACCTTCAAAAGTTATCATCTGATTTTGCTAATTTCAAAAGTACCGTAAGTACTAACGCAGGTAATTTTGAAGATAAGGGTGTAGCTATCTTTGAAAGTCTTAGTGGTGATGATGCTAATACATTTGATGCAGAATGGGGAAGTATCACCTCTATATCTAAAAAAATAACCAAAAGTTCTTTGGATAAAGATATTTCAAATGCTATTACAAGTGCAAAATCCAATCAGGCAAAGTCAGCTCCAACACAAAATAAAAGTGAAGATGATTCACCTATTGACACTGTAGTTGTCACTGACAAGAGACCAGTAACTCCAACTAAAAAACAAGCAAACATTACACCTGCATCAGCGACAGCACAACGCCCAACTAATCCGTTAAGCAAATTCACTAGTTCTACGTATCGTTTAAGTTTGTATATGGTTCCAATAAGCGAATTCAATATCTACCAAGATACAGGAACATGGAACTTAAAGAACTTAACATTGATTGTTAAAAGCGGTGGAATAACTCCGGGAATAGATTCAAATCGTAGTAGGTATTTTGACCTAGATTTGTACATAGATAATTTGGAGATACAAACAATCGTTAGTGAAAAAGTAACTGGTATCTCTACTACATCTTATGATTTCAAATTTCAAATAATGGAACCTTATGCCATTAACTTTTCTGATAATTTAGTCAACGCAGCTATTGAAATGCAGAAAAGAGAAAACAAACGAATGGATATCAACAATCCAATCAATGCATTGTATCAACATTACTTGTTAGCAATTGAATTTGTGGGATATGATAATAACGGTGTGATTCAAACAAACGATAAAACACTGATTCGCTATTTCCCAATTCAAATCATTAAGATGAATTTTAAGTTAGAGAATAAACTAACCGTATACGAAATCAATGCAAAACTAACTCCTGAATATATTGCAACCAGTAAAACAATTAGTAACTTTAGAGAAGCAACTACTGTTTCAGCTACTACTGTTGAAGATGCATTGAATAAACTAGCTGCTGCATTTAATGCAAGTGAACGAGTTTTATCAGGTCCTGATAAAAATCAAGAGATTCCTAATGAGTTCTTCATCAAGTTTGAGAAGAATTCTAAAATAGCATCAGCCTTGTTGATTGATAAAAATCACTATTTGGTTGATAAAACTCCTATGCCTTCAGGACAACCCGAACCACCAGAATCTGCTGTTTTGAGTTCTCTTGGTATTAATGTTCGTTTGTCAGAAAGTGCAAGCGCCGAAGTTGTAAAACAACAGCGTCAAATTACTGCTGCACCGGGTGTATCTTGGTATAAGATTATTGACCAAATCATTACTCAAAGTGAATACATTATTTCAGCATTAAAAGTTGTGGATAAAGAACAACTTGATAAAGTTAAATCAACTGATAGAGATGCAGTCGTTAATAACAAACCAGAACCTTTATATTGGTATCATATTACACCATCGGTAAAAATCAAGGGCATCGACAAGAAATCAAATCGGTTTGCCTATAGTATCACATTTGTTATTCAACAAAAAGAGATACCGTATGTTAGAGCACTTGCTATTGGCAGCACTACCACATACAAGGGACCATACAAGAGATATGATTATTGGTACAGTGGTCAAAACAAAGAAATACTATCATACGAGCAATCATACAATATGTTATATTATGTGACTGCCGCAGCAAATAGTGCAATAGCTAACAGTACAAATCAATATGATGATCCTTCACCGGTTCATCCAACTACCACAACTGATTCATCACCTACAGGTAGTTTACCAAATTCAAAAGAAACAGTCAATACAGTAAAAACATCATTGTATAGCCCATATGATAGTTTACATGCACAGATTAAAATCTTAGGTGATCCTGATTATTTGATGACTTCAGAAGCAAGTATCTATCAAATCATAACACAAAAAACATACGGTGAAGATTATACCATTAACCCTGCATCAGGTCAAGTGTTTATTGAATTGGGATTTAGTCAAGTAAAAGATTATAATTATCAAACGAATGATGGATTACTAAGACCAAACAATGACATTACTTTTTGGAACTATACACCTGAAATTAAAAAGATGACCGGGAATAGAATGATTTACATGTTGCTTTCATTGAAAAGTCACTTTAGTAAAGGTCTGTTCACACAAGATTTGAAAACAGTGTTGCCACCGTTCAATAGTAATAACACTGTAAACGTGTCAACACCAACTGATGAAAGAAACACTGATACTGAATCAACTACTACTAGTAATACTACTACTAGTAGTACTAGCGCAACTCCCACGTTTGGTAAATTTGATCCCGGTGTAGGCAATGGCTGGGACAGTGATACACCTACAAAACCAAAAGTACAAACAGACAGTTCACGAAATTAAGGTGAAACGATATGACACAAAACACCAATAATCCAAATAAGATACCTAGAGAGTATACAGACGGCAGGGGTAATTCGCCGTTATATCCACACCCTATTATAGGTAAAGTAGTTCACAATGTTGACTCATTGCATAATGGAAGAATTCGTGTTATCTTAAAAAGATTAAACGGATCATATCCTGAAAACATTACATCTAATTGGTCAGCACCTATTAGCTATATGAGTCCTTTCTTTGGTTATACTCCAAACGAATCAAGCAAAAATGACTATGGTAGTTTTGCAGGCAACCCGCATAGTTATGGTATGTGGGCAACACCACCTGATTTGGGTACGGAAGTATTATGTGTGTTTGCAAACGGTGATCCTAACTTTGGATACTATATTGGTTGCATCCCTTCAGCAGGGTTAAATCAAATGGTTCCTGCTATAGGTGCAGCAGATAAAGTTATATTAAACAATCAAGAGGCAGCAAGTTACGGTGGATCACCAAAATTACCTGTTGGTGAAATTAACAACGCAAACGATAAACAATCTTTTTCTGGTACATTATCAGATCAACCTAGACCAGTACATAGTTATCAAGCGGCAATATACAATTCTCAGGGTTTATTGCGTGACCCTGAAAGAGGTCCTATTGGATCAAGTGCTCAACGTGAAAGTCCAAGCAGAGTATTTGGTATCAGTACACCAGGACGTCCAATCTATGCAGGTGGTTATACAGACAGTACGATTAAAGATGCAATCAATGATAGCGGAGTACCTGATGCTAGTTTAAAGGTTACCGGACGTGTTGGTGGACATACATTCGTCATGGATGACGGTGACGTTGAGGGCAATGACCAATTAGTTAGAATTCGTACAGCATTGGGCCATACTATATTATTGAACGATGCAGCACAAACATTGTTCATTATGCATTCTAATGGACAAAGTTACATTGAGTTGGGCAAAGAGGGTACGATTGATATGTACTCAACTAACTCAGTAAACATTAGAACACAAGGTGATTTAAACTTACATGCAGATAGAGATATCAACATGAATGCAGGTAGAGATTTAAATATCTTTGGTAAGAATACACATATTGAAAGCCAAGAAAATACGACACACTTCACTGGTAAAGCAATGAATACTACGGTATTAGGTACGCATACTGAACATGTGGGTGGTAGTTATAGTGTATTGGCAGGTAATGATGTTGGGATCACATCTACATTAGGATCATTATATCTTAAAGGTGGTCCAATGATTTTGATGAACAGTGGAATCTGCCCAACACTACCATTGCCAGGCAAACAGTTACCTAGAGTACAACATAGCGATACATTGTATGATTCTAATGTGGGATATGCAACAGCACCTAAGAAATTATTAAGTATTGTTAGTCGTGCTCCTGCACACGCTCCATGGGACGCGGCAAACAAGGGTATTGATGTACAAACTAATTTAAATTCAGGTAATGCAGTAGCATCAGTTCCATCTCCTGCTGTTACGCAAGTTAATTCAACATTGCCACCGGCCCCGGCAAATCCTACAAGTGCATCATTGGTTACAACAGTTCCTACTACAGCACAAGTAACAAGTTCAAGTTCTATTGATCCTGCAACTACTTCTTCAATGGTATCACAAATGGCTGTAAGTGTTGCAAATGGACCTGCAGCAAGTGCGGTGCAACAAACTGTTGCGGTAGTTGACACGCCAAACGGAAAACAAGCAGTTATTGGTTCTTTGGGTCTAACTCCGCAGCAATTAGTTACATCTGGTCATTTGAAACCAGGCGCTGATATCGCAATCAACACTGCAATTAATTCTGGACAAAGTTTAGAAGCAGCAATGACTCCAAATTTATTCACAGGTAAAGATGGTGTTAACTCGTTACAAGACTTAGTTAAAAATACGGGCACACAAACAAACATTGCAGCATCATTATTAAACCAAGCAAAAGATACACTAGTCAATAAGGGTATCATTACTGGAAAAGAGTCAATGTCTCAGACAGGTGGTTTGATTATGAGCACTGCGGTTGCTGGATTGAAGCCAACGCTTAACTATGCAGGAAGTGCTGTTAAGTCATTAATCACCGGAGACACTGCTGGATTCAGTAAAAACATATCAGCAATTGGTGATTCTATTACAGGTACAATCAATAACGTTGAAGATAAGATTTCGTCTACCGTTACTGGTCTTGAAGATAAGATTTCTTCAACTGTTAATAACTTAGAAGATCAAGTGTCGAACGCATATGACAATATAAGTTCTTCAATTGACGATTTAATGTCTGGTGGATTATTTGCTTCACTTAACATTGAAGAAAAATTAAACACTTCTAGCGTGGAATCTTTCTTAAAAGGATTAAGTGATAATACAGCGGGTGCCTTCAATCAAGTTATCTCTGCATTTAAAGCATATGAAGCAAACGTGCCTATTAGTTTAGCCGCAGCAAATGAGGGAGTTCAAGCAGAAGTGGCAGTGTCAGATGTTGCTCCGGTTGTTCCCACTACATATTCACAAGCAGAAACTACTTTAAACAAATCTAACCAAGTGTTTATGACTAGCATTGCTGGTGTTATGGATTTGTCTAAAAACTCAGCAGTTAGTGCAGGATCATCTTCTACTGATATTAACCAATTAGTAACCGCTACAGGAGGAAGCTCTACGACTACTACAACGACAACTACCCCTGATAGTATATTAGGAGGAGTGCCGGGTGGTCTTGCTGGTCTAAATAATATTGTGTCTAATGGACAAAATACGGTTACTGATATTCCACAAGTCAATTCGGTCAATTCAGTAATTAATAACATTTCTGGATCAATTACCTCATCTAAGAATGTAATATCTACAGTTCAAAATTCAGTTAATAAGTTAGAATCTACTGGTTTAGTTGGTATCGTAACATCCAATATGAACCCAAGTACTGTATCTAAAATATCAAGTGCATTGGGTTCTTTGGGATTGGGCGGTCCGTTCAAAACTATATTACCAACAGTAGCAACAGGTACTAACAAAACAGCAGCAGTTGTACAGGCTCAGACTGCAAAACTGTTAGGAGATCCAAAGATTCCTGCTCCAAACTTTGCAGGTAAACAAGCACAAACTGCATCGGAAGTTGTCGCCAACAGTAAGAAATTGGATCAAATTAATGTAGCATTGTCTAAGCAACAATCTGCATTGGATAATTGGAATACTGCTAGAACCACCTACGGGGAAAGTGATTCACGCACTTTAACTGCACAGGCAGCATATAAACAAGCGACAGCAAATGTCGATTCTTTAGTAGCATAAATACGTCATGGCAAAGTTTATTGGATTCAACACACAAAACTACGATACTGTTAGAGCACCTAGAGTAAGCCCTGGTGCTGACGGTGGTGCTGGTTCATTTGCAACACCTACTGTTTTTGGTAAAAAGTTTACCGGATATGATGAGCAAATGGTGATTCAAGACTTTATCAATGCATTGAATATTCCACAGGGTTCTAAGACAGGGAATCCTGGCTACGGAACTACATTGTGGAGTTTTATTTTTGAACCCAATGACGTATCAATGCAAGTTGAGTTAGAAAATGAAATTAGAAGAATTGGATCGCTCGATCCTAGACTAGCATTAAACACAATTCAAATATACCCTCAAGATAGCGGTGTTTTGCTTGAAGTTGAATTTGCAGTCGTGCCCTTCAACAACGTGCAAACACTAGAAATTCTATTCGACCAAGCGTCAGGTACAGCAGCAGCACGGTAAAAAACGCCATTTTCCTTAATGATAAATACATTATTGAGAGAATAAACCTATGGCAACAAGTTCAAGACAATCAGCAATCTTTGGGGTAAACGATTGGAAATCAATCTATAAAAATTATAGCCAAGCCGATTTCCAGAGCTATGACTATGAAACACTACGAAAAGTGTTTGTAGATTATCTACGTACCAACTACCCTGAAACATTTAATGACTATGTTGAGTCTAGTGAATACGTTGCTTTGCTTGACGTTATCGCATACATGGGCCAAGCCCTTGCTTTCCGTAACGACTTAAACACCCGTGAAAACTTTATTGACACCGCTGAACGTAGAGACAGTGTTGTTAAACTAGCTAACTTAGTTGGCTACACTCCCAAACGTAATTTAGCCGGTCAAGGGTTTGTTAAGATTATCAATATTGCTACCACTGAGCAGATCCGTGATATCAATAATGTGAACTTGACTAATTTGACTATTCTATGGAATGACGCAGCAAACTCAAATTGGCAACAACAGTTTAACACAGTATTAAATGCCGCATTTATCAACGCACAACGAGTTGGTAATCCTGGGCATTCAGCAACAATCGCAGATATTAAAACTGATGAATATAGTATTCAGCTTCCATTAGGAACTACTCCCGCTATCAAATTTAATGCTAATATCAACAATGTCAACATGAATTTTGAATGCGTTAGTATGTCTAGCGTAAATTCAAATACATTGTATGAAATGGATCCGGGTATTAATTCATACTTCAACGTACTATATCGTAATGATTTGTTAGGTTATGGTAGTGCTAATACAGGGTTTTTCTTGTACTTTAAACAAGGTACACTACAAACATATACATTTACCTTAGCTAATCAATTAGCTAATCAAACCGTTGATATTCCAATTCAAGGTATTAACAATGAAGATACTTGGTTGTATAAGATTGATCCAATTTCACAAGCATTGAGTCAATGGAATCAAGTAGATAGCATCTACTCAACCACATACACAAAGACACCAAATCAAACAGTGTTCAGTGTAACATCAGGATATAATGACCAAGTTACATATAACTTTGGTGATGGAACTTTTGGACAAATTCCTGTAGGTAGCTTTATTTCCTATGTTCGTGCAGGAGATGCAACGACATATACAATTGATCCTAGCGAGTTACAGGGTACAACAATTCAAATCCCATACACAAGTGCTCAAGGTCGTACAGAGACATTGACAATTGGCATCGAACTAACATTGCCTGTTTCAAATGCACAAGCACGTGAAACATTAGCTAATATTAAAGAACGTGCTCCACAACGTTACTATACACAAAATCGTATGGTAAATGGTGAAGACTATAATAACTTCCCATTCACACTATACAGTTCAATCATCAAAAGTAAAGCATTGAACCGTAGTAGTGTTGGCGTAAGTCGTAACTACGATTTACTAGACCCAAGCGCACGTTATTCAAGCACTAATGATTTTAGTGATGATGGTGGTTTATTCCAAATTACTGATGATGGCTTTGTCAATTTAACAGTTTCAACTACTAATGATATTGTTAGATTTTTAACAGATAACTTAGCAAGCATCCTAAGCAGTAACCGTTCTTATCAATTCTATGTTCAAGAATTCACACGTTATCTTGCTGAATCTGATTACGGCACTGGTGAAGTATTTTGGAATCAAACAACAAATGATGCAACTGAATGTACAGGTTTCTTTTTAAGTACAACAAACACGGGTGCGAGTCAAGCAGTTAACGTAGGCGTAGCTGCAAGTAACACAGTCAAGTACATTACTGAAGGAGCATTACTAGGTTTTATTCCTCCTGACGGATTCTACTTTGACACAAACAATCGTTTAGTTCCAGGATTGCCTGGACCTAGTGATATTACTGTTATTTGGACAAGCGTATCAAATATAGTAGGTGATGGATCAAATGCTGGTCAAGGTAATCTTTCAACTGGGGTTGGGCCAATCACTTTAACAAACCCAGTGCCAAGTGGTTGTATCTTAGTTTCAATCATGCCATCATTCACAAACGTGTTTGGTAACACATTGATTCAAAATATCATCACTTCTATAACATTGAATCAAAGTTTCACGTTGGTCTATAACAACTCATTGTTAGCTAACCAAGAGCGTTGGTCAATGAGCACAATTAGTGACCCTAGTTACTTTGTTAAGTTTACTAGTTTAGGTAACAATTCATATCAAGTAACATATAGATCAACAATCTATTATTTTGGTAGTGTATCTAATATTAAATTTGTATTTGATGCTGACAAAATCATTTATGATTCTGTCACAGGTGAATTAATGAAGGATACAATCACCGTTTTGAAATCAAACAGTCAGTTTGGATCAAACTATCCAATCGCACAAGATGTAAAATTAGAAGTAGTTGGTCAAATGATTGAAAGTGATGGATATGTTGATGACTATTCTATTGAAGTTTCAACATCGGCATTGACAGTTCCGGGTACAAACAAGAACCCAGACTTCTTTAATGAACTAACTGGATTTGAATTTGGTGCATTGAACCTAAGACAATTTGTATTCTTCAACCAAGTAACCGATACAAACTTGTTAACACGTTATGAAATGGTTGCATCTATTAATGTAGAATATAGCTATGGAACACTAAGTGACATTGCCAACGTAAAATATGACTACCCGGTTGGCCAGATATTCTATGCAGTACTTGAAGGTAATTTCTATCAACTAATTCAAGATCCAACATATAGTAACATTGTTGATTTGGTATTAGCACCAACATACAATGTTAAATTTGGTCGTCAAGGATTGTACTTCCAATATAGACATGTCTCCGGTGATTCTAATAGAGTTGATCCGGCAACTACAAACATTATTGATTTGTATGTGTTGCCGCAAGGCTACTACACTAGCTATCAAAACTGGTTAGCTGATACTACTGGTAAAGTAAGTGAACCATTAGTACCAACAATAACAGAATTAGCACAAGAATATAATCAGTTAAATAGTTATAAGATGTTAACCGACAGCATTATTTTAAACTGTGCAAAATTCAAACCATTGTTTGGAACTAAAGCTCCTTCTGAGTTACAAGGTAAAATCAAACTTGTAAAAGCATCCACTACAAACGCAAGTGATGGTGAAATCATCACAACTGCATTGACAAACATTAACGCATATTTTGATATTTCAAATTGGGACTTTGGAGATACATTCTATTTCAGCGAATTGAGTGCATACTTGCATTCTAAGATGGGAGATATGATTAGTTCAGCTATCTTAGTACCAAGTGATCCAACATTAGTATTTGGTGACTTATATGAAATTAAGTCTGCCCCATATGAAATTTTTGTCAGTGCTGCTACAGCATCAGACATCACAGTAATCACAGCATTGACCCCGGCTGAATTGACCCCTGCAGGATAATATAGGTAATATAAATGGCAACAATTAGAACACTTGATTTTTTACCAGAGATTTTTCAAACTACACCTAACCAACAATTTTTATCATCTACGTTAGATGTGTTGGTTCAACAACCAGACTTCAATAGAGTGCAAGGTTTTATTGGTAGTAAGTTTGGTTATGGAGTCAAGAGTACAGATCAATATATCAAAGAACCAAATAGTATCCGTACTAACTATCAATTGGAACCTAGTATTGTTTTCACAAAAACTGGTACTAGTAAGGCAGTTGATGTATTAACATATCCAGGTATCATTGATGCACTAAAATTGAATGGTGCCGCAACTGACAACCACAACTTATTATTTTCCAGTGAATTCTACTCATGGGATAGTTTTGTTGACTTAGATAAAATGATTAACTATAGTCAGTACTACTGGATTCCAGAAGGTCCTGAAGCAGTAACTGTCACGAATTCTGTTAATTATAGTCAATTAACATATACAGTAACGTCTACTGGGATTGACTATACCTTTGTTTCTGATAAGTTTGCGTTGTCTCAGGGTAACCCTGAGATTACATTAGTTCGTGGTGGAACATATGAATTCAATATTAATCAAAATACTGACTTTTGGATTCAAACTATTCCCGGTACATCTGGAATTGATAGTGCAAGAGTAAATCAATCAACTAGAGAAATTTTTGGTGTTAGTAATAACGGTATAATGAATGGTACACTTACTTTTAATGTACCTTTTAGTGATGCACAAAACTCAATGGTATATCCTAAAGGATTAGAAGTTGATTTAGTAGCTACGATGAATTTTGCAGACTTACAAGACATGCCTGCACAGGATGTTACTATTGATGGGGTTGGTTACTTAGATAACAAAACAATCATTTTCTATGGTGCTGCACCACTAGACACTGGTACTATCAGTGGTTCAATCACACAAATCAACAAACATTACTATACAGTTTCATATGTACTAGTTGATGGGGTAAGCACAATACAATTATCAGAAGCTGGCTTATTACCAGATAATGAAGCTATTCTAATCAGAACAGGTACAGAATATATTGGTAGAGAGTTTGTTAAAAACTCATATGATTACATTTCTTTGATTCCTATTGTTACTGCATCATATGACACATTGTATTACCAAGATGGTACAGACCCAAATAAAGTCGGTGTAATCAAATTAGTTGATACGGCAACATCATCTTACATTGACGTTAACAATATTTTAGGCAAAACAACTTACACTAGCCCTAACGGTATTACTTTCACAAATGGTTTAAAGATCACATTCCAAGGTAATGTAGTTCCAGAATCATACTTACAAGATAACTATTATGTTGAGGGCGTAGGTTCTAGCATCGTGCTGGTACCTGAATCAGCACTGTCAGTTCCTGAACAATTTGCTCAAGTTATTACTGTAGGAGACACTACTGTTAGATTACCAGTAGATCAAGATTACTTGACTATTAATCGCGGGGCATTGAATAGAAATGCATGGAGCCGTAGCAATCGTTGGTTTCACGCTGATGTATTGAAACTCACTATTGCAAATAATGTGTCTGCACCGTTAGCAAGCGCAGCATTAAGTAATTCATCAAGTATGGCTAAGCGCCCAATCTTAGAGTTCTATCCAAATTTAAAATTATTTAATTATGGTTCTGTAGATTGTGGTGCAGTAACATACATTGACAATAACTCATATGACGCATTTAATCAAGTTGCCGGTCAAGTAAGTTTCAGACCTGATGGTTCTACTAGTGCTATCACTAATGGTACTAGAATTATTTTTGCAGCAGATAATAACTTAGAAGTTAGAAGTAAAATTTATGAAGCACAGGTCGAGACTGTTGCTCCTACAAATTCAAATACATTAACAACAGTACTCAGAAAAATTGATACTCAAGTTCGTTTTGCTATTCCACAAACTACAGTTCCACCAACAGTTGGTAGATATTACACTGTAGCAGGTAACTCTAATTCTAGCTATAACGGAACATACATTGTTACTGATAGCACACAATCATCAGTGACTTTGTTGTATCCAGCGGATCCAGGTATATTTGGTAACACAGCAACAACTATTACTGTACAACCAGAAATCGTTTTAGTACCTGTTGTAGATATCAAGTTTAACGATATGATTTCTGTATTGTCAGGTGACACGTTTGGTGGCAAGACATTCTATTTTGATGGTTCTGAATGGAACGAATCACAACAGAAAAACAATATCAATCAACCACCTTTGTTCGATTTGTTTGACTATCTAGGCAACAGCTTAGGTGACCCACATAGCTACCCAAGTTCTAGCTTTGTTGGTTGTACATTACTTGAATACAAAAAGGGCACTGGCACAAACGATTCTATCTTAGGATTCCCTATCAGCTACACAAGTATCAACAACTTAGGTGATGTTGAATTTAATATTTCCCTGAATAGCGATACCTTTAACTACTCATTGAACGGTGTATCTACTACTGCGTTAGTTAAAACCGCATATGCATACGAATATACTTCAAACACTAATTTTATTAGAAAGATTGGTTGGCAAACTGCTGCTGATTTAAGCTATCAAAATCAAGTATTTGATTTGCAATATACTGGAATTCCAGGAACTCCTACATTTACTGTAGACATTGCAATGAAAGATCCTGCAACCACTAAGTGGCCTACCATTGTTGTTTATTCAGACAATGTACGTTTGGATCCAACTGGTTACACAGTTACTACAACTAGCAATAGTACAACAGTTACATTAACAACTACTCCTGAAATTGGAACACCTGTTGTGATTATGCTATATAGTGACCAAGTAAGTAAGATAGGTTATTATGAAATCCCACCTACACTAGAAAGCAATCCTTTCAATCAGGCGATTGGTTCTATCACATTGGGTGATGTTCGTGGACATTATAAGAGTATTTGCAACAACATATCTACTCTTACCGGTATTGCATTTGGTGCAAACAACTACAGAGATTTAGGTAATCTAGTACCATTTGGTACTCGTATTGTTCAGAATAGTGCACCATTGGTTTTACCTGCCGCATTCATTAGAAACAATGACTATAATTTCTTTAATGCAACTACATTCAATGCATATGAATATGACAAGTTTAAGAATTTACTAGTTTCTAGTATTGATACACTTAACATTGATTTAACACAACCTGCGCCTGGTTTGTTAGATACCATACTTGGATTCTTAACTGCATCTGGTTTAGATTCTAGTTCGTTTTTTTGGAGCGATATGCTCCCATGTAAAACACCTACATATTCAAACACATACAGCTTTAAAACTAATCTACCTATCTCATTCTTTCAATTGAATCAGATATATGACTTTACTAAAGCAAATTACAATAGTGTCTTGGTTTATTTAACACGCACTACGGTAGACCAAGGTACAACGATTACGCAATTGGTAAGGGGTATTGATTATATTGTTTCTGACACTACTGCAAGATTAGAAATTGTTGCAGATTTGTTACCAAACGATACTATCACAATCAATGAATATGCACAAACATATGGTAATTTTGTACCTAGCACTCCAACTAAACTTGGATTGTATCCTGCATTCATCCCAGAAGTAGTATTGGATGACACATACACAACTCCAACATACTTTATCAGAGGTCACGATGGTTCTCAGACTAAATTATATGGAGATTATGTCAATGAATTGTTGACTGACTTACGTGACAAAGTATTGTTAGAATTTGAATTACGAGTCTTTAACAACTTAAAAGTTTCCAGTTCTGTTTCAGTTGGACTAGATCAACTAGTACCAGGTAAAGACAGAGATGTTGGCTACACATACAACGACTATCTTTCAGTTTATTCAACATTGTTTTTAAACTGGGTTGGTACGAATCGTATTAATTATACAACACAGAATTATGATGCGTTCAATGAGAAAACATGGAACTATTCAGGTAGTAGTTTAAAATCAGATGGATCATTGTTAACTTCTGGCAACTGGAAGGGCATCTATCTATGGTTATACGACACTGTATACCCTCACACACGCCCGTGGGAAATGTTAGGGTTAACAATTAAACCAACATGGTGGGATAGTTATTACGGTGCAGCACCTTATACAAGTGAAAACACAGTAATGTGGACAGACATTAGTAATGGTTTTGTCTATAACAACGGTGATTCATATATTAACAAACAACGCATTAGACCTGATCTATTATCTATGATTCCTGTTGACAATCAAGGTAATTTGATATTACCGTTCAGCAACTTCATAGGTAGCTATAACTTTGAACAATTTAAAAATAATTGGAAAGTAGGCGACATGGGTCCTACTGAGTACTCATATCGTTCAAGTAGCGCATGGCCGTTTGATTTGATGAAAATTGCAGCATTGATGCGCCCAGCTAAGTTCTTTACATACAACATTGATTTGGATGTATATTCACATAATCAAGAGTTTGGACAATGGCTAGTCTATGGTAGGTTACGTACAAACATTGGTGATCCTAATAATCTATTAAATTTCTATGGAACTGATGCCACTGCTGCTGAACATAGTTACTTGAACTGGATTATTGATTATCAAAAACAATTTGGTATGAACGGCACCAGCCAAATCGTTGATTTGTTTACTAATTCTGATGTAAGACTTTCTTACAGAATGGCAGGATTTAGTGATAAGACATTGTTGAACTTTATGTTAGAAATGGGTTCAGCATCAGCGAATTCATTACTAGTTCCTGAAGATAGTTATTCAGTGTTGTTGTACAACAACCAACCAACAGATACATTAATCTATAGCCCAGTTATTATTCAAATATCTAATAATGGTTTCAGAGTTTATGGTAATAAACAAGTCAATGCATACTTCATTACATCAGCTCCTAAGTTAGGAATATTTGATACTATTGCAATTGATACGGTTAGTGCTCAAGTGCCTAGAAATTATTTTAACGACAAGACTATCACATATCCATACGGCGCTGAATTTGAAACGGTTGACGACTTGTTAACTTTTATCAGAGGTTATGGTATATACTTAGAAAATCAAGGATTCCAATTCAATGGATTAGATAATGGTATTGTGACCAACTGGACACAGATGTTGTATGAAACATTGTACTGGATTAAGACTGGTTGGGAAGTTGGTTCTATCATCAACATTAATCCTGCAAATAGTCAGTTAGTGATTGACAATGGCAATTCTATTGTTCAACCATTGACGTTGCAAAAAGAAAACTTCATTTTAAATCAAAACTTAATACCTATCGCATTGAATGATTTGGCAATTGACCGTCAAGGTACACAATTGTCAATTAAAACATTGAATGCAGGTGATTCTATTAGTTTCTTTAATGCTACTATTAGTACCATTGAACACGTGATTGTATTTGACAACACAACATTGTTTGGTGACTTGATTTATAACCCAATCACTGGATTACGTCAACAACGTATCTTTATGAAGGGTTCTAAGAGTGCTGGCTGGAACGGAACTCTATCTGCTGCTGGCTTTATTATCTCACAAGACAACATCGAAGATTGGAAAGCAAACACCAAGTATGTTAAAGGCACCGTAGTGAGTTATAAGAATTCATACTGGATGGCTAACATTGATGTTGTTCAACCTAGTCCAACGTTTGATAAAACATATTGGGATGAAACATCTTATGACATGGTTCAACAAAACATGTTGCCAAACCCAAGTACTAAGAGTGTTGAAGCAATCAAATACTATAACCCAAACCAAGCTAATTTAGCAAACGATGCAGACCTATTGAGCTTTAGTTTGATTGGATATAGACCAAGACCATATTTGTCAGAGGCAGAATTAGATGATCCTACGCAGGTTAACTTGTACAAGAGTATGATTGAGTCTAAAGGTACCACACAATCAGCAAACGGATTGAATGGTATTACTCTTAATGACAATCAAATGTCATATACTGTGCATGAGAACTGGGCTATTAAAAATAGTGAGTATAGTGGTTTGAACAATCACAACTTTGTTCAAATTACACTTGACCAAACACAACTTACCGGTAATCCTTCTATTGTAAGTATCGTAGGAGATACCTATGTTGTTGGAAGTCAACAACAAGTTCCGTTAAATCAAGTTAAGAACTATGCTAGAAACATTTCAAACACTAGCATTTTATCAACATTAAGTGAATCTAGCATTGTTGGTAAGATACCGACAGCTGGTTACGTAAACGTTGATGACGTAGTTGAGTTAGGATATAACTTGTCTTCATTGACTAGCGGTAGTATCTATGCTATCTATCGTGGTGACTTTGTTTGGTTAGCAAATATCAACGGTAGCTGGGATGTATATACTCCTACTCCATTAGGAGTATCTGTAACAAACGTAATTAACAATTTGAATGGAACTATTTCTATCACATTCTCTGGATTACATAATCTACTTACTAATCAAATTGTAGGTATTGTCAATTTTGATCCTAGAATTGATGGGTATTACTTAGTTAAGAGTATAACAAACTTAACAACTATTGTAGTCACATCCAACTTAACAAAAACAGCAACTCAAGTTTTTGGTAACGGTGCTGCGTTTATGATGCAGAGCCATCGTGTCACTACATCAAGAGATATTGTTTCACTACCATTGAACAACGTTGAATTCAACACAAATTTAGTTTGGGTAGATGAAAATGAGAATGGTGATTGGACTGTGTACAGTAAAACACCTAACTACATATACAATTCGTTACCGAAGATTAAAAATCAAAATGAATTTACTACTGTTAATTTTGGTTCAGCCGTCGCCAATGTACCTACACTAGGTTATGTTGTGGGTGATAGCGGTGCTGGAGTAGTATATCATTACATTGATAATGTAAATGGTGACGGTTCATTCATCACTGATTACTTCTTATCATATCCTGATACTAGCTATGGTTCTGCTATTGTTTATAGTGACGAGTTAATGTTAGTTGGTGCACCAGATGCATCATTGACATTGAGCCAAGTTTATATCTATCGAATCCCTTCAGAATCTAATCTACGTACTCCTGTACTTGAACAAGTATTGTCTGTTAGTGGTGGTAACTTTGGATATTCTATGGCAATCTCAGGCGACAGTAATGTACTATACGCTGCTGTTAAAGATGAGGCAACTGAGCTACTAGCAGTCTATGCAAGAAATCCTAATTTAACATTCACTAATTTGGGAATGGTATTATCTAAACCAACAGTAGTTAATGATAATAAATTCTCAGTTCATGGCAACGTATTATCAAGCATTACACCAGGACAACGTGTATCGTTCATTACACAATACTTCCAAGCAGGTACATTGTATGTCAATGCAAACTTAAACGATCAATATTTTGTTTGTGAAGGTGATGTAAGACAAGCAATCTATACTGGTTTGCAAGTGTCATTTAGTAATTCAGGAACTGCAGGAGATCAATTATATACTGTTACACATACATCATATGATTCTGATGCAGATACTACAACTGTTTATACGGAAGAACAAATAATTGCTACTGTCTACAACGGTACTATTGTCTATGCTGCATCGTTCAACCAAGATATTATCTATACTGTAATTACAGGTATATATGATATACCAACAAACCAAACAACATTCTACATTGTAGGAACTATCCAGCACGTGTCTCAAGCAGGCGCTGCTGTATACCATTCTCATGTCAACTTCCAACTCATTGGTACATCACAATCACCAGTATGGAGTTATGGTGATAATTTTGGTAGTTCAATAGCTACTAACTATGACGGAACTAGAGTTTTTGTTGGTTCACCAAATGCAGATTTTACTACAACCGATGGTTTGCATAACGTATCTGATGTAGGTCGTGTTTGGGTAGCTGATGCAATCGTTGAGAATTACAAAGTTCAATTCGATCAAAACTTGTTTACTCCTTTCTTTGCAATTACTGTTGCATGGATTCCTACTAACAATTCTGTAATCTATTGGAATGGCACACCTTTGCCAACAACAAAATATATTGTACTGCCTGGTAATGTCGAAACAAACGTAGGCACAGTTATTTTGATTGGTCCAGTAGGTTTTAAAGCAGGTGACATCATTTCTTTCAGAAGTTACAACCTAGTATACTCACAATTCTTAATGAAATCAATCACATACAGTGATTTGCATCCAGGTGAAAAATTTGGTGCAAGTATTTCATGTAACAAATGGGCTAGTGAAGTCATGGTTGGTGCACCAGGAGGTGTTGTAAACAATGACGAAGAAGGTGCAGTAATCAGATTTACTTGTGAGGGAAGAAAGTTTGGTAGCATGTCTGCGTTGATTCAAGCAGATGTATTTCAACCAACTTACATGTACATTAATGGTTATGTTGTCAACTTATTCCATACATTTGCTGCTACTACCAACGTAAAATCAAGTTCAACATCTATTAGCGTAAGCCAAGTAGATGCAGCAAGAATGCCCGACATTGGTATAATTACAATCCAGAATATCTATTCAAATAATTATACATTGACATATCAATTGGCTCGTGATGGTCAGGGAGTACCTACTGGACAATTGAATTTTATTATCCGAGATCCTGTGACCAAAGTCATAACACCAACCACATTTGGACACAGTGTTACATCAAATACGTCACCTACAGATGCATGGCATGCAAGTGATGTTCAAATTATTGCTCCTTTGGGTGATGCATCTAATGTTGCTGAGGTTATCAATCGTACTAACATTCTAAACGTATTTGCTGCTGCTGATTCAGAAGATAGATTGATTATTTCTTTGATTGACAAAACATTGGGTCAAGCTGAGAACAAACTCAACATCATGGCTTTGAATGGTAACATCATTACTGAAATGGGTATGTCTTTGTATACTAAATCACAGACAATCTCTAACCCTCACTCACAACATAGTTCAAATTTTGGTGCAGTGGTTAAGTTTAATGAAACTGGTTCTATTGCAGTGGGTGCTCCTACTACAAACAGCTATTTAAAAACACAGTTTGACTATGATGTTAACACAGATTTACATAATCAAACTACGTTTGATAGTAACTTAACTGAGTTTATTGATTCATTTACTAAAGCCGGTGCAGTCTATATGTTTGACTATATCCCTTGTTATAATGAGTCATTACTAAACTTAAGTAATTTTATATACGCACAACCTTGTAACGATATTCCATCAACATCTGCAAGTGCATTAAACAACTATGGTTACTTATCTAACTACGGTGCTGCATTAGACTTTAGAAATAATTTACTAATGATTAGCGCACCTAACTACCAATCAGGAACAACTGCTGGTAAAGTTGTAATGTATAGAAATAATGTTGGAACAAGCGACTGGACAAAATATCGTTATCCAGATAGTGTTGTTGACATTAGCAAAGTACAAAAAGTTCAATTGTTTGATAATTCTACAGACAAAACACTATTGTCATTAGACTATATTGATCCATTGCAAGGTAAATTCTTGGGTGCAGTTGCAGAAAACTTAGATTTTGTGACGTCAATCGACCCTGCAGGTTACAACAGTGCTAACTATAATACAGGTAAACTTGTTTGGAACAAGAATCAAGTTGGTAAAATTTGGTTTAACACATCAACAGCAAGATTCTTAGACTACCATCAAAATGATGTTGTGTACAATAGCAAGTATTGGGGTCAAGTATTTCCAGGAAGCAGTGTAGATGTATATACATGGGTAGAGTCATTAACTCCACCTAATCAATACAAGGATACAACAGGAACTCCGTATGATGTAACTAAGTACGCAGTAACATTTGTAACTGACGCTAATCATAATCTTGTACCTGTGTACTATTTTTGGGTCAAGAATACAAATTCATTGTACTCATTGCAAGGTAAGACATTAAGCGATTATACAATTGCTCAATATATCACTAATCCTGCTAACTCAGGCATTGCTTTCTTAGCACCATTGCGTACTAATACATATGCTATATACAATGCAGCAAGTTATATCAACGGTAAAACAACTAACTTGCATTTGGGATTCAGTACAAGTAACAATGATACACCTGCACACATTGACTTTAAGTTGATTAGAACAGATTATCCTGAAGACTTCTTAACAGGTTTCCCTAATGCAAAATTAGGCAGATCAAATCCAACAGGTGTATATGAAAAATTAATAGATAGTTTTGCAGGTAGTGATAGTTTTGGTGCAGTTGTGCCTGACCCATCACTACCAAAAATGCTACAGATTGGTGTAAACATCAGACCTCGTCAAAGCATGTTTATTGACAGATTCAGTGCTTTGAAAAACTTCATTGAATATACTAACAGTATCATTGTTAATTATCCTATCAGTGAAATTGAAAACTTAACATTGTTGAACGTATACGGCGATAACTTTGATACAAGAGTCTATTGGGAATACACATACTGGTGGGCAACTGGTTATTCTTCAACAACTAAAACAAACTTAGAAGTTCAAACTTATGCAGACTTGATGACATTCACCCCAACAGATGGAATGTTAGTAGGTGTTGCTAAAAACGGCAAAGGCAAACGTGAAGTTTATGTTTACTCAAGTAATGTTTGGACTCGTATTGGTTTACAAGATGGTACTATCCAATTCTTAAGTAGTCTATATGACTACGCTGACAACAAGATTGGTTTTGGTAATGACTTCTTTGACTCATCTGGCTTTGATGCACATCCAACCGTTGAATCACGTTATATAGTTCGTGGTATATTTGAACAAATCTTTGTTGACGACCTATTCGCATACAGAAACAAAGCATTAATTTTGATGTTTGAATATATTTCAAGTGAAAGTGTTGCAAACGGTGGATACTTGCCTTGGTTGAACAAAACAAGTTTCACTGATGTAACTTATAATGTAAGAACATTGGGACAAGATACTAAGTATCGTCCTGATAATCTAAACTTGCTTGATGGTTACTTGAATGAAATCAAACCATACCACGTAGTTATTAAAGAGTTCACGTTATCTTATTCTGCATTAGAAACAATTGCAGGAACAGTTACAGATTTTGACTTACCTACATTCTTTGATAATAATTTAGGTGAATTCGTATCACCTCAATTAACATTTGGTGGTCCTAAAACTAATCAACAGTATTCTTATACTGATCCATTATGGTATAGTTCAATGGATTACAAACGTTGGTATAATCATTTTGGCTTGTCATTGGTTGATAGTCCAGAAATTATTATTGCGTTTGTTGCAAAATACGTTAATCCTAGTGACACTATCATGTATGTTGATAACGCTAGAGGAATGCCTGCAACAGGAACAATCGTAGTTGATACTGAGGTAATTTCTTATAGTAGTGTTGATAGAGAATTAGGAATTCTTTATGGATTGAATAGGGGATTTAACTCAACTCAGGCTACATTCCATATCCCTGGCGTACAGATTGTAATGGATGTACCTAGCGTCACGTTGTTAAATGAGGGTAGAGCGTATGCATTCTTACCTAGAGTAACTGCATACATTGATACCACATTGTATCCAGCTCCAACAACTCCTGCAGTGTTAGAAGCAGTGATGGCAGGTGATAAAGTCATTGGTATTACTGTGAAGGATCCTGGTGCAGGATATGTAGTGTTGCCAAAAATTATCATTGATCCAAGCATATCAATGTCTTTCTCTACAAGTGCAGTCAACGACAATGGATTCATTGTATTAGATACCTCAGAGTTAAATACAGGAGATTTAGTAAGATCAACTGGTACTGGATCTAATGGATTAACATTTATTCCTAACGGAGTGTATTATATCAATGTATTAAACCAAGCAGATACTGGGTTGTCATTTATTACTTTCCACAAGAGCTATCGTGATAGCGTAAGAAAAGTAAATCCAATCTCATTTACCTCAGTAGAATTATTGTCTTCTGACTATACGCATACTATTGGTGTAAGTGCATATGCAGTCGTGTATGCAAACAATACATTGGTTCGTGGATTTAGAACTACTATCAAGTTTGATAGAACTAGTTATAGATCACATGTAATTCCTTGGACACCAAATAAATTTTGGTCAAGTACTTACCACAACTCATTGGCTAGTGTAAACACTGATAGAACAATCGGTTATGCAGCAACTTATGTACATCAAACTGGTACAGTAACACCAACTGGTGGAAACAATGCAGTGTTCACTGTTGAAAACTGGGTTGAACAAGGTGTTTATCAAGCTGCTGTCACTACAGCAGGAACTGGATATACTGCTGGAACATGGAATAGTTCATGGACCTTAGCATATGCTTTAGCTCACTTCACTGGTAGTATTATTACTATATCCGGATTGAACTTAGAAGGAAGCACTGCAAATAATTGTTACATATTCGTAACTAGCGTCAACGGTTCAGGTGGTATATTAACATTCCAAGTTATGGGTGTAACTCCTACTGTTGATACAACTAGTTTGCAAGGTGCAGTATTACCTATCAGACAATTAGATAGTTCAACAGACGGTGGTGCAGTTATCACAGTAGATTACTCATATAGTGGGTTGTTACCAGGACAAGCTAGTGGTACTAGCATGTTCTTCTATCGTGTTCATGCTCCTTATGATTTTGTTGACGGCGGTGGTGCAGAGTTCAAGATTTACAGACCTACGTTTACGAATGATAGTGTTGTAAGTAACTACTATATCAAGATGATATCAAGTGGTACAGGGTACTCACAAGGACAAACATTCAAAATTTTGGGTAGTAATCTAGGCGGAACAAATGGCACTAATGATGCGGTGATTCAAGTTACTGCTGTTAACGATGATACTTCAATTTTCATGGCAACTGTCAATGGAACACCTGTAAATGATACAGGCAAGTATTATGTAGACGCTATCAATGATACACAGTTGGCAATATTCGCTGACCCGTCAATGCAAGTACCGGTGGCATACAGTTCATTCATTTGGAATGGTGCCACATCATATGATACACATGGTTATGGATACCCAGGCACTGATTATGCTTATTTACCAGAACCGTTGTACAGCAACATGAACTTTGAATATATGACAAGTTCAATTACAAGTTATGCAAATACTATTTGGCAATGTATTGAAACTAACCATGATGCAGTGTTTGATCCTAATAAATGGGTACCATTAAGTCAAAGCGATCTTGGTTTGAATGCATTGGATAGAATTGAAGGTTTTTACCAACCTAGTTTAGATATGCCAGCAAAAGATGTTCAACAATTGTTGAAGGGAACTGCATATCCAAACCCAGTATACTATGGTAATAGCTTTAGTCCAGAAGATATTCTTCCAATTGATGCATACTTAGTAGATAGACCTTTCTACCCAGTCAGTCCTAATATTAAGTCTATTGCTTATGACGGAAATGAGTACGTTGCAGTTGTTGACACACCAACTACATCAGTTTTAATTAGAAGTACAGATAGCACTATTTGGAATACTACTAGACTAGCCGATACTCCATTGAATATTACAAGTATTGTATACAATAATGGAGTGTATGTTATAACAACAAACACCGCAACAACAAACTTGATGGTTAGTTATGATTTGAGTACATGGTTAACTATTAGCAGTGAAGAAAATTATGATGATCTTGCATATGATATAGGTGATTACGATATTTCTACGGTGACAGCTCCTAGTATCCCACTACAGAAAGTCAAGTATTTGAATGGTGCATTCTTTGCAGTTGGAACACAAATTCTACAAAGTACTGATGCTTTAACTTGGAACAGTTTATTCCAATTCTATAGTCGTCTAACTAACGTAATCAATGATATTGACTATATTTCAATATCAGGGTTCACTGGTTATGTGGCAGTGGGTTTGGGAAGTCAAATTGTATCAGGTGCAAATACATCAGCACCTATCATCAATCCTATCACTAGAATTATAACTAGTACGGATGGTGTAACATGGAACACTGAATCAAGTAGTTTAGCGGCGTATGCTTTAAATGGAATTGCACATAACGACTCAGTAATGGTGGTTGTAGGTAATCATGCTAAAATTTATTATAGTTCCAACAGCACAAGCTGGGTAGCTAGTACAATTATGGGATCAGCTATTACAACTAATATTACAAGTATTGCGTATGGTAATAACTTGTTTGTTGCAGTAGGTGATTCGGGACTGTTATTAAAATCATCTAATGGTATCACATGGGTACAAGAAACTAATAGTGCAATCACTACTGAAAATCTACACAACGTAACTTTCGATGGTACATTCTTCTATGCGTCTGGTGCTAATGATACCATCTTGCGTAGTATTGACGGAGTCAACTGGGTAAGTCAATCTAACTTGGCATCAGAAGACCCAACTTATGTTGTCAAGGGCAACGACTTCTTGTTTGGATATGGTCCAGAAGAATTAGTTCCTGGAATTATTTCTGATTCTATTAGTATGCAAGTTACTACAGCACCTAGCGCATACTGGGATTTAGATAATACACAACTGGCATGGTATAAGAACTCTGGTTTTAGTATGACACAAGTATTGGGCAGACCTGACAGTAATAATCAAATTAGTTTTGCTAACTTGGTTGTGAACCCAATTCAATTAGCAGTATTCTATTTTGACCCTAACTATGCAGGCTACACTAGAATCTATGAGAACACCTCAACAAACTTGAACAACCCATACACTTATACAATTGATTGGTTCAATCGTGTTGTCACGTTAAACCAATCAATTGATATTACTCAATCAATTATGATTGAAGTGTATGAAGTTGGCAATGGTGTTGAACTTGCAAGAGGAAACTCAGATTTGATTCCATTGCGAGTCGATCCTAATACAGGTCACACAATGATTGTGTTGGATGTGTTGTTCCAAGACTTAGTTACTGATCCACTAATCTTTGTACAAACTTCAACAAGTAATACACGATTGGTAAACAACGTTGATTATCAAATCTTACCTTACGATACTGGTACAGGTAGTCAACCAATGAAGATTCAATTTAATACTGAATATGACCAGTCTAATACTAAGATTTTGTATTCAATCTTTGCTGACTCCACAACACCTACTAACTCAACACAGTATGGTTATTCATACCCACAAACACAGGCATTTACTGGTGCAGTTGGAGGAAGCAATACCTATACATTGACTTTACCTACAACAGGTCAGAATATTGCTGATGGTATTGTTGAAATTGATGGCGTAAGACAAGCACTGGGAACAGCATACACTATTTCAGGTTCTACATTAACATTCTCTGGTGATCCAATAGATGAAACACGTATCATTGCATATACATCATACCTTGATGCTAGTAGATTGTTTGCAACAACTACTAAAGTACATGCAGGATCATCTGGTACATTGACTGTTACTATACCGTACCCAACAGTACCTAACCCAATGCCTAATATGACATATACTGATGTAAATAAAGCATGGGTTACGTTGAACGGTAGACGTTTACCTTCAACTGCATATCATTATAGTTCAGCTAATCACCTTGTAATTCCTGGTGTACAAAACGGTGACAACATTATTGTGACTGCATTTGTTGACGGTGGTAGTCCAAACCCATCAGGCTTCAAATTACTTGTTGACAAGACAGGTGTTCAATCCGCTTACAGAGCTAACCCAACGGATAGAACTTGGTTGACAGTTGACTTTGGTCTAACAGATACTACTATGTATTTGAATGATGTGTCAAAAATTGTTGAAGTTGTAACTGTAACCAACACTGTTACTCAGATTAGTTCTTTGATTAACATTGATAATGACAATGACATTGGTTTCTTGTTGAACTTCAATACAAACGCAATTACACGTGTTGAGGCGTTTAACGTTACTAAAGGTACTATTATACCATCAGAAAATGTTGAACTTGAAATGTACAAAGGTGCAGGTGGAGTCGCATTCTACGATCCACACACTGTTGTAGGAGATTTAATTAAATTCACAGTTTATGTTGGTAACTTGATTGAGACTAATGGTGAAAGAATTCAATTTACATCAGTTGATCCAACAACCAACACAATCACTGGATTGACTAGAAACGCACAAAACACTGCCACAACAGCACATAACCAATATGACTATGTGTATAGTTTGAGTCCAACTAGAAAACTTGACCCTAGCCAAATGTCAATATTATGGAACAGTTCAAATTATGCACCATTTGGTGATCCAGTTTCAGTCAGTACAACGGCTGCTGCTGAGTTCTTAAATTCCGGAAATAGATAAGAGATAAATAATAGATTATGAATTCCGAGAACAAAGATACAACACACAATACAACATCAGAAAAACCCCCGGTTAATGAATCGGGTGGTTTTAATGAGTTTTCAGGTATATATTTTAGTTCAAGTATTAAGATATTCGATCCTAATACCAATGAAGTATTAGTTCACAAACGAGGCGACAACTAATGTTACACAATTTACTACCCATGCAAATTAAGGGTTTTTTAAAGATTTACGATCCAAACGATGGTGAAGTCTTCGTAGATAAATGCAATGCAATACACTATGAGAATATCAGTATTGGTATTGCAAATGCTTTATCTAATCGGGGAACAGGCACTATCTACAAAATGGCTTTTGGTAATGGTGGGTCAAGTATTGACCAAACTGGTATCATTACATATTTGCCACCTAATACAGTTGGTACTAATGCTAGTTTGTATAATCAAACATATACAAAAGTTGTGGACGACACTAACATTTTGAATACAAACCCATCTAGAAATAAAATGACCATCAGTCATGTTTCGGGTAAAGTCTATACAGATATTATTATTCAATGTTTGTTAGATTACGGTGAACCTTCAGGACAAATGGCATTCGACAATAGCACCTCGCTATCAAGTGCGTATGTCTTTGACGAATTGGGTATTTTAGGATACTATGGAACCGACAATTCAGGCAACGAATTAACTCAGTTAATGACTCACGTTATCTTTCACCCAGTGCAAAAAGCATTGAATCGTCAAATACAGATTGATTATACAATCAGAATTCAGACTCTAACTAATTTGGTTACAGTCTAATATAAATACAAGATATCGGAGCATTTAAATGGCATATACAATCATAAGAAGCGATAATTCAACGGTTCTTACAACTATTCAAGACGGCGCGGTCAATACAACCAGTACTAGTCTAGGACTTCCTGGACGTAACTATGCAGGTTATGGTCAAATCCAAGATACAAATTTTGTTAGAATGTTGGAAAACTTTGCAAGCGCAAACCCTCCTGCTAACCCATTGAAGGGTCAATTGTGGTTTAACACATCTAACCCTAATCAACCAGTATTGTGTGTATGTCCTGCTGACGGAACTACAGTTGCCAGTCAATGGATTAAATTGACAAGTGCAACAAGTGCCGGTGCAACTACACTAGGAAATGTCACCATTACAGGTGACATTGTTTCTGCTAACAATGCTACTATTACTAACAATCTAATTACTTCTACTCTAGCAGTTGCAACAGTTACTGTATCCAGCGCAATCACATCTAACATTGCTACTATCACTACTGCCAACGTAACCAGTGTTCTTAACGCACGATATATTTCAACTGGTTCTCAAACTAATCCAGGTAATATTCAAGGTGCTTGGACAGTTAATGGAAATCCAAGTGGCAATGCATTATCTATTATAAATGGTAACGTCAGTTTTACTGCATCAAGTACTAACGGTATCAAATGTGACAACTATATGTATGCAAACGGTGCACCGTTTAATCCAAGCGGCACATACAACAACGGTAATGTCAGTGATTATTTGACTGGTGCTAATAATGTCACACAATTTAATGGCAACATTACTCCAAACAATTTATCATCTAATACAATCTCTACACTTTCAGGTACAGGTACTATTAGTGGCATTTGGACATTGACAACTGGCGCTCGTATTAATGCAACATATGCTGACTTAGCAGAACGCTTTGAAGCTGATGATATCTATGATGCAGGCACAGTTGTTGAAATTGGCGGAGACAAAGAAATCACTGCCGTTACAAAAGATGCAAGTGAAGAAGTATTTGGTGTTGTTTCAACTACTGCAGGTTTCACTATGAACGGTGCTGCTGGTAGTGATGAGACACATCCATCTGTTGCTGTATCAGGGCGTGTGCTTGTTAAAGTGATCGGTAAAGTTAAAAAAGGTCAACGTTTAGTATCTGCTGGTATTAAGGGCTACGCACGTGCTGCTAAGAAAGAAGAATTGACAGCATTCAATGTTATTGGTCGTGCCTTAGAAAATAAGACAGATGCAGCAACAGGAATGGTTCTTGCAGTGGTTTCAATCACTAAGTAAGGATAAAGAATGTCATACGCAGTCAACGGTTTAATTCAGGCATCAGATTTTAATACTTTTGCCACACAACTTAACACACTATGGGCTACTGGTACTGGTCCTAGAGGGTTAGGTCAAACTCCTATTCAAACAGTTGCAGTAGGAAGTAAAGTGACTGCTGCTCAGTGGGATTCTATCATTGCAGTTTCTAATGCACTTTCATATCAACAAGGTCCACATTCGATAATTACTCAACCTACCTATGTACCTTCTAACAGTGGAAGTGACGCACAAACGTTGATTCAATATATGTCTGTAATATCTACAAATATTACAACATTGTCAAGTAATTATTTGAACTCGCATGGTCAAGTTTCATTAACACCTGCTACAATTACATCTACTCAACAATGGTCAACTGAAGCAATTTACTCATTCACTGTTTCATTTGCATCAGGTGACGCTGCTAGATACTTTTTCAATAGTGGTGGACAAATTGCAATCACGATGTCACATCCAACCGGTACTCCATTAGATAGCATGTACGCAGTACTGTGTCAACAAATTGGATCTATCATTATCAGTGCTCCCGGTATTAGCCCATCAACCGCACATATCGCTGGATCTGATTATACAGGATTAACACAGGTTACTGATCTTCAAGGTGCAGTTCCAGATACGTTTGTAAGTCAAGCTGGTTATTATGGATTGACCGCATCTAGTGCTGAGATTTTCAAGCAACGTATGGATACAGGTTTTTACTCAAACTACCTTGGTTCAGCAATTGCAATCAGTGCTAAAACAAATGGAACACAAGGATTACACGGAGACAATGGTAGTTCTATTACTATTAACGTAGTTTGGAGCGAGATTCCTGCAACATTGTCAGTAAGTTCGGGAACAACAATTGCATTGACATTGAAACAGTCATCTACATATCCAACTGATACATCCTCATCTACTACAAACTCTTGGGGCACACCAAAAGTTCAGTATACAGCAACTTATATATAAAAATAACGGTAATGCAGTATCTATGTAAATATTCACATGGATACCAAAACCTTAATCGCAGATGCTAAAGCCCGTTTTAGCTTTAACGCATCTAAAACATATCTACATGACAAGTACACAAGCAAGTTGATCTTTGCAGACCAAAATGGTTTGTGGAGAGCTAGTATTGAATTTATATCAGCCTTAAGTGCTTTAGAAGATGATACACTGGTTTTATTGGATGATTATAAAAACCCAATCAAAGTCAATCGCTCAACATTGTTAGCAAAAGCAAAGAATGTATATTCTAAAGTTATGGAAGATTGGTATAACGAATTTGAAGAATTAAAGAATACCAGATGAGTCGAGGTGTATTACTATTTGCATTCAACAGCAACATTGTTAACTATTATGATATGGCAGTGTATTGTGCTAAACGAGTCAATTACTTTTTGAATCTACCAGTAACGTTGATTACTGATGACAAATCGTTGCCAGACAATCAAGAATATACGTTTGATAATGTTATATTGGTTGATGCACAGACCGATAACTATAAACAAAAAGAAACATGGATAAACAAAGGAAGATACCAAGCATATGATCTTTCTCCGTATGATGAAACATTGTTATTAGATACTGACTATGTTGTAAACACTGACAAACTAAATCAAATTTTTGATATTTACACAGACTTTATGTGTGCCAAAACTGCAATTTATTTGATGTTTCCTGAAGTACCAAAAGATATTATAAGTCCTAGCAGCTTTGACTGCCCTTGGGCAACAGTTATGGCTTTTAAGAAAACAGATAAAGCAAGGCAAATATTTGAGTGCATGAGAATGGTACAAGAGAACTATGTTCACTATAGTAATTTGTATGGATTTATCTCAGCACCATATAGAAACGATTATGCGCTTGCTATTGCATTGCATATAGTGAACGGTGGTTTAGAAGACCCCTCAAACTATATTCCTTGGAATTTGTTGCATGTGAACGATAAGGCAAAACTATATAAGACAGGTGATGAGTTTGATACTGAATATGTTGCCACTAGAGTAATTAAAAGAACAGAGTATATAAAAATTAAAAGTGTTGATTTTCATATGCTCAACAAAAAGAATTTTATAGAGATAATAAATGAATAAGGGATTTGTAATCGTTGCACAAAACACGGCTCGTGTTGATTATGTTAAATGTGCTGAGGTACTAAAAAATAGTATACTGAAGGCAATGCCAGACGCCAGCGTCACTATACTTGATGTATTACCTTACGGAGATCAAGCACCTGATAGTGATTGGAAACTCATCAATGATTGGCAAGTGTATGACGCAAGTCCATATGACTACACGATCAAACTAGAGGCAGACATGTACATTCCAAGTGACATTGGCTATTGGTGGGATGTTCTAAAAGATAGAGATTTGGTAGTAAGTACTACTATAAGAAACTACAAAGGTGAGATATCTGATGTTAAGGTCTATCGTAAATTTATAGAAGACAATAATTTACCTGATGTATATAACGCAATTACATACTTCAAAAAAAGTGACATAGCCGAACAGTTCTATATAACAGTTAAGAACATCTTTGAAAATTGGGATGAATATAAACAAATTTTTAAGTGTGATCCTGATGAGCCTGCGACAACTGATTGGGTGTATAGTATTGCTTGCCACTTGATAGGTGTAGAACAAACAACATTGCCAGAATTTACACAGTTCAGTATGGTGCATATGAAAAAGTTTATTAACGATACTAAATCTGATAATTGGACAAACGAGTTGGTGTATGAGTTTACTGACCCATTACGCATTCAAACGTTCCCTCAGCGTTACCCATTTCATTATCATGTGAAAAACTTTAGTTACAAATTGGATAAAAATTATGGTTGAATATCGTCTTTATTATGATGACGCGGGTAAGGTAATATGCTATACTACTGATAACCTTGAGGGTAATTATGTGGTCATCGACAAGATAACATATATCATGGCAAGACATGATATGCGTGTAATCAATAACAAAGCAGTAAGATTAACATCAGGTGCACACATTCTTAAATTAATCCCACAAGATAAAGGCACCATGTGTCACAAAGAAAACATACTGGTCATTGATGATATTGATCCAGTTTACTGGGATTTAACCGTTTATGAAAATTGAAATACAAGATTTAGATTGTATCTACTTAAGCTATGATGAACCACAAAAAGAAGAATTTTGGCTCAAGATTAAAAACATGGTACCCTGGGCCAGACGTGTCGACGGTGTTAAGGGCAGTGATGCGGCTCATAAAAGAGCCGCGGAAGAGTCTGATACTGAACGATTTATTCTAATTGATGGTGACAACATACCTGATAGTAGTTTCTTCGACCTCACACTAGACTATACAGATAAAGAAGAATCATATAATAAAGCACAGTATCGTTGGAAAGCAAGAAACAATATCAATGGCTTAGTGTATGGTAACGGTGGCATTAGTTCATGGACAAAAGAATATGTTATGAACATGAAGACACATGAAAACAGTAATGGTAATAATAAAACAACTGTTGACTTTTGTTTAGATTATAATGATAGTCTATACTGGGCAATGAATGACTGTTACAGTACAACATATCCTAACTATACTCCGTTCCAAGCATGGCGTGCTGGCTTCAGAGAGGGTGTAAAGATGTGTTTAGTGGGCGGCTTAGTTCCCAATGTAACTGAATTTAAGCGCATCCCAAGCCGCAATTTAGATAACTTAACAGTGTGGCACAACGTGGGCGCAGACGTAGAGAATGGCATGTGGGCTATCTATGGAGCAAGACTTGGTACGTTTATGACTATGCTACAAGACTTTGACCCTATACAAGTTCAATGGTTTGATAACCTAGAAAAGTTATGGCAAGACCATAAAGATAACGACCCAAGAATTAACGCAGAGTTATTTGGTAATAGTTTACGCAATAAGCTAGACTTACCTATTAATACACTTGACCGTGACCAATCAAGATTCTTTAAGCGTCACTATAATAAAGACAGACATAACGTTGGTCCTCTTGTTAAAGAGATTGATGTAATTAGAAAAATAGAGGGCTGGTAATGCTAGAAGATTTTCGTGACGAACTAAATGAGATTAGTCCCTCATTCTGCGTAGCTAAGTGGAAACAAGTTACAATACATTTACAGAATGGACATACGCATAGTTGCCATCATCCACAAACACACTATGTTTCAGTAGAAGAATTGAAACGCAACAAGACTGCACTACATAACAGTGAATATAAAAAAGAACAACGTAAACTTATGCTTGAGGGCAAACGCCCCGAAGAATGTGACTACTGCTGGCGCGTAGAAGATGCAGGTTCTATGAGTGACAGGGTATACAAAAGCGCAGACAAGTATTGGGCAAAGCCTTATATCAACGAAATACTCAGCAAGTCTTGGGATGAGGATATTGATCCTAGTTATGTTGAAGTTAGTTTTGGTAACGTGTGTAATTTCAAATGTAGTTATTGTGCTCCTCAGATTAGTAGTCAATGGATGGAAGAAATTGAACGTTATGGTCCCTATCCTACAAGTGAAAAGTTCAACAACTTAAATTGGTTAAAAGGGCAAAACGCATTACCCATACCTAACAAAGACGAGAACCCATACGTTGATGCATTCTGGGAATGGTTTCCCGATATGTATAAAAACTTAAAGTATTTTAGAATCACCGGTGGAGAACCTTTACTAAACAAGAACACCTTCAAAGTACTTGACTATATTATTGCTAATCCTAACTCTGAATTAGAAGTTGCAATTAATACAAACATGAATCCCCCTAGAGAATTATTAGAAACTTTCTTAGAGAAAGTCAACATAATTCTCAATGAGAACAAACTTAAACGAATCAAAATATTTACCAGCGCAGAAGCATATGGTAAGCAAGCAGAATATATTCGTCATGGTATGCATTACTTTCAATGGCTCAATAACATTCGTCATGCACTGAGCAAGAATGACAAGTTAGAGTTTACGGTAATGAGTACATATAACCTGTTGAGTATCCCAACTTTCAAGTTGATGCTAGAAGACTTGACCAAAATTATCCTTGAGTATCGCACACCCACAAACAAACGTATTTTAGTTGATATACCATATTTGCGTTACCCAGAACATCAAACTGTGTTCATTATGGATCATGACCATTTACACTATATTCAGGAACAGATTGATTACATGGCAGCAAACATTGATAACTACGTTTTCAATGAAATTGAACTAGAGAAACTTAAACGCATATATATAGTTGCAAGTGAAAGTATTGATGCTAACCTATTAGTAAAGAATAGAAAAGACTTTATTAAATTCGTAGATGAGCATGATAGAAGACGAGGAACTAACTTTGTTAAAACTTTCCCTGAATACGCAGAACTATATAGAACCTGGAGTGAATTTTGAGTGAATTGATTATGACCCCTCACGATGGGCTACGTTCATGTACATTGAACTTTGCACACACTGATTCAGAAGAATTGTTTTTAAAAAACAAAAAGAAGTTTGGACCACGCTGGTATTATGCCAATAAAACATTTGAGTATAAATTCAACTATCTTGGGTACAGAATGAACAAAGAACTCAATGAAGTTGATTATGATAATCACATTGCTTTCTTTGGATGTAGCAATACAGTAGGTATCGGGCTTGAGTTAGAAGAAACATTCAGTTATAGAATTGCTAATCAGTTGGGTGTTGACTATATCAATGGTGCTATTGGTGGTGCAAGTCCTGATTTTGTTTTCTATAACATTACCCATTACTTGACTAATGTTAAAACACATCCCAAGTTTATTGTTGTTAACTGGCCGCAAACATCACGTACCTTGTTTTGGGAACATGACCAAATGCATTTCTTTCTACCTGCATTAGAAACTACAGCAAAGCACTGGCGTGAATCATTCAAAGAATATATCATGGAAGATAGTAACATGTTGCAAAAATTTAGTTACTATCGCAAAGCAATTAATGTAATGTGCAAGTTGGCTGATATTAAACTCATTGAAGTTACTAGTTGGCAAGATACTAATGGTTTTTGGGAACGTAACCCTGATCTTCCTATTCTTAATTTATGCAACTATGGTGACAAGTATGATATTAATTTAGATAAGGCTCGTGATATTTTGCCTGGATCAGAGATTGCTCATCCTGGCATCTACCATCAACAAGTAATCATTGATTACGTATTTTCACAACTGGCAAAATAATATGATTAACTATATCAAAGACCTAATATTTAAAATTAAACGAGAAATGGCCTATCGTAAAAAACTTAAAGAGTTGAAGAAGAAAGACCCCTTCATTTATTAATATGGACTATATTGGAATAAGTTCAGGCTTCCACGATGCCGCATTAAGTGTTATCAATCGCAGGGGCGATGTAGTTTTCGCCGGGCATAGTGAACGCTATACCAAAATAAAACACGACAAGCAAATCACTAGTGATATTGTAACTGATGCCATGCATTATGTTAATGATGATTATGAGATTCACTATTACGAAAGACCTTGGTTAAAATTTCTACGTCAAATCAGATCAGGTGAAAATCCTAAACTAGCAAGTTTGAGTCCTAAGTTTCAATTAAGTAATGGTGCAATAACGTTGTTGGGCAACAAGAAATATCATACTCATAATCATCACATGAGTCATGCTGCAGGTGGTTTTCAAACCAGTGATTTTGTTGATGCTACTGTAGTTGTGATTGATGCTATTGGTGAGTTCGACACCATTACTATTTGGGATGCACGTTACAATAGCAATGGTAAAGCAGTATATAAGAAGTTATATAGCCAAACATATCCTGATAGCATTGGATTGTTCTATTCAGCTATGACCAAACGAGTTGGGTTAAAACCATTAGATGAAGAATACATCTTAATGGGTATGAGTGCGTATGGCACACCTAAACATTATACTGAACTACATTCTAGTTTAATTAACTCAAGCAAAGATTTAGATTTTAAACTGAATTTGCATACAGGCGTTCCTAATGATTTTCTTATAGATGCAAATGATATGGATATTGCATCTAGTAGCCAAACACTAGTTGAGCATTTGATATTACAAGTATTACGTAAGGCAAAAATACTAGGTGAAAGTAACAATCTAGTGTATTCAGGTGGGGTAGCATTGAATTGTGTAGCTAATAGATTGTTAGGAGCTTATTTTGATAAAATTTATATTATGCCTAATCCTGGTGATGCTGGCTCTAGTTTGGGTGCTGCCTGTCTTGGTTATGGTTATAAAGTTAATTTTAATAATGCTTATCTTGGTTATAACATATCTGGTAGTTACCCCTCTAATGCTATTCTTGACCATTTGCTTAATGATGGTATTGTTGGTGTAGCAAGTGGTAGAGCAGAGTTTGGACCACGTGCGTTAGGTAATAGAAGTTTATTAGCAGATCCAAGAGGACCAGATATAAAGGATAAAGTAAATGACATTAAACGACGCCAGAAATTTCGACCCTTTGCTCCTGTCATTTTGGAGGAGTATGTTCATAACTATTTTGTTATGCCTAGTGGTTGGCATGACAGTAGGTATATGCAAGTCGTCGGTACTTGTAGGTTTCCTGACATATATCCTGCTATCGTTCATCATGACGGTACCAGTCGCATACAGACTGTACCTAAAGATGGATCGGGAATAAGAGAACTATTAGAAAAGTGGTATGTGTTAACAGGTTGCCCTATGCTGCTCAATACAAGTCTAAACATCAGAGGTGAACCAATGGTTAATGACCGTAGTGACGCTGATAGATTTGAAACAAAATACAACGTTAAAGTATTATCGTGATTGATCGTGACGAAGGTTATTGGGAGATACCTGATAACTTAGATACAAGTGAGTTTGATTTTAATTGGAGACCTGATCCATACGATCCGCCGTTGATCCATCAGTTTGGAACACAGTGGCAACGCACAGGTGGTCCAAGATATGTTGTGCCTGACCATGAAGGTACAAAATATTATGATACTCAACGAGCAATCAAACTTCCCGATCCAAATAACAGATGCTGGCGTCCATTAGTTGCAAATGCAACAATTGATTATAGCTGGCATCCGCCCGAAACTGACCCACCGTTAATCTATATCTTTGTCAATCAATGGCATGATGATATGCCTACATATCAGTATAGAGTCAAGGGTGCGACAGAGAAAAAGTTTGTAACGGAAATCAAAGCAACACTACTACCCAACAAAGATAACTTTGAAATACTAGTAGATGATGACATAGAGTTTGATTATAGTTGGGTACCTAGTCACCATGAGCCACCTATGGATTTTGTATTTGGCAATCAGTGGCATGATAGTAAAACAATGCCCACATTAAAATATAAAGGCACTAATGGTGACACAAAATATGTTGATGATATGTTTGCGATTATCAAACCCAACAATAAAAAGTTTAGAGTATTAGAAGCAACCACTGACTTTGATTATAGTTGGAGACCTGATCCTAATGATCCTCCCTACAATTATATCTTTGGTAATGAGTATCATACTCCTGAGTTTATGCCTACAGTTATGTACAGAGTTTCTGGAGCTTATGAAACAAAGTATGTGAATGAACCAAAATCAAAATTATCAATAGAGAAAGTACCGTTTGAAGATACTATATTTGATGCAGTCAAAGAACATAACTTTACAACCAAATATGCTCACTTTCAAAATACTAGTCATCATTTAGATTATCGTATGGCTATACCAAAGTATGACATTGAACGAGAGTATGCTCATTTGTATGAAGATTGTGCGATTGTACCCAATAAAATTAAAACACATTTAGTTCATAGTTTGTTAGATTACCCCTATGTTGTTACTGATAAACTTTTGGGATATCGTAAACCTTTAGACATTATTTTTATTAGTAACGGGGAAACTTGTGCAGAAGATAATTATAATCATTTATTAAATCTTAACTTACCTAATCGTATAGTTAGAGTATCAAATATTAACGGTCGAGTTGCAAGTCAACATGCAGCAGCAAATAGCGCAGAGACACCCTGGTACTTTTTAGTTAATGCTAAGTTAAAAATTAATGAATCATTTAATTTTAACTGGCAACCTAACATTATGCAGACAAGAAAGCACTATATTTTTAGAGCACATAATCCTATTAATGGTTTAGAGTACGGTCACATGGCTATGGTAGCAAATAATAAGAAGCTAACACTGGCTACTGTGGGCAACGGCTTAGACTTTACTATGGAAAGTCCACACGAAGTCGTAGATATCTTATCCGGAACCGCAGTATTTACTAGTGCATGGGATGTTTGGCGCACCGCGTTTAGAGAGATGATTAAATTATGTTGTAATACTGACCAAGATTCAATTGATAGAGGATCAGCTTGGATAAACAAGGGCAATGGTGAGTTTGGTGAATACAGTAAACTTGGTGCAAGAGATGCGGTTGACTATTATACCTATGCAGGTGGTGACATGACGTTGTTGATGAATAGCTATGACTGGAGATGGTTACTAGATTTTTATAACGATAAATATTAGATACTTACCGTATAGGAATTTTTATGACATTAGCAGCATCACCATCACAAATTAGTTTAGGTGGGTCAAATAGCGGAACATCAATTGAACTAGAGATAGGTCAGTTAGGTGGTGTTTATCCTAACAGTGGCGCGGGCGGAGGTGCTGCAGGCTCCGGTAACAGTCCCATTAGTTTAGGCGATACTCCCATATGGAGTGTTATTGGTGGATACTCATCACCTTCTAATATCAGTATGGATTACTTACGAGGCAAATCGTATAGAACAGCACCTACATATTCCGTTAGTGTCAATCAACATGATGTAACTGTCAATTTATCTTCTCTTCCTAATTACCTAGCAGGTAAAAGTGATGTAACTATCACAATAGCGTCCGGTGCATATTTATATGCTACCGCAACGACTAATGCTGCATTGACTATTACAGGTGCAAGTGCAGGAGACACACTTACGTTAATTAATAACGGCTATATCATAGGCATGGGCGGAGCAGGTGGGTATGGTGGGGTACAAACTGCTAATAATGGTGCGGCAGGCGGGTCTGCAATAAGTATAGGTTGTACGACATCTATCACGAATAATGGCTACAT
>Ga0007804_1000036_pt1 | contig 49730 bp, 45 predicted proteins | sample CryBogCBE25Aug07_FD_60367 | JGI IMG/M metagenome (GOLD analysis project Ga0007804, IMG submission 60367) | Freshwater microbial communities from Crystal Bog, Wisconsin, USA - CBE25Aug07 | ecosystem: Environmental > Aquatic > Freshwater > Lake | place: Crystal Bog, Wisconsin, USA | collected... | reverse complement strand
TTATGAACCGAGCCCGCCAGGACTCGATTACGACCGAAATCATGGAAATCGTGGGCGGCGCTGAAGCGCTTCGCTCGGGAAAGTGAGAAATAAATGACTATGGCTCCTGAAAAGACCACGCTGGAGACGGGTCGCGTTGTCGCGATCGCCGGTCCAGTGGTGGACGTTGAATTCCCGCCGCACTCGCTGCCGGAGATCAACCACGCCGTTGAGATGGAAATCGTTATCGACGGTGTGACGGTCAACGTCACGGCCGAAGTCGCCCAGCAGATCGGTGAAGGCCGCGTCCGCTGCGTGTGCATGAAGCCGACCGACGGTCTCGTCCGCGGTGCCGTCGTGCGCCAGACGGGCCGCGGTATCACCGTTCCCGTTGGTGACGCCGTGCTCGGTCACGTCTTCAACGTGATTGGCCAGCCCCTCGACACCGACGACATCGGACCGGTGGAGGACCGTTGGGAGATTCACCGTAACCCGCCGGCGTTCGACCAGCTCGAGCCCCGCGCGACCATGTTCGAAACGGGTATTAAGGTCATCGACCTGCTCGCCCCCTACGTGCAGGGTGGCAAGATTGGTCTGTTCGGTGGTGCCGGTGTCGGTAAGACCGTCTTGATCATGGAAATGATTCGCCGCGTGGCCTCGCTCCACGACGGTGTGTCGGTGTTCGCCGGTGTCGGTGAGCGCACTCGTGAAGGTACTGACTTGATGCTGGAAATGCGCGAGTCGGGCGTTATCGAGAAGACCGCACTGGTCTACGGTCAGATGGACGAACCACCAGGGGTCCGTCTCCGCGTGGCCCTCGCCGCCTTGACCATGGCTGAGTACTTCCGTGACGTCAAGAACCAGGACGTGCTGTTGTTCGTTGACAACATCTTCCGCTTCGTGCAGGCCGGTTCCGAGGTCTCCACGTTGCTCGGCCGTATGCCGAGTGCCGTGGGTTACCAGCCGACCCTCGCCGACGAGATGGGTGAGCTCCAGGAGCGCATCACCTCGACGCGTGGTCGTTCGATTACGTCGCTGCAGGCCGTGTACGTCCCTGCAGACGACTACACCGACCCGGCCCCGTTCACGACCTTCACCCACTTGGACGCCACGACCGAGTTGAGCCGTAACATCGCCGCCCTGGGTATCTACCCGGCCGTCGACCCGTTGACCTCGACGTCGAACATCTTGGCGCCGGAAATTGTTGGTGACCGTCACTACAACGTGGCCCGTCAGGTCCAGCAGATCCTGCAGCGTTACAAGGAACTCCAGGACATCATCGCCATCCTCGGTCTTGACGAGCTCTCGGAAGACGACCGTCTGACCGTGGCCCGCGCCCGTAAGATTCAGCGCTTCCTCTCGCAGCCGATGTTCGTCTCCAAGATGTTCACCGGTATTGACGGTATTAACGTGCCGCTCACCGAGACGGTTGAGTCCTTCGAGTTGCTGGTGAAGGGTGACCTCGACCAGTACCCCGAGCAGGCCTTCTTGAACGTCGGTGGCGCCTCGGACGTCGAGCGCCGTGCCGCCGAGTTGGCAAAGGGCTAATCATGGCGACACTGCTGGTCGAGATCGTTACGCCCGAAGCGGCGCTGTGGAAGGGTGAGGCTTCGGCCTTGATTGCCCGCTCCTCGGAAGGCGAATTCACGATCATGCCGATGCACACCGCCACGGTAGGTGACTTGGTTGCCGGTGTGGTCCGGGTGGCCACGTCGTCGGGAGAGCTCTCCTTCGACATTGAGGGTGGCTACTTCCAGGTCGGCCCCGAAGGCACTGAGGGCGTGACTCGCGCCACCGTGCTGGCCGGTGTGGCGACGCAACGCTAAGTACAACGAACAAAGCCCCCGTGCTCTCGCGAGCACGGGGGCTTTGTTATTTCTGTCGTGTGCTTAGCGGGCCGACACGTAGTCGAGGAGATTGCGTTTCTCGTCTTCAAGCTCGCCGAGACGGGCCTTCACGACGTCGCCGATTGAGACCATGCCGACGAGAACATTGTTCTCGATGACGGGCACGTGACGGATGCGCTGCTCAGTCATCAGGGCCATCAGGGCGTCCATCGTGGTGGCTTCGGAGCAAGTGGTGACCTCTGGGCTCATGAAGTCGGCCACCGGCATGGCGAGAGCATTTGCACCGTGAAGGGCAATGGCGCGGACAACGTCGCGTTCGGAGAAAATACCCACGAGTGGCGGCTCGGCCCCGGTGACCACCACGGCACCGATGCGGCGCTCTTTAAGCATGGCAATCGCGTCGCCCAGGCTTCGACCCTGAGGAATCGTGGCGACCTCGCGCCCCTTGACGCCCAATACCTGTGATACCTGCATAGTGACTCCCCCCGGTGTCAGCGATGAATTTGTGACCAAACCCTACACCGCACTGGCGGGTCCGGGGTAGGGACTTAGAGCCCTGTGGTGAATTCTTGTAACTTGTCGTGGCGGTGCCACGTTTCGATCGTGCGCACCGTGCCCGACCTGGAGCGAACAACCAGCGACTGCGTCGTGGCACCAAAGTCGTGGAAGCGAACGCCGCGCAGAAAGTCGCCATCAGTGATGGCGGTAGCTGAGAAGAAGCAGTTGTCGGAGGCCACGAGATCGTCAGTGTGTAGCACCTTGTTGAAGTCGTAGCCGAGGGCCTCGGCGGCGGCGCGGACGTCGGGCGTGGGGGCGTGCAGCATGCCCTGGATCTCGCCACCGAGGCCCTTGAGGGCCGCGGCCGCGATGACGCCCTCCGGGGTCCCGCCAATGCCGAGGAGAAGGTCCGCGCCGGAGTTGGGCCACGCGGTGGCCACGGCGCCGGCCACGTCGCCATCGGTAATTGACAGGACGCGCGCCCCGACCTCGCGAATCTCGGCCACCAGGTCAACGTGTCTAGGGCGGTCGATAACGACAACGGCCAGCTCCTGGATTGGCTTCTTCAAGCGCTTGGACAGTTCCTGGAGGTTCTCGGTTGGGGTGGCCTTAATGTCGACGGCGCCGCGTCCGCGGGGTCCGACGGCAATTTTGTTCATGTAAAAGCAGGGACCGGGGTCGAACATTGAGCCCCGCTCGGACAGGGCAATAACGGAGAGGGCGCCGCTGCGACCCATGGCGGTCAGCGTGGTGCCGTCCACGGGGTCCACGGCAATGTCTACTTCGGGGGCCTGCCCGTTACCGATGCGCTCTCCGTTATAGAGCATGGGGGCCTCGTCCTTTTCCCCCTCACCGATGACGACCACGCCATCCATGGCGACGGCCCCGAGCACGAAGCGCATGGCGTCGACGGCCGCACCGTCGGCGGCGTTCTTATTGCCCCGCCCGGACCAACGAGCGGCCGCGATGGCCGCGGCCTCGGTGACGCGAATCATTTCGAGGGCGAGGTTCCGATCGGGACGCGATGGCCGCTGCATAGTGCCAGCGTAGCCCTCGAGGGGTGAAGAAGGCGGCTGACGGGCGCCATAACGGCAATACTTACAGGGTGACTTCTGTTGTTCTTTCCCCGGCCGGCCCACTCCACGGTGAAGTGACCGCGCGCGGCGCCAAAAACGCTGTTTTGAAGCAAATGGCGGCCTGCCTGGTCGCCAGCGGCACCCACACGTTGACCAATGTCCCAGCGATTACCGACGTCTCGATTATGGCTGAACTACTCGAGGCCCTCGGGTGCCGAGTCAGCGAGTTGGTTGACAACACCCTGCAGATCACGGTCCCCGAGGCGGCCGACCTTCGTCCCGAGGCGCCGGCTCACCTCTTTGAAGCCATGCGCGCGTCCATTGTGGTGCTCGGTCCACTGCTCGCTCGCTGTGGCGAGGCGACAATGGCCTTGCCCGGCGGTGACGACTTTGGTCATCGGCCCATCAACTTTCACACCGACGGACTCAGCGCCATGGGCGCCACGTTCGAGAACGACCGCAACTTCATCCGGGCCGTGTCCAAAGGTCGCCTTCGAGCCACCCACATCACACTCGAATACCCGAGCCACACCGCCACCGACAACTTACTGATGGCGGCCGTCTTGGCCGAGGGCCGCACCGTTATTGATAACGCCGCCCGAGAACCGGAGGTCGAGGACCTGGGCCGGCAGCTCGTCGCTATGGGGGCCTCAATCGAGGGCCTCGGCACGTCGCGGCTGATCATTCAGGGGGTGCCCGAACTCCACGCCGCCACCCACCACGTGGTGACCGACCGAATCGTGACGGCTACCTACTTGGCCTCGGGGCTTATCACCGGCGGCGACGTTCGCGTCAGCGACGCCCACCCGGAGCACATGGTGATGCTCATCCGCAAGATTGAGTCCATTGGCGGCCTCGTGGACACCAGTGGTGATGGCATCCGCGTGCAGGGCCCGACCCGTTTGCGCGCGTGCGACGTAGCGACGTTGCCCTACCCCGGCGTGGCGACTGACTACAAGCCGCTCATTACCACGATGCTCTCAGTCGCCGATGGCGTGTCCGTAGTGACGGAAAACCTGTTCGTCGGACGCTTTCGATACGTTGACGAGCTGGTGAAGCTCGGGGCCAGCATTACGACGGAGGGTCACCACGCCATGATTCGCGGGGTGGCCGAACTGGAGGGAACGTCCGTCCATGGCAGTGACATTCGTGCCGCGGCCGCCTTGGTGCTCGCCGGACTCGTCGCTACTGGTCAGACGACCGTCAGTGGGATGGAACACGTCAACCGCGGCTACGACGACATTGTCGGACGGCTGACCTCACTCGGGGCCTCTATTTCGTGGATCGAGTAGTTCCCCGCGAACCGGCCGCCTTGTTGGCCGAGGCCCACGACGGTGCCGTGGCCGCCCTGGCCCGGCTCATCTCCTACGTCGAAGGCGAGCAGTACCGGGAGGAGACGGCGGCCCTGGTCTATCGCACACCCGCGCCGTACGTCATTGGCGTTACCGGTTCGCCCGGCGTCGGGAAGTCAACCCTGACCGATCGACTCATTGACGCGGCGTTAGCGTCAGCGAACCAGCGCGTGGCCGTGCTGTGCGTCGACCCCTCCTCGACCTCGAGCGGGGGAGCGCTGCTGGGAGACCGCGTACGAATGCAGCGCCACGCCGGCACGACCAACCTCTACATTCGATCCCTAGCCACCCGTGGTGCCCACGGTGGTCTATCGCTCTGCGTGCCCGACGCCATTCGCGTGCTGGGCGCGGTCGGCTTCGACCTGGTCATTATCGAGACTGTCGGGGTCGGCCAGATCGAAATCGACATCGAGAAATTCGCTGACACGGTGCTCGTGCTGGTCAGTCCCGGGTGGGGCGATGCACTCCAGGTCGCGAAGGCCGGCATCTTGGAAATTGCCGACATCTTCGTGGTCAACAAGTCCGACCGTGACGGGGCGACGAGTGCTCACCACGATCTCGACGAGCTCGTCCAGGCGACCGCTCGCACCCAGTGGGTCCCGCCGGTACTTGACACCACCGCCACCACGGGGGAGGGCGTAGCGGCGCTCTGGGAGGCTATCGGACGGCATCGTGAGGAGCGGAGTCCGGCCGCACGCAACGCCACCAAAATGTGGCGCGCGGCCACGCAGCTGCGTGGGGCGATTGAACGCCAGCGGGACCGCGAGGCGCAGACCGCGCAGGCCAGTGCCGCCTACGGCTTCGCCCTGGCTGCCCTCGTTGCCGACGAAATTGACCCCTACCAGGCGGCGCGGGAAGTACTCTCGTCCTTATGATTGCAGTTTCTACTTCCTCCATGCCCTACGACATCACCCTGGTGCTCCACATCATCTTTGCGGTCGCGACGTTGGCCGTCTTTATTGTTCTGCGTACCGCCGGCGCGGCCATCGCCAAGGGCGCGAGCGCGTCGGTGCAGGCAGCGCGATTTCCGAACCGCCGAAACTGGGCCGCTCGGGTCATCCACCTGATGCCGCTGACGGGCATGGCCCTCGTCGGCATGGGGTCGAGCGACGTCTCGTTCTCCCACGCCTGGGTGATTGCGGGATTTGTGCTGTGGCTCGCCGCAGCTGGTCACCTCGAAGCGCGCGTCCTGCCGGCCGAGCGTGAGCTCTCGGCAACTATCGCGGCTAATGGTGTCGCTAGTCCCGAAGCGGGGAAGAAGTTCGGCATGTCGGTTGACGTCATGCTGACCCTTGTTGCACTGGCCTTCGTGGTCATGATTTGGCAGCCCTAAATCACGCCGTAAACACGCCGAGCGCTTTCGGCGCCTCGTGAGTGTCAACGTGACTATTCAAGTGGACCTTTAGAACGCGTCACTAGTGCTGAGCGCTCGGGGTGCCTTCGCTCTGTAAGGTTCTGCGGCAAATTCGTATGCCGCCGATGTTCGTTGCTCCTAGAGGAACGACGCGCGACCAATCATGCCCGCGGCCACGGTGGCGTTGGTGACTTCGTCGATAAGCACGAAGCTGCCAGTCACTCGATTCTCCTGGTAGTCATCGACCACGAGCGCATCGGCGGTCTGCAAGGTGACGAGCCCGATGTCGTTGGTAACGAATGACGTGCTCGGCTCAACCGCCAGCGATTCGATATTGACGACGCCGGCAATGGCCTTGACGCGAGCAGGTGTTACGCGTGATGTGTGCTTGAGACGCAGGCGCTGACCCGACGTCATAGGCTGTTCGCCGAACCAACAGATTGTTGCTTCGAACTCCTTCGTCACGGTCGGCAGCGGAGCCGTGGCGAGCATGTCGCCGCGGCCAGCGTCCGTCTCGTCGGCCAGTGCCACGTCGATCGAGAGACCGGGGGTTGCGGCGTGTCGGGGGCCCGATCCCGACTGCATGGCCGTAATCGTGGTGGTCACACCCGCCGGTAGCAGGATGACGGTGTCGCCTTCACGGAGGGTAGCGCCGTTCAGCATGCCGGCGTAGGTGCGACCGCCGCCGTTCTGGCGCAAGACCCACTGAATGGGCAGTCGGGCGCCGTGGTTGTTGGTCGTCCACGAGCCGGCGTTCGAGCTCTCGAGAGCCTCTAGGACGGTCGGACCGTCGTACCACTCGAGGTGCGCGGAGCGCTCCACGACGTTCTCTCCCAGCAACGCCGAGACGGGAATGGTGGTGATGGCGTCGAAGCCCAACTCCTTCGTCAGTTCTCCGAGCTGGGCGACGACGGTGTTGAAGGCCTCTTCGGACCAGTTCACTTCGTCCATCTTGTTGATGGCGACGATGGCGGTGCGCACGCCCAGGAGCGCGGCAATGCAGAGATGGCGGCGGGTCTGTTCCTTGACACCGTGGGCGACGTTGAGGACGACCAGCGCGAGGTCGGCGGTCGAGGCACCGGTCGCCATGTTGCGGGTGTACTGCACGTGGCCGGGGCAGTCGGCGATGATGAACTTTCGCGTGGGCGTTGAGGCGTAGCGGTAGGCCACGTCAATGGTGATGCCCTGCTCACGTTCGGCGCGCAGGCCGTCGGTGACGAAGCTGAGGTCGAGGTCGCCCACGCCACGACGTTCGGACGCGGCGGCGACTGCGTCGAGCTGGTCGTCAAAGAGTTGGCGGGTGTCGACGAGTAGTCGTCCGATGAGGGTGGACTTGCCGTCGTCGACGGAGCCCACGGTGGCCAGACGCAACAGGTCCTTGGTGGCGAGTTTCATTAGAAGTAGCCCTCTCGCTTGCGATCTTCCATCGCAGTTTCACTGAATTTGTCGTCGCCACGAGTGGCGCCGCGCTCGGAGACGTTGGCCAAGGCCACTTCCTCGACGATGTCGGCGAGGGTGCGGGCCTCGGAAAGGACGGCGCCTGTCAAGTTGGCGTCACCCACGGTGCGGTAGCGCACGGTACGGGTTTCGCTCACTTCGCCTTCGCGAAGTTCAACGAAGTCGCCAACGGCGAGCCACATGCCCTCGCGGTTCACGACCTCGCGCTCGTGGGCGAAGTAGATCGAGGGCAGGTCCATCTGCTCGCGTTCGATGTACTGCCAGATGTCGAGCTCGGTCCAGTCAGAGAGAGGGAAGGCGCGCAAGTGCTCGCCCTCGTTGACCTTGCCCTGGTAGAGCTGCCAGAGTTCCGGGCGCTGGGCGCGGGGGTCCCACTGACCAAAGGCGTCACGGAAGGAAAGGATGCGCTCCTTGGCGCGAGCTTTGTCCTCATCGCGGCGAGCACCGCCGAAGGCGGCGTCGAACTTGTTCTCGGCGATGGCGTCGAGCAGGGTGACCGTCTGAATGCGGTTACGTGAACCGAGGTGGCCGGGGTCGGCCGCCTTGCCGGCCTTGATGGTCTCCTCGACCGAGGCCACGATGAGGCGTGCCCCCTGGCGCTCGGCGGCGCGATCGCGGAAATCCAGTACTTCGGGGAAGTTGTAGCCCGTGTCGACGTGCATGACGGGGAAGGGGAGGGCCTGCGGCGCGAAGGCCTTACCGGCCAGGTGAAGCAAAACGGCCGAGTCCTTGCCGCCGGAAAACAGGAGAACGGGGCGTTCACACTCGGCAACTACTTCTCGAAGAATGAAAATGGCGTGCGATTCGAGAAGATCTAAATGGTCGGTCATGTGGGCTGGCCTACTAAGTCTTGGGGGCGAATTGGTACGAACAACTAGGATACTCTACGAAACCACTAGAGAATTAAGGTCCACGGAGAAAAGACATGACGGCTACCCCCACCCCCGAACTTTTAGCCGAACTCGACGCCGCCGAATCCCGTTTCGCGCACGCGGCGCCTAGTGAGATTCTGCAGTGGACATTCGACCGCTTCGGCACGGACGTGGCCATGGCCTGTTCCTTCGAAGACGTTGCCTTGCTCCACATGATTCACGAGCTGGCACCGGACACCGAGATCGTGTTCCTCGACACGGAGGCGCACTTCCCCGAAACGATTGAATTCCGTGATCGACTGACGAGTGAGTGGGGACTTAACCTCACGATCACGACGCCCGGACCCGACGCGGCGAACACGCCCTGCGGTGCCGAGGGCTGCTGCCAGGTGCGCAAGGTTGGTCCGCTCCAACGTGCTGTCGAACAGCGCGCCGCATGGATTACCGCCGTCAAGCGCGTCGACGCCGCCACGCGCGCGTCAATGCGCATCGTGCAGTGGGACGACAAGTTTGGTCTAGTGAAGGTCAACCCGTTGGCGACCTGGACCGACGACGACGTGGCCTACTACCTTCAGTCACACTCGTTGCCCGAGCACCCCTTGTGGGCGCAGGGGTACGCCTCAATCGGTTGCGCCCCCGCCACGTTGAAGCCCCTCGTTCCCGGGGACCGTCGCAGTGGTCGCTGGGCCGGTGCCGACAAGGAAGAGTGCGGGCTCCACGAGCAGTAGTATCCACCACTTCCTAGTGGTTGCAAAGTATTTTTGACCACTATGAAGTTCTGTGCTACCACCGAAGAGACAACGTGCTGATTCTCGGCATCTTGGTCCTTTGGGTAGTACTTCTTTCCCCGTTTGCCTACCGTTGGCTTCGTGATCGCGGCGGCGAGCGTTCGATCGAGACGTTCCACCACGAACATGAATCACTGCGTCGTCGTGGCTACAGCGTGCAGCCGGCCCGCGTGCTCGAAGACGAAGTGCCGCTGATTGAAGAGGCGCCCCGTCGCCCACGCCTGCGCGTGGTGCGTGACGAAGACACCCTGCCGATTCTCGAGTCCGAGATGTCGTGGGAAGAGTGGGGTCGCTTCCACGGCATCGACGCGGTGAACGACGAAGTGGCCCCCGTTCGCCCGGCCCGTTCGAACAACCCCTACGCCGCCTACGCCGCGACGCCGCCGGTCACGATGACCGCTCCGTACTACGAGGAAGTGCCACTGCGTCGAGTCTCGATGCGGACTCGCCGTCACCGGATTGCGACCGCGCTCGTATCGGCCGCGGTCTTCTTCTCCGGTGGCAACCTACTGTTCGGTGTCTCCCTGTTCCAGGACCTGGCCATCGTGGCCTGGCTGGGTGTCGTGGGCTACGCCGCCCTGGCGTTGACCGCGGTCGCACTGGGCTACCTGGACCAGTCCTCGCTCGGACTGCGCCGTCCTCGTGTGGCCAGCGTCACACCACTCGACGTCGTTGAGGAAGCACCGTCGGCCTTCTATGAAGACGACGAGGACAGCCAGTGGCGGCGCGAGCCGTCACGATACGCCTTGGGCTAAACTGGAACTCCCTTGGGGGTGTAGCTCATTTGGCAGAGCGCTTCGTTCGCAATGAAGAGGTAGTGGGTTCGATTCCCATCACCTCCACCAAGGCCGGTGTGGTTGTCACGCACCTGGCACCTCGTCTGAGTCAACCAGTGGCGACAGCCGCTCACTAGCCCCGATAGGGCAGCTGCAAAATTTCGACGTAGCGCGTTGCCCAGCGCAGGAACCACCAACGTCCCGCGTGGTCCTGGTAATAGCGAATCCGGTCAGCGAAGGGTGCGCCCTTGGCTCGACGAAGTAGGCGCCACCGTTCGAGTCGTCGCATTCCCGACCAGTCAATTTGTGGACGGTCTTCGCACTCACCGGCGTGACCCGGCGCGGCCACAATGGCGAAACCGGCCTTTGCAGCGCGCAGGCCGTAATCGAAGTCGCCGTCGTTATGCACGAGCTTGGGGTGAATCGTGCCGACCGCCTGGTAGACCGCGCGGGGAACGAGCACCACGTTGCCGTTCATCGTGTCACAGACCTCGACCTGGTCACTGGCCGGCACGAGCGGGAAGGACATAGATGGCTGAAAGACGTCGGCCTCACTTCGCCGTCCACCAAACGTTGTGACCTTGGTGGATGGGTCACACACGGCTCCGGCCACAATTGCCGGGCGGACGTCACCCGACTCATCGTCGTACACCACGGCGAGCAAACGTGCGAGGAAGTCGTCGTAGAGTTCGACGTCGTCGTTCAGCCACAGAACAAAGTCGGGTTCGTCCCGATAGGCCTCGTTGAGGCCAGCGCGCATACCGCCGCACCAGAACCAGTCACCGGGGCCCGCCAACACCGTGACGTCGGGAAAGACCTCCGCCAACGCTGCGGCGGTCCCGTCGGTGGAGCCGTCGTCGGCGACAACGATGCGCAGGGCGACGTTGGCCGGGGTAGCTCGCTTGAGTGATTCAATGCATCGCAGGGTCAACTCTTTGCGGTTGAAACAGGCCATCACTGCGGTGATGTGAAGTGGGGGTCGTGCGCTCACGATCGACCGAGACCAAAGTAGGTAAGTCCCGCGCTCTTTACCGGTCCGAGCGTCAGGTAGTTGTGGGTGTCAATGATGGTGTCGCCAGTCATTGCCGCGGCAATGACTGGCCAGTCAAGGGAGTCGAACGTCGACCATTTGGTGAGGATTGCGGTTACGCCCGCTCCCAGGGTGGCCTCGAGTGCCGTGGCGCACACCGTGAAGTCGACCAGATCAGGCTGTGGTGAGGTGACCGTGGGGTCGTAGGCGCGAATCTGAAAACCCTGAGCGACGAGCCGGGACGCCACTTCGACGGCAACGGAGTGACGTCGGTCACCGGTGCCTGGCTTAAAGGTCAGACCCTGGACCGCCACCGTGTTACTGCCGCTCAACGATGCGAGTTCGGCAATTCGAGCCGTCACTCGGTTGATGTGCAATTCGTTGGCCGAAACGGCCGCTCGAACCATCTGGAAGTCGAAGCCGTACTCACTACCTAATTCCAGGAGCGCGGCGGTGTCCTTGGGGAAGCAGGAGCCACCCCACCCGGGGGCCACGTCCAGGTAGTTGTGCCCGATTCGCACGTCGTCGCCCAAACCGGCCAGGACCTCGGTCGCGTCGACCCCGACGAGTTCGCAGAAGTCGGCGATTTCGTGCACCATGCTCAACCGGGCGGCGAGGAAGGAGTTGGCCGCGTACTTTACGAGCTGCGCGGTTTCTGACGACACGATGTGGACCGGCGCCGCAGACATCGAGAAGAGGGCGGCCACCCGTTCAGCCGCTTCCGTACTATCCGAGCCCACGACAATTCGTGAGGGCGTCAGACTGTCGGCGACCGCGGCCCCCATTCGGAGAAATTCAGGATTGACAACGACTTGTATCCCAAGAGGCTGCACGCTGCGCTTGATGCGCTCAACGAGCGACAGGGGTGCCGTGGATTTAACTACCAGGGTCATTGTCGGTGAAAGATGGGGGTGCACGCTAGCCACCGCGGCATCGACGAAGGACGTGTCGACGAGTCCGTTGGTTCCCTTCGGCGTCGGGACGCAGATGAAGGCGTACTGACAGGAGGCAGCAATTGACGGGTCGGTCGTGAACCGGATGCGTCCGTCGCCATGTTCGGTCGCGAGCAGGTCGTTGAGACCGTCCTCGATGAAGTCGAACGCCCCCGACTGCAGTTGATGGATCTTCGCGTCGTCGACGTCAAGAACGTGCACTTCGTGGCCAAATCGCGCCAGGGTGCCAGCGGTGGGCAGGCCGATGGAGCCGGCGCCAATAACGAGGGCTGTCGTCCCAGTCAGTGAACGATTGCGGGGGGCGAGTTGGTTCACTTTTCAATGTCCTCTAGAGGGCGAAGTTATGACTTGCGAAGTCCAAAGCGACGCTTCGTGCTGGAGCTTTCGGTGTAGTCGCCGTAGCTTCCATACCCGTAGCCATACCCGTAGCCGTACATCACCTTGATGGGTTTAGGAATGGCATTGAGAACGACACCCCCGACCTTGGTATCCACGGCGTCCAGAATTTCGAAAGCCCGGCCAATGGCCTTGCGGGGCGTGCGCTGGGCACGTACGACGAGCACCGTGAAGTTAGCCCGTTCGGCAAGGACCTGCGCGTCGGTAACGGGCAGAAGGGGCGGGCTGTCCAACAAGATGACGTCGTAGGTGCTGCGGACCTCGGCGAGAAGCGTCGTAAAACGATCTGACGCCAACAGTTCAGCGGGGTTCGGCGGGATCGGTCCCGAGGTAATAACCGAGAGTCCATCAATGCCAGTTGCCGACAGCGTGACGTCGGCAACTGAGTGCTCCCCGGTCAAGTACGTCGAGAGTCCCATGGCGTTATCGTTGTTGAAGAACCGGTGAATCTGCGGGCGCCGCATGTCGCAACTAACAAGGAGCGCCTTTCGGCCGGCACTGGCCATTACCGCGGCGATGTCGACAACCGTGGTCGTCTTGCCTTCGCCTTCGATCGGACTCGTAAACAAGATGACCTGGGACTCGGGGCTGTCGAAACCAATAAATTGAATCGAGGTCCGCAGGCTCCGATAGGCCTCAGTTGCTTTCGACTTCGGTCGTTCCACGGCGTAGATCTTGTTTTCGCTGGACTTCCAGTTGTCGAACAAGGGAATCTGACCGAACAGTGGGGTATCCCCAATCACGCTCAGGAGGTCGTTCTCGGAACGAATGCGGTCATCGAGCAGGTCGAGAATCAGGCAAAGCCCGACCGACAAGGCGAGGGCCACCGCTAATGCGATGATGCCGTCCACCAAGGGCTTGGGCGACGACGGCGCCGTCGGAATTTGGGCGGTGTGCGTGATCAAGGCACCAGAGGGCACCTGGACCTCGTCGACTCGAAGCGTCGTTAGCTGGTTCGTGCTCTGCGCGAGCTGACCTTCGTAGGTGTTGAACTGCGACGTCAGAGAAGTAATCGTGATCGACTTCGGTCCCGCGGCCGCGATCTCTTGCTGGATATTGGCAATTTGTGCCTGCAGGAGTGCCTGCTGCGCCAAGAGGATGTGTTCTTGGCGCTTTACCTGGTTGGCGAAACGCTCGGTAGTGAACTGCACGTAGGCGGTGGCGTAGGCGTTGGCAATTACCGCTGCGAGGGCCGGAACGTGGGACGTTGCACTGATGGTGATCACGCCGGTGGCGTTCAGGTCGGCAACCTTGACGCTCGGTGCCACCATGTGCAGCTTTCGGGCGACGATAGAGGTCACCTGACTGCTCTGGAGCAACAGCATGTCAGTGGAGATGTCGAGGGGCGTTAGTTCAGACGGTCCGCCAGTAAACGAGGAGATGTTCTGCGAGAGCAGTTGGACGACCGACGTGCTGGTATACATCTTCTTGCGAGTGGAATCGAACGATAAGGTGCCCGCGACCAGCACAATGACGCTGAGCAGCACGACGTACCAGCGAGACACGATGGCGCCGAAGAGATCTCCGAGGGTTTTTTCTGACTTTGGAGACGTAAGAGCCATTTCCGTCCTCTATGCGTTTGACTAAGCATGAACTCTACTCGGTAGTGCTCTTGGGCATTCTAAAAACTTTGCATTATGTTTGCAAAGGTGAGAAATGTCTTCAGCGCACGGCCTGTAAAAGTTCGCTGGATCCTCACCGGCGTTCTCGTATTGTTTATAGGTTTTTTTCTCTATTCGACACTGTCGGTGTACCGAGAAGTTCGACAGACGCAACGTGACGTTCACTACGTAATTACGCACGAGCACGACATCAGCTCGCCAAGTGGCCGTGCCACACTCCAGGCCGTCCTGAAGAATCTCGGAAGCACGGCCGATCACGCCCGCTCGTCAGCCGGGCTCAGCGTCGCCAACGCCGTGCTGGGGTGGATCCCTCGTGTTGGCCCCGACGTTGCCAACGTCACGGCGTTGTTGACCGACGAGGTCGTTATCGCTCGACAGGGGCAGAGGCTCGTGCAGGCCTTTGGCCGATTCACCTCGGCGCTCTCGACATCGGGGGGCGCGAGCGCCCACTCGTTCACTGACCTCGTTGGGGAGGTGCAACGGGCGAGCCTCGCAGTGAACAGTCTTCCGACCGTTCACACGGGCCTGCTGAACCCACTCGGGGCCATTGAGCAGCAGGCGCAAACCAAGGTCGACCGTATTCGTACGTTGCTCAAGGACTCGACCAATGCGCTTCAAGTGGTTCGGGTGCTGCTGGGCGAAAATCAGACGCAAAACATCTTGGTCCTGCCGGAGAACAACGCGGAGATGCGCGAGCAGGGTTCGGTGTTGTCGTACGCCCTGCTTCAGGCCCGCTCGCAACACTTCCACCTCCTCCAAAGCGGACACTCGTACAACCTGAACTTGAGCACCCCCGTTCCCTACACGGCCTCGCCGGGTGCCAAGGCCTATTACTTAGTTGACGGCCCTAGTTCCTTCTGGCAGTCCATCAATATTTCGGGCGATTTCCCGACGACCGGTGCGACCGCCGCGGCCATGTTTAGGGCCGCTACCGGCATACCCGTTGACGCCGTCGTAGCCCTCGACGTCCCGGCCATGGCCGCGCTATCGGGCGTCGGTGGTCCGCTCTACGTCCCGAGCGTTGGCCAGCCCCTCACAGCGGGAAATTTCTCGACCGTGGTTCTGCACGATCTTTACAGCGCCTACCCCGTCGGACCGCAGTTCCAGCGCTACGACGTACTGGGGCAGATTTCGAGCGCCCTCTTACACCGTGTTGAGGCGACGAAGAGTGCGGTGGTGCGATACGCCAAAGCAATCGCCCCCTTGATTCCGGCGCGCCACTTTCTCCTGTGGGCTCGTGATCCCGCTGTGGAGCGGGCGATCGCGAATTTGGGCGCTGACGGCCGGCTCGATGGCGTGAATCCCACGGGCACCTTTCACGTGGCCGTCGAGAGTGACGTCGCCGACAAAATGGACTACTACATCCACATTCGAGAGCGATTCGTCGTCTCGATTTTGTCCAGTGGCGACGCGAGCGTGCAGAGCATCGTCACGTTGCAGAATACGGCGCCGACGGGACAGGCGCCGTCGTACCAGTTGGGGCCGGACCACCTTCTCGCCAAGTTCCCGGGTGAGTATGTCGGAAACGTCTACCTCTGGTCACCCCGCGGGTCGCACGCGTCGCCCGGTTACGCCGATGCCGGCCTCGTGCTGAGCGCCAAGACGGCCACGGTCATGGCCTCGCAGCAGACCCAGGTCACGTTCGTCACGGTGATTCCTCATGCAGTGAAGGGTGGTCGACTCAACTTACGACTGGTACCGCAGTCAACCCTGTGGCCCGCGCAGTACTCGGTCGCCGTCAACGAAGGAAGTCGAACGGTGACGGTGTCGCAGGGGCAACTCCGGGCCCCAACGTCGGTGGTCTTGCGGGTGGCGAACTAATGGCTCACGTTTTAATTGCTGGTGGCGCAGGTTTTCTCGGCTCGCACCTCGCTGACGCCCACGTGGCCCGAGGTGACAGCGTCATCATTGTTGACAACTTCTCGTCAGGTACGAGAGCGAACATCACTCACCTGGCCGAGTCCGACGCCGTGACGGTGCTCGAGCACGACGTCATCGAACCGTTGAGCGTCGACGAGCCGCTCTGCCGTATTTACAACCTCGCCTCACTGGCTTCGCCACCGCGGTACTTGGCTCACCCGATCGAGACCCTCCGCGTTGGGTCCGAGGGCACGAGGGCGCTCCTCGAACTCGCCCAGCGCCACGGCGCACGGTTCATCCTGGCCTCAACGAGTGAAATCTATGGCGATCCCACCGAACACCCGCAGCGCGAGGAGTACTGGGGCAACGTGAACTCGATTGGCCCTCGCTCCGTCTACGACGAGGCGAAGCGGTACGCCGAGGCATTCACCATGGCCGTGCACCGCACCCACGGCGTGTCGGTCGGCATCGCTCGAATCTTCAACACCTACGGCCCTCGGCTCCATCCTGACGACGGCCGGGTGCTGTCGAACTTCATCACCCAGGGACTCGCGGGGGCGCCGCTCACAATTTACGGTGATGGGACACAGACGAGGAGTTTCTGTTTCGTCAGTGATCTCGTTGCTGGACTGGTGTTATTGGGCGACAGCTCCGAGACGGGGCCGTTCAACCTCGGCGGCACGAATGAAATCACGATGCTGGCACTGGCTGAACTTATCGTTGACATCACCGGCTCTACGGCGGGCGTGACCTTTGAGCCCCTCCCCGTTGACGACCCCGCTCGCCGCCGCCCCGATACCTCGAAGGCACGCTCCGTTCTGGGATGGGAGCAGCGTGTTGATTTTCGCGAGGGCCTGGGCCAACTCGTTCGCTACTATCAAGGCCTCGGGCGCTAGTGCTGGGGCGCCCGTCGGGGTGCCCGCGCGAGAGGTCGTGACGCACCCGAGCTCAGTTCAGTGATGAACGCCGCAAAGAAGAGGAGCCGCCACGCTGTCGTTCGCACGAATCTGAAGAGGAGCGCATCGAAGCGCGTTGCCGCGGCGAGGAAGGCCGCGACTCCGATGAGCGCGGCGGCCGCAAGCGCGACGACCACGGCCCATGGTGACCATTGCGCGAGCGCCACGAGCACCGCAGCGACGATTACCAGTAGTCCGACGAACTGTCCGACGACGCCGCGACGAAGAATGTCGCGTCGGTGTCCCTTAGCCAGCACCCATTGGCGGCCCTTACCGCGCCCGTCCATCCAGCGGCGGCGAAGGTGTCGGCGAGTCGATCCCCAGTCCATCGTCATGTCGGCCTCGTGAACGGAGAGCACGGTGATGCCGTGGTCGGCGAGGCGCCACCCGAACTCGGTGTCCTCGCCGTAGACGTACCGCTCGTCGAAGCCATCGGCCAACGCAAAGGCTGTCTTCGTAAAGGCCAAGTTCGCGGTGATCACCACCGGCACTGGCTGACCCGTGGCGATGTCGTTAAGCACGGGGTAGGTTCCCGCACACTGGGGGCGCAGAGGTCCAGCCGCAGCCTGGGCCTGCCCCGTGACGAGTGGGGCAGTGATGCGGGCGAGCCACCGAGGGCTGGGAACGCCGCCGACGTCGCAGAAGACGAGAATCTCGCCGCGAGCGGCAGCGCAGCCGATGTTGCGTTGTTGTGACACGGTTCGTTGCCCCGGGCGCGGTGGCACGTAGTCGATCCAGGTAACCCACGGGGCCGCCTTCGCCACGTCGGCGAGCTGACCTAAGGAAGAGTCAACGACAATGCACTCCGCGTTATTTTCGAGGCACTGGGGGCGCAGACGCTCAAGGGTGTCGGCGAGGGCTCGCTCATTGCGCGAGACCACAATCACACTTATGCGAGGAGAGGGCAGCGTCATCTATCCATCGAGGGAGTCGGAAATAGACGATGACACGCTCAGATAGAACGCACCCGCAACTACTTCCTCGCGGCGACCAAATTCATATCGACCGTCATTGCTCAAGACCAACACGTAGTCGCAGTCTTCGACGAGCGACAAACGGTGGGAGATGATGAAACAGGTTCGCTGGCCGTTGAGGTTGCGCAAGGTCTGACGAATGAGTGATTCGGACCGGTTGTCGACCGCACTCGTGGGTTCGTCCATCACCAGAATGTTCGAGCTGCCGGCCAGAGCGCGAGCGATAGAAAGCCGCTGACGTTGACCACCGGAGAGCTCGCTCCCACCTTCACCCACGATGGTGTCGTAGCCGCGATTCATCATGGTGATGTCATCGTGCAGAAAGGCCTGCTTGGAGGCGGACTCAACGGTCGTGATGTCGAGTGGCCGAAAGAAGGCGATGTTGTCCGCAATTGTTCCCTGCATCAGAATCGGCTCTTGCGACACGTAGGCGAACGTCTGGGTCGCGGGGGAGCTGACGAGTTCGCTGGGTGTGACGCCACCAACCGTCAACGAGCCCGTCGTTGGTTCGATGAGGCCGAGCAACAGGCGACTCAACGTGGTCTTGCCGCTACCCGACGGTCCGACGATGGCCACAGCCTTGCCCGAAGGAACGTCGAAGGAAATGTCTCGAAGGACGTCCTGACGGCCGTCGTAGCGGTAGGAAACGTTGGTAAACGAGACGTCAAACGCCGCGGGTGCGGGCACGTCCTTGACGGCCGGCACACTTTCGTGGAATTCGCCAATGGCCTGTAAGAGCACTTCCGTAAATCCGGTTGAAGCCTGCACCGCCTGCAGCGTGGACTGGAGCGTCGAGCCGTAGAGCAGCGACCGGAGCATAAGCAGCAAAAGGGCGACTTGGCCGCCGAGGTTGTGAGAGTGACTACTCACCACAATCGAGAAGCCAATGACAACAAACAAGAGGGCGAGCGACTGGTAAATCACCGGCGTCACGACTTGAATGAACCTTGCACGGAAGTAGCGACCGCCCGCCTCGGCGTTGGCGGCGTGGAGACGCGATACCGCGGCATCCTTCACACCGAAGATTCGAAATTCGACCGCGAGACGGGTGAACTCCGTTACCTGCGTGGCAAAGGAGCGATTGTGCTGCGAGAGTGATCGGTTCAAACCTCGACCCTTTTGGGTAAGCGGTCGAAGGGCCGAGGCCAACGCGGCGAGCGCGGCTCCACTGATCAGGGCCTCAACTGGATTTACGAGGACTGCGGCCACCAAGAGCGCTACCAGCATGAAGCCGGCCTGGACCATAATCGCCAGGCTGAGAATCACACCCGCGACCTGCTCGGCGTTGTAACTCAGTAGCTGCTGCAAGTTACCGAGTCGCTCCTTGGACTGGACGTCCCAGGTGGCGTTGAAAAACCCAGAGACAATGTTCTGGCGAACCTCCACGATGGCGCGTTGCGCGAGCCGGCTCGCGAAAAGGGCGGCGGCGAGGCCGCCCAGGGACATGAGCACGAGGAGCGTTAGCGCCCCCCAGATTGCCTCCCCAGTCCCGAAGTGAAACCCGGCAACTTTGAAATGTTCGGCTCCACGCAGACTTTGAATGCCCGCGGTGCTGAGGATGAGGAGGAGCCCGGACTGCGCCAGGCCGGCCAAAAGGGAGAAGCCCGAGATCACAAGGAGGGGGACGCGAAGCGAGATCCCCGTTATCGACTCGATAGTGGTGATGGCGGGAAATAACCGCCGCTTGCGAACTGGTGATTGTGCGGTGGCGTCGAGCGATCCGGTCATGATCGCTGCGTGATCGGTTCCATAGGTGTAGAACTTAACGCACTAGTGCGGAGTGCCATCTCAACGTTCCATGGGTGCTCAGTAGTATCAGTCCGTGGCAGGCACCTCCGACCGGACCCTTCTCGCAATCTGCACCAGAAATCGGCCCGACCAGTTACGGCGGTTGTTAACAACGTTACTAAGTGCCATCGAAACGACTTCGATACCAGTTCGACTGTTCGTTGCTGACAATGGCGACAGCGACGAGGCCCGAACACTCGTCTCGGAACTCACTAGTGCTGGCGCGTCGATTGGTTACGTCGCGGTCGCCGAACGGGGTGTGTCGCGCGTTCGAAATGCGGCGTTCGACGAGCGACGACCGGGCGAACATCTCCTCTTTATCGACGATGATGAGTGGCCGGCCCCGGACTTCTTTGACGCCGTCGCTCGAGGGCTCGAACGGTTTCCAGGTTGTCTGCTCGGCTTTGAACAGACGGGCGTTATTGGTGACGAGCTCGTTCCCACCTTCGGACCCGAAGTCCAAGACGGTGATGTTATCGAGGCCTGCGGCTTTGGCAACATCCTGATTCCCTCGGACCTGCTTGATCAGTTTCCCCTGCGCTGCGATGTGCGCTACGCCCGAAGCGGTGGCGAAGACACGGACTTCTGCTTCGCGGCCCGCAAGCGGGGCTACGTAACCGCGGCCTTGCCGTCGGCGGTGTGCTTCGAAACTCGCGATCACGTTCGCCGCACCCTGCGTTATCGCTGGAAGCGGTCCTTCGCCGAGGGGGCTATCTACAGCGACATTCTTCGTCGACACCAGCGCTCCCGGCTCGTGACCCGGGTGCCGCGTCTCCTGGTGCGGACCGTGATTGGCCTGGGACTGGCTGTTCTTGACGGCGTGCGTGGACAGGGTTTCGGTCGAGGTATCGAGAGTTGTGCCCTCGGCGTCGGCGGGTTTGCGGGTCTCGTTGGTGTCCTGCCCGCGCGATATTGAGCGCTAGTTTTAGCGGCGTGACAATTGAATCCAACGGAGCTTCGGCGAACGATATCTCAGTTGTCCTCATTTCTAAGGACGAAGCGAATCTGGCGGTGACGCTCGACCGTCTTCTCCCTGAGTGTCAATCGATGAACGCCGAGTGTGTCGTCGTTGAGGCGTCGCAAGGACGCATGGAGACCATCAAAGGTCGTCATTCGTGGGTCAGGTGGATTGACTTCGCTCCCGTACCGGGGCGACGATTCACTATCCCGCACCAGCGCAACGCCGGCGTTCGAGCGGCCACGGGTTCGATCATCGTGTTCTGCGACTGCGGCACAGATTTTGAGCCGGGCTGGCTGGGTCGTCTCGTCGGCCCGATTCTGGCCGGAACGGCGGTGGCAACGGCCGGGCCGATTGCCTCACGTGATGGCAAGACGCGAGTGCTGAATGACCTGCCCGATGGTGCGACGGTGGAGCACACGATCACGGCCAACTTCGCTTTTCGTCGCAGCGCCTTCGACCTGGTCGGTGGGTTTGATGAGCGATACGACTACTACTCGGACTCTGATTTTGGCTGGCGACTGGCCGACCACGGGCAGCGCACAACGATGGTCGCCTCGGCCGTGGTGAAAGCGGACCACGGCGATCGCGGCCGCGCCTACAAGCGCAATTGGCGATACGGTCACGGTCTGGCCCGCCAAATGCGCTTTCAGCCCACTCGACGATGGTGGTTGGTGCGCACCGCTCTGCTACCCCAGCTGACGCCACCCGTCGCCGGAGTCCTCGTCCTCACGTCACTCCTGTGCCTCGCTTTTGGTGCGGCGACGGCAGCGGTCGCTGCGGGCGTAGGGGTACTGGCGCTGGTGGGATGCACGTGGCCGACGGCGGGGTCAATTCGCGAGCCCATTGGGAAGACAATTTTCACCGCGGCCTTCCTCGACGAGTGGCTCCACGTCCGTTGGACGAAGGCAGGGCGGGCCTTGGGCGGCCCGCGGCGGTAACGTCCGACGGCTCCGGTGAGTACCATTGACCCTATGACCTTCGTCGCTGCGTCTACTCCAGCCCGGGGGGTTGCATGAGTAGCGGGCTTAGCTCGATGTTCGTGTGGCTCGTCGTCGCAACCATGGTCCTGTGGTTCATTGTCTTGCTGCCACGCATTCTCCGCCACTTTTCGTTCACGCCGGAGTTCATCATCGGAGCGATGGTGTCGCTGGCTGGTATCGATCTCTGGACGCCGGGGTTGAGCTCCAGCCCGACGGGCCACCGCACCTTTACGACCTCAACCGTCACTAACGGGAGCGCTACCTTGTCGGTGGGTCTCTTCAAGGACGCGAACCACGTAGTTTCTCTTCTCTTCCTCCTAACCCTCGTCCTCGGTCTGGTGTACTTCTTTCTCCATCGCGACCACGAGCCCAAGCACCGGTGGGTGGTGTTCGGGGGATTCGCCATCACGGCGGGGACATTTCTCTCCGATACCTTTAGCTACATCCCTCAACCAGAAGCCAAGTTGTGGACCCTCCCGTTCATTGTGCTGGTGTTGGCGCTGCTTCCAGAAGTCTCATCGACGTGGCTGCTGCGACTCATCCACCGCCAGTTCGTTATCGTTGTCGGCCTCTCTCTCCTCACGCTGGTGGTCTTCCCGCACTGGGCAATGCCTGGTGAGGCCGGTACTGGTGCCACCATCGGCGTCTCGACCTTGGTCCACCGACTGGTGCGCTTTCAGGGAATGACCGATCACCCCAACACCATGGGGGAAATCACCGTTCTGGGGGCGCTGTTAAGTCTGGGGCTACGGCAACTTCGCTTCCGTCGGACCATCACCGGGCTCTTCATGTTTGCGCTGGTGCTGTCGGGCTCGCACACCTCGATGTTCGCCCTGCCGGTTTGCTACATCGTGCTCTGGGCCTATCGCCACCCTCACCGTCAGGTGATTCGGGTCCGCGTCACGTCCTTCATGGCGATCTTGGTTGGCGCTGCAGTTGCCGTGTCCCTTTTCGGAGGAGCGCCGAGTCCCTTCGGGACGTTCAACAATCGCACCACGGTGTGGGCCGCCACGATTCATACCTTCTTCCAGAACCCCTGGTTCGGGTACGGCCCCACGTTGTGGAGCATCCAGTATCGACAGAATCTCGGTCTGGTTGGATTCAGCTGGGCGGGCATGGCCCACGACCAGTACGTCCAGGCGCTCGGTCAGACGGGCATTATTGGCTCACTCGGCTTAGTTCTCCTGTTGGGCTCGTTGCTAGTGGTCTGTTGGGAGGCCCGCAAGTTTGATGGCGGCATTCGCCTGGCTCTTATGGTCGCAATCTTGATGAGCATGATTACCGAGGTCCCCTTTACGCCGGCGGGCATTGCCTTTTCGATGGTGGGGCCGATCGTCATAATGGTGCTGGCGCTGGTGGGCAATAACGACGACTTCGGTAACGACATCCTTCTCGAGTCGGCTGCGCTGGAGAGTGTTGACGAGCGCCAGTTCAGCGATCTGCGGGCGCGCTAAGCGTCGGGCGGTATCGTAGATTCAGCCACAGGAACTGTGGGATGTTCAAGATGTACCGGCGCCAGAGGCGGCGAGGTTCCTGCACCAGGCGATAGAGCCACTCGAGGCATGACCGCTGAATCCACCGGGGAGCCTGCGATACGGTTCCGGCTAGGAAGTCGAGCGCCGCACCGGTACCGACCTGAACGATGCCGGGAAGTCGGTCACGGTGGTCGCGCATCCATCGTTCTTGTTTCGGGCTCCCGAGGCAGACCCACAAGATTTCGGGCTTGATTCGTCGAAGTTCTTCGACCAGGGCCTCGTCCTCCTCAGGCGTGAGTACTCGAAAGGGTGGGCTGGTGTGACCCGTGACGCGCAGCGCGGGGTAGCGCTCGGCCAACGTGGCGAGGCAGCGTGCCCCGGCCTCAACCGTGCCGCCAATGAAATGCATCGACCAGCCCGTCTCCTGGGCTCGCTCGCAGACGGCGGCCGTGAGGTCCGGTCCATAGACCCGGTCGATGGTGGGGTCACCGAGGGCCCGACCGAACCAGACCAGCGGCATGCCGTCGGGCACCACGAGATCCGCGGAGGTGTGGGCGGCAAGAATCTCGGGATTTCGGTAGGACTCCATGATGCCGTGCATGCCCGTGACACAGATAGTGCGGGCCTGATTGTGTTCGATCCATTCGTCAATCTGGTCGACGACGTCGGGAATGGTCGCGCACGCCACCGGTACTGACAGCACCTGCAGCGTGGAGAAGGGGCGGGCCATAGGGAGAGATATTAGAGGAAAATGAATTCTCAGGAACGTGCGACGGAGAGCAAAATCATTCCTAAATTTTCAGTACGCTAACCGTGACGTCCGCAGCGGCCGTCGACCACCTCGAGAAAGTGACTGTTCGCATGGAGCTTGACAAGAACGCCCGCATCCTGGTGACTGGAGCCGGTGGCTTCATCGGTGGGCACATGGTTCGTCGACTTGTCGACAGCGGCCACACCAACGTCCGAGGCGTGGACATCAAGCCACTCGACGAGTGGTACCAGCACGTCGCTGGTGTTGAAGAGCAGGTCGGTGACCTTCGAGACACGGCCGTGGCCACGGCTGCCGTTGCCGACACGACCTACGTCATCAATCTGGCCGCCGACATGGGTGGCATGGGCTTCATCGAAAACAACAAGGCTCTCTGCATGCTGTCCTCGCTGATTAGCACCAACGTGCTCAATGAGGCCCGCAAGGTTGGCGTTAAGCGGTTCTTCTACTCCTCATCGGCCTGCGTCTACGCGGCCCAGTACCAGACCAACCCCGACGTCACGGCCCTCAAGGAGTCGGACGCCTACCCGGCTGACCCCGAAGACGGCTACGGCTGGGAGAAGTTGTTCTCCGAGCGCATGTGTCGCCACTTCAACGAGGACTTCGGCATGGAGATTTCGGTCGCGCGCTACCACAACGTCTATGGCCCGATGGGTTCGTGGACTGGCGGACGAGAAAAGGCCCCGGCCGCCGTCTGTCGCAAGATTGCCGAAGCCGTGCTGCTCGGGCGTACCGATATGGAGATCTGGGGCGACGGCGAACAAACGCGCAGCTTCACCTACATCGACGACTGCCTCGAAGGCACGCTGTTGCTGCTGACCGGTGACTACTACGAGCCACTCAACGTGGGATCGAGTGAGTTGGTCTCGATTAACGAACTGGTGTCGATTGTCGAAGAGATCGCTGGCATCACCGTGACGCGGCACTACAACCTCGATGCGCCCAAGGGTGTTCGTGGTCGTAACAGTGACAACACGGAGATCAAGCGAGTCTTCGGATGGGAGCCCTCAACGGCCCTGCGCGACGGCATGGCCGTGACGTACCAGTGGGTCTACGACCAGGTGGCCGCGGCTATCGCCGCTGGCGAGTACTAACGAGCAAACCGCTGAACGTCGGCAATTGAAAGCGGCTGCCCGCCCATTTCCAGTCGAAACGTCTGCGCCATAAGCCAACAGTCGAACCGGAACGAGGCATTGGCCACGTAGAACTCGTCGAACTCGGGGTGCTCGCCAATCAGGTGCTGCGAACCAGTCGACAGCTGCCAAAGGCCGGTGACCCCGGGGCGAATGAGTGTGCGTGTTGCGACAAAGTTGGGGTCGAAGCGCTCGGCGATGCTCGGTAATTCCGGTCGGGGGCCGACCATGCTCATCTGGCCACTGACGACGAGCCACAGCTGCGGTAGGTCATCGAGGTGGGTTCGGCGGAGAAAATTCCCCACGAAGGTGTTCTTGGTCTCGGCGACCACGTACTTATCGGCATTCGGATTGAAGTTCTTCGGGAGCGATCGAATCTTTACGAAGCGAAAGGGCCGCCCATGAATACCGAGTCGAGTCTGCGTGAAAAACGGCCAGGCGCGGAAACTAACCGCCGAAGCGAGCGCCACGATGACCACGATGGGGAGCGTGAGAAAGCTGCTCATCAGGCCTAACACCACGTCGATGAGTCGCTTCGAAGCGCGGTTGGCGTACGGCGATACTGAAGTCACTTCTTCCCTTTCACGTAGCGTGCGCGCCTCGATAGTAGTGAAGTTGAAGGATGACGCTCTATCCGGAATGTAAAGAATCACAGTATTAACAGTCTGGCAATGGAAATGCAGTGAAAAACAAGGTAATATTGGGGCATGTCTGCGAAAGAGGTCGTAATGAGCCGTCGAATTTCCGCCACGTTGGTCGCCTTTGCGTTCGTCGCTATGTCGACGGTCGTCGCCGTTGCTCCGGCCAGCGCTGGCAAGTACCCACCGGTCACGGTGCCGCCCCACCCCGTGCCTAACGGCTGCGAGAACAACCGTACGTTCACCTTGCTGGACTATGACACTTCGGCGTACCTCCTCACTCGCGCTCAGCGCATCGAAGTCGCTCAGATCGCAACCATCATTGAGCGTTGCCACACCAAGTTGGCCCTCGTCAAGGGTTTCACCGACAGCCGCGGAACGCTGCTCTTCAACCTGGTGCTCAGTTCGAACCGCGCGCACTTTGTTGCCCGCGAGCTGTACTTGCAGCTGCACCCGTACGCTCGCCGCCACATCGCTCTGGTTAAAGTCGGCTACGGCCCTCGTCGACCGGCCGCGACGAACGCCACGGTCAATGGTCGCTACCACAACCGCCGCGTCGAAATCTCGCTGTTCACCACGACGGCCTAGGCACAACGTCGCCGTGGGCGACTACGACAGGTGCAGGTCGTAACAACCCGAGTGCGTCTGAGTCGATCCGGCGTTGCCCTTTGACGCAGACCCGCCGTTCGGGTTCACGCCGACCGTCGCGCCGTCCCAGGTAAAAGAAAACCCCAAGCCGGTTGGCCAGTACTGCACCTGAACGCCCTTCACCTTGACGTCGCCGATCCACGCCGTTCCACTCGGCGGGAGGTGGTGGAACTGTTGCTGGTACGCCGCCACAGCCGCCTCGACTTCCACGAAGTCGATGGAGCAGGCATCGGAGAGTGCCGACGAGGCTGCGCCCTGATTGGCGATGGTGCTCACCACGATGCCACCGGGTTTCGCCTTGACCGGTGTGTGGTGTACCAAGGCCACGACGGTGGCCCCACCCGCGACCAGCAAGACGAGCCCAACGGCGAGTCGGCGACCGATGGAAAATGGACGACGAGGCATCCCTTCAGTGTAGGTCGAGAAAATTGGTGAAAGATGTCTGTAACAAATGCGTTAGTCGTGACAGGAGAGAGTTGTGAAGTCAACTAGACATGACCACTTCCGCGAACTGGCCGGCCGCATTACTGCGCCGGTTGCGGCCTATCTCGCCCGACGCCTCTACCCACTCAGTTCGGCCGAACTTGACGACCTCGTCGAAGAAGTCCTCGTCATTGTGTGGCGACGCCAAGAATCGATACCGGCCGATGCCGAAATTGCCTGGGCCATCGGCGTCGCTCGAAACGTTCGCCGTAATGCGGTCCGTAAGTACAACAACGGCCAAGCAGCGTACGACCAGCTTCGAGGATCCACCGTGTCCCCTTCGGCCGAAGACAACGTCGTGGCTGACGACAGTGTGCGCCGAGCGCTCGAGTCGTTGACCGACGACGATCGCGATCTCCTCCTGCTGCACTACTGGGACGGCATCGCCACGCCCGACTTGGCGGTCATCTTGGGTATTAGCCCCAACGCCGCGGCCGTTCGTCTCTCGCGCGCGCTGCAGCGATTTGAAAAGCAGTTCGACAACGTACAAGTTTCGTGAAAGTTTGTCGCCGCGGCGACATAACGAAGGTAGAACGAAGGAGTTTCTATGAAGCCAATTGAAGATCGTCTCCGGGCCGCCAATCCAGTGAAGGATGGCGAGTTTGCGTCGGGGCAGTTCAGTCACCTGTACAGCCGAGTGGAGCGTCGCGCGGCCGTTGGAACATCGAGTGTGTGGCGTGCGTTCCAGCTGCGTATCGCCGCCGGTGTCGGCGCCGCGGGCGTCGTTATGACGGCGGCCATCACGGCGCTGAGCGGGGCCGGTACGGCACTACCGATTTTGAATTTTGCGGCGGCCGCAAACGGCGGGGCAAAGTTCTCGGCTGCGAGCGGACTCGCGAGTGGGGCGCAGTCACCTGCGAATTCTCAGATGGGTATCTACATGCCCCTCCAGTCGACGTACGACTTCACGGGCGGCGACGCCCTCTCCACGGCGACGTCGTCGGCACCGGCGTACAAGCTGGTGGCGCTAGGGTCGCCGTCGGACACGTTGAGCACAATGGCCAACGCCCTCCAAGTCTCCATCGGTACGCCGACCCCCGACAGTTCCGATCCGTCCAGCGTGACGTCCACCGGTCCCGTCGACAGCACCGGCAATGCCTACAGCGGCTGGGCTGCATCCATTAACGCCGGCGAAGTTTCATGGACGATTTCCTACGGCTCCTCGGGCGCTAGTGGCGTTAGTGGCTCCTCGGGCGCTACCGGTGCCACGGGTTCAACGGCCACGACCGCCGATGTCTCGGCACTGGCGTTGGCTGACGCCGCGGCCGTCAACCAGGGCGTGACGTTCTCCTCGCCGCTCGTCGTGTCCGACAACAGCAATGGCAGTAGCAGTGTCCAAGTATCGTTATTGATCAACGGTGAGCCGACCAACCTGTCGGACTCCTTCAACTTTGACGCCAGTGGAAAGTTGACGTACGCAACCAGTACGAGCTTCACGCTCCAGGACATCGCGACCTACCCGCTGCTCTCACCAGCCGACGCGTCGTCGCAAATTACGGCACAGGAGCCCTACACCCAGGGGTACTTCGCTATGGACGGCGTCGCTAGCGTCGTCAATGGGGGGCCAATGGTCAGTTCCGTCCGGACCTCCTCGGCGCCTCGTGGAGCAATGAAGAGCCGCGCCGTACTGGGCACTGCTCGAGCAACGACCTACTCGGTCGAAGTGACTGGTCCCTCGGGCGCCTCGGGTAGTACGGGTGCCTCCGGCAGCACGGGTGCCACGGGCCCGTCGGGTGCGAGCGGCAGTGCTGGATCGACTGGAGTCTCGGGCGCCAGCGGAACGACGGGAGTCGTGGGAGTCACCGGCGTTCTCTGGAGTGCGGGCAGCACCGGAGCCAGCGGCAGCACCGGCGCCAGCGGCAGCTCTGGCGTCAGCGGATCTACTGGTGTCAGTGGGTCAACCGGCACGACTGGCCCAACCGGTGCCAGCGGCGTGACTGGTCCGACCGGCGCGACCGGTGGTCCAGTAATCCCAATCACAATCATTCGCTACTCATCACAGGGTCCGACTGCTCGTCACCACGGCATCGTTAGCGCCGAGTCCGCAACGGGTGCCACCGGCGCAACGGGTGCCACCGGTGGTAGTGGTCCGACGGGAACTGTTATGTCGGTGAACGCGGTGTCGGGAGCGACGGGTGACGTAACTACGACCACCACACCGAGCCCCCAGCCCCAGGTCGTGCACCTGAGCAGCTACACCACGGCTTACGGCATCTTCACCATGGCCGACGGTTCGGTACTGGCCCTCCCGGAGTACGTCTACACGGGAACGCCGGAGGGTGCTTCGTACACCTTGGAGTTCCGGGTGGTTCCCATTGACCCCCAGTACATCGACCTCAAGAAGTCGGTAGCGAGCGCCGGTTAAAATATTCGGTCAGTAACAGCAGCGGCGGGCTCGATCATTTCGGGCCCGTCGTTGCGTACTGAACCCACCGCCGGGTTGACAGCCAGGTGCTGCAGCGTGCCGACCGGTGCGGGGAGAAGAAGCGAACGACGTTCGTGGACGCCCTCGGGGTCGGTCCGCAGCCATCCGTCAACATGTTCCGGGGTGAGAATCACCGGCATACGGTCGTGCACCCCGTCGATATCGTCACTCGGCGTCGTGGTGAGAACGGTGCAGGTCTGACGCAACGGCGCATCAGCCGGCAGCGACGGATCGCGCCAATACTCGTAGAGACCGGCGAGGAGCGTAGGATTGCCGTCGCGACGGGTGAAGTAGTGCGGCTGGCGATGGACGCCCCGGATGGCCCATTCGTAAAAGCCGTCAACCGGAATCACGCAGGGGCGGTGGCGAAAGGCCTCGCGAAACGAGGGCTTCTCGGCCACGGTTTCGCTGCGGGCGTTAATCAGCCGGTTCGAGAGCGCGGGGTCACTGGCCCACGGAGGGAGCAGACCCCAGCGAAAGGATTCGAGGACACGCTGGCCGTTAACAAGGTGCGCGCCGTAGAGAAAGCGCTGTGGGCCGACGTTCCAGCTCGGGTGTCCGTCGGGAGAGAGTCCCGCCGCGAGGGTGGCGTCGAGGAAGCGGGCCAGCCGGCTCGGGGGAGTAAAGAGGGCTACTCGACCGCACATATATCCCCCTTTTCAGCGATTTCCTAAGCCCAGTCTGGCACGAAACTGGCGTTTGGCGTTTGTCACGCCGACTCGCTACTCTTACGAACGTATGTTCGCTTTTTCTGAAAAACGCCCCACTCTTTCGGCCGATATTCGGGCCGCAATTCGACCCGTCACGCTCGCCGCTAGCAAGGTAATACCCGTCGGTCCGCCCTGGGCCTCAGTCCTGCCGTCGGGTGGTGTGCGACGAGGTTCCACCGTCGTTGTTCAGGCCCCCGCGGGGTGGGGTGGGCTGAGCGTTGCGCTAAGTATTTTGAGTGACGCCAGCGCAAAGGGACACTGGGTGGGGGTCGTCGGCGTTGACGACCCCGGTGTGGTGGCCATCGCCGACCTCGGTCTCGATCTGCGGCGTGTGCTCTTCGTTCCCCGCCCTCGAGGTGCGTGGGTTGAGTCAGCGGCGGACCTGCTTGACGGGGTCGATTTCCTCATCGTCCGTCCACCGGCGAAGGCGGCGCACGCCGCGGCCCGACGGCTCATGGATCGCGTGCGCGAACGAGGAACGGTCCTCATCGCGGTTACTGAGCCGAGCGCCCCGTGGCCTCTTCCGGCCGACGTCTCGCTCGACGTGGTGCACACTCGGTGGGAGCGAAACGCCCGACTCGAGGCACGGTACTTAACGGTTCGCGTTGGTGGCCGAGGGAGTGCGGCCCGCGGTGGCGAGCACGTCATTCTTCTGCCCGATCACCGGGGCCGAGCGGTGGCGAGCTAAATGGAACGCCTCCTCGCTGTTTGGATTGACGAGTTGAGCCAGGAGCGCGCCGACGGCTCGGCACTGCGCACCTTCGCCACCGTCGTTGAGGCACTCGTTGGGGTTAGTCCCTTCATCGACCCCATTCGACTCGGACTACTCGTCCTGCCCCTTCGTGGGCCGAGTCGATTTTTTGGTGGCGACGCCGCCGTGTTGGACGCGGTGCGCACCACGGTCGGTGATATCGCGGGCGTCCGACCGCGGTTAGGGGTGGCCGAAGGTCTGTTCTGCGCCGAGCTGGCCGCTCGCCAGGAGGTGGTTGTCGCGGCCGGCGAGACAACGGCCTTTCGCCGCGCGCAGTTACTCGACGTTCTCGGGAACAACGACTTGGCGACGACGGGTCGACGACTGGGCTTCGCAACGGTCGGGGCCTTCGCCGACCTTTCACCAGGTCACGTCGCTGAGCGCTTCAGTGGCTCGGTTCGTGTCTTGCACCGAGTGGCGCGTGGTGAGTTGAGTGAACTGCCGAGTCAGCGCGATCGTCGCCTCGCGTCGCAGCTGCGCCGGACGCAGGGCGCAACGGAGCGTGTCGACGAGCAGTTGGGGTTTTTTGGTCAACGGACGGCGGGTGACGACCGGGCTCGGGCGGCGGCCCATCGAGTCCGTCAGCGGCTCGGTGCCGAAGGAGTCCTCATTGCCGAGATCCACGGTGGTCGCAGTCCCGAAGAGTGTGCGGCGCTCGTCCCGTGGGGCGCCCCGGGGGAGAAGCGCGAGGGGGAGGCGCCGTGGCCGGGCCAACTCGGCGCGCCTGCGCCCACGACGTCATTTCAGCATCCCGTTGCTATCGATCTACGCGACGAACACGATCGCCCGCTTCGGCTGAGCGCCCGAGGACACCTCAGTGGCGAGCCGTGTGTGCTCGTGCTTGATCGTGGCGTACGCCGTCGCATTACGTGGAGTGCCGGTCCCTGGCCATTCGTGGAGCGCTGGTGGAGCACCGCTCGTCGTCGCGCCTACGTGCAGCTACTTCTCGAGGGCGGCGAGGCGATGCTGGTGACCACCGAGCATGGTCGCTGGTGGCTGACGGGGATTTACGACTGATGGCGCTCTACGGTGAACTTCACGCCCACTCGGGTTTCAGTTTTCTCGACGGGGCGAGCGACCCCGAGGAACTCGTGGCCGAGGCCGTTCGTCTCGGACTAGGGGCCCTCGCACTAACTGACCACACTGGTCTGTACGGCGTCGTTCGGTTCGCCGAAGCCGCCCAGGCACTGGGTCTCGCCACCGTCTTCGGAACCGAACTCACGCTCGAGGGCGGCGGTGAGCGAGTGGGGGAGCCCGACCCCACTGGCGAGCACCTCGTGGTGCTGGCGAAATCTCCCGAAGGCTACCGCCACCTCTCGACGTTGCTCGGGAAGGCCCACCTCGCGAGGGGCGAGAAGGGGACACCAACCTTCTCCTACGAGCAACTCGGTGCGCAGGCGGACGAGTGGATGATTCTGACCGGGTGCCGAAAGGGACCCTTGACGCGAGCGCTGGAGCGTGAAGGGCCCCGAGCGGCGCAGCGCGCGCTGGAGCAGTTGGTGGGTACGTTCGGTCGAAGCAATGTCGCCGTCGAACTATGGGACCACGGCGACGTCAGTGACGTGGCCCGTAACGATGCACTGGCCGATATTGCCGTGCGCGCCGGCGTGGCCGTGGTGGCGACTGGGAATGTTCACTACGCCTCGCCCGACGGCTTTGCGCGCGCCAACGTGTTGGCGGCCATTCGCGCACGTCGCAGTCTCGACGAGATGCAGGGGTGGCTATGCGCCTCGCCCTTGGCCCACCTCCGTAGCGACGCCGAGCAGCGCCGGCGATTTGCTCGCTGGCCGGGTGTCGTGGACGCCGCCGGCGAACTCGCACAGTCACTGTCGTTCGACCTCCGCCTCGTCGCCCCGCAGCTGCCGCGTTTCGCCACGCCCGGTGGCATGTCCGAGCAGGCCTATCTTCGTGAACTCGTGGAGGAGGGGGCGACGAAGCGCTACGGCACGCGTGAAAACGAGCGAGTGCCGGGGGCGTGGCGCCAGATCGAGCACGAGTTGGCCGTTATTGAGCAACTGGGCTTCGCGGGGTACTTTCTCACTGTCTGGGATATCACCGAGTTCTGCCGCCGCTCAAACATTTACTGCCAGGGCCGGGGCTCAGCGGCGAACTCGGCCGTCTGCTACTCCCTCGGCATCACGAATGCTGACGCGGTCAAGTTAAACCTCTTTTTCGAGCGATTCCTCTCCCCGGCGCGCGACGGCCCTCCCGACATTGATGTTGACATTGAGTCGGGTCGTCGCGAAGAAGTGATCCAGTACGTCTACGAGCGCTACGGTCGCCACCACGCGGCCCAGGTGGCCGCGGTTATTACTTATCGACCGCGGTCAGCCCTGCGCGACGTGGCCCGCGCCTTCGGCTACTCCGAGCAGGAGGCCAATGAGATTCGAGACGGGGTTGATCGATCCGCAATGACGGTGGTGAACGAGTCGGTGCCGCCACTGGTCGTCACGATGGCGACGGAGCTCCTTGATCGTCCCCGGCACCTGGGAATCCATTCGGCGGGCATGGTCTTGTGTGATCGCCCAGTGTTAGAGGTGTGCCCTGTTGAGTGGGGGCGCATGCCGGGGCGTACGGTGCTGCAGTGGGATAAGGATGACTGTGCCGCAATTGGGTTCGTAAAGTTCGACCTCCTGGGACTCGGGATGCTCGAGGCACTGCACCGGGCGGTCAATACCGTCAGGGAGTTTCACGGGGTCATGATTGATTTGGCCGCTCTCGACCAAGAGTCGGCGGTCTACGACTTGTTGTGCCAGGCCGACACAGTCGGTGTCTTCCAGGTTGAGTCGCGGGCCCAAATGGCCACGCTGCCACGCATGCAACCACGTTGTTTCTACGACCTCGTTATCGAGGTCGCCCTGATTCGCCCCGGTCCGATTCAGGGCCACGCGGTTAACCCCTATTTACGCCGCCGCCGCGGCGAGGAGCCCGTCACGTACCTGCACCCGAGGCTCGAACCAATCCTGTCTCGAACCCTCGGCGTGCCCCTGTTTCAAGAGCAACTGATGGAGATGGCGGTAGCGGTGGCGGGGTTTTCACCCGCCGAAGCCGACGAGCTGCGCCAGGCCATGGCGGCGAAGCGATCAGAGATTCGAATGCTCAAACTACGAAGTCGTTTCTACGAGGGCATGGCTCGCAACGGCATCACGGGTGCCGACGCCGACCACCTCTTTGATGCGCTGTCGGCCTTCGCCAATTTCGGTTTTCCCGAATCCCACTCGGTTTCCTTCGCCCACCTGGTGTACTGCTCCGCCTGGATAAAACTTCACTATCCGGCGGCCTTTTTGGTCTCGCTACTGAATGCGCAGCCGCTGGGGTTCTGGTCACCCCAGTCGCTGGTGGCCGACGCCCAGCGTCACGGTGTCGTTGTTGAACGTCCCGACGTTCAGACCTCGCGAGCCGAGGCGACCCTCGAAGGCGATCGGGAGGCGCCCCGGGTCCGACTGGGTCTGGCGGCCATTCGCTCGATTGGCACGCCGCTGGCCACCCGTATCGCCGACGGCGCACCGTGGCGCGACGCCGAAGACTTGGTGCGACGGGCCGGGTGCTCACGGGCCAATCTCGAAGCCCTCGCCGCGGCCGGTGCGCTGGACTGTTTCAGCACGCATCGCCGAGGCTCCGCGTGGGCGGCCGCGGCCGCAGCCCAAAGCGCCCCCGATCGTCTCGAAGGGGTGATCACCGGGGCCACGCCGCCACCGCTGGCCCCGCCGTCACCGATGGAACGGGTTGCTGACGATCTTTGGGCGCTCGGACTAACCCCCGACGCCACTGCGATGGCGCTCATTCGCCCCCAGCTGGACGAACGGGGAGTAGTGCGTGCGAATCGGTTGGCCACCGTCGAGAGCCCGCGAGTGATGGTGGCGGGTGTCGTGACTCACCGCCAACACCCCGAGACCGCTAAGGGGGCCGTCTTTCTTAATCTCGAGGATGAAACTGGTCACGTAAACGTGGTGTTCTCCAAGGGCGCGTGGATGCGGTGGCGTAGCGTGGCCCGCTCGTCGCCGGCCCTGCTCATTCGCGGCTCCTTACAGCGGGGTCAGGGAACGATGTCGCTCACCGCGGAGTTCGTTGAGCCACTTAAGTTAGGCGCCACCACGCCATCACGGGACTGGCGCTAACGATGTCGTGGTCGTGGCAGACTACTGACGGAGGACTAACCGTGTCGCAACGCCTACGCGCCGCTGCAGTGCAAATGACCAGTGGCACCGATAGCGAGGCCAATCTCGAGCAAGCCGTCGCGCTGGTGCGACACGCCGCCGGACTCGAGGCGCACTACGTCCAACTGCCCGAGTACGCCTCGTTCTGGGGGCCCGCGAGCTACTACGCCACCGCCGCCCAGACCCTCGACGGTGAGTTTGTTACGACGATGGCGGCGTTGGCCCACTCACTTCAGTTACACGTTCACGTAGGTTCCTTCCTCGAGCACACCGGGCAGGGATACGCCAACACGTCCGTCGTGCTCGCCCCCAACGGTGCCCGCGCGGTCTATCGAAAAATGCACCTCTTCGACGTTGACGTGCCGGGCGGGGTTACTTACCGAGAGTCGGCCGCGATTGAAGCGGGCAACGAAATGGTTGTCGCGAGCGCCGACGACGCCGTCTTGGGGCTCACCATCTGCTTCGACGTCCGATTTCCCGAGCTGTATCGCTCCCTGAGTCTGGCGGGGGCCAACGTTCTCTGTGTTCCGGCGGCCTTTTCGGCCGTGACGGGGCCACCGCACTGGGAAGTGCTCTTGCGAGCCCGCGCCATCGAAAATGGTGCCTTTGTGGTAGCAGCGGCCCAAGCCGGCACCACGGCTGAGGGACTCGCCACCCACGGCCACGCATTGATTGTCTCGCCGTGGGGCGAACTACTGGCCGAGGCCACGAGTGCGGGCCTCGAGGTCGTAGTGGCCGATCTCGAGCTCGACGCGGCTCGCCAACGACGCGAGCAGATTGACACACTGACCCTCCGTCGACCCAGCCTGTATGGCGGCGCCGTGCGACGCCAATCGCTGTCGTAGGCAATTGACCGGCACTCACGAGGCGAGCCGGGCCGAGGTCTAAAGTAGAGTGAGCCAAAACGGCGGCGAGTAGGAAGGGTGGTCAACGATGTACATCGCAGTCTGTGGGGTTGGACGCTCGGGAACCTCGCTCAACACCATGATTATCGCTGCACTCGGGTTGGATCCTGGTGACCCCGCTCAAATGAGGCCGGCCGACGAGAAGAACCCGCTTGGGTACTACGAATTAGTGCCCTTGCTGTATTTCTTTTCCAATCGCAAAACGAAGGTCAACATTGCCGAATCCGACCTGGATTTCTACGCTCCCGACTGGGAAACACGGCCCGAAATGCCGGAATTGATTGCTGATGCGCGAGAGTTGTGGTCGCAACTTCGAACGAGCGACAACATGGTCTTCAAAATGTTCAATATTGAAGATACCCGCCCCCTGTGGGAAAAGGCCATTGGCGAAGAGTTGATTTACGTGGTGCCGTTTCGCGAGCCCTACGAATCCTCCGTTTCGCTCCAGGACTTCAACGCCGGAAAAGACCAGTTTGAATCGTCGTTGTCGAATCGACTGCACCGATGGGCCACGACCTACCGAGGCTTAGTGCGAACGTTGCAGGGCCGTCGCGTCTTTTTTGTCGAATACGGTCAGCTGCTCGCCGAGCCTGATCGGGTGTTAGGCGAGTTGGCTACGGCGCTCGTGGAGTGGGGGGCGTGTCCTCCCGGCGTTGACGTGGCACCGGCCCGTGCGCTCATTCGACCGTCGCTCCATCGAAATCGCGATGTCGTGAATTGGCGAACTCGGTTCTTGAAGCCTCGAACGAAGTACATCTATAAGGCCCTGCGCGAGCTGGAAGGCCGTCACGACGCACTCCACGTTGACAACCCGGTTTTCTGGCGCGATGATGCCTACTCGAACGCCATCGCGCGCGCTCGGGTACTTTTGCGCCCCCTTCGAAAGGCGGCGCGACGTCTTGCGAATCTGGGTCGGTAACTCGCCATACTGCGGGGGGGTCGGCTCGTGACGTTGTACGTGCGGAACTCGTACTCAATGAACAACGTACGAATGCAACGCGCAGCGATTCGACGAACGCTACGTTGGAGTCCTCGATGAACGTTTTAGTGCTGGGCTCGTGGCGATCAGGTACCTCATTGACCACGTCGCTGATTTCGTCGCTCGGTCTCGACGTAGGGCGGCTGAGCGACCACATTCCGGCCGATGAATACAATCCCCGGGGCTATTTCGAACTCCATGAACTCATTGAGTACTCCCGAACGGCGGTGCCCCGCGTCTTTGGTCCACTCCTCGAGAAGTCGGGGTTCACTAATACGAACTGGCGAGACCTACCGGGACTTGCCTCAGTACTCGATGAGGGTCGGTCGATCTGGGGTGGCTTGCGAACGAGTGATTCAATGGTCATCAAGCTGCCCGACGGCGGTGGTGCTCCACTCGAATTTTGGCGAGAAGTATTCGGTGTCCCCAGCGCCTTCGTTGTGCCGTTTCGTCACCCCTTCGAAGTTGCGTCGTCGAGAGCCAAGTTTCGTCCTGAAGGCCCCGTGACGCGAAGGGAACTGGTTCGCCAGCTCTACCTGTGGTCGCGCTTTTACCAGGTTCTGTTGCCGCAGCTCAACGGCAGCGACGTCTTCTTCCTCGAGTACGGCGACTTGCTAGCGCAACCCGCCCGGATTGCTGACGAACTCTTTCACGCGCTGCAAGGCTGGGGGGTCCCGGTCGATGACGCCAATCTCTCAGCGTCAGCCGACCTCGTCGATCCCGCGCTCTACCGCAACCCCGTCCAGCCACTCCCTCACTGGTTTCCTCGTCCGCGGTCGGCGCGCCTCTACGCCCAACTGCGAGAGTTGCGCTGTGGCCATCGAAACTTCTCATCCGTGGGCGTGCCGACTGACGGTTTTGATCTCTACAGCCGGGCCATTATGAAGCTGTATGGGGATTTTGAGTAGCGATAATGTTCGGCAACTGGGAACCTCGCATTCCGCTGATACGGAAATAAAGAGCCGCCTGGTGTACAGGGGAACTTGGTGGAACACCTTTCTCAATTACTATGACCTGACGAAAATCGTCAAGGTGTTCGGTTTCGGTAGTGGGGACAGATGACAGTACTAATTGTGGGATCGGGTCGATCCGGTACGTCGCTAAACGCCATGATTTTGGAGGCGCTCGGCCTCGATGTCGGTAATCGTGAGCAGATGCGACCCGCGACGGACCTCAATCCTCAGGGTTATTTTGAGAACGTTCCGCTCCTTGATTTCATTGGTGAGCGAATTTCCCCACTCTTTCCTTCGGGCCCCTTTACGAAAAACGCCTTCGGTCGTGGCTGGCAGACCCGTCCCGGCGTGCCCGAACTCCTGGCCGACGGCCGCGCGCTGTGGCAGTCGCTCAAGACCAGTGACTCGATGCTATTCAAATTCTTCGAAGTCGGGTACCACCTACCCCTGTGGCGCGAAATTATTGATGACGAGATCGTTTTCGTGGTCGCCTTTCGAGACCCCTACGAGGTGACGACTTCCTATCAGAGCGTGGCGTCGTTCTTTTCTCGTCGGCCCGACTCAGTCGCGTATCGACTCTTTCGGTGGTCCACGCTCTACCAGCGTTTGCTGAACGAAATCGAAGGATCGAAGGCCTTCTTCGTTGAGTACGGGCAGCTCCTGGCCGAGCCCGAGCGGGTCATTACTGACCTCGCCGACACTCTGGTTGCTTGGGGAATCGTGCCAGGTCCGGTCGACACGAGCGCGGCACTATCGCTGGTGGAGCCGACGCTGTATCGCAGTGGTCGCACGAGACCTCTGCCGTCGGCGACGTTACGACCCCGCACGAAGGGAATGTACGAATCGTTGCAGCGCCTCTCGGGCCGTCACGACTCGTTCCACTGGGCGGACCGCGTCAGCGATGGACGGGACTTGTTTTCGATTCTGCTCATCCGGAGCCGGATGGCGCTACGACCAGTTCGCGGGGTGTTCCGCCGGACGGTCGCATCGCTGAAAACGGGCGGTGAGTAGGAAGTCTGAACGTCGGTGGAAAGGGCCGACGGTGGCCGTCGGCTTACGACCAGCGAATAATCGACGAGGCCCAGGTCATGCCGGCGCCAAAGCCGGTGAGCAACGCGAGTTCGCCCGGCTTAATGCGGCCTTCCTTGCGCGCGACGTCAAAGGCCAGCGGAATCGAGGAGCTAGAGGTGTTGCCGTAGCGATCGAGGCTGATAACGGCCTGGTCCATGTCGATCCCGAGCCGTTCGGCCACGGCCTGGATGATGCGGATGTTGGCCTGGTGGGGGATGAGGAGCGAGAGATCCGACGCCTTGACGCCGGCGCGCTCGAGGGCCTGCTCGGAGGACTCAACCACGGCGCGAACAGCACGGCGGAAGACCTCGCGACCATCCATCGTGAACGTCTCGGCGTGGTTACAGGCCAGGATGTCAGCGGCCGTACCGTCGCATCCGAGGGAGAACGAGACGATGTCGTTGACGTCGTCGCTGTACTCCATAACGCAGGCGCCGCCGCCGTCACCGAAGAGCACGGCCGTGTTGCGGTCGGTCCAGTCAACCCAGCCCGACAAACGCTCGGCTCCGACGAGGAGAACGCGGCGGGTACCGGTCTCGATGAGTCCCTGTGCGGTCCGGACGCCGTACATGAAGCCACTGCAGGCGGCGTTGAGGTCCATGGCCGGGCAGGTCGCGCCAATGTCGGCCTGAATCATGGCGGCTGTGGCGGGCGCCATCCGGTCGGGCGAGGTGGTCGCTAGGAGGATGAAGTCAATATCGGCCGGGGTGAGGCCCGCGTCGGCGATGGCGTTCTTGGCCGCTTCGGCGCCGAGCGAACGGGTGGTGCCGCCAATGCGACGTTCACGAATACCGGTGCGCTCAGAAATCCAGGCGTCGGAGGTGTCGAGGGTCAACGAGAGTTCGTCGTTAGTGACGACTCGCTCGGGGATACCAATGCCCCAGCCGGTAAAACGAACGCCCATGTGATTGCCCCTTTGCTGGCTTTCCTGTCGCTGAAGTCTACGCCGTGGCGTCTGTTGCGGGGTGTTCACGTGGTGCGGCCAGCACCTGGAGGGAGCAGCGGGCGACGCAAATCGCGCGGTCTCGATCGTCACTAATAGTGATTGACCACACCTGCACGGTGCGGCCTTTGCGAATGGGGGTGGCCACGGCTCGGATGACGCCGCTTCGCACCGCACGCAGGTGAGAGCAGTTCAACTCCGTGCCGACGACCACCTGGTCGGGGCCGACGCTGACCGCGCCACCGATTGAGGCCGCACCTTCGGCGAGGAGGGCCGAGACTCCGCCGTGCAACAGACCGTAGGGCTGGTGGACGGTGGGGTTCACGTCGAGGCGTAAGACGACGCGGTCGGGCGTGACCTCCTCCATTTCGATACCCAGCACATCGTGGACGCTGCGCGCAGTCGGAAGGAGTTCGGCCCAGTTCTCGCTCATGACGCGAGTTTAGGTGGGTGGGTAACCTTGGGGTCATGACAGCCTTTATCGACTTACGTAGCGACACGGTGACCCAGCCCACCCCCGAAATGCGAGAGGCCATGGCGGTGGCCGCCGTTGGCGATGAGGGGTTCGGTGAAGACCCGACGGTTCGCATCCTCGAAGAGCGCTTCGCCACTCTCGTCGGAAAAGAGGCGGCCGTGTTTGTGCCCTCCGGCGTCATGGCCAATCAGATCGCGGTTCGCATTTTGACCCAGCCCGGCGACCTCATTGTGGCCGGTCGCAGCCAACATATCGTGAGCTTTGAGTACGGGGCGTCAGCTCGCAACTCGGGCGTGCAGTTCGCTCTGGTCGACGACTCGTCGGGGCGGTTAGCGATTGACGATGTGCGTGAGATTCTCGACGCCGAAGACGATCATCAGCCCCACGTTGGGATGGTCACGATTGAGAACACCCACATGCCGTCGGGTGGCACCCCCTGGGATGCGGCCGCCATCGTCAGCCTTTCGCGGGTTATCGGCGACCGGCCACTGCACCTCGACGGGGCCCGACTCTTCAACGCGTCCGTGGCCACTGGCGTATCACCGGCCACTATTGCCGCGCCGGCTACCACGGTCATGGCCTGCCTCTCTAAGGGACTCTGCGCCCCCGTTGGTTCACTACTCGCCGGGTCGGACGCCTTGATGGAGCGAGCTCGCGTCGAGCGCAAGCGCCTGGGCGGGACCATGCGCCAAGTGGGTTTCCTGGCGGCGGCCGGACTCGTTGCGTTGTCGCAGATTGATCGACTCGCCGACGACCACCGTCGCGCTCGGGTACTCGCTGAAGGCTTCGCCCGAGCCTTCCCGGAGGCCGAGTACGACCCGGCGACGTGTCAAACGAACATCATCGCCTTTACCCACCCCCAAGCTCGCCAAATTGTGCACGAGCTCGAAGCGCTCGGGGTAGTCGGTGGCACCATTGCGCCTCGTCGTGCGAGGTTCGTCGTCCACGCCGGCATTACTGACGAGGACGTCGCTATGACGCTGGGAGTCCTGGAGTCGTTTCGCCCGCAATTTTGACCGCGGCGTGGTAGAGGGCATTCGTTAACTCGCCACAGTGCGTGACGCTCTGTTGGCGTCGTAAGGCGACCACGGCCTCACGACAACGGTTGAAGTGCGCATCGTCGAACTGGGACAGACGTTCGGCGATGGTGTCTGGATCATCTCCCACGACGTACGCACCGTCGCCGAGATAGCTGGCAGTAAAGGGCCACGAACTGGCGAGAGCGACGAGTTCGAGGCTCACTACGTCGCGAACAATCCCCGTGCCCAAGGCGCACCCGTCGCTCTGGTAGGGGATGGCGAGTGCGTCGCAAACGAGGAGCCGCTCGAGCCACTGAGAGGAGGAGACGAACTGATGGACCTCGGCGATGGCAATACGGGGATCGCTAGGTGGGGTCTCATCCTCGCGAAGGGCCCAGCAGACGACCTCGGCGTCGAGTGAACTGCGAGCGACGCCCTCGAGGAACTCCACGACGCGTCGTTCGGGTCGGGGCGCACCAATGATGCCAATGCGCAGTCGGGCCGGCGATAGTCCCAGTGACCGTTCAATGTCGGCCCGCTGGGCACGGCGCGTGAGTTGGTCGTCGAAGGTCACGCCCATGGGAATAATCGCCTGAGCCGCCGAGGCCGGAATGCGGTAGTGCTGCTGAAACCGTTCGATGCTCCAGTCGGCGTGATGGATAATCCCGGCCGCATGGTCGACCCACGTTTGGTAGTACTCCTCAAATCCCGGCCGATGCTCGTGCGGCCGAAGATTGTGTGCCGTCAAGACGAGAGCGACCTGGTGGTGCTGGAGTCGTCGCCACAGTGGTGTCGTGTCTGGCACGTCGCTCGACAGGTGCTCGACCCAGTGAACGTGAAAGACGTCAGCGTGTCGCCAGTACAAGGGCTGCAGAAACGTCGCCGACGAGTAGGGAATGACGACGGTTGATTCGGGAAGGCCGGCGACCAACGTGATGACGTAAGAGTTGCCGGGACATGTCATCACCACGGTGAAGCGATGCCGGCGCCACGGCAGGGACGCTCGAAGAAGTGCGACGACTGCGGGAAGAGTGTGGCTGAGATGGTATGTCGCTCGATTTCGAAGTTTTTGCCACGCCGCCCTCATGGCGTCAGCGTAGCCCCGGCCCTTACTCGGCCGTTTGCGAAGAATTCACTTTGACTTTCTGGTCAGCGATTTTCATGCTGCGGTAGCCTTAAGTGACCAGCGAAGGCACCCATGACGGAAATTCTCCACCTCTCCACGTTTTTACGCCGCCCGATCTACGACCAGGACGGCGGACGTATCGGGCGGGTGCAAGACCTCGTCGCGCGACTGGGCGATGACGCTCACCCGCCCATTGTCGGGGCCGTCATCAAGATTGAGGGTCGAAACACCTTCGTGCCGATTCGCAAAATTGGTGGACTGTCTCAGGGCCGCATGACCTTCCAAGGCAAGCGTGTTGACCTTCGTCGCTTTGAACGGCGCCCCGGTGAACTGCTGTTGGCCGAAGACCTGCTCGCGCGCAACCTGATCAACTTGGTGCGCGGTCGCCTCATCATCGCCAACGAAATTGAGATTGCCGAAATTGACGGACGCTGGGAAGTCGTCGGGGTTGACCCCGGCCGCCGGCCATTCTTCCGCCGCGTGCTCGGTCAGACGCTGGGCCAGCGCGTGAAGGCCGAGTCGATCGTTGACTTCGCCTCAATTGAGCCCTTCGTTTCGCACGTTCCTTCGGCACGTCTACGCATTCCCTATCGGAAATTGGCCAAGTTGCACCCGGCCCAGATTGCCGACCTCGTGGAGCAGGCGAGCCACGAAGAAGGCGAAGAGATTATTGAGGCGGTGGGTCTCGACCGTGAGCTCGAAGCCGACGTCTTTGAGGAGCTCGACACCGAGCACCAGTTGGAGTTCCTCCAGAGTCGCTCGGACGCCGAAGCGGCCCGTCTGCTCTCTCGCATGGAGGCCGACAACGCGGCCGACTTGATCAACGAAATCGATCAAGAGCGGCGCTTGCCGATTCTGGAAAATCTCCCCGATGACCAGCAGCGCAAGGTTCGCCAGCTGTTGTCCTATAACGCGGACACGGCCGGTGGCCTCATGAACACCGACTTCGTCTCGGTACCGTCGTCGGCGACCGTTACTGAGGCCATTGAAGCCATTCGGGTGTCGTCGGTGCCGGCCGCCTCGCTGCACTCTGTCTTCGTCCTCAACGACGAAGGTGTGCCGGTCGCCGAAGCCTCATTGGGGTCGCTCGTCAAGGCGCGCGACAACGAATCAGTTCTCAACGTTGCGCGCTCGCCGTTGTCGCACGTCCACGGTCACTGGGACGTACACCGGGTTGCGCGCAAAATGAGCGACTTTAACTTGACGGTCGTTCCAGTCCTCGACGACGAGCACGGGGCCATGATTGGTCTCGTTACCGTTGACGACTTAATCGAAGAACTCCTGCCCCAAGGGTGGCGTCGCGAGTTCGGTATGACCACGGTGGAGGAATAGCCGTGGCGTTGCTGGCCGTTCTAAGGGGGCTTGTCTGAAACCCCCTAGTTGCACGCCCATAGTCCCGTAATTCACCACCGTTAGCCGGCGAGCGACACGCCTCGCCTCGCTGCGGTGGTTCCCACCCCAGCGAGCGAGAAAGGAGTCGTCGTGAACACGGCCAATACGGAACACCAAATTGCCGGTGCCTTTGGCACTATTAAATCTCACGACCTCGGCGGACGCCGTGGTCTGCGCGCGCGACTCCTTACGTTGCTCGCCATCATTGGACCTGGCCTGATCGTCATGGTCGGGGACAACGACGCCGGCGGCGTCTCGACGTACTCCCAGGCGGGACAGAACTACGGCTACACCCTGCTCTGGGTCCTGCCCCTGCTCATTCCCGTCCTCGTCGTTATTCAAGAGATGGTGGCTCGTCTCGGCGCCGTGACGGGTGTGGGCCACGGCCGTCTCATTCGCGAGCGTTTCGGTCGCTACTGGGGCAACCTCTCGATTTTCTCCATTCTCTTCTTGAACTTCCTCATCATCATCACGGAGTTCATTGGCATTTCACTCTCCATGGAGTACTTCGGCGTCTCGCCGTATTTGTCAGTGCCCGTCGCCGTCGTTCTCCTCTTTGCCGTGACCGCCTCGGGCTCGTTCCAGCGCTGGGAACGCTTCATGATGCTCTTCGTGGCGATCAACTTGTTCACGATTCCCTACGTGGTGCTGGCGCACCCCAGTGCGCACGCCGTCGCCCAGCACATGGTGGTGCCGGGCATTCGTGGGGGCACCACGTCCACGGCCGTGTTGCTCGTTATCTCGATTATTGGCACCACCGTTGCCCCCTGGCAGTTGTTCTTCCAGGAGTCCAACATCGTGGACAAGAAGATCACGCCGCGTTGGCTCAACTACGAGCGGGCCGACACCATTATTGGCTCCATCATCGTGGTGATTGGCGCCACGGCCCTCATGGCCGTTTGTGCCTCGGGGCTGGCCCCACACGGTGGCACCAACAGTTACACCACGGCGCTAAACGTGGCGCGCGAACTGAACCACTACGTGGGCCACGGGACCGGCGGCCTCTTCGCGTTGTTGTTGCTGAATGCCTCGGTTATTGGAGCGGCCGCCGTGACCCTCGCTAGCTCCTACGCCATTGGCGACCTCTCCTCGTCTCACCAGGGCCTCAACGCCCGCTTCAAGGACGCCAAGGGTTTCTACGGTGGCTTCGCCGCGCTGCTGGCCGTCGCCGGCGGTGTCTCGTTAATTCCCCACGCGCCGCTCGGCCTCATCACCCTCGCAGTCCAGGCCATCTGTGGTTTGATGTTGCCGAGCACCACCATCATCGTGTTGTTGCTCTGCAACGACCGGGCCGTGATGGGTCCCTGGATTAACCCCAAGTGGCTTAACGCCATCGCCATCACCATTGTCTCGACGCTCGTCGTGCTCTCAATCACGATGATGGTCTCCACGTTGTTCTCCGGCGTCAACGTCGTTTTGCTGCTGGAGATTCTCGGGGGCGCCGAGATGGTGGGTCTATTGATCGGCCTGCCGCTCGGACTACGCCGCCTCAGCGATCCGCCCACGGTCTCTATTGACCGCCGCGACTGGCGCACGCCGCGTCTCACCTTGCTCGAGCCCCTGCCCCCACTGGCCTCTCGCAAGTGGTTGATGCGCGGCCAGAGCACCTACTTGGCCCTGGCCGGGACGTTGCTCGTAGTGCGCATCATTCAAATCGCCACCTCCTAGTCTCGCTGTATGACTTTTCAACCAACGTTGCTGTGTGTGCACGCGCACCCCGACGACGAGGCGCTGTTCACCGCTGGCATCACCTCGCACTACGCCGAGCAGGGCTACCGCGTCGTCCTCGTTACCTGCACGAACGGCCAGTTCGGTATTGACGAGCAGGGTCGTGGTGGGGCCGAGCCCGGACACAACCCGTTGTGGGTGCGATCCACGCGAGCCGGTGAACTGGCCTACGCCGCCGATCTGGTCGGGTTCTCCCGGGCGCTGACGCTGGGCTTTAGTGACTCCGGTATGCGCGGTTGGCCCCAGAACGACCTGCCCGAGACCTTCGTCAACTGTGACGTTGCGGCGACGGCCCAGCTCCTCGCCGACCTGATTGACGAGCTCGACGCGGCCGTCGTCGTGACCTACGACGAAAACGGCTACTACGGGCACCCCGACCACGTCATGGCCAACACGGTTACCCGCGAGGCCGTTCGTCGGAGCTCGAAAGCGCAGCGTCTCTTCTACCCGGTCACCCCGCGTAGCGTGCTGGCCGAGTTCATGCCGAAGGCGCGAGCGGCCCAGCTCAGCCTGCCGGCCTGGGTGGAAGAGGCCGTTGCCGACATCCCCGACGAGTCCGTCGACGTGGTGATGAACGTGTCGCGCTTCAGCGAACGCAAGCAGCGCGCCATTGCCACACACGCCTCGCAGACCGACAACGCTGACCTCGTCACGATGGCCCCAGAACTCTTTGAACTACTCTTCGGCACCGAGTACTACCAGTTGGCCTGGCGGCGCAATGAGGCGTCGGTGGCCTGTAGTGAAGATCTCTTTGGAGGACTGTCGTGAGTCAGCTCACTTTCTTAGCCGTGCACGCGCACCCCGACGACGAAGCCTCGTCCACGGGTGGCCTGTTTCGTCTCCTCGCCGACCAGGGCGTGCGGACCGTACTCGTCACCTGCACTAACGGTGAGTGCGGCGACGCGCCCGACGGCGCTAAGCCCGACGCCGATCACCACGATGGTGACGCGGTCGCGGCCATCCGTAAGGTCGAGCTCGAGAAGGCCGTCGATATTCTCGGCATCAGCCGCCTTATCCGACTCGGCTACCGCGACTCGGGCATGATGGGCTGGCCCCAGAACAAGGATCCCGAAAGCTTCTGGGCCACGCCAGTGGAAGAAGGGGCGCTTCGTCTCGCCGACATCCTCCGCGAGGAGCGACCCCAGGTCGTCATGACCTATAACGAAATCGGCTTTTACGGACACCCCGACCACATTCAGGCCCACCGCATCACCATGCGCGCCCTCGAACTCATCGACTACGAGCCGACCCTCTACTTCAACGCCATTCCGGCCTCGGTCATGGCGACCATGCGCGAGCGCTGGGAAGAAGAAGACCGTCGCAAGCGTGAAGAGGAGCTCGCCAAGGGCATCGTTCGCGAACCCGAAGTCGGACCGCTCGACGAGGACGGCAACGAAATCGACATGGGAACGCCCGACGAAGAAATCGGCGCCATTATTGACGTTCGGGCGGCCACTGACGCCAAGTACGACGCGCTGTCGGCCCACGCCTCGCAGATCAGTCCCGACTCGTTCTGGATGAAGATGACCAAGGACGAGTTCCGGGAAGCGATGGGTCGCGAGTGCTTCAAGCGAGTGACGAATCCCCAGGGCCTCGAGGGCGTCGTTGACGACATCTTCGCCGGGTACCGCTAAGCACTAGCGCTGCGCAGCGCCGCAACGAAAAATCGCCCGGGGCCCTCGCGGACCCCGGGCGATTTCTAATTCAGAACGATTAGGCCTCGTCGGGGACGATGCCCTCGGCGTACTCCTCTTCGATTTCTTCGAGCTGCGCCTCGTCGCCCTGCATCTTGGGTCCCTTGAACCACTTGCGAGCCGACAAGCCGTACCAGGCGAAGATGATGCCCATGACGACAATGAAGACTGGACCAGACCAGTTGATGTCGATAGCCGTGTTCCACGGGTAGAAGGCCGGCGCGAAGAACAGCAACATCACGACGACCACCCAGATCACGGCGATGGTGTTGATCAACGACGACCACTTACCGAGGTTCCACGGGCCCTGCTGGAACGTCTTGGAACGCAGGCGCAGGAAGATTGGGATGCCGTAGGACACGTAGAGACCGACGGTGCCAATCGAGACGATGGCGAAGAAGGCCACCGAAGCGCCACTCACCTGGTAGAGCGAGGGCAGACCCAGGATGAAGGCCACGACCACCGACATCCACACGGCGTTCACCGGTGTGCGGGTCGTCGGGTGCAGACGGTGCCAGTACTTGTGTCCGGGGACCGCGCCGTCACGCGAGAAGGCATACGCCATGCGCGAGTTCGCCGTTACCGAGGCCGTGCCACAGAAGAACATGGCCACCATCGCAATGATCGTGAGCAACTTGCCACCGGTCGCGCCAATGGCGTTCACGAAGATCTCGGCACCAGCGGGGGCGCCGAGGAAGGCAATCTTGCTGTAGGCCGCGGAGCCGCTGGGCAGCGCCAAGGTCATGGCAACGTTGAGAATGAAGCCCGCAACGATTGAGACCCAGATGGCGCGAACGATGCCCTTGGGGCCACCGGTCTGAGCGCCGACCGTCTCTTCGGTCATGTGCGCCGAGGCGTCGTACCCGGTGAGGGTGTACTGGGCCAACAGCAGACCAATCGCGAAGGCGTACACGCCGGCGAACGGACCAGTCCAACCGGTCAGGTTTTCGTGGTGGAACAAGAAGCTGACCGACTGGTGGTGCGACGGCACGATGAAGAGCACGCCGACGATGATGGCGGTACCGAACAGGTGCCACCAGGCCGAAATGTTGGCGATCATCGAGATCAGCTGCACCTTGAAGCAGTTAATCAGCCCGTGCAGGAACAGGATGATGCCGTAGAACAGCAGGACCCAGTACTTGTTCGAGACGAAGGACGAGTCGTACAAGGTGACGAAGAAGGCGAAGAACGAGGCGAGACCGAAGTCAATTGACGCCGTTACCGCGATCTGGCCAACGAGGTTGAACCAACCACAGGCCCACGACCAACCGGCCTTGTTCTTCTCGGCCAACTTGGCCGACCACCAGTACAGACCACCAGCCGTCGGGTAGGCCGAGGTGATCTCGGCCATCGACATGCCGACGCAGAGCGTCAGGGCACCGACAATGAACCACCCGATGGTGATAACGAACGGTCCACCGGCGTCCATGCCGAGGTAGTAGGTCGTGATGCCACCGGTCAAGATGGAGATAATTGAGAAGGAAACGGCGAAGTTGGAGAAGGACCCCATTCCGCGTTTCAGCTCCTGGGCGTAACCCATCTCGTGGAGCAGTTGTTCGTCACTCTTAATGAGTGCCGACTGTGCATCTGTAGCCATTAATTCCCCCCTAGGTTTGTGGCTGACATTGAATTGCCATTGCGCATGGTTTATCAGAAATAGCCAGCGACGTGAGGTTTTAATGTTTCCGGCGCTTGAATTCGCTTCACGCGGTCTTCTACTTAACCAACCGGTGAGGGGGTCGTCGGCTCACTAGTATCGACTTCCGTGACGATTCCACGTTAGGAAATCGTTTGGGGGGAAACGACAGATGACAACGCAGGGCCGTATTACCAAAGAGGAACTCTTCGGCCGGATTGAAACCGGTGATATCGACACGATCATCTTGGCCGTTACCGATATGCAGGGTCGTCTGCAGGGTAAGCGCGTTGACGGCCGCTTCTTTATGGAAGACCTCCGCGACGGCGTTGTTGAGGGCTGCAGCTACCTGTTCGCCTCCGACGTTGATATGAACACCGTTGACGGGTTCGCGCTGACCTCGTGGGAGCGCGGCTACGGCGACCTGGCCTTCCGTTCTGATTTTTCGACCATCCGCGTCGTGCCGTGGTTCGACAAGACCGTCATTATTTTCGCCGACGTCGAGACGACGGACCACGAACCCGTCGGACCCTCGCCCCGCCAGGTGCTCCAGCACCAGATTGACCGGCTGGCCGCTCGCGGGTGGCACGGGCTGACTGGCACCGAACTCGAATTCATCGTCTTCAACAACACCTACGAAGACGCCTGGAACAACGGCTACCGGAACATGGTTCCGGCCAACCAGTACAACGTCGACTACTCCTTGCAGGGCACGTCACGCATCGAGCCACTCTTGGGTCGACTTCGTCGTGAAATGCGCGGTGCCGGCATGATCGTCGAATCGGTCAAGGGTGAGTGCAACTACGGCCAGCACGAGGTCGCTTTTAAGTACGACCACCTCATGGACAAGTGTGACGAGCACGGTCTCTACAAACTCGGGGCGAAGGAGATCGCCGCCCAGGAGGGTGTCAGCCTGACCTTCATGGCAAAGTACAACGAGCGTGAGGGCAACTCCTGCCACATTCACTTGTCGCTGCGCTACGAGAACAACACGCCAGTGTTCGCCGGTGACGGTCCGCACGGTTTCTCCAAGACCTTCGAGCACTTCCTCGCCGGCCAGCTCAAGTACGGTCGTGAGATCTCGCTGCTCTTGGCCCCGA
>Ga0007804_1000030_pt1 | contig 50851 bp, 59 predicted proteins | sample CryBogCBE25Aug07_FD_60367 | JGI IMG/M metagenome (GOLD analysis project Ga0007804, IMG submission 60367) | Freshwater microbial communities from Crystal Bog, Wisconsin, USA - CBE25Aug07 | ecosystem: Environmental > Aquatic > Freshwater > Lake | place: Crystal Bog, Wisconsin, USA | collected... | reverse complement strand
AGTAGCAACAGTTCCTGAAATACCATTTGCCGTTGTTACTGATACGGTACTTACAGCAGTTGTTAAATATGTTGAGTTATCATAAGAAATTGTTGTTCCACTTGCTTTAACAAATCCTGTACCGTTTAACTGTGGTTGTTTACCATTAAATATAGACCAATCAGTAGATGTTAAATACCCATTTTGACCACTTGTTGCTGCTTGTGAACTTATAACACCTGTACTACCATTAAAGAAAATTGGAGAAGTTGCTGTTATATAGTTTCTAACAAACCCCTTACTAGCTATGCCCCAAATAGCTAATGTATCTGTATAAGGTATTACCTTAGTTGTATCTGCTGTCCAAGTATAGTTAAGTGAACCATTATATCCACTTCCTGTTAATCCATAACCTGCACTTAAAACCCCTGAAACTGATGCTGAAATACTAATATTAGCACTACCATCAAAAGCTACTCCATTAATAGTTCTAGGTGTTTGTAATGTAGATGCTGTTGTTGCATTACCACTTAAATTACCTGCAAAACTTGTAGAAGTTAATAACCCCGTACTAGGATTGAAAAACAACTTACTTGATGATGTTTCTAAACCTACATATCCCGTATTAGCACTTACCCAAGTAGGATAAACTGTTATATTAGAACTAGCATCATTTGTAATAGTAGCTAATGTAGATTCACTTGCTAATCCTAACAATGTTGCAGTAATATTTCTTGCACTAAAATCGCCATTGGCATCTCTAGCTACTAATGTACTTGCTAAGTTTGAATTAGTAGCATTAGTAGTCATTGTTACTGCTGTAGTACCATTATAAGACGTAGCCCCTGCTTGTAGATAAGTACCAAAATTTAAGTTTGGTAAAGTACCCCCTAAAGCCGTTCCGCTTATTGTTGAATTAACTAAATCAGTATTCAATATACCAACTGATGTTCTGCGATAGCCTGACATCATAACTGCGGTATCTGATATATTAACCTTTAATGCAATTGCAGCATTGGTAACACTTGTGATACTATCTCTAACCTTATTTAAGCTACCACCTGTTATTATTGAAGAAACAGTTCTATTGGTATCAACTTTAATTGTGATATTAGGGCTTGTAGTAGGGTTGGCTACTGATGATATAATACCCGTTCCATTTGTCGTAGCCACACTAAATACAGTACCAAATCCACCCGCAGAAATCAATCCTACTAGACTATCTCGTACTTTATTTAATGAGCCACCTGTAACTAATATTGAAGGTACGCGACCTGTATCACTTCTTAAAGCCAAAAGCCCTGCCGTAGATGGAACTGTAATAGTATTTCCCGAATTTATAATAGCTGCTATTGTAGGGGTTGTTATTGTAGGCGACCCACTTAAAACTATTGTAGAGCCTGTTCCTGTTGTAGTATTGCCCAATAAAGTTGTAGCTGCATTATAAGGTTGTACCGTAAAACCTATTGTAGCGTTTCTTAAATAACCTGTTAGCATTGCTGCCGTATCTGTTATTTTTAAATAACCATTGATATTACCTTGCGAAACCATTACAACCTTATCCCACTTCTTTCCTACTGTCTTGCCATTAAATACCCAAAATGATGAATCACTTGCGGGGTTTTGCCAATAAATCCAACTTCCAAAATACTTTGGTGTCCACGATGTATCTCTAAGTGCCGCTATCCCCGCACTATCTGTTTTCAGATACCCGTATTTAGCAAAGCCATTACTTGAAGGGCTAGGTAAACCTGCGGGTACTAATTGGGCGTTAATGCAGTAAGCCCAAAATAAACATATTAAAGATATTAATATTCTTTTCATATTATACTATAAGATAAGTTCCTGTTATAACATATAGTTGCCCTGTTACTGCTGCTTGATTTAATACTACTGTAATTATACCTGCTGCATAGCTAACTGTATAGCTTATATAATTACTATTATTTCTTGGTAATATTGATTGGTCTAATTCAATTTGGAATGTTCCGTCTTGGAATACATTACCTGCACCAATATTTATTGTAAATGTAGTAGCCCCGTTTGTAAGTAATGCTCCAACATCCCCAACTACAAACTGTTCTCTTAAAGAAGCAAATGAAGCTACCCCTGTTGATGGGTTTACTATAATACCTGATTGACCTAGACTTAGTAAGTTTTGTGCTTGAAAATAATATCCACCACATAAAGCATACACATAATTGGTCAATGATGTTACATCTGTACTTGATGGATTATCTGTATATAAATCGTTAAGAGTATTGTAAGCTATGTACAATTCTCTTGGGTATCTCTTATCGCCATTGATTTGATTAGCAATATCTTTTAATGCTAGTGGGATGCAAACCTTAGCAATATTAATTACGTTTGCTGTTGTCATTAATATGCTAATTTAGGGTTGTTTACATATACTGCTGCGTTATTATTACAAAGCTGTGCAAGTGTAATATCCCCTGCTAAAAGAACAGCTTCATTTGCTCCATCAATGTAAGTAGATAGTCTTGATAATACTGAAAAGTAATTAGCACTATTCACTTGATTAGGATTAGCTGCTAACGCTTTTAATAATTGTATTCTAAGAACCCTTGCATTTGTATTAAATTCGTAAAGTATATTTAGATAATAATTTACTTGACTACCCGCCATCCAATAAACATAAATATTCAATGCGTAATCTGCCGATAAAACAGATAAATTTATACTAGAAGATGCTATATCCCAAACAATATAATTAGTTGTTGTCCCTGTAGGGACTAGATACGTTCCATCTGCCTTTTGCAAAAGAACCCTTCTTGATGTAATTGCTCCATCAGTACCCGTAGATGTATCAGCTAATGTAAGGATAGTTGGGGTAGTTATATTAGTAGATGCGACAAAATTTACTGTAAGTGCCATTGTAAAATGTTTCTCAAATCTACTTAAATTTTTGTTAAAAACATAAAAAAGCCCCACTTATTTTTTGTGGGGCTGATTTAATTGCTTATATGCGTAATTTATACAGTAACTTCTAATTGTGCTTTAATATTTTCTAGCACTTCTTGACCATTTTTAGCTTCATTAAACCAAACTGTTAGGTAGTCTAAAATGTCATTATTTCTATCTGCTTTTTTAATTACAGTAAGTAATGAATCTCCCATTTTAACTTCCCCTTTAATTGGGTCGTAGCTAATGATATTATTAGTTAATGCTTGTTTTATTTGTGATTTAATCTTCTTACTTGGGTCTTGGTAATATTTAAGAAATTCTTCGGGCTTAGACTTTGCAAAATCTAAAATCTTAGCTTCTAATTCTACCCAATCAGTATAAACATTCCAATTTAAACTTGCTGCTAATTCTTTACCATCTTCTTCTTTAATGCTAATTGCTAAGTCTAATGCCTTTCTTAAAATACCAATCTTATTAGTAGTTTGAGTAGCTTCTGCTTTTAGATTTACCATTTTAAATAATATAGGTTTTGATACATCTCTATCTTCACCTAATATGCAACTTTCGTTGTAATTACAAATCTGTAAATACTCAAATAATTCTTCATGTTTTTTATTACCACCTGTCAATGAAAACTTTCCTGTAAATAATCCGCCATCATCCATTCCTGGCATGAAAAATGCTTCTCTTGCAGGTTTATCGGTGTCCCAAGAATCTGCAATAACAATGTGTTTCCATTCCCCATCTAAATCTTTAATGTAATCATTCATTGGGATGTTATGCTTTGGGTAAAGCATTGGTCTTTTTCTTTGTTCATCAGGGTCGGGGTCGGGGTTTTTAATACCATTCATCATTTGGAATAATACCTGTTCCCCATTTTTTAGTTTTGTCATTTTTTTTAAAAGTTCAGGCGACAAATCATTGAACTTCTTTGGAATTACTTTCATTTTTTCTGTTTTTTGTTTATAATTTAGTTTTAAAAAGTGGGGGCTTTTTACACCCCCACCTACTTCTAACCCATATCAAACGATTAAGCCAAAACTTGTTGACGTAAAAGGAATTGAGCACCTAATACTTCTAAACCTTGCTTAGTTGTCCAAGAACAAGTAGCGTTCATTTGGTCGCCATTTGCATTACCGTTCCAAGCTAAAGCACCTGTATGGATTTCATCAATCATACCGTTACCGTATTTAGTTTGAGAAGGTACATAGCGAACCCCGATTGCTGCATCGAATCCACCACCTAAGATTGGAACTTTCAAGTTGTAAGGAACATAATACAAAGACTTGTTAATTACAGTTTGTTGGAACATAATAGGATGGTTCATGATTGGCATAGTCATGTAGTTGAATTGAAAACCTGCGTAAGATAATTTATCTACTTGCAAATCTAATTCTTTACCGTCTACAACCAAACGTACAGAAGTAACCCCTGATGAACCTAAGTTTTTAAGGTAGGTATCAACGGCTGCTCTAGCGATGCTTGAACCGAATACTAACTGCTCTCTAGGAGAACGTGCTGCGATTAAAGTTGCAACTGCGTTATCCAAATCTGCTTTTTGGAAAGTACCTAAAGTACCATCTACGATAGTGTTACCGTAAATTTCATTGTACTTATGTAATCCGCGAGTAGTTTGGATGTTACCGCTACCTGCTGTTCCACCCGCTCCTGTATAACCGTTAGGGTCAACTAAGAAAGCGTTAGCATCAGAAAAAGAAGTAGTACTCATATCACCTGCGATAAACGCTGCGTTAATATCTCCCTTCAATTTTATTTGCTTTTCCAAATGGTCTTTTACTGCGAAGTAAGGTTGACCATTGAAAGTTGTTTCAATAGTAGCAGCTTTCTGAACGTCTGTGATTACAGAAATTTCGCGGAAGATTTGATACTTATTGAAGTAACGAGTTAATCCGAAACGTAAGTTAGTTTGAGAAGTTGAGTTTTCACCAACTGCTACTGAATAAACTGAAAGTTTATCATTCGCTGTTAAAGTTACGTTAGAACCTGAAACAGCCTTTACGAATACAGTATCAATACCTGATGCAGTAGTCACGTTAGTTACAATCAAAGATTGAACACCTGTTGGTGCTAACAAAATATCGTCTTTACGAGCAAGACCTGATGTAGCTGCTGTACAAGTGAAGTTCAAAGAAGTTGTACCCGAACCGTTTACTGTACCACCTGTAGTATCTAACAAGAAAAACAACTTGTCATTTACATAAGTGTTATAGAAAGGTTGACCTGTTTCGATTGGTTTCTTACGACTTGCAAGGTTTACAATGTCTGTAAGGTTATCTTCGTTAAAAACGTCTGTAACATCTCTGTTAATTTCACGTCTGTCCAATAGTGGGTCTAATGACGACACATACTGTTTATTAATTATACCTGCTGATGGCATTTTATTTGGTTTTTATTTGTTATCGCCCACCAAATGTTGTTGTTGCCGCCCTTCCCCAAGCTGCTTGTGGCGTATCATTTGGTACGGTGGGTGAAGTACCATTTGGTCGCTTGGCATTTTGACCTTCTTCAACAATAGCTTTTAGCCCAAAGGATTTACCATAATTAAAGATGTCTTTTTCGTAGTTGGGATTCATAGCTGCTATGACTAACTTTTGTAGTTTTGCCACATCAGGGATTAATTTGCTTACATCTGCCTCTTGCGGATTTGTCGCTGTAATCCTTTGCCAAAAATCTCCATGTGTAATAGCTTTTGTAACCAATTCAGGTTTTTCTACATTGAAGTAAAAAGGCTTTTCAGTACCTAAGTCTACTCCAACTCTTTTGGATTGACTAAGATTTTGTGTTGCCTCATGTTCTTGGTAGAATTTAACGATGTTTTGATACTCTTGTGCTGCTACCTCTTGTTGTTGCGCTATTAATTGGTCTATATTACCTTGTGATGTAGCCGCCTCTTGCGGTTTATTAACAGTCGGTATTACAAACGCTTTTTGCTGTTGTATTTTAGCTTGTCTTGAAACGTGTGCATCTGCTTTCACCATCAATAATGCGTCTGCATTATCTTCTTCATCACCACCTTCAATAAAACCGTATTTTTTAGCTATTAACCTATCAATTTGTTGGTCATTAAATGTTGGGTATTGTTGTTTATAGTCATTTTTAACTACGTCAATATCACCAACTTTTTCCCAATCAAAAGATTTAGCTTCTAAATATTTATAAGGGTCATTACCTGCTTCATAATATTCTGCAAAATCAATCGCAAAATCACTTAATCCCGCAGCTTTTAAAACATCCCTTCTATCTTGTTTTTTAATTTCTTCTTTCCAATCTATCGGTGCTGTATTCTGTACACCTTCCTCACTAACATTAGATTGGGTAGCATCTTCACCGAATGTAGGCATAGTGAACGTAGCCACTCCATCTTCTTGTACTGCTTCCTCATTTGTCGCTGTTTGGTTTTCTGTTGTTGTTTCTGTAGCTGCTGTATCAGTAGACGTATTAAAATCTAATGATTGTTGTGCAGATTGACCAAATGTTGACTTTTCAAATACAGGTTGTTGCTCTTGCGTTTGCGTTGCTTGTTGTTCTATAATTTCTTCGGTTTCCATATTTTATTTTTTAGTTAAAAAATTATGCTGCTTTCTCTTTTTTAGGTTTTAATTGTTCTACTGTGATTTTTGCATCAGAAGCTATTTGTTGTGCAATAACTTTTGATTCTGCGTGTACTTTAGCTTCATCTACATCTGACTCTTTCTTCATCTTTTCAATGATGTATTGCCATTGCATTTGAGCATTGATTACTGCTATCTGTGATTCTGTTTGTGCTTGTGTTTGCTGCAAAGCTGCTTGTGCCGCCATTGCAGTAGTTTGTTGCTGACCTTGATTATTAGCTTGAATCTTTTGTAATTCAGCTTGTTGGGCTTCTTCTTTACGTTTTTTAATTCTATATGCTAATACAATATCTGCTTGTTTTAAATTTCTAACAGACATTACCAAAATCTTATCGCTTGGCTCAATTAATCCTTGATACTCCTTTGCATTTAATGACTGCCAAAACATTTGTCTTTGCTCATCACTTGGTGCATCTTCTAAGAATATACCAAATTCGTGATTTGATACACTAGGGTTAATTTGTAAGAAGCTAACTGTTTCTTGACCTAATGCTTTTCTATAACCTGATACTTTCCCTAATTTAACTGCAATTTGTCCTTTAGCTATATTAGCATCTGCTAGTTTAAGTGTAAGGTATTTGTCTGCATTTTGAATTAAGAATAATGCGTTATTTGTACCTTGCATACCTGCTGCATTGGTACTATTTAAGTTTTTAGAATTTGGTGTGCTACCATCTGTTATTTCATTCAATCCTGACACTTGACGCATCATTTGGATTGTATTATTTAATTCTTCATAAAGCTGACTAAACAATGCTAACTGACCGCTAGCTTCAATGCTTACAGGTTTATAGTTAGGATTTTGCCTTAATAGGTCATGGCTTCTATGTGGTACTACAAAGTTTGTGAATATGAAATCTACAATCTCTGATGGTGTTGCGTTACCACCACCTTTACCAAAGTTTACGCCTTCAAATGCAGTTAAGTCTAAATTGATTAGATAAGGGACAAGTTTATTGGTAAGATTTTGTAGCTTAAACCAAGTCAAACAAGCCTTATCTTCCAATGGTATAAGTCTTTCTGTAATACCCGCAAACTTCATTTTATAGAAATTCCAAGCATATAATTGAACATCTAAAGTAGTGTCCCACCAAGAAGATTGTTTTCTAACTTGATTTTCAGACAGACCATAATCATACATAAAGTCTGTGTTAATCAGCCACTTACATTTATACTGCACCTTTCTAGTGATTGGTATAAATTTAGGGTCTGCACTTCCTTTACTTCCTGTATCTTCAAATGGTTCTGCGTATTCTTTTTCTAGGGGAGTATTTTTTGATAAGTCTTTGAATTTTGTTTTATTAAACCTTTCATTACCTCTACCATCAATTTCTGATTTATAAACTGTTGTATTCCATGATAGGAATTTAAAGTCCATTACCAACACTTTAAACTTACTCCAATACTTAGACATATCAGCACCGTAGGCAATATTGGTAGGATTACCATATTTCCCCGCTACTGTTGTGATAATCTTATTTAATTGGTCTTTAGTAAAGTATGGGGCTAAGTCTGCTACATATACTTCTATAATCTCACCCCAATGGATTAAATCAGAAAAATTATTTTTTGAACAATAAGATAATACAGTATTTTCAGGGTTGATTTCCCTTATTTTTACCATTCCATTTTCATCAATCCATTGCGTATAGCCACCTATTCCAAAATCATATAAGTATTCAATAGTTCTTTTTCTTAATTCTTCCCCATCATTCTGTTGCATGATTAGGGTATTTAGTTCTTCGGCTTCCATTGACATAATATGCTTATATCCGAAGTCCATTTCCATTTTAAGCTGCTCTAAGTCTTGTGGCTCATTTGGTGCAGGTTTTAAAATTGGGTTATTCGCTAATTCTTGACCCGCTTGACCCATTTGTTGCACTTGTTCACGAAGCATTATCTTAACTTTCATTTCGTTAAAATAGTTATCTTCTTCGCTTTTAGCTAATGGGTCTACCGCAAATGCTTGTACATCATATTTTGTTTGGAACATCCTAGAAATAGCAATTTCCCTAAACTTTGGAAGTAGGGCTAGTGGCGACCAATCTATTGATTGCCAAGTTTTATCTTGCTGTTCGTCTGCTAGTAACTCTCTTTTGTATTTTGATATTGATTGCTGACCTAAAGCATACTCTTTAATCTCTTGCATCTTAGAAGTGCTAGAGTTCATTGGTGCAGACGGGATATAACCCCTATTATCAAAATAGGCTGCCTTTGCGTACTGCAAAATCCAATCGTAACCTTTTTCTCTTGGGTCTATTTGATTATCAGGGTAACCGTATTGATTATCTGCCAATTTTAAGGAATTTTTAATCCTACTCAAAGTAATTAAAAAAACCTTAAAAAAACAAATAAATTTTATTACAAGAAATAATTACCGTATAATTCACGACCTTCTAATAAGATGTCGTAATTTTCTTGTCTTTTTGTATTGGTTGAAAACCCGTTGTATTGTACGGCTGCAAATGGATAGCATACTTTGTATTTCCCTAAATTAGCCAATGCTCTATCAATATGCTCATCATCGGGAACTGAAAGGAATGTATCGTAGAATCTTGAATTTACTATGTAACAATGAAATCCCGAAAATGATTTAACAGTCTTATCTTCCAATATTTCACCCATATATATCCCTGAAAGATAAATATCGAAGTCTTTAGGCTTACTATCTAAGAAATATTGAAAAGAACCTTTTCCGCAAAATCTAACATCATCTTCCATTATTAAAACTTCATCCCAATCTGCTAGTTTTGCGTATTCTATTATTTGCTTGTGGCTTTGATTGATTCCCTTTTTATTGGATTTATTATCTACTATCCCGTCCCAAAGTTCAAAGTCTTTAATACCATTGTTATCTAATTCGTCAACTAAACGGGCTAACCTATCTTGGTAATAGTTGCAATGTATGATATTAGCTTTCAAGATATTCTTTTATTTTATTAAAAGCACCATTATAGGTGTAATATTCTTCGTAGTATTTCTTGATATTATTTTGCTTTTCAATTATTTGAAGCATGGTATATGCGCCCAATATTTCTTCTATTCTATGTGCATCTTCTTCTTTTATTAACACCCCATATTCTTCAAAATCTACCCCAAAAGGTATAATAAACTCATCTGAAATATAAACAGGTATTGTGCCGTATTGCATACATTCAGAAAGCCTAAAGCTATTTAATCCATACCCTCTAGGTGCTAACCCAAATATAGAACTTGCTAATATTCTGCAATACCTATTTATATCATGGTTTTCATCGGATATATAATATTCTGCATTACTTATCTTAAATATATGCTCTCTTATTGGATGTGTATGTGAGCCTATGAATGAAGCTAGTATTGATTTATCTTCATTGTGAACGTATGAATGTTCCATGCAAAGTAATGGTATAGGAACGCCTATATTCTTACTCATGTTGAATTGCAAAACATCTAAATCATTAAAATCTATAACAATCCCGTTGTCGTATTGAACTATTGTCCAATACTTTTTATCTTTAGGAAGTTGGTCAACGAATTGTTGTAGTCTATGCAAAGCTAATACATCATTCCCGTAACCATTGTTTACAAAGTATGCAGTCCATTGGATAGGTAAGTATTCTCTTTCACTTGTAAAAGGTAATTGTTTCGTAGCCCAATATTCAAATATTTCAAAATTTTCATGTGGGTACACAACTCCTATTGACTGTAAAAATTCATCAGGAATTTCTATCATAAAAGAGATTTTTTAATATACAAAGCATCTGTCCAACTATCCCCCACCCAAGTACCTGTTTCTACTCTTGTATAGTCTTTTAGAAATTCATCTAATTCTGACACTAATGCACAATTTTCATATACCTCTTTCTGATTAACTTCTGTTAGGATATAATCAAATTGTTCTAAAAGTTTACCCGCACCTTGCAATGCTAATAATTCAGCCCCTTGTAAGTCTAAGTTTAAAAAGTTTAGCTTACTAATATTCCTTTCAAGTAAATGGAATAGTGTATCTAACCTTCTTGTTTTCATTACTACATGGTCTACATAGTGCACTTCGGGATGGATAATTTCATGGTATTTAAGATTCAACATTGATGAACTTTGGGATTCATTGTTTGAAATATTAAATACTATTGTTGTATCATCTTGGTTACTTAAACAACAATAAATAGCGGTCTGTTTTGGATATGGTGCTATATTTTCTCTTAGCTTTTCAAAAACTTCTTTAATAGCTTCAATCCAAATAACTTCACCATCTATTAGTTGGTTATAAACTTCTCTCTCTTGCCCTTCGTTTGCTCCGCAATGAAGAACACCTGTAATTTTAAGGTTGTGTCTTTCGATTAGTTGGTCTAATGGTATCATCATAATTAATCCCAATTTTCAATTTGTAATCCTAATTGTTCAAATTTATTTATCAAACTATATTTTGTTTCTGTCATTTCTTTATTTTGGCAATGAAACTCTACAAACATTCTTTTTACTCTTGGTAAATATTCAAAAGGGAATTTATATAAAATATCAAATTCAGACCCTTCTGCATCTATTTTAATATATAACTCATCTGCATCTGTAATTTTGAAAATATCTTCTATGGTAATACATTCTACTAAATATTGTTTATACTTTGCATTTTGAGTAAACTTATCACCAATACTTTTCTTTAAAAAGTCAAGTGATTGTATAGTAGCTGCCGAATCACCTGTATGACCAACTAAATCAGAACGCGTATATAAATAACAGAAACAATTTTCGGATGAAACTGCATTTTTCAACAATATAGCATTTGGTATTTTATCTATTTTCTTATCTATTGTATCAATTTCCCAATGTTCGGGGTTGGGTTCTACAAATATTTTTTGCCAAGTATCATCTATTTTTAATTCTTCAAGTAGATTTTTATAGCCACCCATACTATTTGTTCCAATATCAATGTAGCACTTCATTTATAATACTTTATGTTCGTATAAATTAGCTTTTCTATTTACTTGCTCATTAACCCAAGCGTATGTTTTTTCAATGCCTATTCTAAGCGGTTGTGTTGGTCGCCATCCTAATACTTGTTCGATAAGAGTATTTTCACTATTCCTACCACGAACTCCTATTGCATTTGATTCTACATTTTTAATTTTCAAATCCTTGCCACTAATTTCAATAACCATTTTAGCTAAGTCATTAATGCTAATCATTTCATCCGAACCAATATTAATTGGATTTCTATATTCTGAATCCATTAATCTTAATATACCTTCAATACATTCATCCACATAAAGGAATGACCTTGTTTGTAATCCATCCCCCCATATTTCAATAGTATCACCATCTTTTGCTTGTGCTACCTTACGACATATTGCGGCAGGGGCTTTGGCTCTATCTCCATCGTATGTGCCTTCTATACCAAAAATATTATGAAACCTTGCTATTCTAATATCTAACCCCTTATTTCTATGGAATGAATCATATACAAACTCACTAAATAATTTTTCCCAACCATACACACTATCGGGTGCTGCGGGTATTGCATCGCTTTCTTTTAGACCTTGATTATCTGTTTCTTCTTGAATGTGTTGTGGATATGCACAAGCTGAACTTGAATAGAATAATTTTTTTACCCCATTTAATGCCGCAAACTTCGCTACATGAAGATTTATTAGTGCTGAATTGTGCATTATATCAGCATCATGTTCGCCCGTAAATACATACCCTGCTCCTCCCATGTCTGCCGCAAATGAATATACTTCATCAAAAGAATTTTCTTTATCTTTTATTGAAATTTGACTAGGTGCAAACATTACTCTGCTTACTAAATTTTCTTGCCTTAAATCGCCTATTATCATATCGTCTGCTTTCGAGTAACCATAATCGGGACATTTCAAATCTACTGACCTTACCCAATAACCATCTTTTTGAAGTCTAGTTACCATGTGGCTACCTATAAATCCTGAGCCGCCCAATACTAATGCAGTTTTCATAATGTTTTTCTTTTTTTACTACTAATATTAAATTTCTTTGTCGCTATGCCCCAATTTTTATCATTATCACTTCTATCGTATTTTATATGACATTTTCTACATAATCTAATCCAATCATCAATATCTCTTTTATATTCATGGCTTTTATTAGCCCACTCTAACCTTTTATTTTCACACCCACAATGTTCACATTTTAAAGGCTTACCTAGTTTTCTTTCAACCCAATCATGTAGGGCATGATACCCAACGTTATCCCCTAAATAATTAATAGGTATTTCTCCTTTTTTAAATTCTGTACTTATACTTAACCTTTCTCCTTTTTTTAACCAACCATTATTTTCTACTACTAATATATATTTATCTCTTTTTTTAGGCATTACTCTATATTTATACTTGCATTTTTGGCTACAAAATTTTCCTCTGCCATCTAGTATTCTCTTTTCTGTTGTTTCAAAGAAAGACCCGCACTCGCATTGCTTTGTAACACTCATATATATTCTATTTCTTTGATTAATTTTAATTCAGAATCTTTAAACCATGCCATTTTATTGCCATCTTCATAAAGATAAATACTATACCTATCAGTGTCATATGAAACATCTGTAATAATTGCCATTTTACCCATATATCTGTCAAATCCAACAAAAGGTTTAATAACTTCTACTATATCTCCTATTTTCATATACTTTATTTATAGTAATCAAAAGTTATATCGTTATACCTATTTGTTGTTTTTTGGATTAATACTTGATAGCCTTTTACTATTAAATCGTATGCTCCAATAAACTCATTTAGGAATATATCAATCCCTTCTTTTGTATAATCTCTCCATTCGTAATCATCAAGTATAATATAGCCGCCAATTTTACATACTGCAAAAGCCCAACAAGCATCAAAATATACTGCATCTTTTGAGTGGTCGCCATCTACAAAAACTAAGTCAAATCTAAAGGCGTTTAATTCAGGTAAAGCTACTCTACTTTCTTTTCTTTTTAATTCAATAGGTAATCCGTATGTGTTTCTTAAAAACCTTTGATATTGGTCTTTAAACATTTCGGTATGCTCTGTATCTGTTTTGGTATAGTAGTTTTCTAGTGGGTCTACACATATAATTCTACCACCTTCATTTAATAGATTATTGACAATATACTTAGCTGTTAACCCTTCATAAGTTCCTACTTCTAATACAAAATCTAATTTACCTATGAGTGAACTATTAATTATAAACTCTTTATTCCATCCATGTGAATAGTTTTGGATATTGAATTTTGTTAGAAAGAAATCTTCTGCTCTAAAATCTTCTGTAAAGTCATTTTTAGTTACTTTAACATAATTAGCACCACTCCAATAATATACATTATATCCTGTTTGTTCTGCTATATTTAATACTTCTGCAAATGTGTGATTTGCTCTTATATAGTGTGCCCCATATTCTAATTGAATAATTCCTATTTTATTCTCTTTCATTAACTGAATAGAACCTAATAATACATCTACGTCTGCCCCTTCTGTATCTATCTTTAAGTAGTCAATATATGGTATCTTTTTATCTTGGCAGTATGCAGACATCCTAATTGATTTTACTACCTTTTTTTGCATTGGCAGTCCATCCCAATCGGAACTCTCATAAATAGAAGAAAGTTCATTATTGAAATTTTCAAAATAATAAAATAATAATTCAGTTTCAGACTTATACGCTGCTAATTCATTGTATGTTATGTTTTTCTTATACTCGTATTTTATTTCGCAATAATCTAATAATTTTTTATTTGGTTCAAACAAATGTAAATCACAATTATCCCCAAATCTTTCTAGTATAATATCAGCCCATTGACCTTTATTTGCTCCTACATCAAATACAACAGGATTTTCATTTAAGAAAGTAAGTAACCCTAATACTGAATTGTTTTCTTTATTACCTATAGCCATAATTACATTTTTATAAAATCAGGGTGGAGTAAATCTTGCGTGTCCAAATGATACCCTTCTACAAACCATAGCTTAGGGAATATACAAACCTTTTCGGGGTTTTTATTTAACCAAGCTATGAAAAATGAAAATGTGCTACTACAACAAATATTATGTTCGCAGCAACTAGCCTCAACTAAATCGTTTAACTCATTCCCTGTTTCCATTACCTTTACGTTTTGGATGTGGGTTAGGTTATCTAAACACCAAAGTACATCATCTGAATATACTTCAAATTTAGTTACTCCTTTTTCGTCTTTTAAGTAGTTAATTGCGTTGTTTAGGTAGTCTAAACTATAAGGTGGGTGTTTATCTGTAAGTTGTAAGTAATCCCCTCGTCTTATGTGAATACTTGCTGTATTGGGTTTCATTACCCATCTAAGGTCAAATGCGTACAATATTTCCCTTCTATGTTCTTCTATATACTTCCATGACTGCCAATAGCCATTAAGGACTATTTGTTTCCCTTTCCAATGTTGTTCAAAAGGTATTTCTTGCCATCTAAACCCATTTTCATTAACAAGTACATCTTCTACTCCTTGTATGTAGTTTTTATCTATTAAATGTGGTAGATATAGTGGGTTCCAAAAAGCATTGTTTGTTTCGTAAGGTGCTGAAACATCTTCCCCGTGCTTTAGCCCATAAGAAATAGCATTAGCCATCATAAAAAGGAAATTCCCTAAACGACCGTATGGACGAAATCCTATCATGCTTTCTTCTTTAGGTGTCTAAATTAACTTATTTATTTCAAATTTCTTATCTTTTCTATTAAAATATCCTTAAAATCTCCTGTTCGGTGAACATTGTTTATGTAGTGGCTGCCATCATGAACCTTATGTTCATATTCTAATCCACTTACTATTTTGAATTTTCTAGCTGACATTATCCAATTATAGTTTTGGAATAGGCTATCACTTGTTACAGGGTCTACACTTCCATCCCATACTTCTAAATAGTTTTTTGCGTTTACAAAGTAGTTCATACAATTAAGGCAAGTTTCTATAAGAGGCTTATCTATGTATTCCGCTAGATTTTCTTTGGTTAAAGTTATCCCCGAATAATCTCTATAATCAAACATTGGTCTTGCGAATGATGGCATTAGGATAGTATCTTCATCCCATTCTTCTTTATAGAGTGCATCTAGGTAGTCTATTCCTATTTCATTGTCGCTATCTAATACTATACAGTAATCTGTTGTTGCTTTGCTTACTGCTTCTCTTTTATTTCTATAACAATCTAAGTTAGTATCATTTTGGTATAAGTGTACCTTATCCATATACCTACACATTAGGGCTAGTTTTACATATATTTCATCATCGCTACAATCATCTACTATTATAATATTCTTTACCCTTTCATCATTATATACTTGTGAAAATGAATCTATTGTTAATTCGTACCTATTCCAAGTTGGGATGCAAATGCTTAATTGTTTCATATTTCTCCTAGTTTTTGATTGTATCTTGAAACGATAAATGGATTCCAATCTATTTCAGTATTACCAATATTTGAAAAACCCGCACGTTGGGAAGCAAGAAGCGGATAAGTTATAAAACACTTTTGTTGTGTTTGAATAGTTTTTACTACTGAATTATCAATAGGTGCTTCTAACCCATAAGAAATTATTTCCTTCATCCCTTGCAATGATAAAGCCCAAGCGTGTGTTGCAAAAGCCATATCTAATTGGAATAAGCACATACCTTGCCTGCGTTTGAACCCATTTGTTACTTGTGCCCCTAAGTATAATACCTGCCAATCTTCGGGTAACTCTTTTATGGCGTTATCCATTGTCCAATCTACTGTACTTTTCCCTTCTACGAAATAACAATCATCTTCAAATATTAGTATCTGATTATATTTTTTTTCAATAGCATCAATGAATATATTTTCTACTGTTTGCCTTAATCCTTCTGCCCCACTTTCATGTTCTATTCCATTCACTATTTCAAATTCTATTTCATACTTTTCCATTTCTTCTACAAACTGCATTAATCTATCTATCCGTTTTGGTAAATTAATAACGTATATTTTATTGAAGAAATTAGTCCACATAATTATCCTACTTTTTTTTGCTTAAACCAATCTGCTAATTTAATAGCTTTATCTATCTTTCTAAAATTTGCTCTTTTATAATAATCAGCTACAAGTGTCCATCCAAATCCCATTACTAAATCCGATACTTCTGTATCATTCACATTGAACTTTATCAAACCATCATATTTACTATCTATTAATTCAGGATATATTATTTTACCTTCTCTGCCATGTGTTAAAATATATTGTTCCCATAAGTTTACCATCAATGCTTTATTATCTGAATTAGGGTCAACTCCATAATTTGCTTTATCTTCTAATTTTATTAAAAATGATTCGCAATAATTATCAATAAAAAACTTTCTTAACCCCCCATCCATCTTTGCTTCTATTAATATTTGTCCACCATAAGCAAAACATTGGAGTACCATATCCATGTGAAATAATTCTACCATCTTAGGTCTTGCATGATATTTTGAAACAAACATCATATTGTAAATGGGGTCATTAATTCCTATGTCATACCTATTCAATACTGCACTTGTAGCTTTTGAACCTTCACCTGATTCTACAACCGAGTTTTGGAATGGGTCACATCCCATAATAAACTGAATATGATTTTTTGGTAAAAAGTTTTCTCCACGTTTTTCATAAGTTTCCCCTTCGGGTAATTTAAAATTCTTAGCCCTTGACCATCTTGCGGCTTCATTACTTGTTTTCTCCCAAACTGCTTTTGTATATGGCTTCCCATTCTCCCAAGTCCAATTACCATATTCAACTACTTCGGGTTCACTTACTTTTGCCGCTTCGTATAAATCATTTAAAAGTATTGCATCAAAATGGCAATTAGCATTACGAAGCATGAACATTTCCCTTTCATCAAAAGGTGTCATACGAATTTCTTCTTCTAATGCAACGCCTTCTAATGTGCTTCTCTTTTTTAATAAATATCTTCTAGCACCAAGTTTAATATCTTCTGCGTTTAAATCACCCGCACCTACGAAGTTTTCTACTAAATAATTATATTGTTCTTCGTTTGGTTCTTCTATTACACTATTCCCATATTTATCAATAAAGCCTACATACCCATCATAAGCGGGACAAAAATATCTTACTATTCTATTAGGCGTTCTTTCTTCACTTTTCGTGAAGTCTGCAACATCCCATATTAATTTGAATTGCTCACCACCACCCCTTGTAAGTTCGTTTACGGTAGATGGGAGTTCACAAAATCCTACACGTTTTCCGCCCTTCACCATTGTCTTACTTACAATAGATAAGAATTGTGAAGCGGGTACATCACTCGCCCATTTACCACACTCATCGGCTAGTAACCTACTAATCCTTCCTGAATCATACGCATTTAGTGAAGGTGCTTTATAATCTATCTTTGACCTATGTCCTGTATCTGTATCTACTGCACTTCCTTTTGTTCCTTTTACATCTACTGACTTATGTGCAAATACTAATTCTGTTACTGAATCTTTATTATTTAATTGTTTTGGTTTTAAGAATACAGGTAATTGTCTATATCCAAAAGAAACCATGTTTGTAAATGCAGCTTTAGCATCGGCTTGTGTCTTACTTGTTAAACCACAAAGACTATTTTTAAAAAATATACACTCATAAATCAAGTTAGAAGTAGCTTGTGAGGTAGCACCCGCACGTCTTGGTTTGCCTCTTATAATACCCAAGCACCACGTTATTTTTTCCCAATGGTCTAAGAATAAAAAATATTTTCTATCAGACATTCTAAAGTCTGCATAAATATCATCTTCTAATTTCCACCATTGTAAATAAAAGTAATTCTTACCTGTTATAAATATTGTCTTACCATTATTTAAGAAATAGAATCCTTCTTTACACCTTCTAACTTCTTCTCTTGCAAATGCAGCTTGTCTTGAATCTAACAAAGCATTACCATCACTATCATATTCTACTAATTCAAAAAAATCAGGTAACGGTAATCTTCTCCAATATTGTTCTGATATATCATTAGGATAACCCCAATCTTCTACATACCCATTAGGTTCGGGTATGGTTATATTTGTCCCATATACTTTCTCTATTGGCATTATCTTCTTGAATCAGCAATAGTATTTACGAAAATCTTTTTAGTTTCATCTTCAACTTGGTTACCTGTTACACCTGCTGATATACCAAGTTCTTTAATTGCAGTAGATATACTTGCACTATCATTCCAAATTACTTTCAATCTCTCAAATGTTTTGTCTTTTGGGTCATCTAAGCTAAGTGTTCCTAAATTTGTTTTATTAAGCAAATCAGCCATTTCATTAGCCTTTCTATTTAAAGCATAAAATAATTTAGCAGCACCATTTAACTCATATAGCTTTAGCTTTTCTTTTAGTTCTTCTATTGTTTCCATTTTTTATTCGTTATTTTTAAATACTTCTTTTTTTGCTTCTTTAGTTGCGTGTGATTGTGCTAATTTTAAAACCTTTTCTAATTTAATATCATCTAATTTATCTATTTTCATTGGAGTATTATATATATTCTCTTTAAATGAAACATCACCTATTTTATCTACATAAACATACCCATCTTTTAATACATCATTTAATTCTTCTTCTAATAATTGTTTATGTAGTTTTTCGTACTCATTTATTTTTTCTTTAGGGAAATCACTTATTTTTTTAACTGTACCTTCTTCTTTATCCTTAATTTCTTCTGATGTAGATGATGTTTGCGGCAATTCTATCCCTTTATCTAAAAAATATTTAAACGATGGTTTTTGCTTATCTGAATCTGTAAATATTTTTTTACTCTTATCTTCGTATGATTCTTTAGCGTGTACACCAATACCTGCTGTTGCGGCAAATTGTAATATACCATTAATAATTTTATCTGTCTTAGTCTTGTTTAAACCTTGTTCTTCTGCCCCTTTATATATATTAGAAATTGTACCTTCTATAAATATAGGTGCTTTAGACCCAAAATATTCGCCATAAGATAATTTATGCCCATACGATGGTGCTTTTTTATTACTCCACGGCAAAGGGTTTCCACTAAAATCTGCTCCTAACCCTATTTCCGCAATATCTCCTACTAATGGAGAAGCCTTGCCTAATCCATACTTCAATACTTTTTGTCCTGCTTTTTCTTCCCCAACCTGTCTTGTTTTAGATTGACTAGTATATTCATATAAAGATGATAATAAATTTATTATGCCAATAATACCCCCATCTAATCCTATTGTAGTATTTCCAATTTTAAATTTCAGGAAATCTGATTTTGTTGGGTCTGTTACATTTATCTTATTATTTGGGTATAATGTATTTTGAATATACCCCGACAACGCTAATGCTCCCGCATACATGGCAAGTTGCTGACCAACTCTGCTACCCCATACTTTTAATAATACTTTATCTTGAGGTCTAGGCTCTTGTCCATTTTTTAAAGATTTCATTATCCTTATGGAAGCATCTACAGCTAATGCAGGAGTTTTAAATAACTTACCCCATCTTGCACTTTCCATACCTGCCGAAAATAAACCCTCTTGTAAAACTGTAGGTATTTTATTATTACTTGCTCCTGTTGCTAAGTTCATTAAATACGCTATAGTTTCTGCTGTTTCTTTATTTTTTTCATTTTCAGGAACATTTTCCCAATATTTATTGAACATTTTTAATCTTAAATCTTTAAACCCCGCAAAACCTCTTGTACCTACTTCCCCTATTGCTTTAGCTTTTTCACCAAATAATGTATTAGGCTTTTCAAAATCATCTGTATTGGTACTATTTACATCTACCTTTAACCCACTTTTTAATGCTAATGAATAATTGGGGTCATTTTCTATTGAACGTAAAAACATTTCATGTTCACCTCTACTCCCGTATGATGATTTAGCCATATTAGCTATACCTTTAAAATAAATATTCCAATCTGTAGGAGTTATTATACCCATAGGATAGTGTGTCCCACCATACACATGACCATGTAAAGCTGTTACTATACTTCTAGGTACACTACTTATTTTTCTCCACAATTTAAATAATGGGCTTCTATTTTGAGATTCTATATAATCTTTTGTTATTTGCCTACCTCTTCTTAAATCATATTGTTTTTTCCAATATTGAATTGAATTTTCTTTAGATTTTGGAGAATCAATAGCTTTAGCTACTTGTTCAACTGATAATCCTAAATCTTTGGATGTATTAATAACCATATCTATAAAATCTGAACCCCTATCTAAATAATTCTTCTTGCCATAATCCCAAATTGACTTAGCTTCATCATAGGTAAACTTATTACCTTTTTTATCTACGAATTGTTTTTGTAGACCTTCTAGTTCTTTTTTATCTTGCTCTATCTGTTCATCTTCTGTTAGTGGTTTTTCTTGTTTAGATTTTACTAACCCAAGTTTTTCTTTTTCATCTCTTATTTTTTCTTGAAGTTCTTTTTCTTTTTCTGAAATTTCTCTTTTTGGTGATTGTTGTTTTGCTTCACCATTTTGTAATTTCTCTAATTCTTTTTCTAATCTTTTTATATTTTGTGCTTCGGGTGTATCTTTTACACTTTCGCCATAATGCTCATTTAATTGTTTTTTAAATCTTTCCTTATCTTTATCTGAAAGATTTTTATACCAATCTTCATCTTTTACTCTATCTAATATTTCTTTTACTCCATCTGCTATTTCTCCTGTTTTTTCAATAGCTTTAGCACCTAATTCTACTAATTCATTCCATGAAACTCCCATCTTTTGTATAGGTATTTCATTGCCATTTTCATCTTTAAATGTAAATTCTTTTGTTTTTAACTTTCTAAATGTATCTGCTACTTTTTTAGCTTTCTCTGAATATGTTTTTTTAGATTCTTCTTTTGTTTTGAAATGTGCATCCGTTTCTGCGATTAGTTTCTTTTCGGTTTCGTCTAATTGAGTTTTAAGTTTCTTATTTGTTTCGGTAAGTTCTTTTATTTTACCTTCTTGTTTTTTTGTTAGCTTTGCATCACCTATGTTATTTTCTGCTGCTTTTTTTACTGCACTAAATGATTCAGTATCTAAATTATACGCCCCTTGTTGTGCTGAAAATATTTTTGATGAAGCTGTTTTTATTGGTTGTACACTATCTAAGAACTCATTCTCTTTAGCTAAAGCATCTTTATATTCTTTACTATCTATACTAAACTTATCTTCTGCTGTACTTGTTTCTTTAGCTAGTTTAATAGATTCATATTGAAGTCTAGCCATTTCATCGGGTGAAATACGACCATCTTTTTTGAAATTACTTATAATATCATCTGCACTTAATCCTTCTTTTTCTAATTCTTTTCCCCTTGATAATGCTTCTTCTTTAGTCCATCCTTCACCTGACTTATAAGTATTTATACCTAAAAGACCCCTTCTTTCTTCTTGTACCCTTTGGGCTAAACCGCCTACATTTTCTCCCCCGCTGCCTTTATCTTTGTTGGTTGTACTAGACCCACCGCTACCCCCGCTTTGTTCTGTTTGGGCTGCTTTTTGTTCGGTTGGCTTACTTTCTGTGGTAGAACTTTCCCCTTTGAGGCTTTGTTCCACTCGTCCACGTTCACCCCTTTGCTCTCCATCTCCGCCCGATTGGCGTTGAAGAACTTCTCCTGTGCTAGGCTTTGGTATGGCATTTTGTTCAGATTTTATTGTTTTTGAATATTCTTTTATTGCGTTATTTAAACCTTTTTTTGCTTCACTATAATTTACATTAATTGGGGTTATTTTAGATTGACCTTCCCCTTTTTTACTATTAGCTTCTTCAATTAAACCATTTATTTTATTTACAACACCTTTATGATAATCTAATGCAACATTTGTAGCTATTTGTTTTTCTTCATGGTCGGTCATTTCACGACCTTTATTTTTCTTAGCCCAATCTTCTTTAGCTTTTTTAAATGCCCCTTCTAAAGAATTTATTCTTTTAATAGTATCATCATTTATTTCTACTTTTTTCATGTTATTATCATCTAAGTGTTTTCTTAGATTTTCTAACATATTAGTAAGGCACTTTACAGGCATTGCATAAACATTTTTATGATATTAACAATTTCATCATCATCTAATTTAATCTTTTTTTCTCTGCTTACTAACTCTATTCTATGTTTTCTTACAGGGTCAAATCCATCACCCGAATCAGTATTGGTATTTGGTGGTGTAAATATCAATACCCAACCAATAGCTGCAAATACAACTGCTTGACCTGCATTAACCCTACCTCTAGTTGCTACTGATACTGCACTTATCATGGCTCTCTAGTCATTGTAGTATCAGTTAATAAATCACCTGTCATGTCTATCGTAATAGCACCCGCAGTCCATTTCTTAGTATTAATGTTTGTCCTTGATGGTGTATTTGGATTAAGCCCTTGTATTATAGCTATTCCTTCAACTATCTCATAAGCCCCATCCCAAAGTATTTCACCACTAGCCAACTTTGCCGAACCTGCTGTAACTACTAAAATATATCTTCCATAAGGTGTTGTTGGCATTGAAGCTACATATTCACCTGTACTACCTATTTCTGTTGCACTAAAAGGGCTTCCAATAGCAGTAGCCCCACTATACAATTGTATGGTAGGGCTAAGTCCTGTTACGGCTGAAATCTGTATTTCATTTGCCATTTATCTCTTTGTTAAGTCAACTATCATATCTGCAACTACATTAAAATACTTATCAATCCAAAAGTTTCTAGTTTCTTCGTTCTTATTAGCTACTGTTGGGTCTTGCCAAGTATAGTATATTTTAAACTCATAATCACATTTAATATCATATACACCATGAGTTAATTTATTAGCTGCTCGCCAATTTTTATCCCAATAAAGGTACGAATTTTCTCCGATAGGGGGAAATTTATGTGTTGGGTCTTGAATTGCTCTTATTGATTTGTAATAAGGGTGAACGCATCTCATCTTACCACTAGGCTTTAAAATTCGATAACATTCTTCAAAAAACTTAATTCTCTCAAACCCATCTAGGTGTTCTAAGAAGTGAGAACTAAAAATAGCATCTACACTTTCATCTTTAAAAGGATAAGGGAACTTAGTTAGGTCATGCACTACATCTACCCCTTCGCATTTTGCAAAATCTACTCCAATAACCTTAGTTACTTTAACTTGCATATTTTGGTCAAAAAACTCTGCATTTTGTTTATTTTGACCGCAACCTAGTTCTAACCCAATTACTTGTGGGATTTCTTCTTTTAATTTTTTAATTGGTGCTTTCTTTACTACTTTCATTTTTTGTTTATTTTATTTATTTACCATACAAAACCTGTTGCTAAGTCCATGTGCCCTACGGTTGTTTTAGTTGTACAACCAAATTTATATCCTAATTTACCTGCTTCTTGGAAAAATTTTAAATCTTGGGTATATGCTTGTGCACCCTTTCCTTCTTCGTATTTCTGAACTGTTTCAAAAAAAGGCTTTGGCATTTTAGGGTTTTTAAATATTTCTAACTTAAATAAATTTGCGCCCATCCCTAGCCCATTACAAGTCGTTACATCATTAGGTCTAGGCTCAAAAGGAACAAAATTGTAAGTAGCATATTCAGGATTCCCATAGCACATCGGTTTGCCATCTACCCCTTTAGTATAATATATAGCACCTAATACGTCATACCTATCCATATCGGGGTACATTTTTAATAACCAATCAGGTTGTACTATATTATCATGCTCTAGTGTAGCTATATATTTAAATTTAGATAATATTGGATTTTCTAGGATATTGTTTATTGTTTCAGTATATGCCCTACCTACTTCCATGTCTGTAGTGAATATCTTAATAAACTGTTGGTTCATTGGCTGCATTATATTCATCCAATTCTGAACTACTTTAGGATGAATACCCTTAGAATAACAGGGGATAATTAAAATTGTGGATAAATCTTTGAAAGAGTTTTTCTTTTGCTTTTCATCCTGTGGCATCCTTTCATTCCATCCTTTGAAGTCCTCAATTATTATTTGTGGCTTTGCTTCACTCATAGGTGTTTCATTTTTTTAGTTAGTCAAATATAAGGCAAAATAACATTAAGTTAAATAACTTTAACATTTATTTTAAACACCATAATTTGCTCTTGTTGCAGTAAAATTATTTAAAACCTCTGTAGCAGTTAATGGTCTATTATATACTAATATTTGTCCTAATGTCATTGTTGCATATATAGGGCTTGTCCTAGAGCCAATATTATAGTAATCTGTAAATGCAAAATACCCAAAATAAGTTGGATTAGCCATTAATTATTAGTTTTCAAAGAATACATAAGGTTGCAAATTCGATTGAACAGACATTTGTGATGCTTGGAAGTTTGAAGGAAAAGCACCTGTACCTGCTGTATATCCAAATCCGAAAGGTTCATGTACTACAGAGTTAGCAGATGCTACTAAACTATTAGGTGCTAGATAGCCCATAGATGCATTAGTCATAGCGTTATTTGCTAGAAAAGATACTGTAGCATTGACGTTAGAACCTGCTGATGATGACGAACTAATCATACCAAAGAAATAGTTGCCCCCTGCTGCTAAACTTGTAGAAAATGGCATTTGCACTATCTTCTGTCCTGTTAAAGCAGAATAAGATGAGTTAGCTGTAGCAAATGTTGTACTATTTGTTCCTTGTGATAAAGTAATCCCAAATGTAGCACTTGAAGATGCTGATATTAACATAGCCATTGAACTAGAACCCATTAATGATGTACTTGCACCATTTTGAGAATACATACCATAAGATATTGTATACCCTTTATTCCATGTTGAAGAATAAGATGAGAACGATAAAGACGAAATCATTTCAACGACACTCATTGATACGTTTTCTTGTGGATATATACCTAACCATATTGGTGTAGTATTAGCTAAAGAAGTATAAGTTGAGTTAGCTAATTGATATGGTTGCCAATCATTAATAGTAGCGTAAGCCGCGCCTATAATTGCTATAGTAGAGCCATTGTTACTTAATGTAATATTTGCACCACCTGATAAGTATAATCCATTTGAATAGTTGCTTGAACTTTGACCACCTGCTGTATTACCATTAATATACCAAATATCATTATCTATAAAATTTAATGTATTTGATGTTTGGCTGATACTAAAACCACTCATCCCATTAAAGAAGAATGTTGCCTGACTTGTAGAAAATGAAGCCCCTAAAGTACCTGTAGTTCCTATTTGCATGAAATTATACCCATCTGCTGCCCCACCTGCGGCACTTGCTGTTATTGTAGAGCCATTTAACCCAAACGAAACGCCATTTGAGTTTGCGAAACTAATAGTACCTAAAGAGCCATTTGTTGTACCTGCTTGAATATATACAGGGCTAGGTGCTGCGGCAGGTATATTAATTGATATACCACTACTATTTGCTGTTAATGAACCACCTGTTATTGCAGTATTTAATCCTATAAAGTTTGAGCCTGCGTTAGAAACCATTGCAGTTGTAAGATACGCTCCCTGTGATTGATAGTTTGTTGCAACACTACCTACTATTGAACCATTTGATAAACTAAATGATACCCCTTGTGTATTACCAAATTGAATTGTACCGCTAGATGAACTTGTACCACTTGCAGAATAATACATTGGTTGTACTGTCTGTGTAGGGAAAGAAGCACTAGCAGTAACTTGTGAGCCATTAGTTAATCCAAAACTTACGTTATTTGAATTGCTAAATACAAACGCACTAATATTACTAGACGTTGTACCTGCTGATAAATTTATATTTGAAATCGTAGCCGCATTAGAAGCCATCGCAGTAGTCAAGTAGTTTGTTTGAACACTAGCAGTTATAACACTACCGTTTAACCCAAAACTAACACCACTACCATTACCAAAACTTAATGTTCCACTTGTTAATACTGTAGTACCTGCACTAATACCTGAAATACCTGTTTGTGCCCCACCTGCTGCTGCAACCGAAGCTGTCAAAACTGAACCATTCAATCCAAAGCTAACACCGTTTGCATTGCTCATAGTAAATGCACTTAGGTTATTAGAAGTAGTACCTGCTGAAATGTTTATATTAGAAATAGTTGCAGCATTTGAAGCCATTGCGGTTGTTAGGTAGTTGGGCAAGTTTATACTTATACCACTACTATTTGCTGTCATTGAGCCATTAGTAATTGCAGTATTTAACCCAATAAAATTAGAACCTGCATTACTTACCATTGCTGTTGTAAGTAAATTTGAAAGGTTAAGACTAATTCCACTTGAATTGGCTGTCATTAACCCATTAGTTATTGCCGTATTTAGCCCAATGAAATTACTACCTGCATTTGAAACCATCGCTGTTGTAAGGTAAGCCCCTTGACTTTGATAGTTTGTCGCTACTGTTGCGGTGATAGTCCCATTATTTAATCCAAATGAAACACCATTACTATTTGCATAGGTTAAGGCAGATAAGTTTCCGCTTGTAGTACCTGCACTAACATTTATATTAGAAATTGTAGCAGCGTTACTCTGCATTGCAGTTGTTAAATATGCCCCTTGCGACTGATAATTAGTTGCAACCGTTCCTGTAATTACAGAACCGTTTAACCCAAAAGTAATGCCGTTACTATTACCAAAAGAAAGTGTACCTGCTGTTAATATAGTTGTACCTGCTGAAATTCCACTTATCCCTGTTTGTGCGCCACCTGCCGCAGCAACACTACCTGTCATTACAGAACCATTCAACCCAAAAGAAACTCCATTGGCATTTGAGAATGTAATTGCGTTTAAGTTATTTGAAGTTGTACCTGCACTAAAGTTTACACTTCCACCACCACCACCTGCACCTGCACTTAAAGCTAAATTCAATCCGTTAGAATTTAACGTCATTGAACCTGATACATTCGTACCTGCAAAAGTTGTACCTATACCTGCAAAAACAGAACTAGCATTACTTAACATCGCTGTAGTAAGATAGTTAGGCAAATTAATACTTACCCCACTTGTATTTACAGTCATTGAACCACCTGTAATTGCACCGTTTGTACCTGCAAAATTTGAACTTGCGTTACTCAACATAGCAGTTGTCAAATAATTTGACATCGCACTTGTTTGTTGGAATAAGCTGCTTTGAGAAGTATTTATAAAGTTACTACCTGCGTTTGATTGCATGGCAGTTGTCAATAAATTAGATAAATTCAGAGATAATCCTGAACTATTATAAGTCATTGCACCATTGGTAATGGCACTATTTAAACCTGCAAAATTACTACCCGCATTGGAAGCCATTGCAGTAGTTAAGTAAGCCCCTTGTGATTGATAGTTAGTATTGACACTAGCTGTTACCGTACCTGCATTTGTTCCAAAAGTTACACCGTTTGCATTTGAGAAAACTACGGGGGTATTCCCTATTATTGTTGCATTTTGACCTAAACTATCTAAGGAAAGAGAAATATTATTACCTGCATACCAACCTACTGTCCCATTATTTGCTAAAAATGTATTACCGAATGTATTACCCCCTGCAAAACTTTGGGCTGCACCACCGCCACCACCTGCCGCACCTTTAATATTTACGCCATCTGTTATATTTGATACATAACCTGTTGAGCCTACATATAATCCCGTTGCAGGTGCAGTGCCCGAACCACCATCCCATCCTACAACTTGTAGCACTTGATTTGTCCCATTTGGTACTACTGCCAATCTAGGCGACCATCCAAGATAAACGTATGCTTGAAGCCTCATTTAGATTTGTTTTGCGGTTACCGTTTCAATTAAGTCGGAAACTCTATTTCTTACTATATGAAATTCCCAATTAGGTTTTTCTTCTTTTTGCTCTGTTTTAACAACTAATTTCTTTAATTCATCCAATGATTTAAGTATGGAATTAGCCATTACATCTATCGAAGATACTATTTTATCCTGATTTAATTCAATATTTATATCCTTTTCTTTATCTTCTTTAATATAATCTATGAATTTGGCTATCTTTTCTTTTTGGTCGTCAATAGCTGAAACTATATCTGAATTATCCTTTTCTTTCAATGCAGATACAACACCACTTAATGATTTAATTAGTTCATTATGTCTTTGTTCTAAGACTAATTCTTGTACTTCATCATCATTAAAATCTGTTAATCCCATATACACTCTATTAATTTTTTGAATATTTTTTCTTCCCCACTAGCTATCTTATATTCTTTTTTACCTTTTACACTTAATGACTTATAATCTTCTTCACTTAATTTTGAAGGTAATTCAGTATTATTAACTACTACATCCTTTATCTTATTTTTTACTTCTTTTGGTATTTCTAGCTTGGCATTTTCTTGCCCATTTTCTTTAGGGCTTGTTCCTGTGCTAGTTTCTTTAATAACTTCTGCTTCACTTGTGGGCTTAGATTCATTATTCTGTTTGCTGTTTTCTTGTTCATAATCATTTATTAATTGGTTAATGTATTCATCCGACTGCTCTAGTTCTTTATTATTTTCAAAATCTTCTGCATTAGCTTTCGCTAGTTTATCTTCTTCTGTTTTAATCGCATCGAAGTATTTTTCAATAGGCACTATATCCCTTTTACCACTTGTTACATCTTCTAATTCTATACCACCTTTTTCATGTGCTTGTTCTATGAAATCAAATACTGCCTTAGCTGCATAGTTAGGCTTCCCATCTTTAATTGATTGTAAAGCATCTGCACGTTGTTTAGCACTTAATCTTTTGCCATCAGTTCCTCTTATGTCAAACCATGTTATACCATGCTCATTATCTACTATAAAATCTATTGAATCATTTGTTTCTTTAGAATACTTTTTACGGTCAAAATCCTTAACTACTGTTTTGTTAGTTATAGGTTCACGTTTTTGTATTTCTGTTCCTTTATCATTAAATAACTTACCAAAATCATCTTTATACTCTAATCCTAATTCCTTAGCAGCTAATTTTACATCATTAACTTCTTTTGACCTTTTTGGGTCATTAGCCCTTAATTTCTGTAATTGTTGAACCCTATCTACTAAATCATTTATTTTAATTTGTTTATTAGGTTCTACTACTCCTTCTACTGTTTCTTTATTAGGTATTGTTTCTTTTGGTTGTTCGTTTAATTTATTAAAAAGTTTTGCTGCATCAGGAGATATTTTTTTTGATTTTTCAAAATTAACATCTGCTCCATTTTGCTTTATTTGTTTAATTAATTCAGTAGCTACGCCTTTTTTAGTAAATTCAGGGGCAACTGCTAAATGTTCTATACCGCCATCTGATTGTAATTTCACAACACCAACCTTATTCCCATTACCATCAATAGCACTAACCGTTTCTTTATCACCTACATATTTCAATGGTGATTCTGTATCTAATTCACCTCTTTGTTCTGCTCTATTATAAGATTTACCATGACCCATGCTATCTAAAACCCTAATTACATAAGCAGACTTACCTTCTCTTGATTTTGGGTTACTAGCAAAAGCATCCCCTTCTCCTTCATAATTCCAATTTGATTTTATTTCACCTTCACCTTTTGTTTCTTCTGTTGTTGGCTTAGTTTCATCAACTTTTTCAGTAATAGGCTTTTCAACTTCTGTGGGGTTGAGTATTTCAGGGGCTTGTTCTTGACTTTGTTCACTTGGTATAGTTTCGTTTTGTTTTGTTTCTTCTAATTGTGGTTCTTGACCTTGTTTTAAACCTGTTACATCATCTTTTTCTGTTGGTGCTTTACCTTCTTTAGCTGCATCATTTACTTGCTTATTAATACCGTCAATTTCTTTTTGAGTATCTTGTATTTCTAAGTCTATTTGGTCTTGTGCAAATTGTGGTTTACCCACTTTTCTTAATTCTAAATCTCTTATTCTTTGTTCTAATCCTTTTGCTTTTTCAAGTTTACCCGCAAATGAAGCTAAATGTTCTTCGGGCACAAAGTCTTTAATATCATCCTTAGCTTTACTAAAGTTACCTACACTTTCTTTTACTTTTTTAGCTACATCATCAGGCAATGTTTCTATATAAGCATCTTGCATTTCTTTTGGTGCTTCTGTAAATAGGTTTTTAGCTGCTGCTACTGTACCCTTAATTACCCCAAACGGATTTAATGCTGCATGAGTAATAGCCTTAAATGCTACATCCATCATAGCACCACTACCTAATCCTTTTAATCCATTCTCTAATCCTTGAACTACTGTTCTATCATATCCACCTGCCGCTTCTACTCCTGTTTTAGCTACTTCACTAGCACCCATGTAACCACCTACTTTAGCAGCACTTTTAGCACCATCAATTAATGATTGCTTAAATGTTTTTTCTGCTGCTTCTACCGAACCATTTTTTATTGTATTTGCTACTTCTCCTGTACCATGTGCTAATACGGCTGCTATTGCCGCATCTCCTAAAGCAGTATATTGAGCAGTTTGTTTTGCTTTTGCAAGTGCATCTTTGGGTGATAACTTATTTTGAATACCTTCTCTATATAGCTGATACCTTTGTTTGGCTAATGCTGTATTGTATGCTTCTCCAACCATTGCTGCATTACCTAAACTTGGTACTATTGCATTTAATGATTGTAAGGTTAATGGTTTGACTGCCCCACCCGCTAATTCAGATAAATACCCTCTAATATCATTCTTAGGCTTAGTTTCATCTTCTTGTTGTGCCTCTGCGTCTTTTTGCTTATATATGTTTAATAAATCGGAATCAGATGCACTATTTTCTTTAACTGCATCTACTGATTCTATTGCACTATTTTTTACAGTATTAAATAAGGTTTCACCATAACCTTGTGTCCTAAATAATTTAAGTTCGCCATCTTTTGATTTAGCTACTACAAAATCATCATTTTGAATTGCATTAGTTAAATTTTCTTCGGCATCCCTTCTTTGTGCAGTATTAGGCTTTAATCCTTTTTTATCAAGATAGTTATTTACTGCTATGTTTCTATCTTCTGCTCTTTTTGCTAGTTTTTCTTGTAAATCTGTATTTTGTACTTGCTCATTTGGAATACCATTGCCACCTTGAATTGTTGTAGGTAATGCCAATCCACTTTGGGTATTTTCAGCTACATTTTTAGGTAATGGTTGCTTTTTAATAGGTTGTGGCTTATAAGACATTTCGCTATCCTTAGCCTTTTGCGACATATTTAATGTAGCACTTGTTAAATCACTCCCAAAATCAGGTCTTTTAACTTCTTGTGGTTGTTGAGTAGACTGACCGTATGTTTTTAATCCTTGTGTTTTTTGTTGAGTTAAATCAGGATAATACTTATTATAGAAATCATCTTTTGATTTGGTATATAATCCTGTTTGATTAACTATTGAATATAGTTTATCTATGCTTTCGGGATTATTATACTTTTTTACAAACTCATCTTTTGTTTTAGTATAAAGACCCGTTTGATTAACTACATTATACAACTTATCTAAATCACCCGTTTTGGGTGTTTCTTGTTGAGGTACTTCTACTTGTGGTTGTTCTAAATTATCTTCCATTAGTCATTTAGTGAACCTTGAAGTTCTTTTATTGATTTAGTAGTAATTTTTGGTGGTTTAGTCTTAGGTATTCCCGCATTTTTACCACCTTTATTACTTAATATCGCACTTTCTAATTTAGTATCACTTCCTGTTAATTGTTGATATAAACCTGCTAATTGGTATGGAAAATTAGGGTCTTCGGGATTAAGTTTTTTTGTTTCTACCTTCTTTGAAAATCCGCCTTCTACTTTAGGATGATAATCAATTTCTATATTACCACTACTCATTACCCTTAAATTATCAAATTTAGCACCACTACCGTTACCTGCGTATAATCTTCTTCCTACATCTATTACTGAATTTGTATCACCACTATCTACTGCTTTTACAAAATCAGATACAAAATTTTGAGTATGATTTATATCTTTATTAGCTGCTACATTTATGTTTGTTCTTGGTGCTTTTGTTCCCCCTGTTGGGTGAAATTCACTTTGGTCTAACCCTTGAATTTGATTATATAAAACGTGTCTTTTAATATATTCTTTTTCGGTATTATTAAAACTATCGTATTGTGGGTAATCTTTTCTTACTGCTGATATTAATTCTAAGTTTGTTTTAGGGTCTTGTGAAAACCTATCATAAACATCTTTATCTATAATATTAAATGGCTTACCTGCGGTTAATGAATTGGGTAATTTATCCATTGGTAATTCAGAACCTTTTATTTGTAATTGTGGAGTTACATTATTTGGTAAATATCCACCAACTGCTTGTGTAGGTTCATAATTAGGTTTTTTCCAAAAAGGGATATTAGCTTCATATTTAACATGAGAATCGGGATTCCCAACTAATGCACTTGCTTTATCTAATCCTTTAGGATTAGTAATAGCATCAACTAAATTTTTATTCCCTTGTACATATCTACTTAAAAAATCAGGATTAGTTAATTGACTTTGATATTCTGATGGTTGTACTAAATGTGCAGGTATTAATTGACCTGTTTTTGGGTCAATAGTTCTATTATGTATGTCTTTTCTAAAATCTGTAAGTAATGCTTCTGTATTTAATTCAGGATTCATTTCTTTCATTTTCTTAGCAGCTTCATCTCCTAATTGAAATTCTCTTTTAATATTATCTAATGCGGGTACTGTATTATTTTTCCATTGTGAAATAGCTGTTTGCAAATCTACAGGGCTTGCACCCGCTTTAGCCATCCCAACAAATTGTGGCATTGCTTCTGCTAATTTTTTAGTTGCAATATCATTAGCAATAGTATCACCTGTTAAATGCTTAGATAAATCCGTTTGCTCTGCAATTATATCTGCATTTTTATATTGGTTTTGCAGCTTTTTATCTTGCTCTCTTTCATTAAACTGCCTTTGCCTTTCTGCTAAAGCATCACTACGTTCTAATTGGCGTTCTTTTAATTGAATACCTTGCTGTAACACTTGGCTTGGTGTTATTTGATTAGGCAAAGTGAAAGCCATGTCAGAATTATTATACCCCATTTTTACTTTATTTTAAATTATACTCCACCTATTGCAGACCCAATACCCGCACCTGCTAAATTTAATTTTTTATTCATTGAATTTAATTGCCCCATTTGTAAAGCCATTCCTGCTGTATCATTAATACCACCTGCAATATTATTCATTCCCGCACCTCTTAATGCTTGTTTTGCACCTGTATCTATTTGGTATTTCTCTAATTGAGATTGGTTAACTGCCCTATCGTCTTGTACTTTTTGTCCGTATGCTGCTTGTAGGTTATCTAAAAGTCCTCTTTGATTTTGCCCTTCTGCGGTAGCTAAATTATTAACCCCTGCCGCAGCCTGACCCGCACCTGCACCTGCTAATGCTAATAATTGAGAAGAATCAGTAGCCCCTCTACTTGCGTTTGCAAATTGGTTTTGTTGCGCCCTTAATAAGTTTTCTTCTGCTGAACCTGCACCTGCCATTCTACCTTGATAAGCATTTTGGGCTGCTGCTACGTTTTGTCCAACTGCACTAGACCCCTTATATACATCATATTGCGGGTTAATTTGGTCGGCTAGGCTATTTTGTTTAACTCCTTGATATATTTTAAATGCAGCACCTAGCCCTGCACCTATACCACCAATTGCCACAAAACTCATGTTATTTTATTTTAATGTTATTATATGATTCTATTAACTCATTAACGTGCTTTTCAATTATTCTATCTTCTATTGCTTCTAAATCTTGCCCATTATCAGGGTTTAAATGATAAGTAGTCCAAACACAATCTTCAATAATATATAAAACCCTTCTTGTACCTGCCTTTGTAATTCCTGTATATGGTGCTTCAAATTCTTGCCAATTATCGCCATCAATACAAACTGCTACTTTCCCTTTTGATATTGTAAATGGATGCTCTGTTAAGTGTATTTTACTTGTTATTAAAGCATCTTTTGGCATGAATATTTCTCTTATATACATACCATTTACAAATCTATGAACTAATGGACATTCTACGGGCTGTAAATTTTGAACAATAGATAATTCTAACTCATCTAATCTATCATCATTAACACGTTGAATCTTATCCATATTATATCAAATTTAACAAATTTTAACCATCTTTTAATATTTGTTTTTGCCCTGTTGATTCTGCAAAATTTGTGTCGGTCATTGTAAAATATGATAATCTAGTATATTGTTGAAATTCTATCATGAATAATGGTGTTTTACTTTTTATAATACTACCATAATACATTTTTTGAATCGTAGTTCCATTTACATTTGGGCTTAATCTATCTCTATACCAATTACTATATTGTATTCCTTCTTGATTTCTGTAATCTTTAGCGGTCATATCTGTTATTTGAATATAAGGATATTCGCTATATAAAACAGAATAATTAGGTATATCTATTCCTTCTACCGTTAAACCTGTTACATCTTTTACAGATGAAATTGGTGGGTTAGCGGTAAAACAATAACGCATTGGGTATTGTACCCCATAGAACGTGTTCCACGTGGAACTATTAGTATTATGTGTATAAATAGTCCCATTTTTAAACCCAAACATGGTATTTTGGAAATAGTCATAAAATTCACCCGTATACTCCATTATCTCTTTCCATCTATTTTCTAATATATCAAAACATACCGTTTGACCTAATTTTGTATAAGGATTAAATCTATTTATAATTGAACTAGCGTAAGACGGTGCTACCCCACCATAACTAGGAAGTACGGTAGCTGTTGATGGGTCAATTAAAGATGGTAATGTTATTTGAAATCTTTTTGTAAAAGGGTCAATAGATGTTGGTATATGATGAAACCCATTTAATGTATCTAGTGTTGCTGATGAAGTTGCTTGATAATCTTTTGCATATCTATGGAAAAATGAAGCCATTTTATAAGAAGAAATAGGGAATAGCCCATTTGAACTATATTGAACTATTGCTCCATTATTAAGGTCATACCAAAACACATAGCCTAAGTATTCAATGACTGTTTCAGGATGATTTGTACCAAACATCCCTTTTAATACATTCATTGTTCCTATAACTGATGTATCTTGTGCTAAGAACGCATTTTGAGAAGCCCCAATTACTTGAACTTCACCCAAATAACAACTTACAGTTTGGAATGAGTTAATAGATAACATAATTACCCCTTGTTCTTCTGTTTTAGAAGCTAGTTGCAATTTATTAATTTCACCTGTCCCTAGTGGTGTTGTTTTAAAATTTAGGGCTTCAAATGTGCTTAACCCATTGTTTTGTGTACCTGCGGTAAATACATTTGAGTACCTTATTTCATGTTTATTTCTTACTTGCCCTAATAGTGTTACATAATTTATAAAACCTGCATCTGTAATCCAATACTTATAAAAAGCATCATTAGGGGACATTGTTTCTGCATAGTATGAAACAGAATTATAACTTCTTGCTAAGATATAAGCATCACCATAAAGACTTCCCGATAATGTTGAATATACTCTGCTATTTGTACCCGCATTTATAATTGGATATAGATTACCAACTTCATAAAATGGCTCTATATCTGTTTTTATGTAAGGTGTATAAATTTCATATATATATTGTAATGTAGATACGTTACCTATATCAGTTGGTGAAACAAGTAAATAATTACTATCCGTACCTATAATTGGTAATTCATACCTAGAACCCGTTGAAGTAACTATTACACACATATCCCCCGCTGTATAAGTATACCCCAAATTAGCTTGTAATAATGAATCTAACCCAATAGCTATTGCTACTGATGCCGCTACAAATGTTGTACTTGTATATTCATATACACCTGATGTTGCATTTTTATCAGCATAATAAGTATGTGAGCCATTTACACTATCCATAAAGAATCTAGTTTTTAGATTCAACGTCCTATCTATTGAATAATAATATGCCCAACTAGGTATCTCCGTAAGTGCATTTATATTGCTTAAAGTCCAATTTATACTTAATGCTGCGGTACTATTTGCGTATGTTTTTAATGGTGTTGAGATAATTAATCCGCTATTTGTAACAACTCCACATTTTCTTCTTGCTTTATCATAAAAAGTAGTTCCCAATTGGTAAGAAGATTCATTTTTAAAGAAACTACCAATTGTTCCTGACCCACCACTTGTTACAATATGAGCATCTATATAACTTACTTTACTACTACCTGTACTTGTTGTTAATGTAATACTTACAGGTGAAGAAACATAAGCAGCCGTTAAATGATATGCAGATATTGTAGAATTTGCAGCTATTAATGCTTCTATTGCGGAAACCTCTGTTGTTAAAGTAGTCGATGCTGCTGTATATGTAATAATAATTGAATTACTTGAAGGTGTTTTTGTAGTATCGTAAAAATATATTTTAAGAGTAACTAAATCTCCAATAGCGGGTGTTCCTGTAAATAACATTTTATAACTACCTGTAACACTTGGTGGGTAGCCTGATTGTGCATCTACTCCTGTAACCGCAAATGCAGATGCACTTATAGTTGCAATATTTGTAACACCTGCCAAAGATGTAGATGTTGGCGAAGCGTAACCCGATAAATTATTACCTAAAAATATTCTACTTACTGCTGTTTCAAGTGTTTTTGAAAGCAATGGAACTGAATCGTAAGGCTTTACTGATGTTGCTGCATCAATAGTTTCACCAACTACATCCCCATAATAATTAAATGAAAGTTGTATACTTCCATTATTATGATTTGTAAAAGGTGTTGAGTCTACTAATTTGTCGTATGTTTTAACTACATTATAAGAATTATTTATTTGGTTTTTAGCTATTAATCTAATAATTCTTGCAGTTTGTGGGATTTGTTCTGATAAACTTAATGTGCAATTAATATAATTTGATATTTGTATACCCCCAAAATATTTTAAATTCATTTTAGAAGCTGTACTAAATTCTGCTAATACTGATATTTCTCCATCAAAATAAATATATTGCCACGCAAATTGCCAAGACTGATTTGCTACAAAGTTATTTACATAGGTGCTATCATAAGCCTTAGTGATAGTTGGTGGATAAGCAGGTGGTCGCCTAATTACTGTTATTTCGTATGAATCAGTAAGAGTTTGGTATGCTACTTGTGTTGTATTGTAAGATGGTTGGTTTAGTTTAATGCCACTTTCAATATTAATCTTTTTTGGCTCGTTTAAATTATCTGTCCAATATAAAAGTCCATTTACTACTCTACAATTTCTATCTATTCTATAATTTTTATCAAATCCTAACCCGCCTTGTATTTGACTATCATATAATACTGCATACACTTGGTTATCATCAAATGAATAACAGTATATTCCATGGTCTGAAAAAGTATTATAAACAAACCAAATTAATCTTCTACCTTCAATATCCATACATCCACCAATGGTTTGATTGACCCCATAGGGCGGATATTTTGCATTAGCTAAAGCAGTAGTCCCCATAACATTTTCAATCCTCATTGATTTACCTTGCTCTGATAAACCAATTCTTCCATTGAGCAAATTCAAATAGTCACCTTCGCCTAATAACTCTAAGTTATCATCGTTATTTAAACCTTGAATCTTAAACTCTTTTTGGTTTACCATGTTAGTTCTTTGGTGCTGCTATGCTATTACGTTGTATAATTCTCTTTAACACTTCTAAAGTAAGGTCTGATTTTCTTGCCCTTAAAATACCTCTTTGTTGTGTGTATTCTCCTTTAGCTATCATTCTATCGTTAGCTGAATAAGTTCGGTTGTTTTCCTTGTGCATCCAATTACAGTATGCTTGTATTGTCATTTCAGCATAAGGGTCAAGTGTTGTTGCACTTCCACTATCAGAACCATCGCTAACGTATTGTAGGTAAAGGTAGTCTAACCCATCCATTGCTTCATTTAGCTGAATTTGGTTTCTTTCTTTAACTAATATAAATGTATCTGAATATCTTCCTTTTGCACCAAATGACCTACCTAACCCTTCACCAAATGAATTAAATCTAACTGTGTACCAATTCGTAAATGATAATGCACCGTAATAAAGATTATTTGAATCAGCTATTGCGGTAGTATTACTATATTGAATTGGGTTAAAATTACTATCTAAATTTGTTAAAACATTTAATTTTCTATCCTCTACAAGTGGTCTAACCCCTTGATTTGTCATTATACCTACTGTTACATAGTCTAAAAAATCATTGGGTAAATCTACTGCGTCATAGCTATTTACGGGTAATAATTTAGTATTGAACACTTTTAAATCATCTTGGGTAAGTTCTTTCAAACATTCTCTTGCATATATCAAAAACTGAACATAATAATGCAATGGATAGCCTTTCTTTAATAAAGCAGTCCTAACAATTTTATCTAGGGAAGTTGTTACTGCCATTATGATTGTTTATTAAGTATTGGGTAATTATTATCAACTGCCGCTTCGGGTGTTATTGGAGAGAACATTTTGTATAAATCATCTACTAATTGTGCTTCCATATCTTTAGGTAATGGTAATGTATCTGTTTCTCCATAAAGTGAAATATCAAATACCATTAAATCCATATTAACCGTATTTTTACCAAAAGCTGTTATATCTGCTGAAAATTTAACTTGCTTATTACCAACTTCATATACTACTTGTCCTAGTAATGTGTCCATTATAAAGTCATTCCCTAACATTGCTATTTGACCTCTTTGAACGGGAATAAAACTATACCCTTTACCATCATTTATATCAAATACCCCTAAATTTCTAGGTAATGATATTGGCATAATTGGCAATGTAGCAGTAGCGCAAGTACTCCCTGAAACTACAGGTATATTTGTATAAGTAGCAATACTAGCACCTTCGGGTATTGTTTCACCACTTGATAATGTTTCTTGAAAGTGTTTTAGCTTAAATTTAGAGTTTATCCATTGCTCAATAGCTGCAAATATATCTTCTTTTTGTACAGGTTCAGATACATCAGGAAATCCACCCGTTAATCTAATTAATATTTGGTCTGCAAGAAATCTCTTTGTCATTGTTAATTAGATTGTTGTGATTGACTTTGGGCAAATTGTTCAATTCCTTCTTCATCCATATTTACACCAATTAATTTCAATGCTCTTGAAAGTATATTATTGCAATAAATATCTGAAAATTCTAATTGCACACTATTTGTTGGGTCATAAGTTACTGTTCTTCCATCAGAACCACCATAAGTAGCTGCTAAAACAGGGGCATTAGGTAATCTCATGTAAGTATAAAACCCTGTTTGTTGTACTTGTGGGTATAAGTAAAATCCATTAGCAGTATCTACGGCTATGGGCGAAGAAGTAGAAACAGCCCTTAATTGAGCTGTTAAAGCATCGGGTAATTCATCTTGTGAAATAAATCTAACCTTATTAACTGTTGAACCTGTTACAGTAAATACACCACCTAATAAATGAAGATAATTTGAATTATAAGTAACTGTTCCATCTGATGCAGATGTAAATTGTGTCCTTACTTTAAATGGCAAAAGGGCATCGTGTATAGTTTGATTAACTCCATAAGCAGAAAAATATAGCTGATATGCTTCTAATTGCCCATAATTAAGACATTGAGTAAATTCATCTACGGAAACGAAGCTGCCCCTTTCTTTACGCACTATGTAATCACATAAATTATAAAGGTCGTTTATATTTCTCAAAACTTAAATTTTGCTCTAAATTACAATTTTTTTAACAATTCTCGATAAATTTCTCCAAAACTAAATCCTTTCCTTATTTTATAGCTAATATATTCAGGTTTTACGTTTAAAAACCTTCCCCAATCAGATAGTATCATACGTTTACCATCATATTCTAGCCATCGGTTATTGGTTCGGTTACCTTGTTGTTGTAGTTGTGTTGCCCATCTGCAATTACTTAGTTCGTAATTTCCATTTGGGTTAATCCTGTCTAATGTATGTTTTGGGGTTGGGGCTTTACCCATATCTTCTAAGAAATTTTCAAAACTATTTACCCATCTTTCACATACAGTAATTCCTTTCTCTTTGTAGTTTTTATACTTTGTAGCCTTACTATTACTACATCTATACTTCATCCCACACCATGACTTATATTCTGTTGTATCTTTTGCATTTTTTGTATTCCCATGAGTAGTAGATACTTCCGATACTCTTTCTTTTTGATAACAACCGCATGAATTAGTCATTCCATTTTTAAGGCTTGAAGCTACAATTGATTTACATTTACCGCAATCGCATATACAATTCCAAGCAGTCTTACTTTTAGAAAAATTTCTGCTTACTACAACTAGCCTACCAAATCTTTGACCAATTAGGTTTTCAAATTTATTATTATTTTCGCCAACCCTTGAACAACCGCAAGATGTAGTATGTTCAGATAGAAAATTACACCTATCAATAGTTAATTTATTACCGCAATCACATACACAATTAACTCTTATTTTTTTATTTTCTTTACTACTTGGTATTTCAGATATTGCTAATAGTCTACCTGATTTTGTACCGATAATGTTTTTATATTCTTTTTTCATAAATAAAAAAGCCCCAATAGGTCGCATCTATTAAGGCTTTTTAAATTGTGAAACTTTATATGTTCACTTATCGGATGCGACTTCGCTAAGTAAACGCTATTCAAAGATAGTAAATTATTCCCAAATCCCAAATACTTGTTCTTGTTCTAGAATTGTATAAGGGACATTGTCAAAATCATATTTTTGGACAAACGCACTATTAAATCCTACTGTTTGTCCCTTTTTAAGTCCTAGCTTACTCCCACCGCTTAAAAGTATAGCCCTGTCTGCGACTGTTGTTTCAATAAATGCTTCGGGTATTACTATGTTATATTTTAGTAATTCTTGGCTTGAAATTGTTTGTTTTAATGGTTCTAAAAGAAGATATTTACCTATTGCTATTGGTTTACCATTTACTTCTTTTGCAAATATAAATTCGGGGTCGCATTTCCAATATTGTTCACCATCTAATTCTATTAGGTTTTCAAATTTATATTTTTGTACACTTCCAAATTTGAATTGGGATAGCCACCTTTCCATTTCACTTTCAGTACCGCTTATCCCATGTTGAAATGTACCGTATTTATCTATGTAAGTGCATACCCATTGTTTATCTATTAATGATGGTACAGCTATAACTTGAATGTAATTACCATGACCATCATAAAATTTCTTTAGATAGTTTTGGTTTATTTCGGGATTAAAAAAGTCTGCATCTGAATCAAAACTTCTATCTGCACATACGAAATAGCTGAAATATACTGTATCTCCAACCTTTAATGATTTGTTATAAGGGTGGTCTATTGGTAGTGAAACTATCTTTCCTTTTACTGAAACATTCCATTCGTGTCGGTGTTCTTGACCTGCAAGAATCAACTTAAACCCATTATTTGTTTCAATATATGTTTGTAAAGGTTCACCAATAGATAACAATACGCTATTTACAGATTGCATGAAATATTAAATTAGATTAGATAATAGCGTCTACTGCATTAACATCCATTAGTAACATATCTATTCCGTCTTGGTTTAATGGATTACCTACATTAAATGGGAATAATATTTTATCACCTACCGATACTTTTGATACTTCATCGCTTTTATAACGAACAATGCCTTTTTTATAGATTTTCGCTACTGTATCTGGTATGATTATTGAGCCCTCTTTTTGTTCTGCTTCTTTAATTTCTTCCACCAAAATTCTTTGACCTAAAGGATGAAAATTTGCCATTTTTTAGTTTTTGTTTTACAAATATAATATAATCCTACATATTCTCCAAAGAAGTTACAAGGAACTCAATATCACCTAAGTGTATTGCAACATTATTTAAACCTGCATAAATATACACATAGTTACCCCCATTGTAAACTATCTTAACTGTTTTTTCTTCGTTTTCGTGAACGATTATTGGTAATTTTTCGTTTCCCATTGTTATTTGATTTGATTCAAATATAAGATAGTAAGTGTTAATGGTTTGTTATAGTAGTTCTATTTCTGTTTTTACTTGATTCCAATAATCAATATCCTTAGTTGGCATTGGGTATTCGGTATAATGGATTGATTCAAGTATTTCATCTACTGCTATTAAAGCACATTTTTTAGCTATTTCGTCTATTTTTATTAATAAATAATTACAATTATCATAACTGTAAATATTATTAGCAATCCAAAATAATTTAACTAATTGTTCTGCTTTTTCTCTATAAGACATAATTTTTATTTTTCTTTATAAAGTCTAACCGCGTATTCTTTTCCGTTAATTCCTGTAATACGCTTTGTTTTTGGTGAAGGTATTCTATTCCTAAATACCGTATCTATTTTCACATTTAGATATGCAGCCGCTTGTTCTGCATTATCTACTATAACTGCCTTTTTTTTTCTTTCTTCTAAATCTAAAATTGAACAGTCTAGTATTATATGCTTTTGATTACTTTCTTCAAAGTAGTCTGTGAAAGCGTGTTTACCTATTCTTTCTGCCATAGATTTTACTTTTTATTGGTTATTTTACCTTTTGGTTTGTTCCAGCCATTTTCAAGTAAATATTTTGACATTTCAAAAATTCCTTGCTGATTTTCATTTGTTCTTTTTAATGAGTAATCTGTCCAAGTAACATCAACACCCCATCTGCTTTTACCTTTTCTATGTTCTCTATGTAGAGTTACATTGAATGGTTTTTCTATTTGTCTAATACATTCTCTTGAACAATTTGAAAAGCCTACCTCTTTAAAGCAGTTTTTAATATTAACTACTTCACCTGATAGGAATAGTTTGATTAATGCCGTTTTGCCGTTCATTTTAGTTTCTTTTTAGTTTACACAAAGGTAAATAGCTTTTATACTATTTACCAATTAAAATTAACTTAAAAAGGTGGTTCGTCATTATTTTCATCAACTTGTACTTGTGGTTTTGTACCGCCTAGTAACTGAATATGACTAACTCTTAAAGATTGTTGTGGTACTTGAACTCCTTCTTTATTTTTATAGATTTTAGCTTCGCATTTACCTTCTACATATACCATTGTTCCTTTCTTTAAATAAGGTGCAATAGCAGTAGACTTACACCAATAGGATGCAGAAAACCAATTACTTACTTCTTTCTGTACTCCCTGTTGGTCTTTCCATTTTTCAGTTACACAAAGATTAAAATTAATAACATTAAGACCTGATACTACTGAACAAGTTGCACCTGCTCCTAGATTTCCAATTAACATTGTTTTGTTTAATGACATAGTTTATTTTTTATTGTATTTAGAGTTAAAATATTCTTCTGATGGATTTTCTACTTGTCCAAAGAAATCATCATTATTAGTCCCATCATTATAAGCGGTTTCTATTACTTGTTTTTCATACGGTAATAATTCTTCAATCTTATCCCATATCTTACTAACAATAGGTTCTCCTACTATCATACCACTTAAACTCTCATCCATCATAAACTCCTTTAACTTTTGCAATGGTGTTTGTTGTTTCATAGTTACTTGTTTTCTAGGTTATTAATTTCACGTTGTAGGTAATAAAGTGCTTTTTGTAAATCTTCTAATTCTTCTCCTTTAAAAGCGGCACGACATACATACTTGATAATATTACCTCTTGAAAAGTTTAATTCAAATACCTCAATCAAATCAATAGGTTGAATTGATTCGTCATAGTGTGTGGGTGTTTTTGTTTGTGTTTTACGCTTTGTCATTGGTTTTTGTTTTTATGTTTTTAATTTCTCTACATTTTAAAATATAATCACTAGCTTCATCATAGTTACTAAATATCCCTATTATTTGATACCCATTCCATTCATCTGAAAGTATAAAATCTTCTATATTACTTCTAAGATATTCAACAAGTGCTTCTATATGATAGCATTTTTGTTCATGTGAATAAAGAACTACTTCATATTTACTTGTTATTTCAATAGGTAAAATTCTAAAAAGGGGCATTTGTTTCATATTCTGTTTTTATTGGTTCTATAAATTTATTTATATCTACTGTTGGGGTAAAGTTTGCAGGATGGTATTGTCTAGTATCTGTATTAAATGTAAATTCTACCATACCTAACTTTCCCAACCATGAATAACGTATTTTTTGAACATATACTTGTACTAATCCTGTTTCAAAATCCCTATATACTGCAATACCATTATCAGTTTTATTAAAAAAGTGTGCTGAACCTGAAATTGAATACATTGTAGGTATTTCATATTTGCCATTAATTTCCTTTCTTAATTTAGTTGGATGTGCTACAAGGAATAGGTGTGCATTATTTATTAAGCAGAAATTTTTAATTTTTGTTAAACACTCGCTAATATATTGGGTTTCAGTCATCCCACTTGGAATAGCTGCTTCTATATAATTCCATGGGTCTATTATAAATCCCTTACACCCCTTCTGTCTTACTAATTCCGTAAACTTATCTAAAATTCCATCTAATGTTATGTCTACTTTCCTAATATTTACAAATGTAAAATGGTCGTTTACAGTTAATAATGCTTTCTCAAACTGCATTTGTGATAACCTATGTTCTTTATTATATCTAAATGCAAAAGAACCACCACCTATTTTTTCCATTATTTTAGTAGCGTGTAATGCAGCAGGTTGGTTTTCAAAAGAACATATACCAAACTTCCACTTGCTAGTTTTAGCTAATGCAGAACATATATAATCTAAAAATTCTGACTTACCTGAACTTGGAATACCTGTAATTGTAGTAAATTGTCCACCCATTACAGTAAAATGTTCATCTAAATTTTCAATACCTGTCCTAACTCCTTGTGGATAACCATGTTCATAATATTGATAAATATCGTCAATTAGGTCATCTGCAACTGTTAAAATACCCTCTATTGGGAATCCTGAAATATTTTCACAAACACTTTTTAAAACATCACTTCCATATTTTATTAATATTTCATTTGCATCCTTACAATTTTCAGGATAATCTACTTTTCTACACCTTTCTACACCTAATCTTCTTGATAATTCTTCTCTAAGCGAATACCCCGCTTCATCCCCATCGGTAAATAAAACAATTTCTTCCATTAATTCAAAATCCTTCCAACAATTATCAAGATATTCTAGCTTTTGATTACCCTTTGAAGCACCATTAGGTACTGAAACTACATTGTAAATACCCGCTTCATATAAACTTAAGGCATCAATTTCTCCTTCAACTATATAACATTTCTTTTCATCCTTTAAAGAATCTAAGTTATAAAAAATCAATTCTGCGTTCTTTACTAATTTAAACCCCTTTCCTTTGGCTCTAAATTTTGTGTTGACCAATTTACCTTCCCGATAGTAGTTAAAGCAAATTACAGGCACTTCTGCGTTAGCAATAGGCATCCATTCGATTCCATCAGTTACTTTAAAGCGTAAAAGTGTATTATTTGATATTTTTCTGATATTTTCAAACCAATCTATTGTAGTCTTTTCTAACTTTTCTAATCTTGGTTGTGGCGTGAAGTATTCTTTCTTTGGTATTTTATTAAAAACTTTCCCATGCCAATCACAATGATGGCATTTATAAACTCCTTCATCAATATTTACCGATAGGCATAAATCTTGTTTATTCTTTCGTTCTTGGCTACATTTTGGGCATTGGGTCTTTAAAGTACCGTAGCGTTTATTTTTTAAGTTAATTTCTAGTTTTTCTAAAAGTTCGTAGTTCTGCATTAGAAGTATGGTTGATTTGCTTTTTGAATAGGTTGTTTAGTATTCGCCACTAAATACGGTATTGTGTTATTAATCTTACTTTTCCAATTTTTTATTTTTTTATCGTTTCCATCTTTCCAACCATTAATAACCCATGAATCATATTTTAATTCAGCCGAAATAGAATATTCAGAAAAAGATTTACCTAGTTTATCATAAACGGATTTAATATAACACAAAAAATCATCTTTAGAAGGTATATCTATATATTCTTTATTCTTATTATCTTCTTTATTCTTCTTAGATGTGGTTATCTGTTGGTTATCTGTTGGTTGATTGTTGGTTATCTGTTGGTTATCTTGTTGGTTGTTTTGTTGGTTATCTTTATTTGAATTTGATTGGTAACTATCATATTTACAGATAGTTACAATACTAAATCTGTTGGTTGTTTTGATGGATATTTCGTTGGTTGATTTTAGCTTATTTAAGCAAGTGCGAATTTGCATTTCGCTCAAACCCAATGCAGAAGCGAGTTTCAGCCTACCAATAATTAACTCACCTCTCTTAACTAAAACACCTTGAAATCTACTTTCTGAATAATTTGCATTAAGTAACAAATGTAAGAATACATGAACCATATTTGAATCACTATACCATTCCCAATTAAGTATTCGCCTATCTATTTTAATATGCCCCTGACTTGCCATTTAGTTAAATTAACTAATTACTAAAACTTGTACCTAATGTGTTATTTATCTTGCTTAAATTTTCATCTGAAAACTTAAATGTTCTTTGCCTTAGAACCGAATAAACTGTTGAATAGTTAATATCAGCTTTAGTAGATAACCAAGATAATGGTCGTTCAATCACTTTAAGGTGGTCAAGTATCTCATCCCTTACGTCTTTCTTTTTCATTTATCATTTTTTAGTGATAGACAAAGTAAAATATAATATTTCATTCTACCAAAACTTTTATTATAAAAAATAATTAGGTATTTTAAAATAAAAGTATTTATCTTTGTCCTATGGATGAGAAAAGAGAACTTATTTATGAGTTATGTAAGTTACTTGGATTTATGATTGTAGAAAAAGATGGAGAAGTAAAAACTTTTAAATGGGATTATATTAATAATAAACTAATAAGAATATGTTAAAGACAATCGAAAAAAACAAGCTAGTAGAAACTAATGAATTAGGATTTGAAATTCTAGTAAGCTATTTAGAAACTTGGGAGATTAAAGCTGATTATATTGAACATTTTCATGGTGAGCATAGATTTTCAGAACACACATTAGTGAATATACAATTAGAATCAGTAGAAGTAATGGTAAAAGGAATTGGTATTGATATTTTTAAATCACTCAATGATAAGCAAAGAGAAGCTATTACTTGGGAACTAGAAAATTGCTAGTATGAATGTATTAAGTTTATTCGATGGAATGTCATGTGGTCAGATTGCATTAAATAGGATTGGGATTAATATTGATAATTATTTTGCTAGTGAAATTGAAGTCCCTTCTATCAATGTAACAATAAATAATTACCCAAATACAATACAATTAGGAGATGTATGTAAAGTAGATGGGTATAAATTACCTAAAATTGATTTACTAATAGGTGGAAGCCCTTGTCAGGATATTAGTAACTTAAATAAATTTAAGTTAGGATTAGATGGAGAAAAAAGTGGTTTATTTTACGAATGGTATAGATTATTACAAGAAACAAAACCTAAATATTTTTTACTTGAAAATGTAAATGGCAATAAAAAAGCTATTCAAGATATTTCATTATTATTGGGCGTTAAGCCAATTAGATTAAATAGTAATATTGTTTCAGCACAAAATAGAAATAGACTATATTGGACTAATATCCCAGTTATAGATATTCCAAAGAAAAAACATTTACAGTTAACAGATATATTACAAAAAAATGTAGACGAAAAATATTTTATAAAAGAAGGAAGATTAAAATGGCTTACTACACAAGGTGGGTGGCGAAGCGTTGAAAAAAAATTTACACAAATAGACCCAATAAGAGCAATGTGCTTAACTAAACGAGGTGAAGGGTCTTGGAATTGTAATTATGTTACTGAAAATGATAGAATTAGAAAAATGACACCTATTGAATGGGAAAGATTACAAACGGTTCCAGATAATTATACATCATGTGTAAAAGATAGATATAGATATGAAATGTTGGGGAATGGATGGACAGTTGATATTATTGCACATATTTTTAAATATATGAAATTAGATTAATTATGAGATTATGTAGTAATTGCCACAATCAACCTGTTTTTGGAACTGATAAGCTAACGAAATTAGGTTACTGTAAAGGATGCCAATATAAAAGAACTGATTTAGATAGACGTTCAATAACTGTAAAAGGATTGGAGAAAGCTAAAATGAAAGCAGGATTTTTTGATTTAAGTAAAGCAGATGATATAGTAACGAGTGGCGTTAGTATTATGGATGAATCAGAAATAGAAGCCATTAGAAAAGAAGAAATGTCTACTTTTTGGAAGAAGGCTGAAAGTATTATTTCTAAAAACCCTTATTGTTTTGAATGTGGAGATTATATTTCAAAAGAAGATTATCGTTCTGCTACTGCACATATTTTTCCAAAGTCATTATTCCCTAGCATTGCATCAAACGAATATAATTATTTAGTGCTAGGCTCACGTTGTGGTTGTCATAATCTTAGTCATAGATTAGATACGTTTAGTCAAATGAAAGTATTTCCAACGGCGGTAAATAGGTTTTTAAAGTTTGGTCATTTAATAACTGAAAAACATAAATACTTAACACTATTCAAGGAATACGCTAATAAAATGAACGAATAATTTTGTATCTTTATCTAAATAATTACCCATGAAAAGACTTAAACGATTCTATTGGCGTATTAGACATTGTTGGAGTATGTTTACATCAAATTATTATACTTTAGTTACAGATGATGGACATGGAGATGTTTTAATACTAGGTAATTGTTGCACAACTTGTAATGCAGATAGATTAGATTTTGCATTATCTGTTTTAGAAGATATGGAAGATGAAGATGACCAAGCTGATGCAGTAGATTTAGCTAATAAAATTATAGCAAATAAAAATTAATGCCCCCTAAGTATCTAATTATTAAAATTGGGTAAAATGTAAACTTGGGTGGTTTTTTAAACTAAAAAATGAAATATATGGGTTGCAAAACTTCAAGATTAAGGAAACTACACGAATTAAAAGATGCTGAATTACATTTAAGAAAGTGTTTTGAGTATAGTCAACGCGGAATAGAAGAAATAAAAATTTCTGAATTTAGTGATTTATTGAATAGGGTACTTATAGTAAAGGATATTCTTGTTAATAAATTTGAAGAATTATATCCCGAAGTTGTTTCTAAGAGAATATTTTCTATTTCTAAATTTGATGAAATACAAGCACTATTTGAAACACATTTCCCTACTTATAAAAAAAGAAGCAGAACATATCCAAATGTAGTATATAAACATTGCTTTTTTTATATAGCTAAAAAGCACACATTGATGCCATATAAAGCTATTGGTGAATCAATAGGAACATACGACCATAGTACCGTACTTAGTGCAAAGAACGTAGTTATGAGAGAAATTGAAACAGGTAATCAAAACTATATAGAAGTAATTAAATTTATTGAAGCAAGGTTAAATAATGAAGAAATATTACAAATAGCATCGTAATGAATATATTAACTACTATATTAGGAATATTATTTGTACTATTGGTATTGTGTTTTATGGCATTTACTATGTGGTTATATGTTAACTTTCCTTATTTATTGACAGGTATAATATTAGGATGGTTAGGTATTTATATTTTATATTTAAGTCTTAAAAAAGATAAACAATGATTTACTTTTATTATTTTTTTGGATTTTATAGTATAGGATGCCTTGTATCTTTAATAATTATAAGTTATGATAATTGGGTATTAAATAATATACCAATAGGAGATATTCAATATGACTATAAATGGTCTTTAGAGTCTTGGTATTATGTATTCCGTTGGGTAAAATATACTTTCTTTGATTGATTATAATTTCGTATTTTTGGTAAACGAAATGCGGTAATTAACAATACGCTATTCTTTGGCTCAAACCCTGTAAGGTTGGGCTTTCTTATTTGTAAAAAAAAAACACCGCTTTTTTAAGGCGATGTGGAATCAGAACTAACAGGTCTGAAAGCCTACAGATACTATCTATAGGGATGAATACAAATATACTAATCTTCTGCCATACTTTTTAATAATCCATTAACTTCTTCTTCACTATAAGGTAAACAATCCTTACATACTAAATGTGCATTAACGCATAATATCAATGCGTAATCATTCATTTTAGCTATTTTAAACTCACTATATGTATTAGGACTTAACTTATTTAATAGTATTTCTAGTTCCTGTCTTTTCATGTAAGTGGTGGTGTTTATCCCATTTTATTATTTGTCTAACTACAATTACCATGACAAATGATACTATAATAGTTAAAAAATAAAATGGATGGTTAATTATTAAGTTCATATTAAACTGTTTTAGGTGGGTTAAAATTCTAGCATACTTTGCTGACCTTTAATCCATGCTTGTTCTATTGCCTTATCCATTTCTTCTTGTGTATATGTCTTAGTTCTTTTTAGGTAGTCATTGACTGCTATTACATACCAAGAATGTTCGTCATTGGGTGGTAATACTCCTTTCTCTTTATGGTATTCGTTTGCTGCTTCTAGTGGTGTCATAACTCTTTTGTTTTTTATTTGGTTAAGTTTTGGTTATACCATTTAATAAATTCAACTACTGATTCATAAACTTTATCAATACCTTCTGCATCACCAAGCCTATCATACATGATATTAAAAATTATAATACTTTTTT